>ENA-ORSI01002655-ORSI01002655.1-human-gut-metagenome-genome-assembly--contig:-NODE-2655-length-12539-cov-2.465876_pt1 | contig 12539 bp, 8 predicted proteins | sample MGYA00242187_ERZ509154 | MGnify/ENA primary metagenome ERZ509154 (study PRJEB26280, sample SAMEA2338627) | human gut metagenome | biome: human gut; feature: human-associated habitat; material: faeces...
TCCCATGCTTCTAACGAGGCTGAATCCATGTGTTCCGATTCTAGCGACGACACATGTGGAAGCGGTTCTCCTTTTGACCAAACTCAATGTCGAGCGGCACATCGAAGTGGACGTCAGCATGGACGAGTTGGATGTGACTGCTGCGGAGAGCAAGGCGACTTACAACGAGATTCGGGATTATGTGTGGGAGCACTATCAGCTCAAGGTTTCTAATCTCTATATCGCACAGGTGAAGCAGAAGTACGGCATCATCGAGCGCGAGAATTACCATAAAGCGAAAAACGAGAATGCAAAGCAGCCTCAGTGTCCGAAGGAAAAAGAGGATGCGATTGTGGAAGCATTGAAGCATTTTCAGATGATTTGATACGCAATCACCCCAGAGAGAATAGCCTCTTGTGCGTTCTCTCTGGGGTGATTTTTGCGTTATGCTACTTCCGGGTAGCGCATATATACATACTCGTAGATTTTCTTCTGGTAGGTCTGGATATCGCTTACATCATAGCTATTGGGAAGTTCTTGCCAAAGGGTATTGCGAATCAGGTTATCCACAATCGCCTTAGTTTCCTGCTTGTCCGTCCAATGGTCGAGTTTGGCAATCTGCTGTTTGATTTTTGTCAACAAGTCCACAGACACCTTCTTGATCGTTTCAATTTCCTGCTTCGTGAGGTTCTCCGAAAACAGCAAATCGTACACTGAAAGTTCCTCATCGCTGGAAAAGCCCTCACGCACATAGCGCTGCTGCTCCGTGTCCAGCGAACTTGCAAGCTCCATCAGATCCATGAAGGTTTTCTCAATGGTTGCCCGGTTCTGCTCTGCATTATAGGCATCGATGATCTCCTGATAGCGGTCATAATAATCAATGCGCCGCGGATTTGCAAACAGCATCTTCGACAACTGCTGATTCACCAGTTCATCCAGATCGCGCAGCAAAAGGTTCTTCCGCCGGGTGTGGGCGAACTCCCGACTCAACAGGTCAAAGTCAATTTTGCTGATGTCAAACTGCCGGGAAGGTACAGCCTCCTGATCCGGCTTTTCCACATGGATGTACTCGTTGACGATGCCGTTGATCTGCACCATCAGGTCGGTATTGTCCGCGTGTTTCCGCTTCTGCTGCAAGCCCTCGTAGATGGCGAGAATTGCGTTTTTCCGGGCGCGCACGACATCGTCCACATCGTCACGGTCTGCGTAGCGGAACAGCCGCGCCAGTTCAGACGCATAGGTCTGGAAGGTTTTCTTGGTTTCCAACGTCTCGCACATCGCGTTGACTGCATCCTGTACAAGGCTCATCTTTTCAAAGTCCTGTGCGTCCACCAATTCCTGCAGCCGGAACCCGTGTTCTGCCAGAAAGCCGTCCGTTTTCCCGATGACCGTGCGGATGCGCTGAATCAGCTCCGTTTTGTCCACCGTTGGGTCAATGCCCGCCGGGCTGTTCTTGCTGACCGTATAATCTGCCAGAGCCTTGCGCAGCGCCTTTACGATACCAATATAGTCCACGATCAGGCCGTTGCTCTTGCCCTCCGAAACACGGTTTGCACGAGCAATAGTCTGCATCAGGGTATGGGCTTTCAACGGCTTGTCCAGATACAGACAGGACAGACACTTTACATCAAAGCCCGTCAGCCACATGGCACAGACGAACACCACCCGGAACGGATTCTTGCTGTCCTTGAATTCTTTATCCAGCTCCCGCTTTTCCATTTTGGCACGGTGCGGCAGAATATCCAGTCCCCACTTTTTGAAGGTCTGCACCTCGTTCTGCTCCTGACTGATCACCACTGCCATTTCGGTTTCTTTCATCCATGCCAGTTTACGGGCAAGCTCCTGTGCTTCCTGCTGGGTCGCTGTGCCCTGCCGGGATTCCAGCTCCCTGATCTTTGCCTGCCAGCATTCCTGCACATAGTTGTACATCCGCACACAGGTGACCTTATTCAGGCAGACGAACATCGCCTTGCCGCTGGTCCAAAGGTCAGAGTAATGCTCCACAAAGTCCTTTGCAATGGAACGCAGCCGTTCATCTGCGGTGAGAATATGGATCTCCTTGGCAAATTCTCGTTCCAGCTTTTCCTCCTGCGAAGGATCAAGGTCGGCAGCTTCAATGGCATCCAGGATCCGCCCGGTGATCTCCGGCTTGTCCAACTGGGCGATCTTATCCGCGCGGGTCTCATAGTACAGCGGTACCGTTGCGCCGTCCTCCACCGCCCGCTTGAAATCATACACCGACAGATACCCGCCAAAGGTGCGCTCGGTAATATGGTCATCCGCCAGCAGCGGTGTACCGGTAAAGCCGATGCGGGATGCCGTGGGCAGCAGGTGCATCATGTTGTCTGCAAAAATGCCGTACTGGCTGCGATGGGCTTCATCCGACAAAATCAGAATGTCGTGATCCGGGTAGATGGGCGGCTCCTTGGGCAAATTGAACTTCTGGATCAGGGTAAACACAAAGCTGGGGTTGCCCTGCAGCTTTTTTACAAGGTCTGTACCGCTGGATGCAATAAACTGCGAAGCCTTGGTCTTGCCCAGCAGACCGCAGTTTTCAAAGGTATCGCTGATCTGCCGGTTCAGCTCGTCACGGTCGGTCAGCACCACAATGGTGGGCGATCCTGCAAACTTGCGCCGGATCTTCTGCGCCAGAAAGACCATGGAGTAGCTCTTGCCAGACCCCTGCGTGTGCCAGAACACCCCCAGCCTGCCGTCTTTTAACTTGCGGTTCTCGTAAGCACTGACGGCCTCGTTGACGCCGAGATACTGGTGGTTGCGGGCCAGAATCTTGGTGGTGCGCCCACCGGAATGGTCGTAAAGGATGAAGTTTTCCAGCAGATCGAGGAAGGTCTTTTTCTCGCAGATGCCCCGCAGCATGGTTTCCAGCTCCACTCTGCCTGCATCGCTTTCTTTCAGGCGTTTCCATTCGTGGAAGAACTCGTACTTGCTGCCCAGCGTGCCCACCTTGGCTTCCAATCCATTGGACAGCATAAGGAAGGCATTGTAATAGAACAGCTACGGAATGGTATCGAGATAATTTCGGTAATTGTCTATGTAGGCGTTCTGCACATCCACGGTAGGCTTTTTCAGCTCGATGAACAGCAGCGGAATGCCATTGACAAAGCCCACAATGTCTGTACGGCGGCGGTACAGCTGCGAGTGGATCTTCATTTCTTTTACGGCGAGGAAATGATTGTTTTCCGGGTTTTTGAAGTCGATCACCGCCGCGCTCCGCGTTTCGGTGCGTCCATCCGGCCGCTTGACCGTCACCGGGATGCCATCCCGCAGCAGAAAATACTTTTCCTCGTTGATCTGCATCAGGGATGCGGTGGAAACGTGTGCCGTGAATTTCTTCTGCACCTCGTCCAGCTGGTTCGGGGTGAGCCACGGGTTCAGCCGCAAAAGCGCCTGCCGAAAATACCGGGTCAGCAGCACTTCCCTATAGCTGGTGCGGCCTAACGTCCCGTCCGGCCCCAGCTTTTCGGAGTTGTAAGCCAGCACCACCTCCCAGCCCAGAACATTTTGCAGCAAGTTGCCCGCACTGTTCTGAACAAGGACATTTTCGGAGTATTCGCGGCTCATAATATTCCCCCTCTCTTTAGAAATTCATCAAAATCATTCAATTTTGTAACACTAGCGCAATGAACATCGCTATATTTTTTGTATTCTTCCCAGTGATATTTCTTTCTTGTTTGACGATCAACCATCTCTGCCAATGATTCTATCCTTGGCAGTTCATCCTCTATTTCTTTTCTTAAAATTTCAAGAGTACGTTTTACTTTAGGATCAGATATAAGCACTGTTCTATTTATTTTGTTACTTCTTAAATCGTCTATTTTTGTCTCGTTAAGTGCTATATCGTAGTAGTAATACGCTTGCATTAAGATTTTTTGAACCTTTATACATTCTTCCCTTTTGAAATCTGCAAGATTTGTTTTCAGTTCATTTCTTAATAGAGTTATGTATTCTGTCTGCTTGATTGTTTCGTTTGACTGATTTCCTTCAGACACATACTTTTTTAACAGACTCTCAATCGCTGGCTGCTGTGGATTTTCCAAAGCCTCCGTAATATTTTTATCCATATGGCTAAAAGTGCTATATAGCCATCCCGCCGCAAAAAACAGCTTTGCTTCGGTTTCACTTTTACAGTTTCTATACTCTTGTATCGCGTAAGCCAACCCAGCCACAAAGCCTGTTGCAATTCCACCGCTAACAGTCAGAGCAAAATTATTTGACATCCACCACAAATCGGGCTGAAAAAATCCATTTTCTATATTCAGCGTCACAAGGTACGTTATTGCTATAAAAATTATGCACAGCATCCCATTCAGCTTGATACTCTGGATTTTTTCTTTCATTTTGCTCCCTCGCTTTCTTTTGGTTTAATTGTTTTCTACTTTACTCCACTTCTCAATCAGATAATTTACAAATGCAGAACAGGACACCAGCATAAACTTCGCATCTTCTGGCGGGACACTTTTGAAATCCTTTCCGCCATGGCGGATTCCATTTTCATCTGACGCATAACCGTACAAGTCCTTGAATCCTTGTTTCATTCCTCCATGAATATAAACACCTTTATCCTCAAGTTTTTTTATTGCATTTCCTAATGTCGCCTGTTTTCCAGACGTTCCTGTAATAACACAACACATCGCTTCAACGGCACTGATTGATTCTTTTACAGAGTTCTCATAGTCTGGATTTTTCAAATCCGCATAAAACGCTAGTGCTTTGCTAATATGCTGATTCACCGAACCAAACTGTGTCATTGCCGCCTGTTCGATTGTTTCAATCTCAGCATCATTTGTAATTGGAGTAATTTCACCCAAAACAATTCTATACCCGGATTTTTCCTGTTCAAATATTGTATTTAACTGTTTCGTTCGCTGCTCTCGTTTTTTCTTATCAAGAAACGATATATATATTTCAATCACATCATACACTTCATACCATTTAGCACTCTGCTCAATATATGTCCGAAGTCTAGTCTTCGGTGATGTCACCGAATTTATAGAAAATCCAAGTTTATCAACTATTTTTTCTTCCATCGTCGCTTTCCCAGATAGAAAATCATCCAAAAAACTTTCTTCGTATGGTTTTATTTCTTCCTGATAGAATAGATTCCATATTCGATTTCTTAATTCCTTCGATATGGATTTTACCTGTATTTTTTTCATTTGTTTATATCCGTATTTTTCAGAAAACATTTTTACACCTCCACTTCCCCGCTCATCAATTTGGGCAGTAGCAAATCCCTTGCCTCTCGAAGTCTTGCAATCTGCATCGAGCATTCTTTTATTTTGTTATGAATAGCCACGAAGTTCTTCTCCACTTGTTCTGCAATTTTCCGTTCTGGTATTAGAATCCCGCAACTTCCAATCGTTTCTCTGCTCAATTCGAGCTGATTTGTTGAGCCTTTTCCTGCACTCATCAAATAGTCCTGCTGCATCTTGAGCGACCAAAACAAATACTGCTGTCCAATTTTTTCATTTGCTCGAATTAATGTCACGTGAGAATCCAAAGTAGTATTTTCCCTTACTTCATAAATCTGCCCCACACGACCCAGTGTTCCAGCTCCTGTCGAACAAATCGCGATATCCGCCTCTTTTAGCTCAAGTTCAGCCGGATATTTCTTTTCCTGTGTTCTTGCTTCATCGTAAGAAACAATCGTTTGACGAATACACTTTTGATTGATTACAATGCCTCTTGCATTCTCATTATATTTCGGCGAAATTCCTCTTCTCAGGATAGCAGAGACTTCGAATACCGTGCTTTTGCTCCACCCCTCCGGCACACCATCCACAATTTTCGTGTTTTCATGCCCCGGAAAGTGCAAATCCACAAACCATTCTTTATAAAGCCTCTGAGCCGCTTCTTCCAGCAACTTGATTTGTTTCTGGTTGTTTTCAATCAGGTCATTGTAGGCAGAAACAACTTCAACAATTTTGTCCTGCACACTTCTCGGCGGGAGCGAAACCTTTATATTTTTGAGTGCTGATATTGTCAATGCCTTCTGTGATGATCCAATCGTAGTATTATAAAGGATTCCTGTTCCTTCAGAAGATTTTATCCAATAATATAAATATTTAGAATTCAAACCTTCTCTAAAATCTCTAAACCACGTTAAATTTCCATCTTTGAAATAAAAGCAATCATTCTTTTTTATGATATAAGGAATTCCAATCGTTCCTACCGATGTTAAGAGCATATCTCCTGTCTGCGGAACACCAAATTTTTCTTTTATTTCATTATACTTATCCACCGAAATATAAAGTGGATTTTCTATTACTTTTCCCTCATCACTTTCAATGATCTCTTTTGATCTATAAAACGGCACTCCATCATCAACATATTCCGAATAAAAAATGCGCTTACTTGATGTTATTTCACAAACATCTTCCAGCTTCACCTTTTCCCACTTCATACCCCCATCTCCTCCAGATTCTTCGAGATGGTTTCCATCAGGCGGTTGGACTCTGCCTGCAATTCCAGCAGCTCCTTGTGGATTTCCTTCATCCGCTGGGCAAAATCCACACCGTCATCCTCCACAGGTGCAACGCCCACATAGGCACCGGGCGTCAGGGATGCGCCTTTCTCGTTGAGGATGGTGTCGCGGCTGGCCACCTTACACAGGCCGGGGATATCCTGATAAACGCCCTCGCCAAACCTTTCGGTGAGCCAGACGGCCTCCTTGGCAACGGTCAGCTTCTCGTTGAGGGCTTCCAGCTCCTTGTCGAACTTTTCCTGCGTGGCCTTGCGCTCTTTGCGGGGTGCTGCCTCCACAGCGGCTTTGGCTTCTTCCCGCTTGGCCTGCACGTTTTGTTCCAGTGCGGCCTGAATCTCTGCAAAGGGGCGGTCGTCCGCCAGTTCTGCGTGATACTCCGCCAAAAGCCCCTTGTACTTGTCCACCTCGCCGCGATAGAGCCAGACAATGGCGTTGAGGTTCTTCAGCTGCCAGTCGCTCCACTCGTTCAGGGTGCGGTCCACCACGGTGTAATAGTTCCGGGCATCGATGAACAGCACCTTGTCCCGCAGTTCTTCCTTTTTACCCTTATCGAAGAACCACAGGGAGCAGGGCAGGCTCTTGGTGTAGAAGAAGTTGTTGCCCACGCTCATCATCACGTCCACATGGCCGGTCTGGATGAGCTTTTCACGGATGTCCTTGTCTTTGCCCTGACTGTCGGTAGCCGAGGACGCCATCACAAAACCCGCACGGCCATGCTCGTTCAGGTAGGAGTAGAAATAGGACACCCACAGATAATTTGCGTTGCCGATTTCCTTGGCCTTGTTCACGCCGGGCAGGCCAAAGGGCAACCGCCCGGCACTCTGCGCCGACTCCGACTTGACCTTGTCCACGTTAAACGGCGGATTTGCCATCACATAGTCGCAGCAGCCGTTCAGGTTGTGGGCATCGTGATAGAAGGTATTGGCTTCATCGCCGGACTTGATCACGCCGGTCAGACCATGCACGGCCATATTCATCAGGCAGAGCTTGGCATTGTACTCCACCTTTTCCTGTCCGTAGAAGGTCATGGTGTTGTTGGCGATCATGCCCGCATGGTTTACAAAGTCGCCGGTCTGCACAAACATACCGCCGCTGCCGCAAGCCGGGTCCAACAGAACGCCGTGGGCAGGCTCCAGCACATTGACGATCATCTTCACCAGCGATTTCGGCGTAAAGAACACGCCGTCATCCTGTGCCACATTCTTGGCAAACTTATTCAAAAAGTACTCGTAGATACGGCCGATCACATCGCCGCCCACATCGTCCAACGCATCATTGTTGAAGATGCGCAGCAGTTCCCCCAGCAGTTCATCCGAGAAGATGGTGTAGTCCTTCGGCAGAACGCCCTGCAGCTGCTCGCTCTGCTGCTCCACCAGTTCCATGGCGTTGTTCACCACTTCGCCCAGACTGTTCAGCGGGTTACCCTCGATGCCTGTCAGCCCCTGCTCCGGGATGTTGGCGGGCAAATTGACCAAGTAATTGTACTGTGCCTCCTTGGGCAGAAACAGTGCGCTCTTTTCGGCAAAGTCGCTCTGTTCCACCGGCAGCACCCGGCCGCCGCGCATGGGACGGTCTTTCAGGATCTCCTGCTCTACCAGTTTGAAGCGGCTGTACGCATACCGCAGAAAAATCAGTCCCAGTACCGGCATACAGTATTGGTTCGAGGTGAGTTTAGAGCCTGCACGCAGCAGATCTGCCGACTCCCACAGGTCAGCTTCCAGTTTTTTGACGTTCACGTTGTTGGCCACGAGGGGATTCCTCCTGTTGTTTGGATTTTCATTTTTTATTGTATCACATTTTTCTGCAATGTTCATCTTTAATCATCGCTATTTTCTTTTTTGACTGGAAAAGTTGTTTACCAATGGCTGACAATGTGTTAGAACCATAAACTTTCTCATTTGGAGACGCTAATCCTGCATCCATCGGATGCAGTTCAAGGGTTTGGGTATTCCCAACAAGTATTTTGCAAAGCAAAATAAGCAGCTGCATGACAAATGATCAGCGACAGTCTCCCCCTGAACTGCAATAAATCCCTGACTTCCACTTTCTCCTTTCATCTGGCTCAGAAATAAAGGCCTTCACTATGTACAGCGAAATCGGGCAAAAAGGAGACATTTTTCACGTTTCTTTCACAAAATTTTAACATCCAAAGCCTTATCCAAATCTATTCACCCTACCCTTTATGTACATAGCGCCTTGTGAGATAGCACGAAAAAAGCCGATAGGCTTTCGACCTACCGGCTGTTCGTCTGCTTATATTCAACTTTCGATAATTTATATTGTAGCACCGATTCGCTTACGATGCAATGCGTTTTTTCTCCAATATAAGCCGTTTTTCTCCGTTTATAAAGTATGATTATACAAGCACATATTCGGCTGCTTTCTAAAAAGGGCTGCAAAGCAACTTTTGCGGTTTGCCGTACAGAAGATACTGAATACAAACCGTCTCCTCTTCCGTTTTCACCTTCACCTGTTCTGCATGTTCAAATATATCGCGCAGACGGCGGTACTCTGCCCGCTGTGCATCCGTGTAGTGAGACGGCATATCCGAGGTGAGGAACACATTGCCCAGCAGGGCATTGACCGTGGCAAGGGTGCGTTTTTGTTCTGCTGTCAGCTTGCAGTTTTCCTCCCGGAGGAAGAACACATCCGGGTCGCTGCCGTAGGCACGGCCATTGAGCTGCCGCCGGAATACCGTGTTGTTGATGGCCTGCTGTGTGGACACCCGCTCCCGGTGGAACAGGCGCATATACCACACATCGTCCCAGTCCAGCCCTACGTCACAGCTGACACGGCAGTAATCCACCAGCCCGAAAGCCGGCATCACCGGTACGCCGCAGCCAAGGATGGTCTTTTGCCCGCACCAGCTACGCAGCAGCTCCATAGCACGGTACATCCGGGCTGCCCGGCTCTCGCGGGCGTTGCCAAAGGGGGCAGCGCCGTACAGAAAATCCAGCTTGACAAGGTCGAAGCCCCAGTCGTTCAGCACCCGGTCAAACACCCGGCGCAGATAGTCCAGCACGGCCGGGTTGTCGATATCCAGCGCATAGAAACTGCTCCAGTTGCTGCCGCAGCACCACGGTTTGCCGTCCACTTTCAGCAGCCAGTCCGGGTGCTGCCGGAAAAGGGCAGAGTCCTTTTCGCACACAAAGGGTGCAAGCCATAGCCCGGCCTGAAATCCTGCGGCATGAATTTCTTCCACCATGCCTTTCAGCCCGTGGGGGAACTTCTGTGCATCTGTTTCCAGCCAGTCGCCCACCTTCGGCTCCCAGCCATCATCGATCTGGAACAGGTCTCCCGGGCAAAGCAGGCTGCGGCAGCCGGTCAGGTCCTCCCGGATGGTATCCTCGGTGATGTTCTGATAGCGGTTGTACCAACTGGAATAGCCGGCCAGTTTCTTTTCGGTTCGAGGACGGATGCCCATAGCCTGAAACCAGCCGTCGAACACCTCGGCCTCGCTGCCCTCGGCAAAAAACAGGTCGAACAGGGCAAAGCTGCCGCCGGGATGCTCCACCCCGGCGCAGTCCCGCTCCAGCGTCAGCAGGGCTTTGCCGCTGTCGTAGCGGAGGATGGTGTAGCCAGGCTTCTCGTCCAGCGATGCCACCAGCCGGAACTGCTTGCCCTTGCGGAAATAGCAGTAGGAAAAGCCGTGGCTCTGACCGTTATGATGCCCGTAAGGCACAAAGTGATAATCGCCGTAGCGGTCAAAGGCGTATTTCTTGCGCAGAAAGCCGGGGATGTGGTCGGTGCCGCGCAGCTTGCCGTTCCGGTTTAGCTCCGGGCTGTAGGTCCATGTCTGGTAGCCGTTCATGAACAGGCGCTCGTCCTCTGCCATCTTCCACGGCAGCTCGGCACGCACGGCTTTCAGCGTCCCGGCGGGCAAGTCGGCGGAAAGATGCAGCGCACCGCAGCCCGGGTGCACTGGGGCATCGCCCTGCCGCATACCGCCGGAAGTTTCCGCATACCAGTGCAGCGTTTCAGTCATGGTGCGTTTCCTCCCCGTGAAGCTGTGCGCTGATCTCGGCAGCGCGGGCGTCGGTCAAAACGAACTTGCGGCGGAACAGCACCAGCACACCCGCCAGCACCAGCATGGGCAGAATGGTCATCATCAGGCGCAGACCCAGCAGGGTTCCGGCGCTTTGTACTGCCACCGGGCCGGTCTCCTCCGTGTTGCCCACAAGACCGATGAGGTCCAGCCCGATGCCGGTCAGGAATACCGCCACGCCGGAGGCTGCCTTGACCACAAAGGTCTGCATGGAAAAGATGACGCTCTCCTCCCGGCGTCCAGTCTTGAGCTGACCGTAATCTACGCTGTTGGAAAGGAACAGGGTGGTCAGCACGGTCAGCATCCCGTTGCAGGCGAACACGACAACGCCCGGGATGCACAGCAGGGCAAGGCTATGGGAAAGCCCGGTCAGGCAGAACACCAGCAGCGTGCCGTAGCCGCACAGTGCCAGCACAAGGCTCAGGTGAAACACCTGCGTACTGCTGAACTTTTTGCGCAGCAAGGGGTAGAGCACCATCATGCCAAGGATCTGCGCCGCACCGCCCACGGTGGAAAACAGGGTGTAGGTGGCTTTCCAACCTGCACCGCCAAGGTCGTATTTGAAGAAATAGATGATGAAGTTGGAGGTAAGGTACAGCGCCGAGTTGATCAGCACGATGCTGCCCACCACTACCATAGCCTGATCGTTGCGGAACAGGGCGGAGAACATCTCCTTTACGGTGGCGGTCTTCATCTCACTGGGGGTGGTTTCTTTCATGGAAATGCAGCACACCAGCTCTGTCACTGCAAAAATTACCGCTACGATCAATGCCACCCAGCGGAAGCCGGCGCGCTCGCTGTCGCCGCCAAGGGCTCCCACCAGCAGCATGGTGAACATGGCAATGAGTGCCGAACCAACGCCCGCACAGGTACGCCCCACCATGGAAAGATTCTCCCGGTCTTTTGGGGTGCGGGTCACGGCGGGGATCATGGACCAGTAAGGAATATCCATCATGGTATAGGTAACGCCCCACAGAATGTACACCACGCTGAAGTAGACCATCAACGCCGCTTCGTCCATTACCGGGGCGGCAAACAGGGCGTAGAGTACCAGCGCATTGAGCAGCGTGCCGGAAAAGATCCACGGACGGAAACGCCCCCAGCGAGTACGGGTCTTTGCCACCAGAACGCCCATAAAGGGGTCGTTGAAGGCATCAAAGAACCGGGCTGCCATGAGCACCAGTCCCACAAAGCTTGCCGAGAGCCCCAGCACATCCTGATAATAATACATGACGTAAGAAGCCGACAGGGCGTATACCATATCCTTGCCCACGGCACCAATGCCGAATGCGGTTTTCTGTTTCAGGGTCAGTTCCATACAGCGTCCTCCTTTTCAATGGTGAACCGCAGCACAACGGGCTGGGTCTGCGGGGCAGAAACGGTCAGCAGGGCTTCTCCGGCAGTTCCCACGGTGCGCAGATAGGTGCCGGTCATGCCGCCCTCGGCAACAGCGGTCTGCGGGCCCACAAGGGCGGCGTTGCCTTCTACCGCAAACTGCACCGGGAACTGTGCGTAGGGGGCAGGGGTGCCGTTCTCGTCCAGAATGCGCACCCGGACAGCCGCCATATCGTAAGTATCTTTTTCCCGAAGAGCCGTCCGGCTGGACTCGACTTCCAAGTGCAGCTTTGCGCTGGGGCAAAGGGTCACGCTGCGCACCACAGTACCGTCCTGCACGGCATCGAACCGCCAGCGGGTGGCTTCGCCGCCCCAGTTGCCAACGTACTTGCCGTAAAGCGCCACGCCATCTTCAAAGCTCATTTTGTAGTGCAGCATACACCAGCCGAATTTGACCTTGTAGGCAAGCGGCAGCCCCGGCAGCCCGTATTTCCCGGCAGCCAGCAGGCAGTCCCGTACAGCGGCTGCCTTGGAGGGAGAAAAGTGTTCCTGCGTTTCCAGCAGCTCGCCGATGGTATCGCACGCCGGAGGTGGCACGGCTGGGGTCCAGCTGGTGGGCGATCTTGTTGGTGCGGTTATAGAAAGCATCGTCATCCATGCTCTCGTTGATGCGCA
>ENA-ORSI01002657-ORSI01002657.1-human-gut-metagenome-genome-assembly--contig:-NODE-2657-length-12522-cov-3.159702_pt1 | contig 12522 bp, 14 predicted proteins | sample MGYA00242187_ERZ509154 | MGnify/ENA primary metagenome ERZ509154 (study PRJEB26280, sample SAMEA2338627) | human gut metagenome | biome: human gut; feature: human-associated habitat; material: faeces...
CTTCTCGGACTCCATCCTGAACGGCAAGCCGCTCGTCGTCCCCGCATCCGACGCGGTCCACGTCCAGCGCATCATGGAAAAAGCCTACGCCAGCGGCGAAGAACTGAAGATCCTGAAGATCTGATCCGGCATGATCCCGTACGCGTCCAGCAGCGCCCGGCATTCGTCGGGCGTCAGGATATGCTGGGCCGTGCGGGAATCCTCTTTGGACTGCGTCTCGCCGGTGGGGGCGGGGCGGTTTTCCTGCAGCCACTGCCGGGGCGACATCCCGAGATTTTTCTGAAAGCTTCGGTTCAGATACTTTGGATCGGAAAAGCCGCAGGCATAAGCCGCATCGGTCAGCGTCGTATCGGACTGGCGCAGCAGGTATTCGGCTTCGTCAGACGCTTGGGCGATGGCTTTCAGTCCGGCAGTCGAGACCGGAGAATCGGTCACGAGGTAGTCGCAATTTTCCGGAGCTGCTCCGGAGGGTTGTTGGCGCACAAGCAGATGAAGCTGAAAGGGAAGCGTTCCGTCCTGCAATTCTTTCAGGATGCCGGCAGCCGATGTGTCATCGGTGTAAGGGAAGAAACAGGATATTGTAGGTTTCATGGAAATTATGTTTAAAGAGGGTCGGCAGGTAGTGTGTATGCAGTCATCCTGTACGGCCCAATGTGTGTTTTTAGTCATAAAGTGACGCAAATATAGAGATTATCGTCGTTTTTTCTGTTACCTTTGCCTCGATAATTGCTATACTATATTAAAGTAATGGAGAACGTTAGACGACCACTTTTGGGAATGACCCTGCATGAGTTGCAGGCAGTGACAGCTGAGTTGGGAATGCCGAAGTTTGCGGCCAAGCAGATAGCCGCATGGATTTATGATAAGAAAGTACGGTCCATCGACGAGATGACAAACCTCTCTTTAAAGCATCGTCTTATGCTCAACGAGCGCTACGAAGTGGGAGCTTCAGCTCCTGTGGAGGCAATGCGTTCAGTTGATGGTACAGTGAAGTATTTATATCGTACATCCGAGGGCAACTATGTAGAAGCCGTGTATATCCCGGAGGCTGAGCGTGCGACGCTGTGTGTGTCATCTCAAGTGGGGTGCAAGATGAATTGTCAGTTTTGTATGACCGGCAAGCAAGGCTTTACAGCCAATCTCACTCCAGCCCAAATCCTTAATCAAATCTATTCCCTTCCTGAACGCGACATGCTGACCAATGTGGTGTTTATGGGTATGGGCGAACCGATGGACAATTTGGATAATGTGCTTCGTGCTCTTGAGGTGCTTACAGCTGATTACGGCTATGCATGGAGTCCCAAGCGCATCACAGTGTCGACCGTCGGTTTGCGTAAAGGGTTGCGACGTTTTATCGAGGAAAGCGATTGCCATCTGGCCATCAGTATGCATTCTCCTCTGCCAGAACAGCGTGAGAGCCTGATGCCGGCCGAGAAGGCTTATTCCATTACGGAGATGATTGATTTGCTTCATGATTATGATTTCAGTAAGCAGCGTCGTCTGTCGTTCGAGTATATCATGTTCAAGGGTGTGAATGATACTCCGCTTTATGCCAAGGAAGTGGCCCATCTGTTGCGGGGGATTGACTGCCGTATCAACCTCATTCGTTTTCATGCTATTCCGGGTGTTGACCTTGAGGGTAGCAGTATGGACCGCATGATTGCCTTTCGTGATTATCTGACACAACATGGTTTCTATACGACCATCCGTGCTTCGCGCGGAGAGGATATTTTTGCAGCTTGCGGTATGCTTTCTACAGCCCGTCAGCAGCACATTGACATCAGTAAGAAACAACAAGGTTAATACATTTTATATATAACGATATGGAACGTAACAAGATAAGAGTAGCCATTACGCAGGGCGACATTAATGGTGTGGGTTATGAAGTGATATTGAAAACCTTCGCAGACCCTGCCATGTTGGAACTGTGTACACCTATTATATATGGTTCGCCCAAGGTGGCAGCCTATCATCGTAAGATGATGAATCTCCAGACCAACTTTAGTATTGTAAGTTCTGCTTCTGAAGCCGCGCATGGAAAACTGAGTGTGGTGAGTTGCGCAGGCGACGAACTGAAGGTGGAGTTTGCCAAGCCTTCGGAAGAGGCCGGGCAGGCTGCATTGGATGCTTTGGAGCATGCAGTGGCAGATTGGCGTGCAGGATTGATTGATGTGCTTGTCACGGCACCAATAAACAAGGCCACTATTCAGTCTGACAGTTTCCATTTTCCGGGACATACGGAGTTTATTCAAGAGCGTGCCGGTGATGGTGCTAAGGCTCTTATGATTCTGATGAAGGATGACCTTCGTGTGGCTCTTGTGACGGGGCACATTCCTGTGAAGGACATCTCATCTACATTGACAAAGGAACTTATCGAGGAGAAACTTAATATATTCAATCGTGCATTGCGCATCGATTTTCGTGTTGAATGTCCCCGTATCGCTGTGCTTGCGCTTAATCCTCATGCTGGTGATCACGGCTTGTTAGGCAGTGAAGAGCAAGAGATTATTATTCCGGCCATGGAAGCTGCTCGTGCCAAAGGTATACAGTGTTTTGGCCCATACGCCGCTGATGGTTTTATGGGCTCTGATCAGTTAATGGCTTTTGACGGCGTGCTTGCGATGTACCATGACCAAGGTTTGGCTCCTTTCAAGGCTTTGGCTATGGACGAAGGTGTAAACTTTACAGCGGGATTACCACTCGTGCGTACTTCTCCTGACCATGGTACTGCTTATGACATTGCAGGCAAAGGCATTGCTTCGGAGGCTTCGTTTCGCCAAGCTGTCTATACGGCTATTGATGTGTTTCGCAATCGTTTACATGACAAGGAATATCGTGTAAACCCTCTACGAAAGCAGTATTACGAAAAACGTGATGACAGTGACAAGTTGAAGCTTGATGCCGTGGACGATGAAGAAATCCTATGATGTGGGTATAAAGAGGAGGCTGGTTTCATTTGATGGAATCAGCCTTTTTTGATTAAAGCGGTGATTATTGGGGGGAGGAAGGATATATTTTCTACGAAGAGGATGAGCCAATGATTGACAAAGAAGACATCTATAAAAACGGAGGAAGGATACATTATGACGATGTATCCTTCCTCCGTTATAAGTTTATGCGCTTCTTTTAGCGATTATTTCTTTCTAGCATTACCGTAACGGTTCATGAACTTATCAACGCGTCCAGCTGTGTCGACCAATTTGGACTTACCGGTATAGAACGGATGTGAAGAGCTGGAGATTTCGAGTTTTACACAAGGATAAGTTTCACCTTCGAACTCAACTGTGTCTTTAGTTGCACACGTAGAACGTGAGAGGAACATGTCACCGTTTGACATATCTTTAAACACTACCGGGCGATAGTTATCAGGATGAATGCCTTTTTTCATATTCGTATGTATTATTTCTTTTTATATTTAATTTCTTCTTTTGCTGGTAACAAAAAATTGTGTAATGGTCTCAATTCAGGGTGCAAAGGTAAGCATTCCTACTTAACAGACAAAAAGTTTCTCGCTCTTTTTTCCTGAGAGGGAAGCTTTTTCTACACCTGTGTGACAGAGCCTGCTCACTGTCGTGTACTTTTTATGAGTTCTTTGCGGAAATTGATTTCGGCAATCATAATACGGAAGATTTTCTTGTTGCTTAGTTGCTTCCGGTATTTTTCGACATATTCGCGTTCAAGCTTTTCGAGCGAGACATGGGCGTTCAGGATTTGGTTGACAGCAGATTCATATTGTCTCTCGTGTAAGTCTTGTTCCATGGCCTTTTTCCGTTTGGCATCGGCATCGTCTGTGAGCAATTTCTTTTTGTCTTGTAGTTCGAAGTAGAGTGGAAAGAAAAAGTTTGCTTCTTTAGGCGTCAGACCAGCTTCGCGGATGATGAAGTCCTTTTGCTTTTTGCGGAAGGCTTCTTTCGAGATGCTTTCGTTCTTTTTGGATTGTGCCTGTGCGATGCTTGGAGTGAACCAGCATCCGGTGAGAACGAATAGAAATGTAAGCAGATATGTTTTCATTGAATTCTATGATTTCTTTTCTTGTTAGCTTGCACTGTCGACATCCGTCAGATAGCAGTAGACGGAATAGTCATCCATGTGTGAGTTCATCAGGGCGTCCTCCAGATATTCTTCGTCATAAGAGCGTTCTGAATATTCGCTGGCTGTCCGTGAGGTGATATGTGCTTGGTGCACGGTCGGACCGATGATATAGCGTGCACCTGCGATGATGCCACAGAACATGGCTGCCATGTAGAACCATGGTTTGATGCGTTGCCAGGTTGTGGTATGGTTATGGTGCGGTATGTCGCTGGATATTTCCTTTTGGGGGAGTTTCTCCATCAGTTGTTGTGTGAAGTGTTCGAAGTAGCCTTCGGGCACGCTGAAAGGATTTTCCTTTCCGCAAATATCTTCTAGATTTTTGTCTTTCAAGTTGTTGTTCATACGTCGTGTGTCTTGTTGTCCTGTTTTTATTAGTTAGACCGATGAGGGTTGATAAGGTTTAAAGAGAGTTCTTTAAAAAGAGTTCTATTTTCTTGACCGCATAATGGTAAGTTGCTTTGAGAGCGCCTACGCTAGTTCCTAGGATTTCGGATATTTCTTCGTATTTCAGGTCTTGAAAATATTTCATGTTGAACACCAGCCGCTGTTTCTCGGGCAATGTCATAAGAGCTTTTTGTAGGAGCATTTGCGTTTCGTCGCCGTTGAAGAACGGATCGCTTTCCAATTTGTTTACCATGCCGGCTTCCGGATCGTCGAGAGGGACAGATTGGTTGTTTTGTTGCTTGCTGAGAAAAGTAAGGCATTCGTTGAGTGCGATTCGATAGAGCCAAGTGGCAATTTTGGCATCGCCGCGAAAGTAGTCGATATGAGTCCAGGCCTTGATGAAGGTGTTCTGTAGCAAGTCGTTTGCATCGTCATGTGATAGAACCATGCGGCGTATTTGCCAATAGAGCTGTTCGCTATATTGATTTACGATAGTTTCAAATGCAGTCCGTTGGGTTTGTGGGTCGTGCAGTTGTTCGAGTATTGTATTTTCGTCGTAGGCTTTCATGCGTGGTGTGTTGGGTGCATCCAGGCCTTTTATAGGGCGATGCACAGGTTTTCTTTGGCGGCGATTGTTTCTGGAATATCTCTCGCGCTTCTTTCAGAAGTGTGCTTTCATCCTCGTAGCGTGCCGAATAGTGTCCGATGAGCAGCCGCTTGACTGCTCCGTCCTTTGCCAGTTGTGCTGCCTGGGCGGCTGTCGTGTGGAATGTTTCTTTGGCTCGTGCTGATTCGCTGTTGGCGAACGTCGCTTCATGATAGAGCAAGTCTACTCCCCGCACCGTGTCAGCCAGTCGGGGGAGGTAGATGGTGTCTGAGCAATAGGCATAGCTGCGCGGCGAAGCTGACGGGCACGTCAGTCGACTGTTGGGTATCACCGTACCATCGGGAAGTGTATAGTCCTCGCCGTTTTTGATGGCATTGATGGCAAAGGTCGGTATGTCGTAGAAGTCAATCATGTCGCGGATGATATGGTTGGGCGTCGGTTTTTCCCGGAACAAGAATCCGCAGCATGCGATGCGGTGTTGCAAGGGGATGGTATGAATGCTGACCGACCGGTCTTCGTAGATAAGGGAAGAAACATTTGTGTCGAAAGGATGGAACACGACTTTGTAGTCTATGCCCTTGCAGAAGAAATCCAGTTGGGGTTGCAGCAACGTTTCGAGTTCGGCGGGTGAGTAGATGTGCATGGAGGCGGTGCGTCCCAGCAGACCGAAAGTGGACAGCAGGCCGATGAGGCCGAAGCAGTGGTCGCCGTGCAGGTGGGAGATGAAGATATGGTTCAGGCGGGAAAATTTCAAGCGAGAACGTCGGAGCTGGGTCTGGCTGCCTTCGCCGCAGTCGATCATGAATAGTTTCTCGCGAATGTTCACCACTTGTGAGCTTGGATAATGCCGCGTTGTTGGCAGTGCTGAACCACATCCTAATATGTTGACTTCAAATTTCTCCATTACGGGACAAAGGTAATAAAAAAACAGGGAAGCAGTCAATCATTCGTGTGGGTATTGCTCGGAAAAAGTGATGCTTCCCCGTTTCGGTTTCGGTGTCAGAAGCTCTGTCTGTGGAACTCGACGACGGCTTCAATGCCTTTGCGCAAGATGTCGAGCGGTATGTTTTCGTTGGGTGAATGGATGGCGTTGCTTTCCAATCCGAAGCCCATCAGGACGGTCTTGATGCCAAGGATGCGCTCGAAGTCGGAGATGATGGGGATGCTGCCGCCGCGGCGCACGGCCAAGGGGTGCTTGCCGAATGCTTTGGTGAAACCTTTCTCTGCGGCTTGATAGGCCGGCAGATCGATGGGGCAGACGTAGCCTTCGCCGCCGTGCATGGGGGTGACTTTCACTCGGACTGAGCGGGGCGCAATGGACTGGATGTAGTCCACGAAGAGGCGGGATATTTCCTCGTGTTGCTGGTGTGGAACGAGCCGGCATGACACTTTCGCATGGGCTGTCGACGGGAGGACGGTCTTCGAACCTTCGCCTGTGTATCCGCCCCAGATGCCGCAGATGTCGAACGAGGGACGGCAGCTGTTGCGCTCTAGCGTCGAATAGCCTTTCTCGCCTTGCAGTTCGTCCACGCCGATGGCTGCCTTGTAACGCGCTTCGTCGAAGGGTATTTGGGCGATCATCCGGCGTTCAGCCTCGGGCACGGGCTCGACACGGTCATAGAAATGGGGGATGGTGATGCGTCCGTCAGCGTCGGTCACCTGGGCCAGCATCTTGCAAAGCACATTGATGGGGTTGGCCACGGCTCCGCCGAAATGCCCCGAGTGAAGGTCGCGGTTCGGGCCTGTCACTTCGATTTCCCAATAAGCCAGGCCGCGCAATCCTGTCGTGAGCGAAGGCAGGTCGGCTCCCAGCATGCTGGTGTCGGACACGAGGATGACGTCGGCCTTCAGCAGTTCGCGGTGCTCTTTCAGGAAAGCGTTCAGGCTGGGCGAACCGATTTCTTCCTCACCCTCGAAGATGAACTTCACGTTGTGTTTCAGTTCTCCATGGCGTACCATGTATTCGAAGGCTTTCACCTGGATGAACGATTGTCCCTTGTCGTCGTCGGCGCCACGGGCGAAGATGTGCCCGTCACGCACTTCCGGTTCGAACGGGTCGCTCTTCCACAGTTCGAGCGGCTCGGCCGGCATGACGTCATAGTGGGCATAGACAAGCACTGTGGGGGCGTCGGGGGACACGCGTTTTTCGGCATAGACCAGCGGGTTGCCTTGTGAGGGCATGACCATCGCTTCGTCCGCTCCGGCTTCCAGCAGGAGTTCTTTCCAGCGCGAGGCGCAGGCTAGCATATCGTCCCGGTGTTCCGGTTTTGCACTGATGCTGGGGATGCGGATGAGGCTGAACAGCTCGTCCAGGAAGCGGGACTCGTTTTCTTTGATGTATTCTTTTACGTCCATGGTGTGTATGTGGTTTAGATTTATAAATGAGTTGTCTTGTTGAGCAGGTAGTAGTCGAGCAGGGTCATGGCCGTCATGGCCTCCACGATGGGGACGGCACGCGGCAGGACGCACGGGTCGTGACGTCCACGGGCTGTGACGTGGGTGTCATGTCCGGCCGTGTCGACAGTCGCTTGTTCCATGAGTACCGTGGCCACGGGCTTGAATGCCACACGAAAATAGATGTCCTGTCCGTTGCTGATGCCGCCTTGTATGCCTCCCGAGTGGTTGGTGCGCGTGTCGATGCGCCCGTCGTGGTCATAGAAGAGGTCATTCTGCTGCGAGCCGGTCAGGTGCATGCTTCCGAAGCCTTCGCCATATTCGAAGCCCTTTGCTGCATTGATGCTGAGCATGGCGGCCCCCAGCGCGGCGTGGAGTTTGCCGAAGGCGGGCTGGCCCAATCCGACAGGGCAGCCGCGGACGACACACGTGATGACGCCGCCTATGGTGTCGCCACGGCCTTTCACGGTGGCTATCAGCGCCTCCATCTCCCGCGCCTTTTCCGGGTCGGGGCAGCGCACAGGGTTTTGTTCGATGAGGCTGAAATCATAGTCCGTGTAGGGACGTTCGAGGGCGATGGGGCCGACTTGCGACGTGTAGGCCGTCACCGTCACGCCCAGCTCCCGGAGGGCGAGTTTCGAGAGCGCGCCGCCCACGCAGCGGGCGATGGTCTCGCGTGCCGACGAGCGTCCGCCTCCGCGGTGGTCGCGCAGGCCGTATTTGCAGGTGTATGTGTAGTCGGCATGCGAGGGGCGGAAGAGGCCGCGCAGGTCCTCGTAGTCGGCCGAGTGCTGGTTCGTGTTGCGCACGAGGAAGCCGATGGGGCAACCCGTCGTGCGGCCTTCGAAGATGCCTGAGAGGAACTCCACGCTGTCGGGTTCGCGGCGTGCCGTCGTCAGGCGGCTCTGTCCGGGGCGGCGGCGGTCCAGTTCGCCTTGGACGAAGGAGGTGTCGATGGCGATGCCTGCCGGGAAGCCGTCGATGACGCCCCCGATGGCCGGGCCGTGTGATTCGCCGAACGTGGTCAGCCGCAGCAGGTTGCCGAAAGTGTTGTTGAACATGGGTCTGTATGCTTGTTTAAATGGTTAGTATGTCTGCCCGCCAAATTTAGCAGGAATATATAAGGTGTACAAGCCGGCGGGCGCAAAATCGCTTCCCGCCCCCTCGTCCGTCCTTCATGTGCCCTGCGGGAGGGCGTCCCGCCGCGCTCGTGCCGGGGCCGAACCGACGGACGTGTGTCGGTGCTCTCATCGGATATGCGTTGGCGTCGCCGACGGATATGCGTTGACATTGCCGACGGATATGCGTTGACATTGCCGACGGATATGCGTTGACGCTGCCGACGGATATGCGTTGACACGACCTACGGATATGCGTTGGTCCGGCCCTCCCCTGAGGCTCAAAACGAGGGAGGGCACACCGTCTTCCCGATGTGCCCTCCCGTATAGGTCTAATGGCTGTATATGAGCCTGTTGTCAGAATGCGTAGCCGAAGCCCAGGTTGAGATAGATGCTATACATGCTGAAGGTGATGGTCTTGAAGTCTTTTTGGAAGATGTCGTTCAAGCCCCACTGCAAGTCGGCATGCACCGTCAGGTGGCGGTATGCTTTCCACGAGCCTCCGGCCTGGATGCCCCATTGGAACTTGCGCAAGTCGTCCGAGAAGTCGTAGGTCGCGATGTTGTCCCCCTCGAAATAGACGGCCGTTCCCGTCGCGTCGGGCGTGCGCAGGTGTCCTTCATAGACATTGCCGGAGAAGTCGCCTTCCACGAGGTAGGAGAAGTACGGTCCGGCCGACACTTGCCAGCGGTCGCTGATCTTATACTTGGCCAGCACGGGGATGGTGAGGTAGGAGAGGTCGGCTTTCGTCTTCACGCCTCCTGTCCAGAGTCCGGCGGTGCGTCCTCCGGCGTCGTTGAATATCTCCATGCCGTAGTTCTTCACCGTCGCCTTGGTGTTCATCGACTTGGATTCCAGTCGAAGTCCTAGTCCGACGCCCCATTTCTTCTGAGGGTCAATCCATTTGGTGACGTTGCCTTCGATGCTGATGGCCAGCCCCGGCTTGTAGCTGTCGATGCTGCGGATTTCCGCAGGCAGGGGGAGGGGCGACGTGCCGCCGATGTTCACTCCTGCGCGGAACTCGTAGTCCAGTCCGTGGAGTGCCGACCAGATGAGTCCCTTGTATTCGCGCCAGCTCTGTGCGCTTGCGCCGACGGCCACCAGGACGAGTAAGATGCTTATGATGTTTCTTTTCATAGATGTATGATATTACTGCTGTTCTTCGTTCGTTGATTCTTCACACTCGATGTTCACTTCGTCAATCCACAGCGTGCTGCCCACGGCCCCGCGGAAGTAAGCTCCTTCCTTGCTCGAGGAGAAGACGATGGCGAGCTTGTACTCTCCGTTGGCCAGCCCTTCGCGGTCGACGGTCTTGCCTTCGACGGGTTCGAATGGCAGGTCGAAATAGGTCCATGTGTCGCCCGTTTCCTCAGTCTCCGGGATGCGTGCGACGAGGACGATGTGTTCGTTTTGCGGGCGTCCGTCGATGGGGAAGAGGTCGCCGTCGAGCGAGTAGTCGATGGTCGGTGCTTCGTAGAGGACGGCATAGAAGTCGCCTGTGTCGTTCGTGCCCAGCGGGTTGCCGTCAGCATCCTGCATCTCGCCTCCCGACTGGTATTTATACCATCCTGTCATGCGCACCGGCATCCGGGTGAAGGGGAAGCCGAAGTTTGTGGCTGTCAGCGGGGAGCCGATGGCATTCCTTACGTCAAATGAGCCGACGAAGAGGTTTCCGGCTGCAATGCGCATGTCGACCATTTCGCCGAAGCTGCCGGTGTCGCGTGTCTGCAGGCGTACTCCCCTGCCGCTGTATCCGTCCACGATTTGTGCCGTCGGATAGTCATCCGGGGTGAAGCCCATGCCCGTGAGTTGGAATCCGGGGTTTCCACTCGCCCATTCCATGACGTCTTCGCTGTTGGTCAGGTAGATGATGTTGTAGGGGGAGTTTTGTTTCAGGTTCTCGAAGGAGTAGCTGACGGGGAGCATGATTCGGTTGTAGCGGATGCTGTAAGTGGCCGTCGTGATGCCGTCCTCGGCCGTGACGATGAATTGTCGGCTGGTTTTCTCCCGGAAGTCATACAGCGAGTGGGCTGCGTCGTCGCCTTCTTCGGACGTTTCAGGCCGTATGGTCGCCCCTTGGGGGAGGGTGAAGATGAGTTCCTGGATGCGGTCTTCTTTGAGGACATAGAGTTCGATGGTCTTGGCCAAGTCGTCCTTGGTCACGGAGTACAGGCCGCTGCCCGAACAGTCGTCGATGGCGGCCTCGACATTGAGCGCTTCGTCCTGTATGCAGGAAGCGAAGAGCATCGTGCTGATAAGCAGTAAGAATAAGGGAAACTTTTTCATTGAGTCTGGTTTTACATAGGTGGAAAAAAAGTCTTCGGAAGGTTCTTATCACCTCGAAAGATGCTAAGGGAATCTTCCGAAGACTTGATAGGCATATTACAAGTGTTCAGAAAAAGCTTTTGCTCGTTCAGGAGTGGCAGGCCACATCCGCAGCCGTCGTGGTGGTGTCCGCCGCCGCAATCATCGCCGCAGCCTCCGCCGCAACAGTCGCAACCTCCTCCGCAGCCTTCTCCGGCAAACATGTTGACCACTTCCTGGATTTCAGCATTCGTGGCCGGGCGCGACTCGGTGACAGTCCCCACGAAGTGAAGGTCTTTCCCAGCAAACGGGTGGTTGAAGTCCATGCGTACGCTGTCGTCCTTGATTTCCACGACAGTCCCGTTCAGGTGGTTGCCGTCGCTGTTGACCATCGGCAGGATGTTGCCGACAAACACGCGCTTGGCGTCAAATTGGCCGTCGATTTCGAAGAAGTGTTTCGGCAGGTCAAGGATGTGTGTCGGGTCGATTTCTCCGTAGGCATCTGCCATAGGGATGACAAAGTCGAACTTGTCGCCCTTGTTCAGCTTTGCAATATTTTCCTCGAAAGCCTCCAGTGTGATACCCATGCCGGAGATGAATTGGAAGGGATGTTCGGCCGGGGCTTGCTCGACCATGCTTTCTTTACCTCCGTCTTCGACATACAGTTCGTAGGCGACGGTGATGTATTTGTTTGAGTTGTTTTCCATATACCTTAATTATATATAGTTAGAAGTTTAGAAAATTATGGGGCAAAGATACGCAAATCTCAGACTATATGAGGAATAATAGGTGCGTTTTTCAGCGAAATGAGTATCTTTTAGCAGGAAAAGTTATAATTGAAAGCTAATCGTGACGTTTTTATGACGATTTCTCTTGATGTAAATCAAATAAGTGACGGTTTGGATTGTGGTTTACATATATTAACAGTGTGAGAGAGGCGGACTAAGAAAAGGCTTATATATTTGCAATGTCAAAAAGAAAGAGATAGAAGAGAAAAATAGCAATTTTAGTTATTAAGTTTAATTTTTTAAGGTAAAAGGAGAAAGATTATGAAAAGGATTGCATTACTTTTTGCAGCTACGCTGCTTGTGGTATCGACAGGCTTTGCAGGTGAAAGAACCAATGCTGAGACGTGGACTTGGTCAGTGAATGCAGGCCGATTGACACACTGCCTGGAATTGAGCAGCAGTCAGTATGACGATGTTGCCATGGCTTGCGAGTATTTTTCGAATACACTCTTGAAGGCTGCCCGCAGCAAAGACGAGTCTTCTCCTTCGACGTTGGTCCGCAAAGCTGTGATGGGGAATTTGAGGTTGATGAAATCTGCTTTGGACAAAGAACAATATAGGAAATACGTGACGTTGCTGAATTTGACGTTACACAATAAAGGACTTGATGTTTATTTGGATTAACGATAGAAGACAAATACAATTAATCGAGAGGGAAAATAGAAAGGCAGGGAAGATTTGTTTCTTCTCTGTCTTTTTTTGTGTGTTCTCTGTTGTTTCCAAGTGATGAGCTATGAGGGCTTTTTCTGATATGATTTAGAAGAAAAATGAGTGTTCTGTAGCGGAAAAGTTATAATTGAAAGTTAATTGAGGTGTTTTTATGACGATTTCTCTT
>ENA-ORSI01002658-ORSI01002658.1-human-gut-metagenome-genome-assembly--contig:-NODE-2658-length-12519-cov-2.087933_pt1 | contig 12519 bp, 10 predicted proteins | sample MGYA00242187_ERZ509154 | MGnify/ENA primary metagenome ERZ509154 (study PRJEB26280, sample SAMEA2338627) | human gut metagenome | biome: human gut; feature: human-associated habitat; material: faeces...
CCGTCCTTCCTGATCCGAAGCCCCGCACGGGAGCGCAGCCCAGCCTTGCCAGGGCCTTTTCGAGAAGCCCCTGCACAGTTGTGAGCCCGAGGGCCGGGTCCTGTATCTGCCAGCCGTGGTAATTCGTCCCCGTGTAGGCGAGGGTCAGCCTGAGGCGCATGTGTTTTACCCCCGGAATTCCGCGTGGGACAGCCCGGCAGCGTGATTGACCGGACCGCAGCCTTTCCCCGGGGCATAGCTTTCCCGCAGGGCCCGATTGAGATAGTTCTGGGCGCGGCGGACGGCGTCAATGAGGGGAAGTCCCTGTCCGAGGCCTGTGGCTATGGCCGCTGACAGGGTACAGCCTGTGCCGTGGTTGTTCTGCGTCTCCACCTTTCTGTTCGGGAGAAAGACGGGATCTTTTCCCCTTTCGCACAGACAGTCCGTTACCGAGTCCGGATCCAGCCTGTGGCCTCCTTTGACGAGGACTGCCCTGGGCCCGAGATCCAGAATGGCCTGGCCGCAGGCCGCCTGATCGTCAAGCGACGTGATGCTGCCGCCGGTGAGCATTTCCGCCTCCGGGATGTTCGGCGTGACAAGCTCGCAGCCCGGGAGAATGTGCTCTTTTAAAGCCCGTACGGCTGTTTCCTCCAGGAGAGGGCAGCCACTCTGGCTGACCGCCACGGGATCGACGACCAGGGGATAACTGCGTTCTGCCAGCACGGGAGCTATGGCTTCGATGATGGCGGCGGAAAACAGCATGCCGGTTTTGGCGGCCTGAATGGGAAAGCCTTCGAGAACGGTCGTGAGTTCAAGCACCACGAATTCCGGTTCCGGAGCGTGTATGCCCGCAACGCGCAGGCCGTTCTGGGCGGTAAGGGCCGTAATGACGCTCATGCCGTAGCCGCCGAGGGCCATAATTGTTTTGAGATCCGCCTGTATGCCGGCACCGCCGCCGGAATCCGATCCGGCTATGGTAAGAATATTGGCTCGCTGCACGTCTTTTTCTCCTTTCCCGGACAGCTGCCGGGGACGGGAAAAAGTATATCCGGCCGTTCCCGGGCCTGCAACGCGCCCGGATCACGCAGGATCGGTTCCCATGGTGCGTTGCGCGCACCGGCAACCTGGTATAGAAGATGACAAAAGGGGTTCTCTCCCCGTGGAGGCAGAAATTGCGGCGTTTTTATCAGGAAAGCTGGCAGGGCATCCCGTTTACGACCTTTGCCCATACGCATTTTTTCCATCTTGCAGACGCGAAGTTCTACTCGGTATTTTATGAGGAGCTTTTCCGCCGCTATCAGGGGTGGAACGATCTGCCGGCAGAATGGCGGAGAAACAAGCGCCGTGACGCACGCTGGCTGGCCGAACGGCTGCAGAAATCCCGGGCTGCCAAGAATCCCGGTGAACCCCTGCGGGTGCTCTCCATCGGGAGCGGCGTCGGCTACATGGAGCGTGTTCTTCTCGAGGAAATCCCAGAGGGACTCGAGCTTTACGTCAATGAACCGAGTACCGTGGGCATGAAGTGGATGCGCCGTCTCATTCCCGGCGAGCGTATCTTTATCGGCCTGCCGCCGGACTGTCTGTCTCCGGATATTTCCTATGACATGATCTATCTTTCAGCTGTGGATTACGGCATTCCCCAGGCGTCCCTGGAGCATATGCTTGAGCAGATACGCCACATGCTTCTTCCGGGGGGCGAGGTTGTCTGCCTTTCTGCGTCACTGCTCGTGGAGGACACGCCGGTGGCCCGCTTCGTGAATATCTGCAAGAACGTTATCCGTATGGTTCTGCACTACTGCGGCATTCGACGCCAGCAGTTCTGGGGCTGGCGCCGCACACGGGAGGAATACCAAGAGCTTTTTCATTCGAGCGGCTATTCCAGGATCCAGGACGGTCATCTCGACGACGGGTTCAATACCTACTGGATACGCGGCGAGTAGTTCCTTCTTTTTTTTTCAGACAGCCCCGTTCCCCTGAGGTCCGGGGCTTTTTTCGTCTCCCGGCCCTGACAGGAATGCCACCTCAAAGGAGCCGCTCACGCCCTCCAGGAAGACTTCAAAAGAACTTACCGAAAGCGTCCGGCCGGAGAGCTCCGGCCACAGGCGGCCGGCGTCTGTTCCGTGCCGCAGAAAGGCCGGGGCAGGGGATGCGGGAGCCAGGGCGCAGGCGAGGCAGCCGGGCAGGGAACGCAGGATATGCAGAATAAGCGCCTGTTCAAGTTCCGTCAGGGGGCGTTCGCAGTCCTGGGGTGAATTTCCCCCGAGCCCCGCATCCAGAAAAGCACCGCAGAGACGGGCCGAGAGAGTCAGAAAAACGCTTTTGGGAAAGGGCGGCAGGGCCAGAAGAGCCAGAAAGGCACCCCGCGGACTTTTCCCGGCGTACTCCGTTCCGCTGCAGAAGCGCTGCCCGGAGGGTCTCACCGTGGCGGGAATGCCGAGACAGACGGTTATGGAATAGCCCCAGGCATCAGAGAAAATTTCCTGCCAGCTTCGCCCTCCCGCTCCGGAGGGAGAGGGTGTGTCTGCGGAACGGAGTGTTTCCTCCGCAGGGGATGGCGCCTCTGTTTCCGGGCCGGGCTGTGCCGAACGGCCGCCTTCAGCGGCTGGTTTCTGCCCCCTGAGCAGGAAATTCAGTTCGTCCTGGTTGAGAATGTTCTGCATGACTTCCACAAAATGACATTTTTTTGACGGAGTACGTAAGGCCTGAAAAAGAAATTGCAAAAAGGATACCAGCATTTATATCCCACAGCCGCCGGTATGAATAGTTTTGACTTCCCATGCCCTGTGGGGCAATCTCAGCCCATGAAAATCCGTATTCATCCAGCACCTGGCTCCGATGGCCTCCGTCCGGATCCCGTTCTTCTGGACGCAGTTCCGGGCACCAGAATGCAGCAGGCCATCTGGCTCAGCGGTCTGTTCAATCCAGTGCCCCTTTGCGGCGGCCTTCCCCGGTGCGGGCGCTGCCGCGTGCGGTATCTGACGCCCGCACCGGCGCCGTTACCAGAAGAGGAGTCTGTGCTCGGCCCTGAAGCCGTCCGCAGCGGCTGGCGTCTGGCCTGTCATCGTCAGATTCCTGACGGCGGTCCGGTGCCGGAACTGGAGCTTCCTGACACCACGCTGGCGGGAGAGGAGAAAACCGCCGCGCATCCGTCTCTCTCCGGGGGCGCGGAGACCTGTGTGCTGGCCGTTGATCTCGGAACGACGGGCATCGCCTGGAGGGCTCTTGCCGGGGACGGCGCCATCCTTGCCGGAGGCAGTGCCCTGAACCCCCAGGAAGGAGCAGGCGCGGACGTCATGTCCCGCCTTGCCTATGCCTCGCAGGGGAACGGCATGACCGTTCTTGAGGAATGTGTGCGCCGGCTGCTTAGAAGCGTCGTATCCCGCCTTCCCGTCCTGCCCCGGCTCATTGTCCTGGCCGGAAACACGGCCATGACGGATATTTTTCTTGAAAAGGACATCAGCGGCCTGTGCGCCGCGCCGTACCATCTGTCGCACGCAGGCGGTGCTGTTTTTGAGCTGACCGGCCTCCCCCCTGTCTATGTGCCTCCTCTCGCGGCCCCCTTCATCGGCGGTGACGTGACGGCCGGAGTCTGTGCGCTTCTCTCTGAGGGGCAGAAACTTCCCTGGGTGCTCGCCGACCTTGGTACCAACGGGGAATTTGTCCTCATGCGGGAGGACGGAACGTGCCTAGCCACCAGCGTGCCGCTGGGGCCTGCCCTCGAAGGCATCGGGCCGGACTGCGGGAGGCTTGCCGGCCCGGGTACTATTACATCCTTTGTGCTGACGCCCTTCGGACCTGAGCCGCGTCTCTTTGAGGGCGGAACTCTGGCGCCCGGGGCCCGTGCCGCCGGTATCAGCGCCACAGGCTATCTTTCCCTCCTGGCCCTGCTCCTCAAAACGGGCTTTCTGCTCCCGGAAGGCCAGTTCTCTTCCGACTCCGGAAGCCTTCAGCCACTCGCGCGCCGTCTTCTTTCTTCCCTGGACAGAAAATCTGCTGTGCCGCGTCTCATGCTGCCGGGAAACGTATGGCTTTCGCTCTCCGATGTGGAAGAAATACTCAAGGTCAAGGCTGCCTTTTCCGTGGCCCTGGATTCCCTTCTCTCGGCTGCAGGAGAGGGCGTGAGGAGCAGGGTGACCCTGTGCATCGCAGGAGCCCTCGGAGAGCATGCTGACCCTGGGGATCTCGAGACTCTCGGCTTCATCCCCTCAGGCATGGCCGGAGCCGTGCGCGCCGTGGGCAATACATCCCTCGAGGGGGCGGGGCTGCTCGGCCTGCATCAGGATCTCAGGGAACGCCTTTCACGAATGTGTGCAGATATATCCCTGCTGAGACCGGATCAGGAGCAGAATTTTCACAGGCGTTATATAGACGCGATGCATTTTGGAGGCTGACATGCCGCATACGAAGTTTGAGGGCCGCAGGCCCCGGCCGTCTGGATACAGAAAAAACGATCGTGAATCCGGAAGACCGGACTGGCGTGGCGCTGGGCGCCCGGGCTTTCAGGATAACCGTGCCCCGGATCGCGTGAAAGCCATGCCTGAGCATCCCAATTACATGGATGACAGGCTGCCATATCCGGGGGCGAAGCCGCTTTTCCCGCCGCTTACGCACCGTATTGCCGCAACTCTGGATCAGGGGTTTCTGCGGGCCCTGCGCGGGGTGTGGCCTCTGAACCGCGCGCACAGGGCTTCCCTGGCCGCTGACACGGCCGCGCTTTCCGAACTTCTGACCGTCAACCGCGCTGAGATGCGCAGTCCTTACTGGTCTTCCCCAGCGGCCACGAGCGCCTATCTCTATTATTTTCTGCCCTGGAACCTGATCCGCCTCTGCCGTCTCTTCTCCGGCCTTGAACTGCCGGCCCCGCGGGAGGATGCGCCGTCGCTCCTTCTTGACCTCGGCTCCGGACCCCTGACTGTTCCCCTGGCTCTCTGGCTGTCGCATCCGGAATGGCGTTCCCGCCCCATCGAGGTCGTGGCTGTCGACGCCGCGGGCAGACCTCCGAAGCTCGGCAGGGATATTCTGCGTCTTCTCTGCGAGGACGCCGGCGTCGAGCCTTGGACCGTACATGTGGTTCAGGCTCCCATCGCCCAGGCCGGTCACAGGGCCGTTGAATTCGTGCGCAAGGGTGCCAGACCCTGGCTTCTGACTGCGGCCAATGTGCTCAACGAGCTTCCCTCATCCAGAAAGAGCCGCTTCAGTGAGGACGGTGACGATGAGGACGGTGTGCCCTCATCAGCCGGTGCCGGGACGCTGGAAGGAGTGCTGTCATCGCTGACCACTTTCCTTGACGGATGTGAGGAGAGCCGCGGGGCCCGCATGCTCTTTATCGAACCTGGCACGCGCCTTGGCGGTCTCACGCTCATGAACCTGCGTGCCATAGCCCGGGAAGAGGGACTTAAGGTCATTGCTCCCTGTCCACACGTTTTCGGCTGCCCGCTGGCGCGTCCGGACGAGGACGGGGCAGTGTTCGCTTCCGGTCCTGGTCTGACGAGCCGGCTCGCCGGACGCACCTGGTGCCATTACACGTTCGACGCCCTGGGCGCTCCCGCCTGGCTCGAAAAGCTCTCCATAGAGGCCGGGCTGCAGAAGGCCAGCCTCTCTCTCGCCGTGCTCGAGTTCGGCCCCGGCGATGAGGAGACGGAGGGTGAAGATACAGCGGGAGAAACAGACGCTCCCTCTGCCCCTGAAAATGGTGGCAGGATAGCCTGCCGCGTCATCTCGCAGCCTTTTCGCGTTCCCGGCCTGAAAGGTGCGGCACGCTACGCGTGCAGCGCCAGGGGACTCCTGCTCCTTGAAGACGCAGCCCATGTGCCGGATGGGAGCTTCCTCGAAATCACCCTTCCGTCTTCCCCTGCCCGTGACAACCGCAGCGGCGCGTTCATCGTGAGGGCGGGCGGAGGCGAAAAATCAGGGGCTGCCGCCTCCGGAAGCCGCGGTGAACGGAAGGAAAGGCCGCCGTACTCCCCTGGAAAAGACGTGAAGCAAGGATTTTCCGGCACCCCCGTGAACCGCTCATGGGAGGATTCAGGACGGGTGCCACCTGGAGAAGAGAGGGCCGGAAGAGGAAGAAACATGAAGAAAACCCGTGGAGGAAAAAAGGGTTTTATTCATGGATAATTTTTCGCTCCGGTGCTATATGCTCCCGTGCCTCTTAATAAAGAGGCCCTTTTAAGAACGATAAGGAAACGCCGCCATGTCACTGCAAATGCCTGAAAATCTTCCTGCTCCCGAGTTTTCCCAGAATGCTGAGGTTGTTCTTGCCAAGCGCTACCGCCGCTGGGACGCATCCGGCGAGCATCAGGAAAGCACCCGGGAGATGTTCTGGCGTGTGGCGTCGGCCATCGCCGAAGAAGAGGGAAAGTACGCAAAATCCCCTTACACGCCTGAAGAACTCGCGGAGATTTTTTACAGGCTCATGACGTCGCGACGTTTCCTGCCGAACTCACCCACGCTCATGAATGCGGGCACGCCGCTCTGCCAGCTCGCAGCCTGCTTTGTGCTTCCTGTGGGAGATTCCATCGAGGAAATCTTTGATGCCGTGAAGTTCGCGGCGATGATCCACAAGTCCGGCGGCGGCACCGGCTTTGCCTTTTCGCGCCTGCGTCCGCGCAACAGCCGGGTGGGAACCACGGGCGGCGTGGCTTCCGGTCCTGTCTCGTTTCTGAAAATCTTCAATACGGCCACCGAGCAGATTAAGCAGGGCGGGAAGAGGAGAGGAGCCAATATGGGCATCCTCCGTGTGGATCACCCCGACATCCTCGAGTTCATCAACGCCAAGCAGAAAGAGAATGAGTTCAACAACTTCAATCTGTCCGTCGGCCTGACGGAAGCGTTCATGGACGCCGTAGAAAGGCGCGCGGACTACGAACTCATTGATCCACATACCAAAAAGGCCGTGGGAACGCTCAACGCAGGAGAAGTCTTCGATCTTCTCGTCAAAGACGCCTGGAAGAGCGGAGATCCCGGCATTGTCTTTCTGGACCGCATCAACCGCGACAACCCCACGCCGGAACAGGGTGAAATCGAGAGCACCAATCCCTGCGGCGAGCAGCCGCTTCTGCCCTACGAGGCCTGCAATCTGGGGTCTCTCAACCTTGCTTTATTCGTCAATCAGGACCGGAATCCGGCTGGCGATCCGCTGGAAGACGGCGTGAACTGGGAAGAACTGCGGGAAACCGTAAGTCTGGCCGTGCGCTTTCTCGACAACGTTATCGATGCTTCCCGCTATCCGCTGGCGCAGATTGACGAGAAGGTGCGTCAGAACCGTAAAATCGGCCTCGGCATCATGGGATTTGCCGATCTTCTTTACCAGCTCGGCATCCCCTATGACAGCGAACAGGGCCTTGCCATGGCCGAGCGTGTCATGGGCTTCGTCAACGAGGAAGGACACAGAGCGTCACAGAGGCTGGCTGAGGAACGCGGGCCTTTCCCGGCGTTCGCCGCGTCAGTCTTCCCGGGACGCGGTGTGGCTCCCATGCGTAACGCAACGGTGACGACCATAGCCCCCACGGGCACGCTTTCCATCATCGGCGGGTGCTCGTCAGGCATCGAACCGCTTTTTGCCCTGAGCTTTACCCGTAATGTCATGGATGGCCAGAAGCTCACGGAGGTGAATCCCTATTTTGAGAAGGCCGTGGCTGACGCCGGGCTCGACACACCCGGGCTGATGGAGGAGGTCGCCTCAAAGGGGAACGTTCAGTCTCTGTCTGCCCTGCCCGAGAAAATCCGCCGGGTCTTCGTGACCGCTATGGACATCGCCCCTCTCTGGCATGTGCGTATGCAGGCCGCTTTCCAGCGTCATACGGACAACGCCGTTTCCAAGACGGTCAACCTGCCGAACAGCGCCACGGAGGACGACATCCGTGAAGTTTACTGGCTGGCCTGCAGGGAAGGCTGCAAGGGCGTCACCGTCTACCGTGATGGCTGCCGTTCCGTGCAGGTTCTGGCCACAGGGGCGGAGCAGAAGAAGATGGACGGACAGAATGCCGGGAATGCGGCTGGAACAACGCAGGAAGTTCCGGAGCACAGTCCCGCAGAAGGGCATGCGGAAGGTGGCCGTGTGGCCGTACGCAAGCGTCCCGAGATCATGTATGGCTTCACCCAGAAGGTGCCGACAGGGCTCGGCACCATGTATCTCACCGTCAATGAGCTTGATGGGAAGCCTTTTGAGGTCTTCGCGACCATCGGTAAGAGCGGCCATTCGACGACGGCCAAGGCTGAGGCCATAGGCAGGCTGGTGAGCCTGGCCCTGCGTTCGGGTATCGACGTGAGGGCCGTTGTAGTGCAGCTGCGCGGCATAGGCGGAGAACACCCAGTCTTCCGCCGCAAGGGGATTCTTCTCTCTATCCCCGACGCCATCGCTTGGGTCCTTGAGAGCCACTACATGAAAGATGATCCCTACACTGGCGGTGTTACGGACCTGGAAAACAGGCCCCGCTGTCCGGAATGCGGCGGCGAGCTCGTGCTTTCGGAAGGGTGCATGTACTGTCCCCAGTGCGGGTATTCCCGCTGCGGATAGAACGCTGGCGGGACAGGAATACAGATACGCGATGAGATGGGTTACGCATCAGGTGGGCGCGCTCGGCGCAGGCCTGCTTCTTCACCTTCCCCTGGCGGGCCTCGCGGCCTGTGTTGTGGGAGGGATTCTCCCCGATGTCTTCGACCAGAAACTGGCTGGCCTCTTCCGCAACCGCCAGAAGGCCTTTAACAATATTCACCGCGGCTTTACGCACTGGCCCGGACTGTGGCTCGGCCTGCTGCTTGCCGTATGCGTTTTTCTGCCCGCTGGTCCTTACGGGGCAGCCAGGGCCGTGTGCTTCGGTGCCTCAGTGGGCGGGCTGAGCCATGTGGTTCTGGATATGATGACGCCGCAGGGCATTCCGCTTCTGCCCTTTACGCGGAAGAACCGGTTCTCCCTGCATCTTTGCAAGACGGGAAGCCTCGGCGAGTACGCGTTCTGCGCGGCCATGATCGCGGCCATGGCCGTCTTTCTCAGAGGTGACATCTCGGATCAGGCTGAAGCCATAATGCGTCTTGTGTTCCGGGCGTAAGGATTACTCCGCGAGCCTGAAGAGCGTCTCCGCGTTTCTGCCGCACTGCTGCCAGAGTATTTCGGGGCTTGTTCCGCGGCATTCGGCCAGCGTACGGATGGTGAAAACCGTATAGGCCGGTTCGTTGCGTGTTCCACGCCACGGTACTGGTGAGAGATAGGGACAGTCGGTTTCCATGAGCAGGCGGTCTTCAGGAATGAACGGAACGGCTTCCCTCGCCTGTGGATTGTTTTTGAAGGTCACCGTGCCGCCGAGAGCCACATACCAGCCATTCTTCACGATGCGCTGAACGAGATCAGGGCCGCCGCCGAAACAGTGCCAGACAAGCGGACGGCCGCTGAAGTTTTCGCTTTCGAGAATGGACAGCGTGTCTTCCTCCGCGTCACGGCAGTGGATGGCGACGGGAATGTCCAGTTCTCTGGCAAGGCCGAGCTGGGCGCGGAATACCGCTTTCTGTATGTCGTGCGGCGTGCATTCCGGATCGGGCCGCGAATAATCCAGGCCTATTTCACCGATGGCGCGGATGCGCGGGTTTTCCCGGATGTGGGTCCGGATAAGAGCGAGTGTTTCCTGACTGAAAGGACTCGCGTCATCAGGGTGAACGCCCAGGAGGAAGAAGACCTCAGGGTGATCCCTGAAAAGTTCCGCGTCCCTGGGAAATTCGGCGGGATTGAGGAAGACGTTGGCGATACGGGAGACGCCGCACTGCCTGGCCCGCTTCAGGACTTCTCCGAGGTCTCCGCTGAAAGCCGGATCGTTCAGGTGGGCGTGCGTATCGATACCTCCGGCGGGAAGAGCGCAGGAAAGGGGATCAATACGCGGCGTTTTCTTATGTTTGGACATAACTGTGCCTCCGCGCTTCTCCTATCAGTTTAGGCAGTCCGGAACAACGTGTTTCCCTTCCCCGGCCCTGCTTGAAAGCACTGGCCCGCTTTGGTAGTCTGACAGAGTTCGGAATGGCGGAAATACGGCCTGGCCGGTATTTCCTTCCCGGTTCAAACCTTAGGCCGGCGCCCCGCCGTCACGGCGCGTACGTCCTGGCTTCGGAGGAACAATGCATTTACGTAAACGCGTCCTGGTTACCGGCGGCTCCGGATTCCTGGGTTCTCACCTCTGTGCCCGCCTTCTTGAAATGGGTGACGAGGTTCTGTGCGTGGACAATTTCTTCTCCAGCGATAGGGCCAATGTCGAAGAATTTCTGGACAACAGGCGCTTTGAACTTTTGCGGCACGACGTCACCTTCCCGCTGTATGTGGAAGTGGACGAAATCTATAACCTGGCCTGTCCCGCCTCTCCCGTGCATTAACAGCACGATACCGTGCAGACCATTAAGACGTGCGTGAATGGTGCCACCAACATGCTCGGCCTTGCCAAACGCTGCGGAGCCCGGATTTACCAGGCATCGACGAGCGAGGTGTACGGCGATCCCGATGTCCATCCTCAGACCGAGGACTACTGGGGACACGTCAACCCGAACGGAATCCGTTCCTGCTACGATGAGGGCAAACGCTGCGCCGAAGCCATGTTCTTCTCGTACTGGCGCCAGCATCATCTTCCGATCAAGGTCGGCCGCATTTTCAATACCTACGGTCCGAAAATGCTTCCGAACGACGGACGTGTGGTGTCCAACTTTATCGTGCAGGCCCTGCAGAACCATCCTATCAGCATTTACGGCGACGGCTCGCAGACCCGTTCCTTCTGCTACGTGGATGACCTCATCGAGTGTATGGTCCGGTTCATGGCTTCTCCCGAGGACTTCGTCGGCCCCATGAACATGGGCAATCCCGGCGAATTTACCATCAAGGAACTGGCCGAGAAGATCATCGATCTGACAGGCAGTTCTTCGAAAATCGTGTACGAACCGCTTCCCGGAGACGATCCCAAACAGCGCAGGCCCAATATCGACCTTGCCCGGAAGATGCTCGGCTGGGAGCCCAGGGTGAAGCTCGATGACGGTCTGAAGAAAACAATTCCCTATTTTGAAAAGCTCCTGAAGGATGGGATGCTGAAAGGATGTTAGCGCCGCTGTCCTAAAGGCCGCATGTCGTGTCCTGTTTAGATATGATGGTGGAAGCACCCGATTTCAGTCGGGAGAGGGTTCACTTACTGGCGCGAATTCTGTAATTCAGAAAATAGGTAAAGAGGGCTCTGCCCTCAGATTCAGGAGGCTTCTCAATGAAGGAAATCAAGAAGATTCTCTGTGCTGTCGATCTTGCCGAGTATAGCGCTCAGGTGGCCGAATACGCCGCGCTCCTCGCCAAAGCGTGCCATGCCAGCGTGCTCGCCATCTATACGGCTCCTTCTCTGAGCCAGTACGTGGGCTTCCATGTCCCGCCGACGACCATTGAGAACTTTGTCGGAGAGATTGTGACCGGTGCCGAGCAGGGAATGGCCGACTTTGTCGAAGAGAACTTCAAGGGCGTTGAAGCCGAAGGCCGCGTCGTCGTTGGCTATGCCGCCGAGGAAATCCTGAAGACGGCCGTGAAAGAAAACTGCGATCTCATTGTTATGGGGACGCACGGACGCAAGGGCATTGATCGCATTCTTTTTGGATCCGTGGCAGAAAAAGTTGTGAAGCGGTCCTCCGTGCCTGTCCTGACCATCCGGCCGCACGCCGTTTCGGGAACGGAAGGCAAGTAACTCCGGAAGCTGACCTTTGTCATTATGGGAACCGCCTCCACGAGGGGGCGGTTCTTTTTTCTGAAAAAACCGCCTGGAGGTTTTATGCTCGAAGATTTTGTCCGGCCCGAGATCAGGGCGCTCGAAGCCTATGTGCCGGGGCGTTCCATTGAGGAGATCCGGCAGGAATACGGAATAGAGAAAGTCATCAAGATGGCCAGCAACGAAAACCCGCTTGGAACATCGCCGCTGGTGCAGGAAGTCCTCTCCCGTCACGCAGGGGAGGCGTTCCGCTATCCTGCGGGAGGCAATCCCCGTCTTGTGAAGGCCATCGCCCGCTATCTCGGCCTGCCTGAATCGCGCATTGCCGTGGGCAACGGATCCGATGAGATCATTGACATGATCATCCGCATCATGACCACACCCGGCCGGGACAATATCGTCTGTTTCGAGCCGTGCTTCTCTCTCTATCCGATTCAGAGTCTCATCAACGGCGTTGAGGTCAGACGCGAGCCTCTGCCTTCCGATTTCGTCTTCGACTTTGACAAGCTGTACGCCCATGTCGACGAAAACACGCGTCTCGTTTTCGTGACGGCGCCTGACAATCCCTCCGGTTACTGTCCGAGGCCTGGGGAAATCCGCAGGCTGGCGGAGAAACTCCCCGGGGACTGCCTCCTTGTCGTTGACGAGGCATACATCCATTTTGCCGCGGAAGAGGGCGAGACAGAGGCAGACTGGTCGCTCCTTCGGCAGAAGGACGTTCCCGCCAACGTGGCTTTCATCCGCACGTTTTCCAAATGCTATGGCCTGGCCGGCCTGCGCATCGGTGTCGGCATTCTTCCCGAATTCCTTGCCGGTTATTACTGGCGGG
>ENA-ORSI01002663-ORSI01002663.1-human-gut-metagenome-genome-assembly--contig:-NODE-2663-length-12493-cov-4.495498_pt1 | contig 12493 bp, 10 predicted proteins | sample MGYA00242187_ERZ509154 | MGnify/ENA primary metagenome ERZ509154 (study PRJEB26280, sample SAMEA2338627) | human gut metagenome | biome: human gut; feature: human-associated habitat; material: faeces...
TAGAAAAGTTCGTAGAAAAGTTCGTAGAAAAGTTCGTAGAAAAGTTCGTAGAAAATCAATTCTAATACTATAAATTATTAGAATTGATTTTCCATTTTCCCTTTCTATCTGATCCCCATCTTTGAATTACACCTGAATCAATAAGGGACTTTATATTTTTTTGTATTGCTCTAACTGTAATATCTAAAAGTCTAGCTAACTCTTTTTGAGTAATTCTAGGATTATCACTCATTAATTTAACAATTGCTTGCTGCGTAATAGATAAATTAACTTTATCTTTAAACTCCATTTTCTTTGATTCATCAAATTTGTTTTTCTTAAAGGGAAAACTGACTCTTATAAAATTTGGGAAAAATTCAAAAGATTGCTTAGAATAACTTTTAAGAATTCTAATAATTCCAGTACCCATTTGTTCTACTAATTCCAAATCTCTAAATACTTTCATTAACTCAGGATTTTTAGGTAAAGAAAATCCCTTTAAAAAATCTTCCTCAGTTATATTATCTTGTATACCACCATTTGATGATACTGCTAACCTATCACTAAACATTTCTACTTTTGGAGCATAACCATTCGCCCAATCATTATGAACAATAGCATTAATGACCGCTTCTCTAACTGCATCAAAATCAAACATTTCAATTTCTTTCCTCTGTGGATACCCTACTTTAGTATATATTTTATTTTCTATCTTTAGTTTCTCTAACATACTTTTAGTTGCCTTAACAATAGAACAACAACCGAAATCTTCATTTTCTATCAAATCAATTGCTTGTGTCCCACTATATTTTCCAAATCTAATGGGAATATTGTTATTATCAGAAAGCAAAATGCATTCATATTATATAAACCATCATCTGTGAAAAAACCTAACTGCCTCAAAAAATTATCATTAACAATAATTTTTTTCTCTTCATAATATATTTTCAATTGCGTAAAAGATAAATCCTGCTCTGGAGATTCTATTTTCTTTAATGAATTTCTAACCCTTTTTACAAAAGTATTATTTATAATATCATATGGCATACTTTGAACTGCACTACCAACACGCATAGAACAACTTTCTGGAGTCATCCCCATCCCTTTTAAATAATATGGTCTTTCTACTCCCCTAGCAACAATTATTTTAATATATTTTTTATCTTCATAATCTAATACTGCAACATCATATAAACCTATTGTTGATGGCATAATATTATCTTTAATACGATCCTTTATTGTTCTTTGTAACAAATCTACATCTAAATTAAGCCCAACAACATTACCAGTATCATCAACTCCAATAAATATATTGCCTCCTTGAGTATTTAAAAAAGCAATTACTTCTTTTTCTAAATCATCAGTTAATTTTATTTTAAATTCATTTCTTATATCTTCAATAACATCTAACATTAAATTACCTCCATTCATTTAATCTGTTTTTTCTATACAAATTTATATTCTTTACTTAATATTCTTTTATCACTACAATATTCCATAATAAATTTATTATCTTTCTTACATATGATAATTCCAATTGTTTTATCTTGCATAATATCTTTTAAGTTTTTATCTATATAATTCATATATACTTCTATTTGACCAATATGTTCTTTTTTAAGTTCAGTTACTTTAAGTTCTACAACTACATAACAATTAAATTTAATATTATAAAGTAATAAATCAATGTAATTGTAACTATTACCTATTCTTATTTTGTACTCATTTTCAACAAATGTAAAACCATTACCTAGTTCTTTTAAAAAAGATGGTAAATCTTCCATAATAATTCTTTGCAATGCTTTTTCAGAAATTATTTCTTTATTAATGGAATTTTTTATAACAATAGGATTTTTAATAAAATCTTCTACTGTAGTTACTTTTTTAGACATTAATTTTTCTTTAGTAATATCATCTAATCTTTCATATTCCTTATTTTTAATTCGTTCACGAAGTTGTCTTACTGATAAATTTTGTTGATCAGATATTAACATATAATAATATATCGAATTAATATTTTTAAGTTTTAATAATTCATCAAAATGACTCCAAGTCAATTTTGCCGACACTGTCGGCAATTTTTTATCCGTTATAAAATTATAAAATTTCAGCATCTTGTATAAAACTCTTATACTATATTTTTTTCCAAGTTCTTTAATTAACTTTTCAGAATACTCTTTAATAATACCTTCACCATAACGCTTACCTGCTTCACTAAGCAACTTGCCAACATTGTAATATGTAGTTAAATCACTTCTGTTTTTACTATAATCTTTTACTTTTTTGGTTATTTCATTATTTATTAGTTCGTTTTTTATTTCATTATAATAATTCATAAATCTCCTTGTAATAAATTTATCCTATAATAGCAAAACATTTTAATTAACGCAAATCAGTATTTTCTAAAATTTCCTTTGTTTTTTGCAAAAAAATCTTCAAAAATTACAAAAAATCACAAGTACTATCAATAATTTTTTAAATTAACAAAATTTTATGGCACAAAAAAAGTTCTAGAAAATCTAGAACCTAAAAATTATCACTTCTCAAGAATGGTGGAATCTCATATTCATCATCTACTTCTTGTGGTTTGCTTCTTCTTTTAGGAAGTTCATCACTAAATAAAGCTTCTTCCCCAGTTTCTTCATCAAATCCGGTAGCAATAACTGTAACAATAACTTCATCAGTTAAGTTTTCATTCTTTATTGCCCCAAATATAATATTTATATCTGAATTTGCTGCTTCTCTAACTGTTTCAACAGCATCTTCTATTTCAAACAAGGTAAGATTTTTACCACCAGTTACATTGACAATTGCATTTGTTGCTCCTTCAATTGTTGCTTCAAGTAAACTATTAGCAACCGCTTGACGTGCGGCTTCAATCGCTCTATTTTCTCCAGCATTGCAACCAATACCAATGATTGCTGTACCACTTTTTTCCATAACTGTCTTAACATCTGCAAAGTCTAGGTTGATTATCCCAGTTACTGCAATTAAGTCAGATATTGATTGTACCCCACGGTGTAAAACATTATCTACTTCTTTAAATGCATCATCAAAGCTTGTCGTTTTATCAATTATTTCTCTTAAGCGATCATTTGGAATAATGATTAATGAATCAACATGTTGTCTTAATTCTTCTAAGCCCACCAATGCATTTTCCATTCTTCTTTTTCCTTCAAATCTAAATGGTTTTGTCACAATTCCAACAGTAAGCGATCCCATTTCTTGAGCAATTTCTGCAATAATTGGAGCCGCACCAGTACCTGTACCACCACCAAGACCACAAGCAACAAAGACCATATCTGCTCCTTGTAAAGCTTCTTCTAACTCAGTCTTACTTTCTAAAGCTGCAGCTCTACCAACCTCTGGATTAGCCCCAGCTCCTCGACCACCAGTAATATTTTTACCTATTTGGATTTTATTTGGACATAAAGAACTATTTAGAACTTGTAAATCAGTATTGACAACATAAAATTCAACGCTCTTTACCCCTTCTTCAATCATTCGATTTACGGCATTACATCCACCGCCGCCGACACCAACTACTTTTATTTTAGCAATTTGATCCATCTGTAATCCATTCATAAACATTCTCCTTAATTATCAAAAAAGTAACCAAATAACTTTCCTAAAATTGAATTTTCGGAAATATTTACTTTTTTATGTATTCCACTTAATTCTTCTTGTTCTTCAACACTAAATATTGAAAAATCTCTATTTCGAAGTCTAAGTCTACTATCATAATATTTAATAAGACCTACAGAGGTAGCATATTTATTATGTCTAGCACCTATTTCTCTAACTTCGCCAATACTTGCATTTTTAAAAACATAATCGACTATATTTTTAAATTCTGCAGTTTCTGTTACTCCCCCTGTAACAATTATATAACTAATTTGCTTTTTTGTTAAGAGATTTATTTGTTTTTTTGCTAAATTTAGTATTTCTTCAAGCCTGCTCATTACTATTTCACTTGCACTATATTGATTGATTTTTATCTTATCACCATTTTTATCTTCAACAATCACTGCTTCATTAGCTTGAGCAATATTTTTATCAGCAAGAGCAATTGTTTCTTTTATTAACAAAGACTCTTTTCTATTAATTTTATAAACGTATCCCAAGTCATAATCGATATTATCTCCCCCCATATCAATTACTTCACTATTCGTAATTATCCCTTTATTAAAAATAGATACTGTAGTTTTCGATGCTCCAATATTAATAACCGCCCCAACTTCATTAATATTTTTATTAGTTTTAAATTCATAATAATCTCCTAAAGCACCAATTGTAATATCAACAACTTCAACCCCAATTTTTTCCAAACTCTTTATAATTGGTGTCACATTTTTCTTAGGAACTGTTACCACTACAGCTTTAACATTTAATTTATCAGCATGCATAGAAAGAGGATTAGCTGTAACTTCATTATCATTTATTAAAAACTTTGTTGGTAAAATACTCACTAACTCCCGATTATCCATAATTTTATTATAAACAGCTGCTTGCATAGATCTAACTATATCATTACTAGTAACAATACCACTTTCATTATTTATTGATGTATACCCCTCACTTAAAAAACATTCAATACCATTACTAGGTACACTAACAATTACTTTTTTAATAGGTAAGCCAATTTGTTCCTCGCCTTTTTTAAAAACTTCTTCCAAGGCTAAAATAGCGCTTTCAGGATTAATTACAAAACCTTTTTTTATTCCTCGAGCTGGAGTATCAACACACGCCAAAATATTTAGTTTTCCCCGAACTATTTCTCCAACTACAAGTTTAATAGTATGATTACCTATATCCAAACTAGCAATTATTTTGCGCATCTATTACACTTCCTATTTTCTTTAAAATAATTATACCCAAAAATAGTATATCATGCAAGTTTTTTTGCATTTTAAAAGATGCTTAAAGCATCTACTTTTGAATTACATAGGTATCAATCAAATCAAATATAGCTACAATTACTAAAAATGCCCCAGCAAGCTTCGTAATAGTTATACCTGCAAAAGGATTAAATATTAAAAGAATACCTAAAATAATAGTTACAATTCCCATTACCAAAGTCCCAATCCATTTATTAGTAATATTTTTTAAATTAATTGCTACTTTAATCTTTAATAAGCCATTAATTAACAAATATACTCCTAAACATATAGTTACTAAATTAATAATCGAATAAGGATATATTATAATTATTATCCCTAATACACTATAAAGTATTCCAGATATCATAATCAAATTATTATTTTCTTTATCTTTAGTATATTTAATAATTTGAATTATCCCTACAATTAACAGGGAAGCCCCAATAAAAATACCTATTAATTTATTTAAAGTACCTGGAATAAGTAACAAAACTAAACCAACTAAGCCTAATATCAAAGTTTTACTCAAATTATCCGAATTGTTAGTTTTAGGGCTAATAACCTCTACTTTTGTAACTTTTTCTTTTTTCTTCATCAATAAATTCACCATTTAAATTATATTACTTTTATATTCAAATTACAATATTTTGACAAAACTAAAAAAAATATAATATAATGATAAAAACAAATAAAATAAAAGGAGGAAAAATTTATTTGTTAGCGCCAGACCTAATAAAAGGTGACGAGGATAACTATTATCGAATTTTTCGGCGGATGTAGTTACGGATTAGTATAGTCGTTAGATATATTAAAAAAACAAAATCAAAATTGTAACAAAAGATATATCACATACAAATTTTTTGTATGGAGGAAATTTTATGTGTGGAATAATTGGCTTTATAGGTCGTGATAAATGTATACCTAAAATCATTCATGGCTTAGAAGCATTGGAATATCGCGGTTACGATTCCGCTGGTATTGCCTATTTTAAAGATGGAAAAATCGAAACAATTAAAGAAGAAGGGAAAATTGCCAATCTAAAAAAACTTTTAAATTTTAATGAAGATGCTTATAATGGTATCGGTCATACCAGATGGGCAACACACGGAGAAGCAAATAAAACAAACGCTCACCCTCATACTGTAGGTAAATTTACCATTGTTCATAATGGTATTATTGAAAACTATAGTGAATTAAAAAATGAATTAATTAATAAAGGATATAAGTTCAAATCAGCAACCGATACTGAAGTTGCTTGTGCTACTTTTGATGATATATACAAAGAAGAAAAAGATATTTTAAAAACATTACATATTGCTAGTCAAAAATTTCGAGGATCATATGCTTTTGGCATCCTTTGTAGTGATGATATATCAACTCTTTATGCCATGCGCAATACTAGCCCATTAATTGTTGCATCTGCTGCATATGGCAATTTTATTGTCTCAGATGTCCCTGCAATATTAGAATTTACTAATAAATATATTTTATTAGATGATTATGAAATTGCCAAAATTGAATCTGATAAAATAACTGTTTATGATAAAGACTTACAAGTTATAAATAAAAAGATTAATACATTTGCAGGAACTTTTGCTGCTGCTGCTAAAAACGGTTACGAACACTTTATGCTAAAAGAAATCCATGAACAAGATAAAGTATTTAGTGATACTATTAATTTCTATTTTGATGGAACTATCGATTCTTTAGAAAAAAATTTCTCTTTTCTAAAAAAATTTTCCAAAATAGACATTGTTGCCTGCGGTTCTGCTTATCACACCGGCTTGGTTGGCAAAAGTCTAATTGAAGAATATGCAAACACTCCAGTAAATGTTGAAGTAGCCAGTGAATATCGCTATAAAAAATGTTTTTATGATAAAAATACCTTAGTCATATTAGTATCTCAATCCGGTGAAACCGCTGATACTCTGGCGGCTTTACGCAAAGCTAAAGAAGCTGGCATAACTACTATGGCTATTGTTAACGTTATTGGTAGTAGTATCGCTAGAGAAGCTGAGCATGTTATATATATTAAAGCTGGCTGCGAAATAGCTGTTGCCACAACTAAAGCATACCTTGCTCAATTAGCTATATTTAGTTTACTGGCTATTTATTTAGGATATCAAAATAAATGCATCAAAGAAGATGAATTAGCTAAAATATTTACTGATTTAGAAAAAATGCCTAAATTAATTAAAGATACAATTGCTAATTATGAATCATACTTTAACATTGCAGATAAAATATATCAAAATAAACAAATATTTTTTATCGGACGTGGTATTGATTATGCTCTATCAATGGAAGGAAGTTTAAAATTAAAAGAAATATCTTATATCAATAGCGTTGCTTATCAAGCTGGAGAATTAAAACATGGAACTATTTCTCTAATTGAAAAAAATACTCCTGTTATTGCTATTGCTACTGATAAAAATCTAATTGAAAAAACAATCAGTAATATTAAAGAAGTAAAAGCTCGGGGAGCTTATGTAATTTATGTAAGTAATGAAGAGCCAAAAGAAGATTTTTATGATGAATTTATTAAAATTACTAAAATTCACCCTTTACTAGAAAGCATTTTAACAATAATCCCTCTTCAATTACTCGCTTACAAAGTAGCTAAAAATAATAAATGTGATATTGATAAACCAAGGAATCTAGCTAAATCAGTAACAGTTGAATAAAGAGCCAAAAGGCTCTTTATTTTTTTCTTAATCTTCCCAAATTAATTTCATTAACACTAATATATCTTTTTCTAAATTCGATAGGATTATCAGTTAATTCTTGCACTTCTTTTAAAAATTGTTCATATTCATCATCTAAAAAATACATTTTCTCTATAGCATATCCTTCGCGCCCGAACTTATTGACCGCATGTTTCCAAGATTCTATAATAATTTCATCAACACTGGCATTTGGCATATGTTTAAGACGGTAAGCATATGTTCTTCTTAAAAGTTGATCCACAGAAGTATTTCTATCTGCAGATGAAACAATGCGTCCATATATACTTCTAGGCTCATTATTCTTACTTGCTCGATGATCTTCTACAGCCTGAGCCATCACTACAATTTCTTTTTCATTAAAATAGTCTCGCAAATTTTCATCACTTGCCAAAATAATCGCGGAAACCATTTCGTGATTTTTCGCATCTATACTATGCCCAACATCATGATAAACTGCTATTGTATCAACCATATCCAAATTTAATCCTTCTATATTACTAGCAAATTTTTTACTACGCCTTCTTACATAATTTACATGTTCTCTATTATGAGCAGCATCATTCAAATCATTTTTAGGCATAATGACATTTTCTAAATATTTTTGTAAATCTTTATTCATTTGTACCCTCCGACTCCATTATATCATAATTATCCCAAAATTATTTGACATTAATCATACACTTATTATATAATATATTCGCACAAGTTTTATGGCAGTGTTATATCAAATTATAATGTGTTTAAACCGGAATCTTCGGAATAAAGTATCTAGGACTGCCCTAGAAAAATTAATTTAAACTCCCTATAACTTTGATATAACGAATAAACCTTCTGCAAATATAAAGAAAGGAGAAATTATGGCAAGATACACAGGACCAGCTTATAAAAAGTCTAGAAGATTAGGTTTTTCAACACTAGAAAATGGTAAAGATTTGGCTAAAAGACCATATGCTCCAGGGCAACATGGTCAAAGTCGTCGTAAGAAACTTAGTGAATACGGCATCCAAATGCAAGAAAAACAAAAAGTTAGAACTTTATATGGTTTAAACGAAAAACAATTTAGACATACTTTTGAAAAAGCTTCTAAGATGAAAGGTATTGCTGGGGAAAATTTACTTATGTTACTTGAATCAAGACTTGATAACATGGTATACCGTTTAGGAATGGCTAGAACAAGAAGAAGTGCTCGTCAAATAGTAAACCATGGCCATATTTTAGTAAATGGCAAAAAGGTTGATATTCCTTCTTACACTATTAAAGTTGGAGATATCATTTCTGTTAAAGAAAACTCTAAGAACCATCCTGCTATTATTGATTCACTTGAACAAAATAGAACTGTTCCAGCATTCTTAGAAATGGATAAGAAAAACTTAACTGGTAAATACTTAAGAACACCAGAAAGAAGTGAACTTAACCCTGAAGTTAATGAACAACTTATTGTTGAATTCTATAACAGATAATATTAAAACCAAGAAAAATTTAACTTTCTTGGTTTTCTTTTGGCTTAAATACAGTTATTGCCACATTATCATTTCCAATATATTTTAATAGATTGCTAAGCACCTCTTTATTAATATTTGCTACCCGCCTTTTCATATCAACAATTATTTTTCCTTCATTTATTATATCATCCTGTATTTTTAAATTTACTTGTTCAACATCTTCATAATCAAGAATCAATGTTGCTACAGTTGCATTTCTCTTTCTTACAACATCATTATCATTCACATCTAAATTATCTAATTTTTCTTTTGTTAATTTAATTATCTCTTCATAATAATTAGTGCTATAAGTTAATGTAATAACTACATACTCTTCATAAATATCCACACTATATCCCATACTAGAAATAAGCCCTTTTAATAATAAATCAGATCTAAAATCACTAGTAGCTCCAAAATTGATATTCATAAGTAAATTTATGGCCATTTTTAAATCCAACGTACTAATATTTTTAAATTTATTAACAGGTATTTTTAAAGAGTATTTAACTTTTGGATAAGTTATATTCATCTCTTCTTCTAAATAATCATTTGTTACTTTTTTTGGTTCACTTATTTTTATAATTTCTGGATCTTTATATTTAACAAAACTCTTTTTAGCTAAATTATCTTCCACAACTTTAGCCATTTCATAAGGATTAAAACTTCCAGTAATAACTAAAAACATATTTTCAGGATGATAAAAAGTATTATAAGCATTTTTCACATCTTCCAAACTAATATTTTTTATATCTTCAACTTCCCCAGTAATTAGATTGCGATAATTACTTTTTTGTAAAACGTTTTTTAAGTTATCATAAAAAATCTTTGAATAAGGGTCATCATTACTCATATTGGCCTCTTCAATAATAATTCCCTTTTCTTTAGCAATCATTTTTTTAGTAAAATAGGGATTATAGACGAAATCCAATAACAAATTTAAATTTTCTTCCTTCTTTTGCGTTGCAAAAACTACATAAGATGTATATTTAAATGTTGTAAATGCGTTAGAATCTCCCCCAATTTTATAAAATTCATCATGGGCGGTTACGCCATCTTGCAAATTAAATTTAATATGTTCTAAAAAATGAGCTACACCATTTGGAGTTTCATAAACTTTCCCCCCCACTTTAAATTTAGTATGCAAAGAACCATATTTAACCGATAAACTCATAAAACAACTATTTACTTTTTCATTAACCCACATATATACTTTTAATCCAGTTTTGGTGGTATATTCATAAATATTCTCATTTAATCCTTCTAGTACTAACTCACGCATTTTCTCCACCACCTTCTAAAACATAAACAGTATTAATTTTAAGTTTTTTAGCAACCCTTATAACATCTTCTTTACTAACTTGCTTTAACATTTCTTTCCTTTTATCTATCTCTGGTAAATTATCCAAATAATTAAATACATAATTATTTAAGATAGCTACATTATTATCATTAGCTAAATCTAATGACATAATTAAATTCATTTTAGCATCTTCCAGCTCTTCTAAACTAAAGTCTCCACTAATCATATCTTTTAAACATTTTTTAATTAAAGAAACAGCTTTTTTAGTATTTTTATTATCAAGCGAAACATGAATAACTAACAATTTATCATATTTCATATAAAGACTATTAATACTATAACATAAACTATTTTCTTCCCTAATTTGTTTATATAATTTACTAGTAAGTCCCCCATTACCAAAAATATAATTAAATACTTGAAAAGTTACATGCTTCTCTTCTTCACTTAAAGCATCAATATTATATATTACTACCATATTAGCTTGAATATTTTCAGACTTTTCTGTCTTTATAATTTCTTTTTTTCTAAAATGATTATCGACATCCAAATTAAAAATATCATTGTTTATATAACGATGTTTAAAATATTTCTTAATTAAACTCACTACCTCATCCATATCTAAATTACCAATAATATATATATCACAAACACATTTTTTAAATAAATTCTTATAAGTTTTATATAAAGATGCCGGTGTAATTTTATCTAACTGTTCAATAGTTCCTAAAATTGAATAACTTGTAGGACTACTTTCATCCATCGCTTTAAAAGCATTACCAATTGCCAACTTAAATGAATTATCTTTAATACTATTTATTTCCCTTTTTATTCTTTCTTTAATTATACTAAATTGTTTTAAATCAAATTCTTCATTTACAACATTTGGATGTTGTAATAACTCAAAAGGCAATTTTAATACATTTTCTAAGTAATTTTCCTCTTCAATCAAATCCGGATTAATAAAATCAACAATAAGTGAAGCATTTAAAAGATTTCCAGTCTTAGTAGTAAGTCCATAAATACTGGTTTTATATAATTCTTCAAGTCTTACTATCAAGTCTTGCCTTTTAGGATAATTTTTACTAGTCTCTGATAACATATCTAATAAAAATGAATAAGCTCCCAATTCTTCTTTTACAACACTTTTTCGAAAAACTATTTCCATATGACTTGTTTTAAATTTATCAGTCTTAATCGTATGAACATTAAAAGAATTACATTTATATGTTTTATAAATCATTTTGCACCTCATTAATAGTATTACCAAGTTTTACATATTTATTATACTCGCTTCGGCAATAATCATCCGTCATCCCTGCGATATAATCAATTACTATTCGTTCATGACTATTACTATTTTTATATTCATCACTCATATTACTTAAATATGATTTAATAATATTAGAATCTTTATTATTATATTTTAAATCATTCATATAACAATTAAATAATGTATTAAGCATTCTTTCTAAACTTATTCTTTCTTCTTTTGTATAAGCCTTAGCATATATATTTTTATAATTAAAATCTTTTAAATCAACAATTGCATTATATACTTCATCACTTACTTTAATATAACTCTTATCTAAACTATTTTCTATTACATCATTTATTAAAGAATTTACTATATCCCGATTACTATTACCCAAGTATTTCTTTATACTATCAGGAATATCTTTAAAACTTACTATATTAAGACGCATTGCATCTTCAATATCTCTTCCTAAATAAGCTATCAAATCACTAATTCTTACTACACAGCCCTCTAAAGTCATTGGTCTAAGTTTTTTTATTATAGTTTTATCTTTATAACTTAGTTTATACTCTTTTAAAAATTCTTCTTTCGTCTTTTTTACAGGATGATATTCCGATTGCGGAAGTTCTCCATTATGGCACATGATAGCATCAAGTGTTTGTAAAGTTATATCTTTACCATTACCATAGTTTTCAATATCCATAAGAAGTCTTACACTATGAATATTATGATTAAAATACCCTTCACCACAATCTAAACTTATCTTATTTAAAATTTCTTCTCCGACATGCCCAAAAGGAGTATGTCCCAAATCATGACCAAGCGCACTTGCCTCAATCAAGTCTTCATTTAAAGCAAGCGCTCTT
>ENA-ORSI01002671-ORSI01002671.1-human-gut-metagenome-genome-assembly--contig:-NODE-2671-length-12481-cov-2.552551_pt1 | contig 12481 bp, 7 predicted proteins | sample MGYA00242187_ERZ509154 | MGnify/ENA primary metagenome ERZ509154 (study PRJEB26280, sample SAMEA2338627) | human gut metagenome | biome: human gut; feature: human-associated habitat; material: faeces...
CGATGAAGCAACTCTCACGCCGGTTCGGAAGCAGTGTGAGCCGAAAAATAAAAGACCTGAACGTGGGCGGGGACATCAGCTACAACGACAACGGAGCTGACACGAAAAATTACACCACCACAGAAAACTACCTGCCGAGCGGAAACACCTACTCCGACCAGTCGTCACTCAGTTCGTCAGACAACAGAAATCTCAGCGCCAGCGTAAACTTAACGGGAGACTTGTCGGAACGGTTCAGCTTCATGGGAAACTTCCATTTCGGAAAATACTGGAACAACAACTGGAACGAAAACCGGCAAGCCACGTTCAACACCAATCCCTACGACTACACCTCCGACCCGCTCGGACAGGGAGACGCCATCCCGACATCAAGCCGTGTCAACAGCACCGACCAACAGACTCTGTCACACAGCAACAGCGAAAACATGATGGGTATGCTGATGCTTTCCTACAAATTTAAAAAGGAAAGGCGGGGACTGACACTCCAGCTCAGCGGCAACAAAAACGACAATGATTCGAAACGCTTCAACGAATCGCAGACGCGCTATTACCAGCTTGGCGACTCGCTCCTGCATCAAAACCGCTTCACGCTGGCCCCCACGCGCTCCCGGCAGTATTCAGCCGGACTTTCATACAACGAACCTCTCGGCAAGGATGTCACGCTGAGACTGTCATACACTTTTCATCAGAACAACAACAAAGAAAATGAAAACATCTTCGACATCGGACGCCTGACAGCTTCCCAACCCGACTTCACCTTCGGACAAGTGCCCGAAGGCTACGAAGACACGCGCATCGACAGCCTGAGCAACATCAACAATAGCCGCGAACAACAACACGAAATCCAACTGGGCGCCGACTTCACCATCAAGAAGGACTGGCACCTGAACGCCTCATTCAGCATCCAGCCCGAGCAGCAGTCCATCTACATGCTGCGCGAAGAGCAGGAAACTGACACGCTAAGCCGTGTGAACTACAACGCACGCTTGATGCTGTTCTATTTCAAAAACAAGACTTCGCTCAATGTGAGCTACATGGGTTCGTCCAACTCACCGAGCATCAGCCAGCTGCTCCCCATGACGAACAACGACAACCCGCTCTACATCACCTTGGGTAACCCCAACCTGAAACCGTCATTCATGCAAAACGTCAATGTGAACTTCCGGCACGACCGTCTGTGGAGCAACGTCAGCTACTCGCACACATTCAACAACATTACTTATCGGACGGACTATGACCCCGTGAGCGGCGTGAGCACCAACCGCCCGGAAAACATCAACGGCAACTGGAGCACGCACTTCGACGTGGGCTACAGCAAGGATTGGGAGACATTCTCGCTGGAATCCGAAACCAACTACGGCTATTCCAACCAGGCAAACTACATCAACGTGGACAGCCGGACCAATAAAGACGCCATCCGCAACCATGACTTCAGCCAACTGGTGAAGGGCGTCTACACTCCGTCATGGGCCGAGTTCATCCTCTCAGCACAGGTGCAACTCAACAAGACAAAATCCAAGTTGCAGAAAGCATCAGACTCCTTCAACCAGACTTACACGTTCTTGGGTGAAACGCATTTCTACCTTCCATGGAACATCCGGCTTAGCAGCACATTCAGTTGCATCACGCGCCGTGGCTTCCTCTCCGACGAAATGAACCGCTCGGAATTGTTGTGGAATGCCAGCGCATCCTACAGCTTCCTGAAGAAGAAGCAGGCCAGCGTGAAGCTGGAGGTGTACGACATCCTGCAACGTTCCACCAACTTCTCGGCCTACACATCTTCGACGGCGAGCGTGCAGTCACGCTCCGAAGGCGTGAACAGCTATTTCCTTCTCTCCTTCAACTACCGTTTTAACCTGTTTAAAGGGAAGAAAGAGGCGGATGAGGAATGACAGAACTGACACACGGGGGAAAACGGTAGAACAAGCCATCGCCTGCACACTTTTCAGGTTGATTCCATTCCCCTCACTTGAAAAAAGGACACAGGAAACTAAAGCCATAAGCCCTAAATGAAGTATCTTTGCCCGATGGTTCACACTTTTGTTGTACCAACACAATCCGACACTACAATTATGGCTGAAAGTAAATACATCGAGATAAAAGGCGCACGCGTAAACAATCTGAAGAACATTGACGTGAAGATACCGCGCAACAAGCTGGTAGTCATCACCGGCCTGTCCGGTTCAGGAAAATCCTCTTTGGCCTTCGACACACTCTATGCCGAAGGGCAACGGCGTTATGTGGAGAGCCTGTCGTCCTACGCCCGACAGTTTCTGGGACGTATGAGCAAGCCGGAATGCGATTTCATCAAGGGCATCCCGCCCGCCATCGCCATCGAGCAGAAAGTGAATAGCCGTAACCCGCGTTCGACGGTGGGCACATCGACTGAAATCTATGAATACCTGCGCCTGCTCTTTGCCCGTGTGGGCAAGACCTACTCACCCATCAGCGGGCAACTTGTCAAGAAACATACGACGGAAGACATCGTAAACTGCATGCTCTCCTATTCAAAGGGAACTCGTTACACCGTGCTGACACCACTACACTTGCGCGACGGGCGTTCGATGGAGGAACAGCTTGACATCGACCTGAAGCAAGGATTTACCCGCATCGAAGTCAATGGGGAAATCGTCCGCATCGAAGACTATGTCCCCAAACAGGGCGACACAGTCAACCTGCTCATCGACCGCATGGCGTGCGACGACAGCAAGGACAGCATCAGCCGCTTGATAGACTCGGCGGAAACGGCGTTCTTCGAAGGAGACGGTACGTGCATGCTGCGTTTCTATCCTTCGCAAATTATCCACACCTTCTCCAAAAAGTTCGAAGCCGACGGCATGACATTCGAAGAGCCTACGGACCAAATGTTCTCATTCAACTCTCCACTGGGAGCTTGTCCACAGTGTGAAGGATTCGGCAAGGTCATCGGCATCGATGAAAGCCTGGTAGTCCCCAATCGGGCCCTGAGCGTGTATGACGGCGCTGTGGTGTGCTGGCGGGGAGAAAAGATGGGCGAATGGCGCGATGCCTTCATCCGGGAAGCAGCCAAAGTAAACTTCCCCATCTTTGCCCCTTATTACGAGCTGACCCAGGCACAGAAAGACTATCTGTGGCACGGCGACCGCGACAAGGTGTGCATTGATTCCTTCTTCAAAATGCTTGAAGAGAACCAATACAAGATACAATACCGCGTGATGCTGGCCCGCTATCGAGGAAAAACGACCTGCCCGCTGTGTCACGGCACACGCTTGAAGAAAGAAGCCGGATACGTGAAAATCGGCGGACGTTCCATCTCCCAACTGGTAGATTTGTCCATCGTCGACCTGAAGGATTTCTTTGACCACCTGCAACTCGATGCGCACGACACGCTCATCGCCCAACGCATCCTGACTGAGATACACAACAGACTGCAATTCCTGCTCGACGTAGGCCTGGGCTATCTCACCCTGAACCGTCTCAGCAACACACTCTCAGGCGGCGAAAGCCAACGTATCAATCTGGCCACGTCGCTGGGCAGCAGCCTGGTCGGCTCGCTCTACATCCTCGACGAACCGAGCATCGGCCTGCACAGCCGCGACACTGACCGACTGATTAAGGTGTTGCGACAGCTCCAACAGTTGGGCAATACAGTGGTCGTGGTGGAACATGACGAGGAAATCATTCGCGCGGCAGACTACATCATTGACATTGGCCCCCGAGCAGGTCGCCTGGGAGGAGAGGTCGTCTATGAGGGGGACATGAAGGACCTGCATCCGGGCAGCAACAGCTACACGGTGCGCTACCTGCTGGGTGAAGAGAAGATTCCGCTTCCCCACAGCCACCGGCCATGGAACAACTATATAGCAATCAAAGGCGCACGGGAAAACAACCTGCGGGGTATCGACGTGAAGTTTCCACTCAACGTCATGACGGTCGTCACGGGCGTGAGCGGCTCAGGAAAATCCACCTTGGTGCGCGACATTTTCTACCGCGCACTGAAACGACAGTACAGTGAAGGCACGGAACGGCCGGGAGAATTCATCGCGCTCGAAGGAGACATCAAAGCTGTAAAGGACATTGAATTCGTCGACCAGAACCCCATCGGCAAGTCTTCGCGCAGCAACCCCGTGACCTACATCAAGGCCTATGACGAAATCCGCAAACTCTTTGCCGACCAGCCACTGGCCAAACAGATGGGATACACTGCAGGCTACTTCTCATTCAACACTGACGGTGGACGCTGTGAAGAATGCAAAGGCGAAGGTACGGTCACTGTCGAGATGCAATTTATGGCGGACTTGGTGCTGGAGTGTGAATCATGTCATGGCAAACGCTTCAAGAAGGAAGTGCTGGAAGTGAAGTTCCACGACCTGAATATCTACGACATACTGAACATGACGGTCGACCAGGCCATCGAATTCTTCACCACCCACAAGCAAACGAAGATAGCCAAAAAACTGCTTCCGCTACAAAGCGTCGGCTTGGGCTACATCAAACTGGGACAATCATCGTCCACCCTGTCGGGCGGAGAGAACCAACGGGTGAAGCTGGCCTACTTCCTCAGCATTGAAAAATCATCACCCACCATCTTCATCTTCGACGAGCCTACGACAGGACTGCATTTCCACGACATCAAGAAACTGCTTGAGGCTTTCGAAGCACTCATCAACCGGGGACACACGATTGTCATCATCGAACACAACATGGATGTCATCAAGTGTGCCGACTATGTCATCGACCTCGGACCGGAAGGAGGAAACAAAGGAGGTAGCCTTGTCGTAGCTGGAACGCCTGAAGAAGTGGCCGCCTGCGCAGCGTCCTACACCGGACAGTTCCTGAAAGAGAAATTGCTCGAAGACGGAGAAAATATCGAGCCACATCCCTAAAACCAATCAACAGACACTTTTACAAAAGAAGTCCGTGCAGTCAGGCAGCCTCATCGGCTTCCGACTACACGGACTTCACTTTATCGTGCAATTCTCTTTTATTTTGTCAGTGAATATACCACCTCCATGACCTTGCGCCCGATCTCATCAGCTTCCTCCATCGTCCGGGCCTCAGAATAGACCCGGATAATCGGTTCTGTGTTACTCTTGCGCAGGTGTACCCATTTATCCGGGAAATCTATCTTCACACCGTCGATGTCGTTGATGTCTTCCTCCCGGTATATCTCCTTCACCCTTTGCAGGATGGCATCCACATCTGTGCCCGAAGTGAGGTCTATACGGTTCTTGGCCATGAAATAAGAAGGATACGTGCGACGAAGCTCGCTCATCGTTTTTCCTTCATGGGCCAGATGGCTCAGGAAAAGCGCTATGCCGACCAAGGCGTCACGCCCGTAGTGGCAGGCAGGATAGATGACTCCTCCATTGCCTTCGCCGCCGATGACAGCCCCGGCTTCCTTCATCTTTGCGACAACATTCACTTCGCCCACAGCCGCAGCAAAATAATGCTGCCCGTAGCGGCTTGTCACGTCGCGCAGCGCACGTGTGGAACTCAAGTTGGAAACCGTATTGCCTGGCGTATGCTTCAACACATAGTCAGCCACTGACACCAGCGTGTATTCCTCACCGAACATCTCGCCATTCTCACAAATCATGGCCAAGCGGTCGACATCAGGGTCTACGACAAAAGCCACGTCATAGTCGCCTCCACGCATCAAAGCCATGATGTCGCCCAAGTTCTTTTCCAGCGGCTCGGGATTGTGCTGGAAGTCGCCCGTCGGCTCTCCATAGAGCACCTTCACGGTCTGCACGCCCAATGCTTCCAACAACGGAGGCAAGATGATGCCGCCCACGGAATTGACCGTGTCGACAGCCACACGAAAGCGTGCCCGGCGTATGGCATCCACATCGACCAGGTCCAATCCCAGCACACGGTCGATGTGCTTCTGTCCGTATGTATTGTCTTGCCTGTAGTGACCGATACGGTCCACTTCGGCATAAGTGAAGTCTTCTGCTTCTGCGATACGGAGCACCTCGTTGCCTTCAGCAGCATTGAGAAACTCTCCCTGCTCGTTGAGCAACTTCAGCGCGTTCCACTGGCGCGGATTATGACTGGCAGTCAAGATAATGCCGCCACAAGCTCCCTCCATCGTCACGGCCAGTTCCGTGGTCGGAGTCGACGCCAACCCGATGTCGACCACGTCAAAACCCATGCCCGTCAACGTCCCGCACACCAGACTGCGCACCATTTCGCCCGAAATGCGTGCATCGCGTCCGACGACAATCTTGTTGCTCTTCACTGTCCCGATGCGGCATATCAATGTGGCGTAAGCCGACGTGAACTTCACGATGTCCAGCGGTGTCAGTCCGTCACCGGAGCGGCCTCCAATCGTGCCGCGAATACCTGATATGGATTTAATCAATGTCATCTCTTCTTCTGATAAGTGATTTCGTAGAAATAAGGAGTCACAGAAGAAGATGCCGTCTGATGGCCTGCGCTGTGGGGCACAATGAGTTTCACACGTGCCAGCTCGTCATTGGGAAGCTGCACGGCCGGCTTGATGTAGCTCAGCGGCACCAGCCAACCCGTCGGCACGGTCTGTCCGTAGTTGGAATACATGTTGCCTTGGGTGAATGAAGCCGTAAACTCGCCGCTGCTCTTGGAGCATATCATCACGTCGTAGGAGTTCGTGCCGATGAGGTTGGAGGTCACGAGCGTATCGCCTGTCTCCACATAGCCTTCTATGAATCGGAGCAAGAACTCTGCCCGCTCGCCATTCTGCATCAGTTCGCCTTCGCCTCGCTTAATGATCTGCATGTAAACACCGCTGTCATCAAAATAGACATACTCGTTATTGGTCACATCGGTAGTCGTGTCGTTGGCGTAAAACTCATTTTCGGTGATAACGTTGATATTATTTCTCGATATATAATCCCGAATCCAGCGACGCTCCTTGGACACTCTTTCCGCATACGTTTCAGAGTTGTCACATGCCTGAAACACCAGGCCCAAGGCAAAGAACGCAAACAATAAATAGCTTAACTTTTTCATTCATGTAGTGTTTTGTGGCACAAAAGTAGTAAATCAAGGCTTTTCCTGTCTTTCTTCTCCATGACTATTATACTTCTATAACTATTTTTTCGTCAACTCTTCCTGATACTTCACAAGAGCTCTCTTATACAGTTCGATGGCATCGCTCATCGTGCCGTAGAACTCACCTCCCGAAGCATTCAGATGGCCGCCTCCTCCAAAGAATTCGGACGCTAATTTGTTGCACGGGAAGTCGCCCACCGAACGAAGTGAAATCTTTATCATGTCCGAATCACGGTCTTCACGCAAGAAAGCCGACAGGCGCACGTTTTTCACAGACAAAGGGATGTTGACAAAGCCCTCTGAATCTCCCTTCACATAGTTGAACTGCTGCTGCTCGGCATAAGTCAGTGTTATCAATGCCGCATTAAATTCATGGAAGACCATCATCTTCTCATAGAGGACGAATCCCATCAGGCGCAGGCGGCTTTCAGAATAAGTGTTGTAGACCTTCCGATAGATGGCGTCCTTGTCAATGCCCTTCGAAATCAGCTCGCTGATGATAAAGTATATCTCACGGTCATTGGAGTTGTAGGTGAATCCCCCCGTGTCGGTCATCATGCCCGTGTAAATGCACTCGGCACTCTCCCGGCTCATCTCTCCGAAATCGCCCACACGGCATATCAGACGGAAGATAAGCTCCGAGGTCGACGCTATCTCCGGATGGGAGATGGTGATGCGGCAGAAATCCTCCGGGTCGGGATGGTGGTCAATCATCGCCTTGCGTGCCGGCGAAGCGGCCACAGCATCAGCCATCTTGCCTATCCGCTTCAGCGCATTGAAGTCCAGACAGAAGATGACGTCCGCACCGGCTATCAATTCATCTGCAAACTCCTTGTACTTGTCATAGCGCAATATATCCTTTGCCCCCGGCATCCAACGCAAGAAATCAGGAAAGGCATTCGGCACAATCACGTTCACCGTCTTGCCCTGGGCCTCCAGGTAATGATACAATCCCAAGGATGAACCGATGGCGTCGCCGTCGGGTGCGACATGTGTCACGATGACGACTTTGTCGGCACGTTCCATCCACTTTCTCACATGATCTATCTTGGCTTGGGGAATAACTTTAGTCAGCATGGTTTTCTTATTCTGTTTTTAGGTTGCAAAGGTACAGTAATTTTCGTCATCCCGAAGCGGCCACAGGCAGAATATTCGCCCGCCCCGCGCAAACCTCATCCCGCACAAAGGACAACACGGGAGACTCAAGGCTGCATTTTCAGGCCCTTAACAGCACGCCCGGACGGAAAGGAGGGTAGCCGACCACGGACTCCTTTGCCAGGTCGGCTACCCTTTATAGGGCATTCCGCAAGGACGGAGAGGAGACGGGAGCCATCCTCGCGCCTCATTCTTCCTGGAACACTCCCAGAGAAAGAAGCATCCTCAAGTGACAAAATGTGCACTCCTCAGACGCAAACCACCGCATTTCTTTTACATTTATCCAACCAAACATCCCGAAAGAAACAAAAAGAAAGGCTCTAAGGCTTACTTCTTGCATTTCGCTAAGCCGTTTATTTTCGTTTTTTTGCAGCCATACGGGCAGGAGGACGGAAATTTTCAATTCTCAGCGGCTACAGAAAAAAGAAATTCGCCCCGGACGCTCAAAGACACCCGAGGCGAAACACCTATCAAAACCTACTATTCTGGAAAAAACTTATTTCAACGCTTCACTGATCGGCGTTCCGACACATCCGCTCGGCATCTGCATATGGAGCAGGGCAGAGACGGTGGCAGCAATGTCAGTCATGCGGACGGCACGTGTAGTCTCGCCCTGACGCACGCCCCATCCCATAAAGATCAAGGGGATGTGAGCATCGTAGGGACACCACACACCGTGGGTCGTCCCTTGGGCGCCACGGTCTTCGGCGTCATACCAGCCGGGATTGAGCACCACTTGGATGTCGCCGCTGCGCTTGTTGTTATAACCATTGATGACGCGCTCGCGCACGAGGGCAGGCAGGGGAGCCGTGCCGGCCTCTTCCAGGTCGACGGCATACATCACCTCGTCATGCGAACGCAGATGACGGATGACAGCTTGCTTCACTTCGTGAAAGTCAGCTCCGGCAGCCTGGAGCTTCGCACGGTTGAGAAACACCTGATAGTTCATCACGGCCTGCACGCCGTCTTCGACGTGGAAGTCGGCAGCCACCAGCGAATCGAGGGCCGCTTCTTCAGCCGCAGCGTCCCAAGCTCCGGCAGGCACCTTGCGGTCAGCCAGGAAACGGACGTTGTGCGCCGCAGCGTGGTCAGCCGTGAGGAAGACAGTGTAGTTGCCTGCACCCACTTTCTCGTCGAGGAGGTTGAGGAAGGCAGCGAGGTCCTTGTCCAAGCGCAGGTATGTATCCTCCGTCTCGACGGCATTCGGGCCGAAACGGTGGCCGACATAGTCCGTAGAAGAGAGGCTGACGGCGAGCAAATCGGTGATGTCGTCCTGGCCCAGCTCTTCATTCGTGAGTGCTTCGGAAGCCACCTGGAGAGTCATCGTGTTGCCGTAGGGCGTCTCACGGATGACGCCATAGCCGTCTGTCTTCAACAGCTTGGAAGTGCGCACGGGGAACGTGGCCTTTCCGCCCTTCTCGAAGGGGGTCTCATAGGGCGTGTCATCAGCTGTGCTCTGCACGTAGGTATCGAGCGGATAGAGCGTGTTCCAGTCCTGCTCCATGAGGCGGCGTGCCGGGTCAGTGGCATTGAACTTCACGAGCCAGGCAGGAAGTTCATTGCGGTAGTATGTGCTCGTAATCCAGCGTCCGGTCTTGCTGTCAAACCAGTAAGCCCCGTCAGCCGTGTGTCCTCCCGGAAGGATGGAAGCACGGTCTTTGAGCGAGACACTGATGACTTTCGCACGGAAATTGGTGGCCAGATGAAGTTCGTCGCCCACCGTGGTGACGAGCAGGTTGCGAGGAGACATCTTGCCCGCGGCATTGTCACAGCCCACGCTGCTGACCGTCTCGTCGTCGGTGCAATATGTTTTCTTGCCCGTATGGCGGAAGATGAAATCATTGCCGGCAATGCCGTGGATGGAAGGCACAGAACCGGTGTAAATACACGTGTGTCCGATGGCTGTCACCGTGGGCACATAGTCGAGCTGCGTGTTCTCGCAGTTGAAACCCTCGCTCAGCAAGCGTTTGAATCCGCCCTCGCCGTAGCGGTCATAATAACGATACAGATAGTCCCAACGCATTTGGTCGACTACGATGCCAACGACCAGCTTGGGACGTGCCACACCGGCCGTTTGAGGTGCAGCCTTGGCCGGGAACAGGCCCAACGCAAACGCGGCACACAGTGTCATGAATACTTTCTTCATAATGTTTGTACTGAGAATTGATTTTTGATGCGCAAAAGAACGGCTTCGGGGTGACATACTTGTTACAAACGCGTAAAATCACTGTGGCAAAAGACAAAGGCAGAAAAAAGAATCAATTTTGTCACCGGATGGTAATATGCTTGAAACAAGGTTCGTATTACCTTTGCATCGGAAATGAAGAATGCCGAATGAAGAGTGGCAATTCTTCATCTTATATCATTATTGCTTATCTATGAAGAAACGATTGATTGCAGCCATGCTGGCTGTGGGAAGCTGCGGCTTCCTGTTTGCCCAGACCCGGGTAATCGCCCACCGTGGCTATTGGGACTGTGAGGGGTCGGCACAAAACTCCATCACGGCACTTGTAAAATCGGCCGAAGCCGGTGTTTATGGGTCGGAATTCGACGTGTCCATCACAGCCGACGGCGTGCCCGTAGTGAATCATGACGACGACATACAGGGACATGTCATCGAGACAAGCCGCTATGCGGACATCAAGGACCTGAAACTGCCCAACGGAGAGACGTTGCCCACGCTGGAGCAATATCTCGTGAAGGGCAAAGAGCTGGGAGGCGTGCAGCTCATCCTGGAAATCAAGCCTCACAAGCAGGAAGCCAACGAAGACCGTGCCGTGAAAGCCATCGTCGCACTGGTGCGCAAGCACGGACTGGAAAAACGCGTCGACTACATCTCCTTCAGCATGAACATCTGCAAGGAACTGGTGAAGGAAGCTCCCGGCGCACCGGTCTATTACCTGAACGGAGATGTCGCCCCGGCGGAACTCAAGGAACTGGGCATGGCCGGCGCAGACTACCACTACAAGGTGTTCAAGAAACACCCCGAATGGATTAAGGAGGCCCGCGAGCTGGGCTTGAAGACCAATTCCTGGACGGTCGACGACACGGACATGATGCAGTGGCTCATCGACCAAAAGGTGGACTTCATCACGACCGACAAACCTGTCGAACTGAAGCAACTCTTAGAAAAGAAATAACACTGGGGATTATTGATTGTTTTTTAGAAACTTTGGTTCCGCGTCCGGACAAGGCCTCGTGACGAGGCTGACACCCGGGCGCGGTTTTCTCTGCCTGGGGAAAAAGGCAGCCACAGGCTGAAATCCTCATCCGCAAGCACATTTACTCCTCAATTTTTACCCCCCCCACTGGATTTTCCGTATCTTTGTCGCGGCAGCTTCAAATCAATGACAACCGACAATGATACAAAAGGATAAACTCATCGCACAAATCAACGCCAAGACATCAAGGGCTTCCGCACCTTGTATGAACAGGTCTACCCGATGCTCGTGAGTTATGTGAGCGAAATCATACTCTCCGACGAGGCGGCTGAAGACATCGTGCAGGACCTTTTTGTCTACATTTGGGAGTCGGATGTCACCTTTCCCACCTTCACCGCTTTCCGCAGTTACCTCTACACCTACGTCCGAAACACGGCGCTCGACTACCTGAAACACCAGCACATCGAACAGGACTATGCGAACAAGATGGCCGAAATGCCTGAAATGCCCGAAGAGGACGAGCTGAACCGCGAAGAGGAATACCAGAAGCTGTTCAGCCTCATCGACGAACTGCCGGAACAGTGTCGCAAGGTGTTCCTCATGGCACTCGACGGCAAGAAGAACAAGGAAATCGCCGACGCACTGCAAATCTCCGTCGTCACGGTGAAAACTCAAAAGATGCGTGCGATGCAGAAAATAAAAAAACACCTCCCGATGCTCTTTTTTCTTCTCTTTTCGGCATGAAACGCAACCTTCCACCGCATAGCTCACAGTTTCTAAGGAAAAGCCTCGTTTCCATGTCTGCTTTTTTCTCACAACTCCATAGGCCCATACCCTGACGGCCTGTACGCCTGCTGTCCGGCCCGGCATACAGGGAGGGTGCTTTCATCTTCCACCATCGCACGGGCCGGCCCGGAGGGCAGGTCGAGGCAATACATACAGGGACACCATGTCTGTCCATCCGGCAGTGAAAATGGTGAGACACAGTGCGTTGACATCCGGACGTATGAGCCGTGCATCCCTGCATGTTTCCACCGGATTCTCCTCCAGTCCACAACCGGACAGAGCGTCCCGGCATTGCTTCATTTGGATGCTTCTCTGCGGAAAGGAATCCGCCCGACCACGGAAAGGAGGGTAGCCGACGACGG
>ENA-ORSI01002676-ORSI01002676.1-human-gut-metagenome-genome-assembly--contig:-NODE-2676-length-12475-cov-3.296779_pt1 | contig 12475 bp, 12 predicted proteins | sample MGYA00242187_ERZ509154 | MGnify/ENA primary metagenome ERZ509154 (study PRJEB26280, sample SAMEA2338627) | human gut metagenome | biome: human gut; feature: human-associated habitat; material: faeces...
CGATGAATAACCATTTTGGTAAAGGCTTAATGGCGGGATTAAAAGCAACGCATGCTGACAGTGCGGTTAATGTGACAAAATTCTGTGCCGATTATAAACGCGGTTTTGTATTAGGCTACTCACACCGGATGTACGAAAAGACCGGAGATCGCCAGCTTAGCGCCTGGGAAGCGGGTATTCTGACGCGCCGTTATGGACTGGATAAAGAGATGGTAATGGATTTCTTTCGTGAGAATAATTCCTGTTCTACGTTGCGCTTTTTTATGGCCGGTTATCGCCTAGAAAATTGATCAAACATACGTATTATCTTGCTTTAATTAATTACACTAATGCTTCTTCCCTTCGTTTTAGTGCCCCGCCGCAGTATCATGATATCGATAACCATAATAAATGTGTGGTAAATGGCGCATCGATCGCATTATTGATTTTGCGATTGAGGCAAAATATATGCCAGGTCTTCGCAACGGAATAACTATAAATGACTGGAGATAACACCCTCATCCATTCTCACGGCATTAACCGTCGTGATTTCATGAAGCTTTGTGCAGCATTAGCCGCCACCATGGGGTTAAGTAGCAAAGCCGCTGCAGAGATGGCCGAATCGGTTACTAACCCGCAGCGTCCGCCAGTTATCTGGATTGGCGCGCAGGAGTGCACCGGTTGTACGGAATCTCTGCTTCGTGCAACGCATCCAACGGTAGAAAACCTCGTGCTGGAGACTATCTCTCTGGAGTATCACGAAGTGCTTTCCGCCGCCTTCGGTCATCAGGTCGAAGAGAACAAACATAACGCTCTCGAGAAGTACAAAGGGCAGTATGTGTTAGTGGTGGATGGTTCCATCCCATTAAAAGATAACGGTATTTATTGCATGGTTGCCGGTGAGCCGATTGTGGATCACATCCGCAAAGCGGCGGAAGGCGCAGCAGCCATTATCGCTATCGGTTCCTGCTCTGCGTGGGGCGGTGTTGCCGCAGCTGGAGTTAACCCAACTGGCGCAGTCAGCCTGCAAGAAGTTCTACCGGGCAAAACCGTTATCAATATTCCTGGCTGCCCGCCGAACCCGCACAACTTCCTGGCGACCGTTGCGCACATCATCACTTACGGCAAACCGCCGAAACTGGATGACAAAAACCGTCCGACTTTCGCCTATGGTCGTCTGATTCACGAACACTGTGAACGTCGCCCGCACTTCGATGCTGGTCGTTTTGCCAAAGAGTTCGGTGATGAAGGCCACCGCGAAGGCTGGTGCCTGTACCACCTCGGCTGTAAAGGGCCAGAAACTTACGGCAACTGCTCAACGCTGCAATTCTGCGATGTTGGCGGCGTGTGGCCGGTAGCGATTGGTCACCCGTGCTATGGCTGTAACGAAGAAGGTATCGGCTTCCATAAAGGCATCCATCAGCTTGCCAACGTCGAAAACCAGACTCCGCGTTCACAGAAACCGGACGTTAACGCTAAAGAAGGCGGCAACGTCTCGGCAGGCGCTATTGGTTTGCTCGGCGGAGTGGTTGGGCTGGTTGCCGGTGTCAGCGTGATGGCGGTGCGTGAACTGGGTCGTCAGCAAAAGAAAGATAACGCTGACTCACGGGGAGAATAACCGTGAACAGACGTAATTTTATTAAAGCAGCCTCCTGCGGGGCATTGCTGACGGGCGCGCTGCCGTCTGTCAGTCATGCGGCTGCTGAAAACCGCCCGCCAATTCCGGGATCGCTGGGGATGTTGTACGACTCGACCTTGTGCGTAGGCTGTCAGGCTTGCGTCACCAAGTGTCAGGATATCAACTCCCCTGAACGTAACCCGCAAGGGGAACAGACCTGGTCGAACAACGACAAACTGTCGCCGTATACCAATAACATCATTCAGGTGTGGACCAGCGGCACAGGGGTCAACAAAGACCAGGAGGAGAATGGCTACGCGTACATTAAGAAACAGTGTATGCACTGCGTCGATCCGAACTGTGTCTCTGTGTGCCCGGTCTCTGCGCTGAAAAAAGATCCGAAAACCGGCATTGTCCATTACGACAAAGATGTGTGCACCGGTTGCCGTTACTGCATGGTCGCCTGCCCATACAACGTGCCGAAGTACGACTACAACAACCCGTTTGGTGCGCTGCATAAGTGCGAGTTGTGCAACCAGAAAGGTGTGGAACGTCTCGATAAAGGCGGTCTGCCTGGCTGCGTAGAAGTGTGCCCGGCGGGCGCGGTGATTTTTGGTACGCGTGAAGAGCTGATGGCGGAGGCGAAAAAACGTCTGGCGCTGAAGCCGGGCAGCGAATACCACTATCCGCGTCAGACGCTGAAATCTGGCGACACTTACCTGCATACGGTGCCGAAATATTATCCGCATCTGTACGGCGAGAAAGAGGGCGGCGGTACTCAGGTTCTGGTACTGACGGGTGTGCCTTATGAAAATCTCGACCTGCCGAAACTGGACGATCTTTCTACTGGTGCGCGTTCCGAACATGTCCAACACACCCTGTATAAAGGCATGATGCTACCACTGGCTGTGCTGGCGGGCTTAACCGTGCTGGTTCGTCGCAACACTAAAAACGACCATCACGACGGAGGAGACGATCATGAGTCATGATCCACAACCGCTGGGCGGCAAAATCATCAGTAAACCGGTCATGATTTTTGGACCGTTAATCGTCATCTGTATGCTCCTGATTGTGAAGCGTCTGGTGTTCGGTCTGGGCTCTGTCTCCGACCTGAACGGCGGCTTCCCGTGGGGCGTGTGGATCGCGTTTGACCTGCTGATCGGTACCGGCTTTGCCTGTGGCGGCTGGGCGCTGGCGTGGGCAGTATACGTCTTTAACCGTGGGCAATACCATCCGCTGGTGCGTCCGGCGCTGTTGGCGAGTCTGTTTGGTTATTCACTGGGTGGCTTGTCGATCACTATCGACGTGGGTCGCTACTGGAACCTGCCGTACTTCTACATTCCGGGTCACTTCAACGTGAACTCGGTACTGTTCGAGACGGCGGTCTGTATGACCATCTACATCGGTGTGATGGCACTGGAGTTTGCTCCGGCATTGTTTGAACGTCTGGGCTGGAAGCTGTCACTCAAACGTCTGAACAAGGTGATGTTCTTTATCATCGCGCTTGGTGCGCTGCTGCCAACTATGCACCAGTCTTCAATGGGATCGCTGATGATCTCGGCGGGCTACAAGGTGCATCCGCTGTGGCAAAGCTATGAAATGTTGCCGCTGTTCTCGCTGCTGACGGCGTTCATCATGGGCTTCTCGATTGTCATCTTTGAAGGTTCGTTGGTGCAGGCGGGTCTGCGTGGCAACGGTCCGGATGAAAAGAGTCTGTTCGTTAAGCTGACCAATACCATCAGTGTGTTGCTGGCGATTTTCATCGTGCTGCGCTTTGGCGAGCTTATCTATCGCGACAAGCTGTCGTTAGCGTTTGCCGGTGACTTCTACTCCGTGATGTTCTGGATTGAAGTCCTGCTGATGCTCTTCCCGCTGGTCGTTCTGCGTGTGGCGAAGTTGCGTAATGATTCCCGCATGCTGTTCCTGTCAGCACTGAGTGCACTGTTAGGTTGTGCAACCTGGCGTCTGACCTATTCGCTGGTGGCATTCAACCCGGGTGGCGGTTACGCCTACTTCCCGACCTGGGAAGAACTGTTGATTTCTATTGGTTTTGTGGCTATTGAGATTTGCGCTTATATCGTACTCATTCGTCTACTGCCGATACTTCCTCCTTTAAAACAAAACGATCATAATCGTCATGAGGCGAGCAAAGCATGAGCCAGAGAATTACTATTGATCCGGTAACCCGTATTGAAGGGCATTTACGCATCGATTGCGAAATCGAAAATGGCGTCGTTTCGAAAGCATGGGCTTCCGGTACCATGTGGCGCGGCATGGAAGAGATCGTGAAAAACCGCGATCCGCGCGATGCATGGATGATTGTGCAACGTATCTGTGGCGTATGTACTACCACTCACGCGCTGTCTTCCGTTCGTGCGGCAGAAAGTGCGCTGAATATCGACGTTCCGGTTAACGCGCAATACATCCGTAACATCATTCTGGCTGCGCACACCACGCATGACCATATTGTTCATTTCTATCAGCTTTCGGCGCTGGACTGGGTGGACATCACTTCTGCACTGCAAGCTGATCCAGCCAAAGCCTCCGAAATGCTGAAAGGCGTTTCGACCTGGCATCTGAACAGCCCGGAAGAGTTCACCAAAGTTCAGAACAAGATCAAAGATCTGGTTGCCAGCGGTCAGTTGGGTATTTTCGCCAATGGCTACTGGGGTCACCCGGCAATGAAACTGCCGCCGGAAGTGAACCTGATTGCGGTAGCGCACTACCTGCAGGCGCTGGAGTGTCAGCGTGACGCTAACCGCGTTGTGGCGCTGCTGGGCGGTAAAACGCCGCATATTCAGAACCTGGCGGTAGGTGGTGTCGCGAACCCGATCAACCTCGACGGTCTGGGTGTGCTGAACCTTGAGCGCCTGATGTACATCAAGTCCTTCATCGACAAGCTGAGCGACTTTGTTGAGCAGGTTTACAAGGTTGATACTGCAGTTATCGCTGCGTTCTACCCGGAATGGCTGACGCGCGGTAAAGGTGCGGTGAACTACCTGAGCGTGCCGGAATTCCCGACCGACAGTAAAAATGGCAGCTTCCTGTTCCCGGGCGGCTACATTGAGAATGCGGATCTGTCCTCGTATCGTCCGATCACTTCTCATTCCGATGAATACCTGATCAAAGGGATTCAGGAAAGCGCGAAGCACTCCTGGTATAAAGACGAAGCGCCGCAGGCACCGTGGGAAGGTACCACCATTCCGGCTTATGATGGTTGGTCTGACGACGGTAAATATTCCTGGGTGAAATCACCGACTTTCTACGGCAAAACGGTAGAAGTGGGTCCGCTGGCTAATATGCTGGTGAAACTGGCGGCAGGACGCGAGTCTACCCAGAACAAACTGAATGAAATCGTTGCGATTTATCAGAAACTGACTGGCAACACGCTGGAAGTGGCGCAGTTGCACTCCACGCTGGGCCGTATTATTGGTCGTACCGTTCACTGCTGTGAATTGCAGGATATCCTGCAAAATCAATACAGTGCACTGATCACCAATATCGGCAAAGGCGATCACACCACCTTTGTGAAGCCGAACATTCCGGCAACGGGTGAGTTCAAAGGCGTAGGCTTCCTCGAAGCACCGCGCGGTATGCTCTCTCACTGGATGGTGATCAAAGACGGTATCATCAGCAACTACCAGGCAGTTGTTCCATCAACCTGGAACTCTGGCCCGCGTAACTTCAATGATGACGTCGGTCCTTACGAGCAGTCGCTGGTGGGTACACCGGTTGCCGATCCGAATAAACCGCTGGAAGTGGTGCGTACCATTCACTCCTTCGACCCGTGCATGGCCTGTGCGGTACACGTAGTGGATGCCGACGGCAACGAAGTGGTTTCAGTGAAGGTTCTGTAATGCGTATTTTAGTCTTAGGGGTCGGCAATATTTTGCTGACCGATGAAGCCATCGGTGTGCGGATTGTTGAAGCGTTAGAGCAACGATACATTCTGCCGGATTATGTTGAGATCCTCGATGGCGGCACGGCGGGAATGGAGCTGCTTGGTGACATGGCAAATCGCGATCATCTGATTATTGCGGATGCCATTGTCTCGAAAAAGAACGCGCCGGGAACGATGATGATCCTGCGGGATGAAGAAGTTCCGGCGTTGTTTACCAACAAAATCTCTCCGCATCAGCTTGGCCTGGCCGACGTATTGTCGGCCCTGCGCTTCACTGGCGAGTTTCCGAAAAAGCTGACCCTGGTCGGCGTGATCCCGGAATCACTGGAGCCGCACATCGGTTTGACGCCGACGGTCGAAGCGATGATTGAACCTGCGCTTGAGCAGGTTCTGGCTGCGCTGCGCGAATCAGGCGTGGAAGCTATCCCACGGGAGGCGACTCATGACTGAAGAGATAGCAGGTTTCCAGACCTCCCCGAAGGTGCAAGTACAGGCAGCTTTTGAAGAAATTGCCCGGTGTTCGATGCATGATCTCTCTTTTCTGCATCCTTCAATGCCGGTGTATGTTTCTGACTTTACGCTGTTCGAAGGTCAGTGGACGGGGTGTGTGATTACCCCGTGGATGCTGAGTGCAGTTATCTTCCCCGGCCCGGATCAACTCTGGCCGCTGCGCAAAGTGAGTGAAAAAATTGGTCTGCAACTGCCGTATGGCACTATGACCTTTACTGTTGGTGAACTGGATGGTGTTTCGCAATACCTCTCCTGCTCGCTGATGTCGCCGCTTTCGCACAGCATGTCGATTGAAGAGGGCCAACGGCTGACGGATGACTGCGCCCGAATGATCCTTTCGCTGCCAGTCACCAATCCGGATGTACCACACGCAGGGCGTCGTGCCCTGCTATTTGGCCGCAGGAGTGGCGAAAATGCATGAGTTGTCGCTTTGCCAGAGCGCCGTTGAAATTATCCAACGGCAGGCGGAGCAGCACGATGTTAAGCGCGTCACCGCCGTGTGGCTGGAAATTGGCGCACTCTCCTGCGTTGAGGAGAGCGCCGTCCGTTTTAGTTTTGAAATTGTCTGCCACGGAACGGTAGCGCAAGGGTGCGATTTACATATCGTCTATAAACCCGCCCAGGCCTGGTGTTGGGATTGCAGCCAGGTGGTGGAGATTCATCAGCACGATGCGCAGTGTCCGATCTGTCACGGCGAGCGGTTGCGTGTCGATACCGGCGATTCGCTAATCGTCAAAAGTATTGAAGTTGAATAACCGGAGTTAACAATGTGTATTGGCGTTCCAGGCCAGGTGCTGGCTGTCGGTGAAGATATTCACCAGCTTGCGCAGGTTGAAGTATGTGGTATCAAGCGCGACGTGAATATCGCCCTGATTTGTGAAGGTAACCCTGCCGATCTGCTGGGCCAGTGGGTACTGGTACACGTCGGATTTGCCATGAGCATTATCGATGAAGACGAAGCCAAAGCCACATTAGACGCACTGCGCCAAATGGATTACGACATTACCAGCGCGTGATGATTAAAGCCGGATGCTTTCGTAGGCCTGATAAGACGCGGCAGCGTCGCATCAGGCATTGTGCCTGATTGCCGGATGCGGCGTGAACGCCTTATCCGGCCTACATTGGTCTGGATGGCTTGCTGCGACGAACGCTAACCATTACCCCTGACGCTTATCTTCCGTATTTGTCTCGAAATCACTGGCGTCATGGCGCTCATGCAACTGCTCGTTCAGCGGTCCGTTGATGCGGTTAACAATACGCCCACGCTTCACTGCCGGACGTTCGCCCACTTCTTTCGCCCAGCGTTGTACATGCTTATAACTGCCCGCATCAAGAAACTCTGCGGCATCATATACGCCGCCTAACACCACATTGCCAAACCATGGCCAAATCGCCATATCCGCAATGGTGTACTCATCGCCCGCAACAAACTTATGCTGCGCCAGTTGCTTATCCAGCACGTCGAGAAGGCGCTTGGCTTCCATAGTAAAGCGGTTGATGGCGTACTCAATTTTCACCGGCGCGTAATGGTAAAAGTGACCAAAACCACCGCCGAGGAACGGTGCCGCGCCCTGTAACCAGAACAGCCAGCTCATCGTTTCAGTACGCTTTGCCAGATCCTGCGGCAAGAAGTAGCCAAATTTCTCCGCCAGATAAAGCAGAATCGAGCCTGACTCAAACACGCGGATCGGCGGATTATGGGTATGATCGCGCAATGCCGGGATCTTCGAATTCGGGTTCACTTCGACAAAGCCGCTGGAGAATTGATCGCCATCGCCAATGTGAATCAGCCAGGCGTCGTACTCTGCACCAGTAACGCCCAGTGCCAGCAGCTCCTCAAGCATAATCGTTACTTTCTGACCGTTCGGCGTTCCCAGCGAATAAAGTTGCAATGGATGTTTGCCCACCGGCAGCGTTTTTTCATGCGTCGGACCAGAAACCGGGCGATTGATACTGGCGAACGCGCCGCCAGCGGATTTATCCCACGTCCAGACTTTCGCGGGCTGATAAGTATTGTCTGTCATAGTGAGTTGCCTTCTGAGTGGTAGTGTTGAAGCAGTGTAGCAGGTCACTTGCTGTACAGAATGTGAATTTTTTAACCCTTTGCGCCAGCCGCTGCGATGAGGTGTATGATTAGTCTGACCTCTGTCCGGTTAATGTCGCTGAGCAGGTAATCAGAGCACAACAATTACGCCAACTGCTTAGGTTGTATTGTTAAAGGTAAAGTGATGAGCAAAGGAACGACCAGCCAGGATGCCCCGTTCGGGACATTATTGGGCTACGCCCCAGGTGGGGTAGCAATCTACTCTTCAGATTACAGTTCTCTCGATCCGCAGGAATACGAAGATGACGCCGTATTCCGTAGCTATATCGACGATGAATATATGGGCCACAAATGGCAATGCGTTGAATTTGCTCGCCGTTTTCTCTTTCTGAACTACGGTGTAGTCTTCACTGACGTGGGTATGGCATGGGAGATTTTCTCACTGCGCTTCCTGCGTGAAGTGGTCAATGACAACATCCTGCCATTGCAGGCATTTCCTAACGGTTCGCCGCGTGCACCGGTAGCGGGGGCGCTTCTTATCTGGGATAAAGGCGGTGAATTTAAAGACACTGGCCATGTCGCCATCATTACCCAATTGCATGGCAACAAAGTCCGTATTGCGGAACAGAACGTGATTCATACCCCGTTGCCGCAAGGGCAACAGTGGACACGCGAGCTGGAGATGGTGGTCGAAAACGGCGGCTATACCCTGAAAGACACCTTCGATGACACCACTATTCTGGGCTGGATGATCCAGACGGAAGATACCGAATACAGCTTGCCACAGCCGGAAATTGCAGGCGAACTGCTGAAAATCAGCGGGGCGCGTCTGGAAAACAAAGGCCAGTTTGACGGTAAATGGCTGGATGAAAAAGATCCGCTGCAAAACGCCTATGTACAGGCCAACGGCCAGGTGATCAATCAGGATCCGTATCATTACTACACCATTACCGAGAGTGCCGAGCAGGAGCTGATTAAAGCCACCAACGAGCTGCACCTGATGTATCTTCACGCCACCGACAAGGTGCTGAAAGATGACAACCTGCTGGCGCTGTTTGACATTCCGAAAATCCTCTGGCCACGTTTGCGTCTCTCCTGGCAGCGTCGCCGTCATCATATGATCACTGGTCGTATGGATTTCTGCATGGATGAACGTGGCCTGAAAGTCTACGAATACAACGCCGATTCTGCCTCCTGTCATACCGAAGCGGGCTTGATCCTCGAACGTTGGGCGGAGCAGGGCTATAAAGGCAACGGCTTCAATCCTGCGGAAGGACTGATTAACGAACTGGCTGGCGCGTGGAAACACAGTCGTGCACGTCCGTTTGTCCATATCATGCAGGACAAAGATATCGAGGAAAACTATCACGCGCAGTTTATGGAGCAGGCGCTGCACCAGGCGGGCTTTGAAACGCGTATCTTGCGTGGGTTGGATGAACTGGGCTGGGATGCTGCCGGGCAACTGATTGATGGGGAAGGGCGACTGGTTAACTGCGTATGGAAAACCTGGGCGTGGGAAACGGCATTTGATCAAATCCGCGAAGTGAGCGACCGTGAATTTGCCGCAGTGCCGATCCGTACCGGGCATCCACAAAATGAAGTGCGTCTTATCGACGTATTGCTGCGCCCGGAAGTGTTGGTTTTTGAGCCGCTATGGACGGTGATCCCCGGTAACAAAGCGATTCTGCCGATCCTCTGGTCTCTGTTCCCGCACCATCGTTATCTGTTGGATACTGACTTCACCGTGAATGATGAGCTGGTGAAAACCGGTTATGCCGTTAAACCGATTGCCGGGCGCTGTGGTAGCAACATTGACCTGGTCAGCCATCATGAAGAGGTGCTTGATCAGACCAGTGGTAAATTTGCCGAACAGAAAAATATTTACCAGCAACTGTGGTGTTTGCCGAAAGTGGACGGTAAATACATTCAGGTATGTACTTTCACCGTTGGCGGCAACTACGGTGGGACGTGTTTGCGCGGTGATGAATCACTGGTCATCAAAAAAGAGAGTGATATTGAACCGTTAATTGTGGTGAAAGAGTAATACATGTTGTAGCAACCCCGTACTGATTATGAAGAATAATCAGTACGGGGATTAATCAAAATATTCAATATTTATATATTTCAATATTTATTCATTTTATATATGAATATATTAACAAGTGAAATACCTGTGTTTTGATTATTTCTAAAGGTTTTGAATGAAGGCTTATTGTCTGATACACAAGAAATAACACGCTTTTTATCGTTAAAAAATGATATTTCACTTTGCCCACGCCGTGAAAGTCACTGATAATGCCTCCGTTCGTAAATTCAAAATGGCGTAATCTAATATATGCTAAATTTATTTGTTGGCCTTGATATATATACGGGGCTTTTGTTATTACTTGCTCTGGCATTTGTGTTGTTCTATGAAGCAATCAATGGTTTTCATGACACGGCGAATGCGGTGGCAACCGTTATTTATACCCGTGCCATGCAACCACAGCTTGCCGTGGTCATGGCGGCATTTTTTAACTTTTTTGGCGTATTGCTTGGCGGGCTTAGCGTTGCCTATGCCATCGTCCATATGTTGCCAACCGATTTGTTGCTGAATATGGGGTCAACTCACGGTCTGGCGATGGTCTTTTCCATGCTGCTGGCGGCGATTATCTGGAACCTGGGAACGTGGTTCTTTGGTTTACCGGCCTCCAGTTCGCACACTTTGATTGGTGCGATTATCGGCATTGGTTTAACCAACGCGCTGTTAACCGGCTCGTCGGTGATGGATGCGTTAAACCTGCGCGAAGTCACCAAGATTTTCTCTTCACTCATTGTCTCTCCCATCGTGGGGCTGGTGATTGCGGGGGGGCTAATTTTTCTGCTACGCCGTTTCTGGAGTGGGACGAAAAAGCGTGACCGTATTCATCGTATTCCTGAAGATCGCAAAAAGAAAAAAGGCAAACGTAAGCCGCCATTCTGGACGCGTATTGCCCTCATTGTTTCCGCTGCGGGCGTGGCGTTTTCGCACGGCGCGAACGACGGGCAGAAAGGAATTGGTCTGGTGATGCTGGTGCTGGTGGGGATTGCTCCCGCCGGGTTTGTCGTCAATATGAATGCGTCCGGCTATGAAATTACCCGTACCCGCGATGCCGTCACCAACTTCGAACACTACCTGCAACAGCATCCTGAACTGCCGCAGAAGTTGATTACGATGGAACCTCCATTGCCTGCGGCATCGACTGATGGCGCGCAAGTGACGGAGTTTCACTGTCATCCGGCAAATACCTTTGATGCGATTGCGCGCGTTAAAACGATGCTGCCAGGCAATATGGAAAGTTACGAGCCGTTAAGCGTGAGTCAGCGCAGCCAGCTGCGCCGCATTATGCTGTGCATCTCTGATACCTCCGCGAAGCTGGCGAAACTGCCAGGCGTCAGTAAAGAAGACCAGAACCTGCTGAAAAAACTGCGCAGCGATATGTTAAGCACCATTGAGTACGCACCGGTATGGATCATCATGGCGGTAGCACTGGCTGCCAACAGGGCACTGTGGCCTTTGTGAGGATTGTTGCCGGCATGTGAGGGCGTGCCTTTGAAATAGATATCAAATTTGGTGCTGGCAAGGACTCCCTTGTGCACTAAGCCGACTTCTCCCAACTTGACCTTGCCGCCACAGTGAGAGCCTACGATGATGTCTACATCATCCAAGACACCGGAACCGACGATAGCCACGGCTCCGCGAACACCTTCTTCGGCAGGCTGATAGATGAGTTTGAAAGTACCTTTAAGCTCGTCTTTGTGTTCCATCAACCAGCGAGCGACAGCAAGGCCCAGGGCGGTATGACCATCGTGGCCGCAAGCGTGCATGAAACCCGGATGAGTGGAGCGGAATCCCAAACGATTAGGAGCGTGATCAGGATCGTCGGTTTCTTCGACAGGATTGCAGTCCATGTCAAAACGGAAGGCGGTGACAGGGCCGGGACGACCGGTGTTTAAAACGGCAACGCAGCCGGTGTAGCCTTCAATTTTTTCGATGAATTCATGAGGAACTCCATGGCCCTCGGCGCGTTTAATGGCTTCAGCGACTGTCTTTTCGTTGCGGCCCAAGACGTTTTCAGGATTGATAATTTGGGTGCCCAAACGGATATCGGTGTAACCCAATTCTTTTAAGCGCTGAGCAACCAAATAGGTTGTTTCAAACTCCGTCCAGCCTTCTTCCGGAATGGTATGCAAATGACGACGAGTGGCGATCATTTCGTCAAAAATTGTTTTATCCATTTTCTACTTCCTATCAATGAACAATGTTCAAAACGAAAACACCACCCGAGATGTCATTTGTTCTTCGGGTGGTGCTTGTTTCCATAAGTTTTTAACCGTTAAATATGAATCATGGCACTGAAGTAGACCGCGATACCAGTCAAGAACATGACGGGGATGGAGCGGC
>ENA-ORSI01002679-ORSI01002679.1-human-gut-metagenome-genome-assembly--contig:-NODE-2679-length-12471-cov-2.949340_pt1 | contig 12471 bp, 8 predicted proteins | sample MGYA00242187_ERZ509154 | MGnify/ENA primary metagenome ERZ509154 (study PRJEB26280, sample SAMEA2338627) | human gut metagenome | biome: human gut; feature: human-associated habitat; material: faeces...
GGGGATGACGGAGCATCCCGCCACCGACGAGTACCGATACCGGAGGCTGCATGGCTCCAGCACAAGCGACGGCTTCGATCCCCCGTACGATCCGGACAGCCGCCCGTACGCCTGCTGCGAGATGGGCGGCGGGATGTTCAATTCGTACGATTACCGTTTCGTGCTGCCGAAGCGCTCCGTCGACGCGATGGCCAACATCAAGCTCGGCTCGGGGTGCGATTTCCTCGGCTACTACATGTTCCATGGCGGAACCAACCCGAAGGGCGCGGCCGGATTCCTCAATGAGGGGCAGACCCCGAAACGCTCCTATGATTTCCAAGCGCCCCTTGGCGAATTCGGACAGGTGCGGGAATCCTACCGGCGGCTGCGCACCCTGCACGAGTTCGTCAAAGCCTTCGGGCCGGAACTCGCCGGAATGCCGGTCTCGTTGCAGGACGGGCAGGACCGCATCGATCCGTCCGACTCCGAGACCCTCCGGTATGCCGTGCGCAGCGATGGCGAACGGGGTTTCGTGTCCATCGACAACTTCCAGGACCATGCGCGCGTGCCGAGCCGTCACGGTGAGCAAATCGACGTGACGACGGGTACCGGTGAGCGCATACGGTTCACCGGCATCGGCCTCGCCGAGGGGGAGAACTGCATATTGCCGTTCAACATGGATCTGGACGGCGTGCGGCTCGTCCGCGCCAACCTGCAGCCGGTCACCGTGCTGCGGGTGCCGGGCCGACCGTTCCGCACGTTCGTGTTCCTCAAGCCCGATGGCATGGATGAGCTGACGTTCCATTTCGAAGGCGACATCCAGGACGTCACCGTCGGCAAGGCGGATTTCGAACGCTTCATGGTCCGGGACGCGGCGGAGATCGTATGCGTCACACGAGCGCTCGCCGGGCGGATGACGGTGTTGGACGGAGGCCTCGCCTTCGTCGACGACGACAACGCGTTGCTGTACGAGGACGGCGATGGGTGGACGCTGGAATCGCCCCGCGCCGAAAACGGGATCGCCGCATATCCGGAAGGCTTGCTCGGCTCTCCGCGGCCGGTGGAGCCCGTATCGGTGTATGCGCGTCTGAGAAGACTGCACGCCGATCGGTACGAAATCGCTTTGCCGGCTGGCATGGGACGGCTTTTCCGCGATCAACGGCAGGTCGCCGATGTCATGCTGAACATCGCATACCAGGGCGATATCGGCTGGCTGTTCTGCGGCGATGTGCTGATCGCCGATAATTTCTGCAACGGCGAGACATGGCAGGTCGGATTGCGCGATTACGCGGATGCCATCGATGCCGCTGGTGGAAAGCTGACGCTGGTCGTCACGCCGCTGAGGCGCGGGGTCCGCGTGAAGGTAACATCGTCGATGGCGGCCCGCCTGGAGCAGTCCGATGCGTGCGTCGCTGACGTCACCGACGTGTATGCTACACCGGTGTACCACATGCCGGTGGGCAAATAACGAATGTAATATACAAAAAACCATGGCTTTATGCCAATTACCAAAGGAGATAATCGTGAGTGCGCGACGCAACTTCGAATGGCCGGAACTGCTGACCGCGGATGGCCGCGGCATCGCCTTCGGTGGCGACTACAATCCCGACCAATGGTCCGAGGACATCTGGGACGACGACATCCGCCTGATGAAGCAGGCCGGCGTCAACACCGTGGCCCTCGCCATCTTCAGCTGGGATCGCATCCAACCCACCGAGGATCGTTGGGATTTCGGCTGGCTCGACCGCATCATCGACAAACTCGGCAATGCCGGCATCGTGGTCGACTTGGCCTCCGCGACGGCGACCGCGCCGCTGTGGCTGTACGAAAGCCACCCGGAGGTCCTTCCGCGTGACAAGTACGGCCATCCGGTCAACGCCGGCTCGCGCCAATCCTGGAGCCCGACCAGCCCGGTGTTCAAGGAATACGCGCTGACCCTGTGCCGCAAGCTCGCCGAACGGTACGGCACCAACCCGTATGTGACCGCATGGCACATGGGCAACGAATACGGGTGGAACAACCGCGAGGACTACTCCGACAACGCGCTCGAGGCCTTCCGCGCATGGTGCCGCCGCAAGTACGGCACCATCGACGCGCTCAATCAGGCGTGGGGCACCACCTTCTGGGGCCAGGAGATGAACGGCTTCGACGAAGTGCTCATCCCACGGTTCATGGGCGCCGACTCGATGGTCAACCCCGGCCAGAAGCTCGACTTCGAACGGTTCGGCAACGACATGCTCCTCGACTTCTACAAAGCCGAACGCGACGCGATCGCCGAAATCTGCCCCGACAAGCCGTTCACCACGAACTTCATGGTCTCCACCGACCAGTGCTGCATGGACTACGCCGCCTGGGCCAAGGAAGTGAACTTCGTATCCAACGACCACTACTTCCACGAGGGCGAATCCCACCTCGACGAGCTGGCCTGCTCCGACGCTCTCATGGATTCGCTCGCGCTCGGCAAGCCGTGGTACGTCATGGAACACTCCACCTCGGCGGTGCAGTGGAAGCCGCTTAACACCCGCAAGCGCAAGGGCGAGACCGTGCGTGACTCCCTGGCCCATGTGGCCATGGGCGCCGACGCCATCAACTTCTTCCAGTGGCGCGCGTCCGCGTTCGGTGCCGAAGCGTTCCATTCGGCCATGGTTCCGCACGCCGGCGAGGACACGAAGCTGTTCCGCCAGGTGTGCGAGCTGGGCGCGTCGTTGCACACGCTCGCCGACGCCGGCGTGCAGGGCACCGAATTGGCGCACTCCGACACGGCGATCCTCTTCAGCGCCGAATCGGAATGGGCCACCCGCTCCCAGACCCTGCCGAGCATGAAACTCAACCACTGGCATGACGTGCGTGACTGGTACCGCGCGTTCCTGGACGCGGGCTCGCGCGCCGACATCGTGCCGCTCGCCTACGACTGGAGCTCGTACAAGACCGTCGTGCTGCCGACCGTGCTGATCCTGAGCGCCGCCGACACGCAGCGGTTGGCCGACTTCGCGGCCGCCGGCGGCCGCGTGGTGGTCGGCTACGCGACCGGACTGATCGACGAGCATTTCCACACTTGGCTCGGCGGATACCCGGGCGCGGGCGATGGCCTGTTGCGCTCGATGCTGGGCGTCCGCGGCGAGGAATTCAACATCCTCGGCGCCGAAGCCGAAGGCGAGCCGGGCGAGATCCGACTGTCGTCCGCCGACGATTCGGCCGCGCTGGACGGCACCACGACCCGCCTGTGGCAGAACGACGTGAACGTGACCGGCGAACACGCGCAGGTGCTTGCCACGTACGCCGGCGAGGAAGCGGACGAATGGGAGCTCGACGGCACGGCCGCGGTCACCCGTAATCCGTACGGCTCCGGCGAAGCGTATTTCGTCGGCTGCGACCTGGATGTGGCCGATCTGACGAAGCTGGTCCGCGCATATCTCGCGGCCTCGTCGCAGGAGAATGCCGACGTGCTGCACACCGTGCGCGCCTCCGCCGACGCCACCTTCGACTTCTACCTGCCCCGTGGCAAGAAGACGGTCGAATTGCAAGGCATCGAAGGCGAGCCGGTCATCCTGTTCCAGACGGATCGGGAGGAAAAGCCCGGCTCGTACACCGTGCGCCGCAACGGCGTGCTCGTGGTAAGGCGGTAAAGTCGGAAGTCGAATATCGATGACGGATGCGGTTAGGGGGAGATATGGCCGAAGTGAAGCCGGACAAGTCTGACAGGAAACGCGTCACACTGCGTGAAGTGGCGCAAGAGGCCGGAGTCTCCCTCAAAACCGCGTCGAACGTCATCAACCATTCCGGCCGCATGGCCGACGCCACACGCGAAAAAGTGCAGGACGTCATCGACAGGCTCGGCTACCGCGTCAACGTGTCGGCCCGCAATCTCAATCGCGGCAAAACCGGCTTCATCACGCTCGCGGTGCCGAGCCTGACCGCGCCATATTTGGCCGAACTGGCCAACCGGGTGATCGACGCGGCCCGCATCTACGGTTATTCCGTATACGTCACCACCTACGCCGAAGGATCCGCGCAGGGTGCCCGCACGCTCTTGCGGAACTTCAACACCACAGTGTCGGATGGCATGATCCTGTCCATTTCCGAAGTCGAGAAGCTCGATCCCAAGGATTTGGACGTGGATTATCCGCTGGTCTGCGTGGGCGCGCGATCCACGCACGACAAGGCGGACCACGTCACCCCGGATGATGTTCAGGAGGCGCGTCTCGCCGCGCAATACCTGTTCGACCACGGTGCCACGAATCTTGCGGTGATCGGCTCGCGAACCGATCCGGAACATATCCTCGATCTGCGTGACGCCATGGAAGGCAACGCGCAGTTGCGCATGCGCGGTGTGTTCGAAGCGTGCGCCAACCAAGGCGTCGAACTGGATGCGCGTCTTGTGCCCAACACAGGCCAGGATTGGACCATCGGCTCGGGCGCGCGCATGACGCAGCATATCGTCGACTCCGGCATTCCTTTCGATGGCATCGTGGCGTTCAACGACCAGCTCGCGTTGGGCGCGCTGTTCACTTTGGCGGCGAACGGCATCGCGGTGCCCGACCGGGTGCAGGTGATCGGCTTCGACAACAACGAGGAAGCCGCGTATTTCCAGCCGCCGCTGACCACCATGGATTCCTGCCTTGACTGGATCGCGCCAACTGCGGTCAGCCGCATCATCAACCGCATCGACGGCAGCCGCACGCTGGAACCGGAGCTCATCACCACCCAATCCCGCGTCATAGCCCGCGCCACCACCCGTGCCTAGTGTCGCGTTGGCTGTGCCTAGCTGCCTGTGCCTAGTGTCGCGTGTTTGGTTTCTCGCCGCCTAGTGCTTCCCGCTTTCCGCATGCCTTCCTCCCCTGAGTGCCCTCCTCGCTTCCATCGCAGGCCTTGATTCCGCTCTTCCGGCACTGCCCACGCTATCTGTGCGCCAGCTCCGCCCTTTCCAGAGCAGGCCTTGGACCTACTCTTCCGGTACTGCCCGTGTCGCTTGTTTTGTGTCACGATTCGAAAAAACAGCCGAAATTTCGAATCGTGACACATTTCGGGAGACTCCGCCACTCACCTACGCTTCACCGCGCACCTACGCTCCGCCACCTGCCACGCGCCTCACCGCTCCGGCACGCTTTGCGCCGGGCAGCCATGCAGCACGGACAGCATCGCCCGCTTTTCCTTGGTGGTGACGCTCAGCCCATACTTGGCTTTCACGCCGATCTGCCGGGCCACGTACTCGCACCGGTACGCGCCGTTCGTGGGTAGCCAGTACGCGGCCGACGCGGATCCCTTCTCCTGATTGGCGGGCCCGTCCGCCGCGAGCAGGTTGTACATATCGTTGCCGAACCGGTACCGCTTGGCTTGGTCCCACGTGCTCGCGCCCGACCGCCAGGCATTCTCCAACGCCACCACATGGTCGATCTGCACCGCCGACGAGGTGCGCGCGCCGCGTACGAAGTGGATTGTTTTGCCGGTGTACGGGTCGGCCAGCGTGCCCGATTCCACTTTGCATCCATGCTGCCGGTAGCGCACGTCGGTCAGGTCGCGCGCCAGTACGTCTTCGCGCACGTCGCATCCGTTGCCGTCGTCGTCGGTTTGGCGGAAGCCGAACAGGTCGCGATCGTAGCCGGCGTGCCGCTGATTATCGTCGACCGTCAGCTGCTGCAGCGTCTGCGCGGCGCTGCCGGACGCGGTGTATTCGCCTGTTATTTCGCCGACGGTCGGGTTTGCTTTCGGCATGAGCAGGCCGATGGTGACGCCCGCCACCACGGCGATCACCAGCAGGATCAGTATGCGTTCCACCGGCCCGTCGGCATTGAGCAGCTTCTTACGAAAATGCGTGCCGTCACGCGATCCGCGCCTTGTCATCGCACCCTAAGCAGTCTCACGCGTACGTGAACGTCATCGGATCGTGCCCGGCGCGCGTCGGCCCGTCGAGCGCATCGATGGCCGCATGCTCGGCCGGGCTGAGTACGAATCCGAACAGGTCGAGGTTCTGCTTCTGCCTGTCCGCATGCACCGACTTGGGAATGATGATCGTGCCGTTTTCGATGTGCCACCGCAGGATCACCTGCGCTTCGGTGACGCCATGCGCCCGCGCGATGCGTTCGATCACACCATCGCCGGCATTGAGATCCGCGCCACGCGCCATCGGCGAATACGCCTCGACCGCGATATTATGCGCCTTACAATACGCCACCACCTCGCGCTGCTGCCACGTGGGATGCAGCTCGATCTGGTCGACGGCCGGATACTCGCCCGTCTCCTTATGCAGCCGCTCAAGATGCTCCGGCAGGAAATTGCACACGCCAAGCGACCGCACGCGGCCCTCCGCGCGGAATTCGTCGAACGCCTTCCAGGTTTCGCCGGAACGCCAGTCGAACGGGGTCGGCCAATGCAGCATGTACATGTCCACGTAGTCGAGCTGCAGCAGGCCAAGCTGACGGTCGAACGCCTTGCGTGCGGAATCGTACCCCTGTTCCGAATCGCGCAGCTTCGTCGTCACCCACAGGTTCTTGCGATTCTCACCCTGCGTGAAGCCCGCGTTTTTCAGCGCGCGTCCGACGCCCGCCTCGTTGTTGTACCCCGCGGCACCGTCGATATGACGATAGCCGGCTTCCAGCGCGCTCTCCACCACGGGGGTAACGCCCTCATCGTCGATACGCAGCACGCCCAAGCCGATCTGTGGAATCAGATTGCCGTCGGAAAGCGTGATCATCGGAGTGTGGAAAACAGCCATGGAACAACCCCTTGAGTCGAAATGCAATGTTCTCTGCACCAGTTTAGCGGCTTCCGTGATCGCGGCCTGTCCGCCCCACAATCGGCGCATGTTCGGCAGCTGTTCAGCTTTCCGTAACAGACGTAACAATTCTGCGCGGAAAACGCACTATAACGTTGCGTGGATATGAAGAACGATATGGATTCGAAGAATATGACGATCACTGCGCAGCATGACCGATCCGCCCGGCCGTACCACCACGGCCACGCGCTCGCCGGCATCCTCGGCCCCGCGTTCGTGGCGGCGGTCGCATACGTGGATCCGGGCAACGTGGCGGCGAACATCACGTCGGGCGCGCGCTACGGCTACCTGCTGGTGTGGGTGCTGGTACTGGCCAACTGCATGAGCGTGCTTATCCAATACCAGTCCGCGAAACTCGGCATCGTCACGGGCAAAAGCCTGCCGGAAATCCTGGGCGAGCGCCTCGGCGACGCGGGCCGTTTCATGTTTTTCATGCAGGCTGAGGTAATCGCCATCGCCACCGATCTGGCGGAAGTGATCGGCGGTGCGATCTCGCTGAAACTGCTGTTCGGTCTGCCGCTGTTCGTCGGCGGCTGCATCATCGGCGCGGTGTCGACGGTGCTGCTGATTTTCGAAAAAGGCGTCACGCATCGCATTTTCGAAAAACTGATCATCGGCCTGCTGCTGGTGATCACGTTCGGTTTCATCGCCGGTCTGTTCATCGCCCCGCCAAATCCGAAAGAAGTCGTCGCCGGCTTGATTCCACGCTTCAAAGGCACTGATACCGTGCTTATGGCCACGTCCATGCTGGGCGCCACGGTCATGCCGCACGCCATCTACCTGCATTCCACGCTCGTCAACGACCATTACGCCCCCGGCGAAGCGAAGCCGAGCATCAAAAAGCTACTTCACGGCAGCAAAATCGACGTTGCCTGGGCGCTGATACTTGCCGGCTCGGTGAACCTCGCGCTGCTCATCCTCGCCGCGAACTCGCTGTACGGCATGACCGGCACCGACACCATCGAAGGCGCGCAGCGGGCCATCCAGCATGTGCTCGGCCCGGTGATCGGCACGATTTTCTCGATTGGTCTGCTTGCGTCGAGCCTGAGCTCCACGTCGGTCGGCACTTACGCCGGCAGCGAAATCATGCACGGCCTGCTGCGTATCAAAGCGCCGATGTGGGCGTGCCGAGTGGTGACGCTGGTACCCGCGCTGGTGGTGCTATGGTTCGCCAACAATCCGACGGAAGCGCTGATCGTCGGCCAGGTCGTGTTGTCGGTCGGCATTCCATTTGCGATTATTCCGCTGATGCGTTACACGCACGACCGCACGCTGATGGGGGAGTACGTGGACGGTCCGGTCAAGCACGTCGTCAATATCGCGGTCGCCGCGCTGATCGTCGCTCTGAACGTGGTGCTGATTGTGCTGACAATGCTCGGCAAAGCCTGATTTTCCGTGATTTTTACGTCGATCTCCGGCGGATTTGCGGTGCTTTTTTCGTAGTTTCTCAGCTGATTTTCTAGGGTTTTTCCCGCAGATTTCCCGCGGATTTTTCCACGAAACCTACGCTGCCTGCACTTTCCCGCTGTCATAATCGACCACGGTGTACATGCCCTTCCCCTCGCGCTTGGACTGGTACAACGCATGGTCGGCGAATCCCAAGCAGAGGTTCAGATCGACGTTCTTGCCGGACAGCACGCGGCATGCGCCGATACTGCAATGCACGTCCTGCCCGTATTGCGCGGACGCCTGCGCCAACTGGCGGCGGAACAGGTCCAGCGTGCTTTCGATCACGCGCTCGTTCGCGGTGTTCTTTATCAGCGCCACATACTCATCGCCACCGAAACGGACGATGATGTCATCATGCCGGTACAGCCGCTTCAACGTCTGCGCCACTTCACGAATCCAGAAATCGCCCACTTTATGGCCGTACGTATCGTTGATCTGCTTGAAATCGTCGATGTCAACGAAAATCAGAACGGCTTGGTCGCCTTCCTGCATGTGCGCGAAATAATTCTCAATCTGCTCGCGGCCGGCGCTCTTGCTCCACAAATCGGTCAGACCATCGTGCTGCGCCTCGTAGCTGGCCTTCTGATAGGCGTCATCCTGCGAACGGATTTTCTTGTTCATTTCGATGGTGTCGACCACGAACGTGAACTGGATTGAAATCGTGATCGCGATGGCCTGCAACGCCAGTCCGTAATGGAGAATCTGAACGATGGTTGTCACAATCGGCAGCACGAAGAACGACAGCGACGTGACGAACAGCGGTCGGCTGAGGTTTTTGCGGTTTTCGATGATCAGCATCACAATCAGCGCGAGCTCTACCAGACCCAGTATCTGCGGGATAGCGAACAGTGGTCCGCGGCGGTAGTAGTTCTGGCTGTCGATGTAGTAGACCATATGGTTGAACTGCGTGGCAATCGTCAGTACGATGCCGAGCGCGGACGCTGCGTAGATGACGTCAAGCTTCTTCGAACGCGGCTTTTTCGGCTTGGATCGGGCATTGGCCGAACGTTGGTTCTTACGATTACGCTTGGCTCCGCCGCTCGTTCTGGCCCTCCACTCGTGCGGGCTGACGTTTTCAAGCATGTCGTCGCCGCTGACGGTTTGCCAGATATAGTTGGCGAACAGTGCGATGAAGATGAAATTGATCAGGTATTCACCAAGATTGCCGATGCGCGTCATGTAGAAGTCAAGCTTGTCGCAGCCGCCGTTGTGATACCAGGCGGACACGTCGGCCAGCAGCATCAGCGCACATAGAAGCTGCATGGAAACTTTCGTATAGGTACGCCGCGTCCTACGTATCGCGCCCACGTAGACGCCACCTGCGCAAACGATGCAGATGAGAACGCCCCATAGCTCCATCGCTATGTTGAATAACGTGACTACGGTCATACTTCCTAACCCCCTGCGCGGCGTATTCCTTCCCTGTATCGTGCCGTTACTGCCAACGCATATGTATACCACCCCGAGATGAACAAATACGAAGTTTTGCCAATTTTTCTCGGTTGAATTGGAATTGAACGTGTTCGAATAGTTTCATCTCGCGTTCGACCACCCGCAGTACTAGACTTTTTGAGTCTGTTTTTGCAGGAGTTGCGCAATACGCTGCGAGTATGCGCGGATGAGTGATGGAGGGCGGTCGGTTTGCCGTCGAAACCGGAGAAGAGGTCGGAAGTGAAGCCGGAAAAGAAAATAAACGCGAAACAGGGCCGCACCCACGGCCTGTCCCAGCCACTTACCGGCGAGGAATCGTATAAAAACGACCATCTGACGCATGCCGCGTTCGTATCGATCGCCATTCTCACCTTTATCACGTTCGTCGGCAACTTCACGCAGCTGCAGTTGAGCGCCGCACTGCCCACCATCGTGTCCGATTTCGGCATTTCCGTCACGACCGGCCAATGGCTGACGTCGATTTTCCAGCTCGTCATGGGCGTTATGGTGCCGCTCACCGCCTACCTGACCCGCCGATTCTCCACCCGTCAGATCGTGATCGCGTCGATGGCGGTGTTCACGCTCGGTTCGGTGTTCGCCTGGCTCGGCTCATCGTTCGTGCTGGTTTTGATCGGCCGTCTGCTGGAAGCCGTCGGCACCGGCGTGATGTGGCCGGTCCTGCAGATCACAGTATTTTCGATTTACCCCCTTTCGCGCCGTGGCATGGCGATGGGCACCGTCGGCATGGCCATGAGCGTCGCGCCCGCGATCGGCCCCACGTTGGGTGGTGTGCAAACCGATTTGAACGGTTGGCGATCAATCTTCCTCACGCTGACGGTCATCGGCGTGATTTCACTGTTTTTGGCGATTTTCGGCTTGCGTAATTTCGGCACGCGCGACGCGTCCGCAAAAGCCGATTTCTTCTCCGTCGGCCTGTCGGTGTTCGGCTTCGGCGGACTCATGTTCGGCTTCACGAACATCGAATCGTATCCATTCACGCATCCGATGGTGTGGCTCGCCATGCTCATCGGTGTGGTCGGCATCGTCTGGTTCGTGCTGCGGCAGATCCCCGGCGCTCGCCGGCAGGCGGCCGACCCGTCCAAGCAACCTCCGCTGCTCAACCTGAGCGTGCTGAAAAACAAAAGCTTCACCGTCGGCACCGTCACCGCCGCGCTGTCGTTCTTCGCCTTCAGCTCGATCATGGTGATCATGCCGCTCTACATTCAGGATTGCCGAGGCTATTCCGCCACGATCAGCGGCCTGGTGATGCTGCCCGGCGCGTTCGGCCAGTGCATCGCGCAGTTCTTCGGCGGCAAGGCGCTCGACCGTCTCGGCGCGCGTCCGGTGGCGCTGATCGGCTCGATCACCCTGCTGTTCGGCACCATCATGATGAGTCTGATTTCCATGACCTCATGGATCTGGTGGGTGTCCATCTGGCAGTTCGTGCGCCAGATCGGTATGGGATTCGTGCTTATGCCGATCACCACATGGTCGCTGAACTGTCTGGAGCCCGAGGAGGTGAGCGCCGGCTCGGCCGTCACGAACACGGTCCGTCAGATCGCCGGTGCCATCGGCGCACCCGTGCTGGTGATTCTGATGGAAATGTTCACCGCCCTGCGTTGGGCCGCAATCGGTGGCGCGAAGAGCATGTACGCGGCCGCGAACGTGTTCGGCATCCAGTGGGCGTTGCGCGTGAGCGCCGCCATCTGCTTCATCATGGTGGTCATGGTCTTCTTCGGCGTCCGCGGCAACGGCGCCGGCTCCACCCGCGACACCGTCCAGCGCGCCCTCAATCGCGTCCACCCCCACGCCGCCTAGCCTGACCTGTCCGCTCTTACCGCATTTTCGCCGTTCCGTAGGCATGTCATGAGCGTGGTTTGCTCAAGTGCCGCCATTCCCCGCAGCAGGAAATGAGAGAGAAATGTCCGCATAGTGGCATGCGGTACGGGTGCACGTAAAAGCACTGTGAACCTCGCGGGAAGGAGGTGGCGCACCCGTGCCGTGTTGCGTATGGTGAACGGGAGCGTAATGAAAGGCAACCATGCGGCAAACCGGCGAAAGCGAGCGTGAGAGCGGCGGCAATAACGATGCCGAACGCGAACGCACAAGCGAAAGCGAAATCGAGGATCTGGGCGCGCGGCTCGACAAAGCATGCGCCAGTCGTCCCCTCGACCGCGCGCAACATGGCATGACCCGCCGTACCGCAGCGACACACCTTCTGACCGCGGTGCTCTGGCTGGCCACCGCCGTCATCCTGCTGGCCATGCTGCTGCGCATGCCGCTTTACATGATCCTGATCTGCTTTACGCTGATCGCCTCGTCCATGAGCGTGATCATCCAGCGCGTGTATTTCAAGGTGACCCACGGCAAGCGCATCTTCAAGATGTCGCCCATCCACCATCACTTTGAGCTCTCCGGCATGACGGAGGTGCAGATCGTGGCCATGTATGCCGTGGTGGTAGGCATGCTCAGCCTGATAGCGCTGTTTTCGCTCAACGTGCTTCCGTGATTTTCCATTCCCGTTGGAGGTGGTTTGCCTATGAAATTGGCCAATAAGCGCATTTTGGTGGTCGGCATGGCGCGCAGCGGCGTGGCCGCGGCGCAGCTGCTTTTGGAAAACGGCGCGACGCCGGTGCTTTCGGACCGCAAGCCCGAGGACGCCTTCGGCGGGGAGCTGGATGCGCTGCGTGGTACGGCGTGTGAGTTCCGGCTGGCTGAGGATCCGGTGCGCCTGCTTTCGGAGGTGGATGGCCTGGTCATCAGCCCCGGCGTGCCCATCGACGCGCCAGTGGTGCTGGCTGCAAAGGAACAGGGCATTCCCATGGTGGGCGAGCTGGAGC
>ENA-ORSI01002689-ORSI01002689.1-human-gut-metagenome-genome-assembly--contig:-NODE-2689-length-12431-cov-4.759211_pt1 | contig 12431 bp, 10 predicted proteins | sample MGYA00242187_ERZ509154 | MGnify/ENA primary metagenome ERZ509154 (study PRJEB26280, sample SAMEA2338627) | human gut metagenome | biome: human gut; feature: human-associated habitat; material: faeces...
GCATCTCCACGGTGCAGAGCTACCATTCGGCGCAGATCTTCGAGGCCGTTGGCTTTACGCCGGAGTTCGTCAACGCGTATTTCGCCGGCACGGTGAGCCGTGTGGGCGGTATGGGTGTCGAGGACGTCGAGCGCGAGCAGAATGAGCGCTATGACGCCGCGCTTGCCATCCTTAAGAGTCCGGCTCCCGATCAGCTGCCCACACTGGGCCTGACCAAGTGGCGCCCGTTCGGTGGTGAGGATCACCTGATCGACCCTCAGACCGTCTACCTGCTGCAGACCGCCTGCCGTGAGGACAGCTACGACACCTTTAAGGAGTACAGCGCCCGCCTGCACCGCACCGGTCGTGCAGAACCAGCTTTCATCGGTGCCGATCCATTCCTCGTGCCCGTCCTCATAGGTGATGCAAAGCGCTGCCAGTGCGGCGGTGGTGTCGCCGTAGTGGTTGGGCTGCGGCATAAAGCCGAGCTTGCCCTTGTACCAGCCGTTCGCCAGCGTCAGCGCCAGATGGTTTTTGCCGCTGTGCAGCGTTACGGCGCAGGTCTGATACTGCAGGCGCTTGCGATAGTTCGTCCAGCCGGGGTGGAAATAAGTGTCATCCACAGGCTCGCCGTTGATCTCCGCCTCATACATACCCAAGGCGGTTGCGTAGAGACGCGCTTTTTTGACATTGCCCTGCACGACAAAGTCCTTATACAGCACCGGGCTGACGGGGCTGGCTTTGTCCGGCGCGTGGGTGATCCACTGCGCCTTGCCCGCAAACGCGCTGCCGTTCAGCAAGCCTGTTTCAAACCGGCTTGTGCCCTCGGCGGTTTCGCCGTGGTTGTCCGTCACGGTGACTGACCATGTATATTCGGTGCGTGCTGCAAGATTGGGACCAAGGTACTCGTTCAGAACACTCTGCGCGCTCGCCACCGTGCCGGAATCCCACACAACATCCCCACCCTGCACGATTCGCAGTCGGTAGGACGCCTGCACGGTGTCCTGTTGGTCGCTGTCCAGCTTCCAGCTGAAACGCGGCTGCACCTCGTCCAGACCCAGAGGTGCGTGCTTGTATTCAATCGTTAAATCGTATAATTTCAGCATACAATTTACCTCTCCTATGCAAATTGCCCCGCCGTCCAAGGCGGCAGGGCAAAGGATATTTTTACTGCGCAGCCTTTTCTTTCTCGTTGCGCTCAGCGATTTCCTTCATCATATCGCCGTATTTTGCTTCCAAATCAAACTTGGAGATCAGGATAAACAGGCCTACAAACATCGCCAGCGGAATATACAGGCTGAAGGTGTAGATGCCGTAGCGGACGGCGGGCGTGATGACCTCCATATTGCCGGTAAAGCCAACGACAGCCAGGATCCAGCCGACCAGAGAAGCACCGATGCCGCTGGACACCTTGCCGCCGAAGCTGGAGGCGGAGGCGGACATACCGATGATCTTGTTGTGGTACTTGTAGTCGTTATAGTCCATTGCCATGCTGTTCAGCGTACCGCCAAGGCACATCATGGGGATGGTGGCAAAGCTGCCCAGCAGACCTACGGTGATGCAAAGGATAAAGCTGTCCGGCTTGAAGCAGCGGATGACATTGCCGATGATGCCCAGCACAAAGGCGATTTTCAGGGTCTTGGTCACGCCAAACTTTTTGGTCATAGGGCCGACCACGATGAAGCCGACAAAGGTCGGGATCAGGCCCACGGCACCCATAATGCCGATGAGGTTGTCGTTGCCCAGAATGTACTTGGCGTAGTAGGTGCCGGAGGAGGCGGACAACGCATAAATGACGTTGACCAACAGGTTTGCCAGCAGAACGATGACCCAGTATTTGTTGTGGAACAGCTTGTTGATGGCATCGCCAAAGGCAAGGCCGTCATCGGGCTTTTCCTCCTGTGCGGCAGTCTCCTTGCTGGTTTTGTAGAGGATGAACAGGAAAATCATGCTCAGCGCGCCGACAACAACCGCAAATTTAATGTAGGCAGCCTGGTCTGCTACGCCGTTGGAACCCAGCATATTCGTCAGCGGCACCAGCGCAATAGCGATGACCATACCGATGACATAGCCGGCGGCTGCGCGGAAGATACCCATCTTGTTGCGCTCCTCCAAGCTCTTGGTGCGCATGACAAGAATGGCGCTGTAGGGGATCATGATCGCCGTAGAGACAATAGCAGTCAGGAACACATTGGACAGGAACAGGTAGGCGACCTGTGCAAAGCCGGTCAGGCCTGCGGGCACGGTAAATAGTGCCACAATCGCAACGAACGCGGGAATGGCCATGCGCAGGAACCACGGGCGGCACTTGCCCTTGGGGCTTTTGCCGTTGTCCATGATCTTACCCATGATCAGATCGGTAAAGGCGTCCACGATTTTGGCTGCCAGCAGCACATTTGCCGCCGTGGCGGCTGCAACACCGACTTTTTCAGTGTAGAAGTACAGCACTGCCGATACCAGACCGGTCATGGCGTTCAGCGCAAACTGACCGCCGCAGTCTGCCAGATAATCGCCGATGCGCATGGTCTTTTGGATACCCATCGAATCGGTGCCAAGAGGTTTCTTTGTCATAATGATTCTCTCCTTCATTTTTGCGCACCCGGTAGAGCAGATGCGGTTTTCTTGATTACAAGCTAAGTATACTGTGTTTTTGCGGCAGATTATATCAAGAAGATGATTTCTATGTCAAATTTCCGATAGATTTCTGCGAAATGGCATTGACTCCGCATCCGGTTGTGTGTTACTTTTTTAAGGGAAACCGCATAGTTCTAAGTGCCGATACGGCGAGCGAGGTGCAGCACACCGAGCCGCAGCGAGGCGCTTCGGAGCGCAACCGCCGCTTGCGGCGGCTCTTGGCGCGGAGATCCGCCGGAGTGGTGCTTAAGCCGTCAGGCGGGAATTGTGCGGTACTGCCGTAAGCATAGGGGGAAGAACTATGGATTTCTGCAAAAGCTGTGAGGAACTGCACGCTGTAAGCCGGATTCCGCTGACAATCGTCCATCAGGAGGGCGAAGTACGGCTTGCACTGCCCGCAGGGCATGAGGACCTGATTCCGCACAGGGCGCTGACATGGGTGCTTGCCGACTTTGTGCTGCAAAAGCGGGACGCCCTGCATCCGCTGGTGACCTATGTGGAGCCGGGCTATTTTATCGGTGTGGTGGCACTGCCGGACGACTGCTACTGTATAGCCGGGCTTGTCAGCCCGTTTCAGCACGCGCGCAGTGAGATCATGCAGATGGCGTCGCTTGCGCTTGCGCCGCAGCAGATGCAGGCATACTGCGACCTGATGGTGCAGATGCCGCTGGTCAACCTCTATCAACTGAAATCTTTGCTGTGCCTTGTAGTGCAGCTGGCCCACGGCACGGAGATTTCGGCGGAAAATATTCTGTTCGTGGATAACACCGTCCTGCGCACGGAGAAACCGGATGATGCCTTGTTCAATTTGCGCGAGGACGCAGAATTTCATGTGCCGGCGGATTTTGAAACCGGCGTCTGTGAGGCGATAGAGCAAGGCAGCACCGAGCTGCTGCAGCACCGCCTTCTGCAGCCGAGTCAGGGAAAAGTCGGTGCGATGAGCTCCAATCCGCTGCAACAGCAGAAGTACGCCTTTATCTCGTTTGCCACACTGCTGACGCGCGCGGCCATCCGCGGCGGTCTGCCGGGAGAAACTGCGTTCAATTTAAGTGATGTCTACTGTCAGCGTGCCGATGCTCAGCTGGAAATCACAACGATACAGAAGCTGACTTACACCATGGCGGTGGATTTCTGCCGCCGCGTGGCGGATACAAAAAACAGCGGCGCACAAAACCCCGCTGTGAAAAGCTGCATCAATTATATTTCCGAGCATCTGCACGATGACATGCGCCTGGAGGAGCTTTCCCGTCGGTGTGGACTTTGCAGCCGCAGCCTGTCCATAAAATTCAAGGCGGAGATGGGTATGGGCATCCCCGAATACATTCACCGCGAAAAGCTGCGCGAGGCGCGGTATCTTCTGGACTACACCGACTACACCCTTGCCGAAATCGCCGGATTTTTGAACTATCCGACCCAGAGCTACTTCACCCAGATTTTCAAAAAATACCAAGGCTGCACCCCGCAGCAGTACCGCAGCAGATTACATGGAACGCTGTGAGGGGGTCCGGAATATAGCATTGTATATGCGGCTATAAATTCTTTCGGACGGAAAGTGTTAAATACTTGTTTTACGTCCATTTACTGTAAAAGTATCCCTGTAAATAAATTGCCCATCAGGAACTTTTATAGACAACGCGAACTGTAACGCAAGCATAGCATTTGGATATCCACAAACGCATTTTTGGGGTGAACCCCAAACCCCCGCGGCCACACAAATGTTACGATTTTCTCAACTTTGGGCATTTTCCATTGACAGGCTGGGAAGTTGTATGTTATCTTGAACTTGCAGAGATTCTCCGCACAGCACCTTTACAACTGAATACACAGCATAACAGGTACTTTACTCTCTCGGTGGGGCGCGCAGCACGGTCACAGCAGACCATAACCCACGGCAGGTGAGAGTTCACAATGGTACTCCTGCTGCCCCACGCGTCAGATGGGGTGACTGCGTTAGGATTGTAAGAAGTAAGATTCTAACAACGTCAGTGAACGGCTGTATGCCAGCAGCCTGCCTGTTATGTTCCCACTGTCTGGGGGCAAGCGGCAAATAAGACATTTTCCCAAGCACTTATTTTGATGCACACGGTCTTTTTACTATCCGTGTGATTGACGCTAGTATGCGTATTATTTGATTTTTATTGAATTTCCATCAAGATTTGCGGGGAAAGTGTACCCTTACACCAGAACAGAAAATAGATAAGAGGCCCGGAGGGCTTTACCAAAATCGGTAAAGTCCTCCGGGCCTCTTTTTTCTCCCCGGAAGGTGTATTCAAAAGTGTTACACGAAACAACGGAAAAGGAGATGAGCAAATGGCAAATAGACGTGTTCATTATGCCCGCGGACCTCCAGAGTGAATCAGAACGGATTCACTCTCTTGGATCAAAACCGAAAAAGTGAATCAAACCTGATTCACTCGCATACCGCGCCCAAACGCGCCCTGTATGGAGCAGATGTCCGGCATCGCACACGGATACCAGCAGCAAGAGAAAACCGCCGTTTGGGACGTTTCCGGGGCTGTGTGGCGGCGCGAGCCGTACAACTTAACACTAGAGAGTAAAACTTACTACACGCAAAATTACGATACTATGAGATAATAGATGTATACCAAACAAGAAAGGATGATGCAAATAACCTTTACGAAACTTCCGAAAGCAATCACTGCAGAAGAACTGCTCTCCACACCGCTACCGCCCGTAAAGTGGATTATTCCTGGCTTGCTTCCGGCAGGACTGGCATTGTTTGCAGGTCCCAGCAAGGCAGGCAAAAGCTGGCTGACGCTATGGCTTTGCCTGCAGGTCGCACAAGGTAAGCCTGTGTGGGGTCGGGAAATTGAGCTGCGCACCGTGCTGTATTTGTCGTTGGAGGATACCTTCAACCGCCTGCGGGAGCGCTTGTTCCGGCTTGTGGGCAGCGAGGATACACCGGAAAAGCTGATTCTGCAGACCGAATGCCAGAGTATCGGACAAGGCTTGGAGGAACAGATTACCAGCTTTCTTTACAACCATTCGGATACCGGGCTGGTAGTCATTGATACCTTGCAGAAAGTCCGTTCCTGCGACCAAAGCGGCAGTATGTACGCCAGCGACTACAAGGACGTCAGTGCGCTGAAATCCCTTGCAGACAAGTACGGCATCTGCATTCTGCTGATTCACCATTTGCGCAAGCAGGCAGCGTCCGACCCCTTTGACCAGATTTCCGGCTCAAATGGTATGATGGGGGCAGCAGACACCACATGGGTCATGCAGCGCAAACGAACGAGCAAGAATGCTGACATTATCCTGACAGGACGCGATTTGGACAGGCGAACGCTGTATCTGCATGAGGAAAACTGCATTTGGCTGTTGGACGAGGAAGAAACCGCAAAAGAACAGCGACTGAAAGCTGTGCCGGAATATCTTTGGAGAGTTGCAGAATACATCGAGCAAGCCGGAAAGTGGCAGGGAACTGCTACCGAGTTGTTGTCTGCAGCTGGTGTTGGCGGCGTTTTGCCCCATAAGCTTACCCGAAAAATCGTGGAACACTTTGACACGGTATTTGTACCAAAGGATATCCACTATGAAACGCATCGCACATCGCAGACGCGCTTGCTGAAGTTTTCCCATTCTGAAAATGACGCTGATGACGCTAATGACGCTGATATTGACATAACTCAATTATCTGGCTGGGATATCTCAAAAATAGCGTCACAAGCGTCATTAGCGTCATCGGCCAAGCCTTGGCGCGGAAAATATGGGGCATAACCCTATACAAAGCAACCACTTTTGCGAAAAAGAAATCGTAAGTACGTCAAATATTGCATTTACAAAGAATGACGGTATTTTTGAAATGTTGAAATGGGAAAATGACGCTAAAATCGGCAATGACGCTGATTTGATTTACAAGCAAGGAGGTACAATGGCTTACATCAAGAAAAAATCCGAACGAAAATTCAAAATCACTGTCTGCAACGGCTATAAGGTCAACGGGCAGAAACGCATGAAGGCGCAGACCATAACCGTGCCGTCATCTGTACCTACGCGTGGCATCCAGCAATATGTCATGGCTGAAGCGGAACGCATCGAGAAGAAGTTCAAGTATGGCGTAGAAGAAAGCGACCAGACCCACTTTGAACAGTACGCCGAAAATTGGCTCAAGCGGCAGGAACTGTTCTTTAAGGCTACCACTTACGCAGGGTACAAACGCAATCTGGATATTGTCTACCCGTTGATTGGAGGCATCCCGCTTGCAAAGCTGCTCCCCATGACACTAGAGGAAATGTGCGAGGAACTGCGCAAGCGCCCCGGACGGGGCGGGAAATGCATCAAGGAAACAACGGTGCAGAAATACCTCGAAACGGTTTCTTCGGTGCTGGAAGATGCCAAGAAAAATGACATTATTCCGTTTAATCCGGCGCACCGCGTTCGGAAAAAGCATTTTGAAAAGGAGGTGCAGCATATTCCGCAGAAAGTATGAAATGAGAAAGCTGATGCAGACGATAAGGGATGAGCCGATTTTGTATCGGGCCTACTATACGCTGGCCATCACAACCGGGTTGCGGCATGGTGAACTGTGCGCCCTGCAATGGCGGGACATAACCGGTGCTTGTGAACTGACCGTCCGCCGTTCCCGCAGCTGCGCATCCGGGCAGATTGTTGAGAGCGACACCAAGAGCCATCGGGAACGGATTGTAACCATTCCGCTGGGGATATGGGAACTTCTGATGGCGCTGCGACAGCAACAGGTGCTGCATAGCGGTGTTCCGGATAGAGAACAGCCAATTTTTACTGAACCCGACGGCCATGTGCCGCACCCGGATTCTTTTACCCGACATCTGCGTAAGCTGTATAAGCAATGCGGATTATCTGAGGATTACCACCTGCACACCCTGCGGCATTTCTACGCAACGTATCTGCTGCAGGAAGACACCAGCAAACAGGTGGCGGCATCCCTGCTGGGTCATGCGGATACGGCATTCTTGGAACGCACCTACTGTCACCCGCAGGACGTGGCGAAACAGCAGGCCGCAAAGCTGATGCAAGATTTGTTGAACAGTCAAAATCTATGCTATGTCGCATTTATGAAAAATAAGAATAGAAAAGCCAAGAAGGCAGGTTAAATAAGCAGCGGCACCGTCAAAGATGGCGGTGCCGTTTTTGTCAGTAATAGGTAGATTTTAGGGCGAAAGATTGTTGGGTGTGGTGATAGCTTTCTGTCGCAATTGTCGGTATGCTTTGTAGTACCGTAGGTCAATAAAACATACAAAGGAGCGTTGAAAACAATGGCATCTATTAGAAAACGCGGCAGCAACAGTTACTTGATTGTGGTATCTCGTGGGTATGACTACGAGGGAAACAGGCTGAAATCTGTACAGAAAACGGTCAAGCCGCCCAAGGAGTACACACCCAAACAGGCAGAGAAATGGGTAAAGGAACAGGCAATCCTATTTGAACGCGAGGTTCAGCATACGCCGGAACCCATCAACCGCAGTATTACACTTGCAAAGTACATTGAGCATTGGGTGAGCGACATTGGACCGAAAAAGCTGGCGGACTCTACATACCAACGAGATTTGCAGGATATTCGCAGAATTCTGCCTGCGCTGGGCAACTATAAGCTGACCGATTTGCGTAAAGAGGTCATCCGAGAATTTTACGAAGAAATGCGGCATACACCGCGTCTGGACGGCAGAGGAAATCTATCCGAGAAGTCGGTCGAAGGCTTACACAACACGCTGTGCGGCATCCTGTCGGCGGCTGTGGACGAGGGTTATTTGACCCACAATCCCGCATGGAGATGTTACAAACCGAAAGGACAAAAGAAAGAGCGCCCGGTAGCTGACGAGAAAACCGTAAAAAAGTTGATTACAGCTTTCGAGGGTCAGAGTATGAAGTACGAAACCTATTTCAAGCTGGTGCTGGCAACCGGGCTGCGGCGTGGAGAAGCCTGTGGATTAAAATGGAGTGACATCAACGGGCGCAAACGTACAATCCATGTACAGCGCGGGGTGGTGAAATTGAGCCACCAAGAATCAATCACTAAGACCCCCAAGACCAGCAGTGGAGATAGACTGGTATATTTGAGCAAGGAGATGTGTCAACTGCTCAAAGCATGGCGGAAAGAATGCGAATGGGATAGGGCGCAAACCGCGAACGAAACCGTATCTGAAGATGACTACCTGTTCCGTCAGCCTAATGGAAAGCCGATGAATCCCTGCACATTTACTTACAGATTCAAGCTGATTTTGAAAGCCAACAACTTGCCGTTGGATTTGAATGTGCATAGCTTGCGGCATACGAACGCCAGCTTGCTGATTGCACAAGGGGTGGATGTGCGCACGGTTGCCAGTTTGCTGGGCCATGCACAGGCAAGCACTACGCTGGATATTTACGCCCACGCATTTGACAAAAATAAACGCAAAGCACAAGAGAAACTCGGAAAGGCGATTGGATTATGATGAGAAAAATCAAATTGACCCGTGCGAACAAAAGTATCCTGTTGAAAGCGCTTGCACCTTATTACTACCGAGAGAAAGCGCTTGGGCATAGCACAGAAAAACCGGGGCGACTGATACTAAAAATCAATTCTCTCCCAGCCGATAAAAGAGCAGGTTTCTTTGTAGAAGAAATTCACCTTATGCAAAGCACCATAAATCAGTTGAGAAATGATCAACTGGCAAAAGGGCAATACACTGATGCCGCAGATGATATGCTACTAAAATTATTCTAAACCTAAATAACATCAAACAAAAAAGCACATTGCAAAAGTACATTGCAATGCACTTTTTTGCGCGTCCGAAGGGATTCGCCAAGCCGCGCCCTAGAAACGCCCCACCGGGGCGTTTCTGCCCCGCGGGACGCAAAGCGCGGGGCACGGGCTGTTCGAATCCCCCTCTTTTACCGCCCTAAAATCCATACAAAACAAAAAGAGCAGCACCCCATAAGGTGCTGCTCTTGGTGCGACCGGGAGGATTCGAACCTCTGGCCTTCCGGGTCGGAGCCGAACGCTCTATCCAGCTGAGCTACGATCGCTTATGTATGAAAAACGCCGTTACAGCGTATTCCAATCTTGTAAAGTAGTCAATTTCCAATAGTGGTCAATTCGTGGTCTGACTACCGTTGACCACCGCGTTTTTGCAAGTGCAAATAACGTTGTATCAAACAAAAACGGACCTAAAACCTGTCATGTCGCAGTTGTCGGAGGCCAGTGCTCTATCCAGCTGAGCTACGGACGCAGGTTTATGAATTACTGTCAAACAGAGCCAAGGCCCCGAATGCCTTTATAGTATACCAAATCCGGGAGCAAAATGCAAATGTTTTCTTGAAAAATCTCGTGTCATATTCTAATCTACATTCTAATCTGCCGGGGACATACCATTTTGAAAAAGCAGCGCTTCGCTCTGAAGCCTATGCCCATCGTTAGGGCTATGCCGGCGGCTGGCTTTTTGCCCCGCAGACCACACCTGCCCGTGCCGGTCTGATCTTCTGCCCGGGCGTCAAGGTTGAGTGCACAGCCTACGCGCCGCTGCTGCATGAGCTGGCAGAGGACGGCACAAAAAAGACCCGGCATCCGCAGCAGGCGGGAGCCGGGCAGGAAAGTCAATCCTCGAGGGATTCCTCCAAGATGGCAACACAGCGCTTCATCGAAGCGTCAAATTCGTCGTCGTTATTATTCTGGAACAAAATCAGATTGTCCTTGTGCTGCGGGTCGGCGAGATTCTCCGGGATGGCAAAGTTGCACCGGCGCAGATACTCATCCCAGTGAGCCAGCTTCCAAGTGTCGCGGTCCGAGTTGCGCTCGATCATTCGCTGGTGGACGACCTCGGGCGAGGTTTCGACCCAGATGACGGCCAGCGTCGCGCCCTTGGCGGCCAGCTTGGCCTTCAGGTCTGCGATAAAGGCGTTGTCGCGCACCTCCTGGGTGAACGGCGCATTGATCAGGACAATATCGTCGTAATCCAGTGCCTCCATGGCCAGGGCCAGAACGCAGTCATACTCATAATCGCGGATGTTCTGCTGGAAAAACGCGCTGCTGCGGTCATACGGCTGCCCGGCAACCTTGAAGATCTGCTTGGAGAGGACGATGAGCGTGTCCTTGTCGAGGTAGACAACGTGCTTTAAATTTTTAGCCAGCGCCTTTGCCACGTAGGTCTTGCCGCAGGCGGGCGGGGAGGTGACAAGGATGAGTTTTTTTTCCATGAGGAACCCTTCTCTATGTTAAGCATTACACGCTTTGCGTATGATTGTATTATACGACAATAATTTAACATAGTCAACGAACCAATCCGCAAAAAGGACAGAATACCCGTTCTGTACGAAGAAGTGCGCGGTTTACAGTGGAAAGCAGAGCAAAACGCATGGACATTTGTGCACAGTCTGCACGATTGGTGCGCAAAGAAAAAGCGCGGCCCATTGAAAAGGCCGCGCTTGAAGTTATGAGGTGTAGAGATTGCAGGGGGCAGTGATTGCGTCGCACCTGCAAGCTGTTTCCGATAGGTACGGCACATCAATCCCTGCGCAGCCTCCTGCCCAGCAGATAATATCCGGCCCAGTCCAGCTTGCCGAACAGGGGAGAGCCGGTCCGCCTGGCCTCGGCCATGACCCAGACAAGGCGGATGCTGCGCCAGCGGCAGGGGAGGTAGTAGGCGCAGTAGCAGCCCTCAATGCGCATCCGCTCCAAAAGGGCGTGCAGCCACGGGCTGCGCAGGGCGGCATAAGCCTTGTCCCGGCGCACGGCCCTGCGCTTGGCGGGGTCGCGGCGCAGGATGTCCGCCACGCCCTCGGCGTAAACGGTCAGCTCGGCGCGGTGCAGGGGGCGCATATCCTCCTGCGGGCAGTGCGCCGCGTAGCACGCCTTGTTCAGCCGGGCAAAATGCTCGGGCCAGATCTTACAGTAGTCGGCGTGGTATTTCGTCGAGAGTGTTCCCTCGCGGCTGCAATCGTAAAACGTCAGCGGTGCGGTCAAGATAGTGTAGGCAAAATCGGGGGCAGTCCTGCCCAGCAGGTCGATATAATCTAATACAAATTGTAAATCTTCGCCTAAAGTATACTGCCTGTCAAATACCAGCTGCTGTGCCGACGCGGTGCGGTAGAGCTTATTCCACGGCATAGCCAGCAGACAGTCAAGCCAAAGCCGCGCCAGCATATTCTGCGGGCGGGTGGCAGTATCCGAAGTTACCGCTGCAGCGTCCTGCTCGTCAGTGGTGTAGTGCCAGAGCACAAAACTCTGTGGCGCAGTGTTCTGGGCGTCAAGCGCCGCCTGCAAAGCGCCGGGGCGCAGCGCGTCATCTGCGTCGAGAAAGACAAGGTACTCACTGTCCGCCGCAGCCAGTCCGGCGTTGCGCGCGGCGGACACGCCGCGGTTCTCCTGATGCAAAACCGTCACGCGGGGGTCACTGGCGGCCCAGGCGTCGCACAGACCGCCGCTTTCGTCGGGGCTGCCGTCGTCCACGAGAATGCAGTGCAGCCCGCCTGTGACCTGCTGTGCCAGAACGCTGGCCACACAGCGGTCCAGTGTCGCAGCGGCCTTGTAGACCGGCACGATCACGCAGAGGGTCGGCTTGCTCACTGGGCACCTCCGTTTTCCGTCACATCGCGCACGATGCGCACAAATTCCTCATAGTAATGCGCGGTGGAAAACTCCCTGCCGCGCGCCGCGCCCGCCGTGCCCATCTCGGTGCAGAGGGCCGGGTGCTCGTACAGCATACGGATGCTCCACGCAAGCTGGTCAGTCACAGTGTCGCCGCGCTCCACCAACACGGCCTGGCTGCCGGCCAGATACTCCGGCATACCGCCGCTGCGGGTCGCCAGCACGGGGGGTCCGCAGGCCATCGCCTCCACGG
>ENA-ORSI01002696-ORSI01002696.1-human-gut-metagenome-genome-assembly--contig:-NODE-2696-length-12396-cov-7.819139_pt1 | contig 12396 bp, 8 predicted proteins | sample MGYA00242187_ERZ509154 | MGnify/ENA primary metagenome ERZ509154 (study PRJEB26280, sample SAMEA2338627) | human gut metagenome | biome: human gut; feature: human-associated habitat; material: faeces...
CCAGGGCGCACACGATGCTCTCCAGGAAGCTGTAGCCGTTGTCGATGTTCATGACGGCAAGGCCGGGAGCGCAGGAAGAGAGCATACTGCTTAAGGCCGCGTGACCTCCCTCGGCAACGCCGTACCCTACGGAGGTGGGAACCGCAATGAGCGGACGGCTCGTCAAACCGCCCAGGACGCTGGCAAGTGCCGCGTCGAGCCCCGCAGCCACCACAACTACGTCAGCCTTGTTGATCTCGTCGATTACGCTTTGGATGCGCCACAAGCCGGCCACGCCGCAGTCTTCGAATCGCTCGCACGTCCAGCCCAGATAGGTTAGGGTGCGCGAGACTTCGCGCGCGACGGCGCCGTCGGCAGTGCCCGCCGAAACGATCGCGGCACGGCCCTCGGGGCGTTGCGGCATCCGAGCGTTCCACGCTGTGCGGCTGAGCGCGTCGTAGTCGTAGGCGCGGGTGATTTCCTCTTCAAAAGAATAGAAAACGTCTTGCGATAGGCGCGTAAAGAGAATCGGAGTGTTCTTTTCTTGGGCAAACCGCTGCAACAGCGTGTGCAGCGCGCGGCGGGGCTTGCCTTCGCAAAAGACTGCCTCGGGCAGGCCGATGCGCTTGGGTCGATCGGTGTCGAATCGAATGCAGGGCGTACTCTTTTCTGTCATGGCACAAAGGCGGAGAAATTTCTTTTCCGAAAGAATAGCCCGTGCGGACTTTGGAGAAGTCTCGGCACGGGCCGAAAAAGAGGATCAGGCAATAAACTGCGAGGCCGTGTTACTCGACGCGCGGCACCGTGAGGCTGCCTTCGGGCATCAGAATGATCGAAGGCTTGTCACCTACATATTGCTTGGCGATTTCAAGCGCTTCCTCGACGGTGTCGACGGCGCCCGTAAAGAGCATGTCCTTGGCAAGCTGACGATCGAGACGCGTCACGAGGATGTAACGGGCGTGCGAGATCGGGCGCGTGATGGCAAAAGCCTTGTTGGCGCCGATGCGGAAGTTGGCTTCGAGTTCGGCCTTGATGGCTTCCGGAGTCTTCAGACGGCGGAAGGTCTCTTCGAGCACCTTGGAACCCGAGCCTTCCTCGCAGTCGGCCAAAAGAACCACTACGCCGCCTTCGCGAACGGCGCACATGGCGTTGTCCATCGTCTTTTGCATCTGATAGACGTTGATGTCCTTCGGGAAGCCGCCGCAGGAGGCGATTACGAGGTCGGCGAGCTTCGGGATCACGCACCCGTAGACTTCATCGACGAATTTGCAGGCTTCCTTGTGAGCGGCGATGTAGTCGCCCGCGAACATGCGCAGGAATTCGTGCTTGGCATTGAGAATGGCGTTGAAGAGGAACAGCGAACGACCCTTGGCAAAGAGCGCGACGCCTTCCATCTGGTCTTCATAGCAAGGATTGCCGACAGTGCGGCCGAGTCCGGCATTCTTGTCGAGCATGAAGCTGTGATTGACGCGTACCGTTTCCATGGCGGCGCAACCCGGCAAAATGGCCTTGCGGCCGCCGCCGTAGCCCGAGAAGTAGTGGTGCACGATGGTGCCCGTCAGAATGACGTGATCGACGTGGCAAAGATGCTTGTTGATCCACACGGGAGTGCCGCGGCTCGTCGTGCCGAAGTATTCGAAGTCTTCGTCCTTGGTGGCGGTGCTGTTGTACATCTTCAGGCGCGAGGAGACTTCTTCGCCTACGGCTTCGACCATTTCCTCATGCGTCATGTCGCGGTGCGTGCCCAGAGAGAAGACGATGTGCATGTCTTCGTCCTTGACGCCGAGCTTGTTGAATTCATTGACGAGCACCGGCATGAAGTCGTAGCTGTTTGCCACGCGCGTCGGATCGTTGCAGATGAAGGCCACCGTATCGCCCGGCTTGATGATCTTGTCGATAGGTTCACATCCGATCGGGTTGTAGATAGCATCAAGCACACCTTGCTTGATGTCACTCATCGGCGTGAATTCTTCGGTGCGTACTTCCTTGATGACAAGGCTTTCGTCAATGGAAAACTCTTTGCGGCCGCGGCCGTAGGCAAAGTCGTAGGTCTTCATTTTCAGAATCAGTAAAACGAAATAAATTTCAGCGCTGGTGCTTTCCAAGCATGCGCTAACAAATCAGGAGATTATAGGAATGAACGACAAAGAGACGCCGTAACTTTTGGGCGCCTCTTTGCACAAATCAAAAGCCGGCAGCAAACTTACTCGGCGCTGTCGTCAGCAAACAGATCCAGGAGCTTGCGGGTGGTTTCCACATCAAGCTGGCCCGGAGCCGACGACTTCACAACGCTTGCGAAGGTGGCGCAGGAGCCGAAGGCGGCGGCACCCACGCGCGTGACGGCCCCGGTCTTCCCCATGCACATGGCAATAAGCGGCTGCGGGGCGTTGAACTCGGCGCGAATGACGGAAACTTCTTCGATAAAGCGGGCGATGTCGATGCCTTTGTCGGGCATGGCAACGATCTTGAGCACATCGGCTCCTGTGTAGGACATCTGTTCAAGCTTGCCGAAATAACCCAGTTCTTCATCGTATTCACCCGGCACAAAGCTGTGCCAGCTCACGATGGATACAATGCCGGCCTTGCGCGCCGCTTCAACCAAAAACTCAGCGCGACCGCGATCGAATTCGATGTCAACAGCATCAAACAGTTTTGAATCAATAGCAGCCAACACCTTCTTTCGCCAAGTTGTACTCGACATCGGTTCGGTGCGTACGCCGCCCTCGGATTGACTGCGGAATGTGTAGATGACGGGTTTGGTGACGACGGCTTTCATGGCGGCGACAGCTTCCTGCCACGAGGTGTCATCAGCAAAGTAGTCGGCGCGCCACTCGATGATGTCTGCGCCGGAGGCTTCGATCGCCTTGGCCTGCTCGATCATTTCTTCGGCCGTCGCGGCACAGACGCTTGAGATGATCTTGACGGGAGCGCGGCCCAAAACGACGTTGCCGATATGCGCCTCTTGAACGGCTTCGAAGGAGGGAGAACGGAAGGCCATGGGAAAAACCTCAGAAGAATATGAACGATGCGACAAAGTGTAATTCTTTGTTCGGCGTAAGATAAGCGCTTGGCACCGGAACTTTCAGAAAAAAGGTGTCAAAGAAAATAACAACAGAGTTTAGGGAGTAAATCATGACCGGACTCGGAATCATGATGATTGCCATCGTGGCGTTGGCTGTGGGTTATTTCGGTTACGCGCGTTGGCTTGAAAAGACGTGGGGCATTGATCCGAACCGCCCGACGCCGGCCGTTGAGAAAAACGACGGCAAAGACTTTTCGCCGGCTTCCCGCTGGACGGTGTTTGCGCATCAGTTCACATCAATTACGGGGGCGGGCCCTGTCACCGGCCCCATCATTGCAGCAATGTTCGGCTGGGCGCCTGCGCTGCTGTGGATGATTGTCGGCGGCATCTTCTTCGGGGCCGTCCAGGACTTCACGGCGCTTTACGCGTCCGTCAAAAACGGCGGCAAGTCCGTCGGCATGATCATTGAATCCTACGTGGGCCGCACGGGCCGTCAGCTCTTCTTGCTTTTCTGCTGGCTCTTCACGCTTTTGGTGATCGCTGCTTTCTGTGACATGGTGGCCAATACCTTCAACGGTTTTGCCAAAGACGGCTCGCAGATCATGCCCAATGCGGCTGCTGCCTCGATTTCGTTGCTCTACATGTTCGTGGCTGTTGGCTTCGGGCTGTATCTCAAGTACTGTAAGCCGAGCTCCGGTGTGCAGCTTGGCGTGGGCATCGTGCTTATGGTCGTCATGGTGACGGCGGGCATCTATTTCCCGGTCTACGCCGATGCCGTGACGTGGCGCTACGTGGTGTTTGCCTACCTCTTTGCCGCTTCCGTCATGCCGATGTGGCTTTTGAAGCAACCGCGTGACTATCTGTCGATGTTTCTTCTGATCGGCATGATTATCGCGGCCGTAATCGGCGTCTGCATTCAGAATCCGACGCTCAACATGCCTGCTTTTGCCGGATTCACCGTCAAAGGGCTTGATCTTTTCCCGATTCTTTTCGTGACAATTGCCTGCGGCGCCGTTTCGGGCTTTCACTCGCTGGTGAGTTCCGGTACCAGCTCCAAGATGATTTCGAGTGAAAAAGACATGCGTCTGGTCGGCTACGGCTCTATGTGTGTAGAGGTGGTGCTGGGTGTCGTTTCGCTTATCGTGGTCTGCGCTGCGGCTTCGAACGGCGTTTTGCCGTCGGGTACGCCTTTTCAGACTTTCTCGGGGTCTGTGGCGGCTTTTCTGACCGAAATCTTCGGCGTGCCGCATCAGATCGCGGCTTGCATCCTCACGATGTGCGTCTCGGCTTTGGCGCTCACCTCGGTGGACGCTGTGGCTCGCATCGGCCGTATGTCACTGCAAGAACTTTTCATGCCTGAACCCGGCAAGGAAAAGACGGCCGTACAGAAGCTTTTTACGAACACGGTATTTTCGACGTGCCTCACACTTTTGGCCGGTTACGCGCTTTGCATCGCCGGTTATATGAGTGTTTGGCCGCTTTTCGGTTCCGCCAACCAGCTGCTCTCGGCTTTGGTGCTCACGGGTTTGGCGGTGTTCCTGAAGTCCACCGGGCGCAAGGGCTGGATGCTCTACGCTCCCATGACCATCATGTTTGCCGTGACGATGACCGCACTTGTTCAGGCAGTGATTCGCATCATCGGTGCCTGGATGGACGGCACGTTTGTTTGGATGATTCATGGCTTGCAGTTCGTCGTGGCCGCAGCGCTTATTGTGCTGGCGCTTTTGGTGGTGTACCACTGCGTGCTCAAACTGAGGGATGCGGCGCCTATCGTCAAACGCGATTGAGCTTTGCGGTACAAGCTCCGTCTGACGGCGCATTGCATTCGTTATTCATTTAAGGTATAACGCTTCTACATGATGCAATCCTGACGGTCAGGACGGAGAAAAGAAACATGCGATATAACTTCGCTGGCAAATTTTCAACTTGATTTTTTTAATGAGTTAAATCATGAAAATTTCCGCTCGCAACTGCCTCAAGGGCACCATCAAGGAAGGTCCTGTGACCACCGAAGTGACGATTGAAACCGAAGCCAAGGAAAAGATCGTTTCCTCGATCACCACGGCTTCTGCTCAGAGCCTGGGCCTTAAAGTCGGCGGCGAAGCTTACGCCGTGATCAAGGCTTCGTCCGTGATGGTTGCCGTCGCTGAATGAGGTAAGTAAAAGGGCACTCCGACGGAGTGCCCTGAGGACTGCGGGAAACAAGTTTTTCCCTGGGTCGTGATCCTGCCGGGGCTTGCAGCAGCAAGGGGCAGGATCTTTTTTTGCCTGAATGTCTTACTTCTTGGCTGCCTTGGCCTTTTTCTTTTCCTCATCGGCCGCTCGCATGGCAGACAGAACGGCATTGACCTGTTCGATCGTCACGCCGGCAGACAACACAACGTTGTTGGTGTCGGCGAGTCCCTGAGCCTTGAGTTTGCCCACGGCCATGCCGGCGTCGCGACCGCTCTCAAAGCCGGCGGAGGTCAGAAGCGTTTCGGCGCCTTCAGTGAGCTTGAAGTAAAAGAGACCGTCGGTTTCGCGGTATTGTTTGACCGCGCCGAGCGGTTTGGCGGCGGTTTTCACTTCGGCCTTGGCTTCTTCGTTGCGCAACATCGTGAAGCTGCGAAGCCCCACGGCGTGGCGAAGCTCTTCGATAAAGGGCGAGGCAATCTTGCGAGCCTTGGCAGCGCCCGCCTGCAAAATGGCTTCGAGTTCGGCCGGGTGCGAAATGTAGTACTCGTACTTTTCGCGCATCGGACCGATTTCGCCGTTGATCTTGTCGATGAGCTTTTTCTTGGCTTCGCCCCAGCCCAGACCGTCGCGCAGTTCCTGACAGAAGGCGTCGTACTCTTCGCGCGTGGCAAAGGCTTCGTAGATGCGCGTGAGCGACGTGCTTTGCGGATCCTTGGGTTCGCCGGGCAGCTTGCTGTCGGTGACGATGCGGCCGATCGCTTCGCGCAGCGCCTTTTCGCCGCCATCAAAGAGCGGAATGACGTTGTTGTAGCTCTTACTCATCTTGCGGCCGTCGAGGCCCGGGAGAATTTCGACGTTTTCATCGATCTGCTCGAAGGGCAGCACGAAGAATTCCTTGCCTCGGCCGTACATGTTGTTAAAGCGCGTGGCCATATCGCGGGCCATTTCCAGGTGTTGAATCTGATCGCGCCCCACAGGGACGCGGTCGGCGTTGAACATCAGAATGTCGGCGGCCATCAGAACCGGGTAGCAGAAAAGCCCCATGGACACGCCGGCGTCGGGGTCTTCGCCCGCGTCCTGATTGGCTTCCAGGAAAGCCTTGTAGGCGTGCGCACGGTTCATGAGCCCCTTGGAGCACACGCAGTTCAACATCCAATTGAGCAGCGGAATTTCGGGGATGTCGCTTTGACGGTAGAACGTCACGCGTTCGGGGTCGAGGCCGCAGGCAAGCCAGCTTGCCGCAATCTGCATGCGGCTCTTTTCAATGCGGTCGGGATCGTGACATTTGATGAGCGCATGCAAGTCGGCCATGAAAAAGAAGCTTTCCACGTCGTCGCGTTTGGAAGCCTGCACGCAGGGGCGTATGGCACCGCAGTAGTTTCCGAGGTGAAGCGTGCCCGTGGTGTTGATGCCGGTTAAGACTCGCATGAGAGTTTTCAATCCTATTGAAAGTGATGCGGACACGGGGAAGTCCGGCCGCGAAAGAAACAACAGGTGCGAAGTTTACCGCGCGGCAAGAATTCAAGCTTGGCCTGCCGGTCAAATAGGCCGCTTTTGCAAACGCATTCGAAGTAGTTCTGCAGGCTTACGCAACGTTGAGATCCTATCCGTTGAGAGGGAGAACGTACCGCAAAGAACTACTACCAACGGTGGGCGAGTTCCGAGAAGAACTGTTCGGTGAAATGGCGCTGAGGCTTGATGAATGCGGCATGGCGCGGGTATCGATGGAGGTATAGCAGAGTAGAAAACAAGCGTTATTTACTTTAGGTAATAACGAAAAATGCATCAGTTGGCTCGCCTTTCGGAGAATTGACGCTATGGGCGGAGTTCGAGAAACTCACGGGCAACCCGTGCAATTTGCAGAAAGACAATCAGCTCGGGTCATAAATTTTCGGCCATCTGCTGCATGAGACTGATTCAGCACGTGCGCCCAGCGTTGCGCATTGATGAGAGCAACGATTCGGGACAGTTCGCAGACAGCAGACCGAGACTAGGAGAACCCAATGGAACTATCCCGCAGAAGTTTTTTCAAGCGATCTCTTCTGGCTGCTGGAAGCGGCAGCGCTGTCGCCTTTGCTTCCGGCTCAGCACGAGCCGAAGCCGACTGTCTGAAAAAGCCTTATAAGCTTGAAAGCGTCAAGGAAGTCACGAACATCTGCTGCTACTGCTCCGGCGGCTGCGGCACGATTTGCTCGTCGCGCAACGGCGAACTCATTAATCTCGAAGGCGATCCGGACCATCCGGTCAACCTCGGCGGTCTGTGCCCGAAGGGCGCCGCCATGTGGGGCCTTCGCAATATCGTCAATCCCGACCGTACGGTGTCTGCTCATCCCGACCGCGTGATCTATCCCATGGTGCGCCGCCCCGGCTCGACCAAGTGGGAACGTATCTCATGGGACCAGGCCGCCAAGGAAATTGCACGTCACGTCAAAAAGACCCGTGATGCGAGCTTTGTGGAAACCGAAGACGGCGTGACGGTCAACCGCTGCGACGGTATCGCAAGTCTGGGTGCAGCACAGCTTAACAATGAAGAAGGGTGGCTCGTTCAGAAGTTCGCCCGTTCTCTCGGTGTCGTTGCCATTGACAATCAGACGCGCGTGTGTCACTCCTCGACAGTGGCCGGTCTTGCGCCGAGCTTCGGCCGCGGCTCCATGACGAGCCATTGGTGTGACTTTGCCAACTCCGACGTCATTCTCACGATCGGCTCCAACAATGTCGAAAACCACCCGCTGAGCTCGCGTTGGGTGGAGCGCGCACAGGACCGCGGTGCCACTTGGATCGTGGTCGATCCGCGTTATTCTCGTTCGGCGGCCCAGGCCGACATCTACGGTCGGTTGCGTCCGGGCACCGACATTGCGTTCTTCGGCGGGATGATCAACTACATCCTGCAAAACGAGCTCTATCACAAGGACTATATCCTCAGCTACACGAACGCTGCCTGCCTGCTTCGCGACGACTACAAGTTCGATCCCGATACGGGTCTCTTCTCGGGCTGGGATCCGGTGAAGCAAAAGTACGACAACGAATCCTGGGGTTACGACTCCGATAAGAAGCAGCTGTGGAACACGGCCGAAGGCACGGCCTTTGCTTGGGTCAATAAGCCGGGTACGCCGAAATTCAAGACGCCGGCTCTCAAGGTGCTCAAGCGCGATGAAACGCTGCAGGATCCGCGCTGTGTTTTGAACGTCATGAAGGCGCATTACTCCCGCTATACGCCCGAAATGGTCGAACGCATCACTGGTATGGACCATGACGTGCTCCTTAAGATCTGGCAGACCTATGCTGCCACGGGTCGCCCCGACAAGGCCGGTTCGATCCTTTACGCGCTCGGCCAGACGCAGCACACCTACGGCTCTCAGAACTGCCGCATCATGTGTGTCGTGCAGCTTTTGTTGGGCAACGTCGGCATCGCCGGCGGCGGCATCAATGCGCTGCGCGGCGAACCCAACGTGCAGGGCTCGACCGACGTGGGTGCTTCCGTGCATCAGGCTCCGGGTTACCTCTCCTGGCCCACGGGCAAGAGCCACCCGACGCTTGCCGACTACCTGTCGGTGGAAACGTATGCCGCCGGTTACTACAGCAACAAGCCCAAGTTCTGGGTCTCGGCCTTAAAGGAATGGTTCGGCGACAATGCAACGGTCGAAAACGACTATTGCTACGACCTGCTGCCCAAGATCAGCCCGCGCTATGACTATGCGCACTACTCGACCATCATGACGTTCAATCAGATGCGCGACGAGAGAATCAAGGGCTACTTTTGCTGGGGCATGAATCCGGCGCATTCCACGCCCAACGCCAAGCACGCCCGCAATTCCATGGCCAAGCTCGACTGGCTTGTGGTGACCGACTGGTTCTTTACGGAAACGGCTGATTTCTGGCGCGCTCCCGACATGAAGCCCGAAGAAGTGAAGACCGAGTGCTATTTCCTGCCCGCGGCTCTGATCTACGAAAAGACGGGTTCGATCAACAATTCCGGCCGCTGGATTCAGTGGCGTGAAAAGTCCGTTGAGCCGCCCGGAGAAGCCAAGCCCGACTTCGATCAGCTGTTGCTGCTGTGGCGCGAAATCCGTGCGCTGTATGAAAAGGAAGGCGGAGCCTGCCCCGATCAGATCCTCAAGACCAACATGGATTACACGATCGACGGCAAGCCAGACATCCGTGCGCTGTGCTGGGCGATGAACGGCTACGACGTCAAGACCCGCAAGCTGATTCCGAGCTACGGTTCGCTTCAGGCCGACGGCAGCACCGCCTGCGGTATCTGGATTTTCTCGGGCTACTACAACAATGAAGCCACCAAGATGGATCCGATGAAGCAGCCGATGACGCGCCGCAGCAAGGACGATCCGACGGGGCTCGGTCTCTTCCCGCAGTGGTCGTTTGCGTGGCCCGCCAACCGCCGCATTCTCTACAACCGCGCTTCGGCCGACGAAAACGGCAAACCGTGGAATCCCGATCGCGTGCTCGTCGAATGGAAGGACGGCAAGTGGTTGCAAAACGACGTGGGTGACTTCGTGACAGCCGCTCCGCCCGATCGCAACGCGTTCTTCATGACGTGGGAACAGCAGGCCCGACTCTTTGCCTATCCGATGGGAGACGGTCCGTTGCCTGAACATTTCGAACCGCATGAAACGCCGGTGAAGAATCTTCTCAACGGCGCGGGAGGCAACCCGTGCGCGCTCTTTACCAAAGATCCCTCCGTCAAGCGAGGCAATGCCAAGGATTATCCGTACGTGGTGACGACCTACTCTGTGGTCGAACACTGGCAGAGCGGCACGCAGACGAGAAATATCCCGTGGCTCAATGAACTGATTCCGTGCAACTTCATCGAAATCAGCGAAGAGCTCGCCAAGGAAAAGGGTATCCAGAACGGTCAGATGGTACGCGTATGGAACAACCGCGGCGACGTGAAGGTTGCTGCCATGGTAACCAAGCGCATGAAGCCGATGATGATCGACGGCAAGGTGACGCACGTTGTGGGCATGCCGCACCACTTCTCGTGGGCGACGAAGTTTGCTACCGGTGACAATGTCAACGACCTTACCCCCAACGTCGGCGATCCGAATTCGTGGATTCCGGAATACAAGGCGTTCCTGGTGAATCTGGAACCCGTCGCCTGACCCGTGAGACAAGGAGAAAATAATGGCTAAGAGTAAAGAAGTCGCCATCTTGTTTGACGCTTCGCACTGCACGGGCTGCAAGGGTTGTCAGGTGGCCTGCAAGCAATGGAACGGACTGCCCGCCCCCACGGGACTCAACTCGGTTCCGTTTACCGGCAGCTACCAGTCGCCTGCGGATTTAAACGGCGACACGCGTCTGATCATGACGTTTGCCGAACATGAATCCGGCAACAAGTTTCAGCCCTTAAATTTCGCCATCGGCCGCCGCTCGTGCTTCCACTGCACGGACGCCGCCTGTGTGGAAATCTGCTCGTCGGGCGCGCTCTACAAGACCGACAAGGGCGTGGTGGCCTTTGACACCGACAAGTGCAACGGCTGCACTTATTGCCAGTCGGCTTGTCCCTTTGACGTGCCGCGTTTTCGTCCGACGGACAAGCGCATCGACAAGTGCACGCTGTGTCTGGATCGTCTCGAAGAGGGCGGCATCCCGGCTTGCGTCAAGACCTGCCAGCCCGAGGCGCTTTGCTTCGGACCGCGCGAGGAAATGATCGAAAAGGGTCTCAAGCGTGTCGAATTCCTCAAGAAGAAGGGTTTTGAAAAGGCCGAACTCTACGGTGTCAACGAAATGGGCGGTCTGCACACCCTTACCGTCTGCAAGCACGGGCATGAAGCCTACGGCTTGCCGACCAACCCCGTGAAGAAAGACGTGATCACCATGGGAACGGCAATGCGCACGGTCACGGCCGTGGGTACCGCCGCGGTGGTCGCCGGTCTGGCTGTTTCTCTGGTTGCCGCACGCGGCTATCGTCGAGAAGAAATGACGATCGAAGAAGCCAAGAAGCACTGGACGCCGGAGCAGCGTGAAAAGGCCGATCGCGAAGTGGCGGCTCTCAAGCGCGACTCTCAATAGATCCCACTAGGAGTAAAGAACATGACCCGCTACATTCAGCGTCATTCACTTTTGACTCGTGTCACGCACGGGGTGGCTGCGATCGCCTGTATCCTGCTTGCGTTCACCGGTTTGTTTGTGTTCGTGCCCTCGCTCGGCGGCGGCATCATGGGCGGCGACTTTACGTACGCCATGCGCATGCTGCACCGTGTGCTCGCCGTACCCTTCATCCTGGTGCCGCTCTTTGCCATTCTCAAGAGCCCCAAGGGTTTCGTGCATCTTTTCAAGGAAGACATCTTCGGCAAGTGGGACAAGGACGACGTGGCCTGGGCCGTGAAGTTCCCGCTGTACCTCTTTGCACCTTCCAAAGTGCATATGCCGCCGCAGCACCACGTGAAGTCAGCGCAGCGTTTGGCTGACGGCGCGCTTGTGATCTTCGGTGTCTTCATGGCCGTCTCCGGCATGATCTTGTGGCTTAACACGGGACTCTTGCCCGACGGCTCCGGCAAGGTTGACTTTGCACCCGAAACGGTTCTCGTTGCCAAACTTGTGCACGACATCTTCTTTTTCCTGACGGTGTTCGTGGGCATCGCACACATTTACCTCGGCGCGGGTATCTTCCAGCCCTATCGCGGCACGATCCGTCTGATGTTCGGCGATGGCAAGGTTTCCGAGTCCGACGCCGCCTATCACTGGGGCTATTGGGCCAATGAAGAGCTTGCGCTCGGCAAAAATGTCACCGAAGAGCCCGACAAAAAAGGCGGAAAGTAAGCGCAAAACCATCGTTTTTGCCGCATAATCCGCCACAAGACTGTGCGTGAGCGTGTCGCAGCGCCCACGCACTTTTTTCTAGAGATGCACTGCGGTCGGCGACGACCGAAACACCATGCTTAGCCTGAAAAAACTCGATCGTTTGTTTGCCAAATACAACATCAATCCCGCCGAAGACCAGTTTTTGGCGATGCTGCACGAAGCCGCGCGCCTGAAAACCGAGGTGACGGTGCCGGAAGTTGAGTGGACGCCCGAAGAAATGCAAGACGCGCTGCACGGCAAAAAGCCACTCTTTGCAAGCCGCTTCATTCAGGTTCCGCGGGAAGAGTTTTTGCGCGTCTTTGCTGCGATTCGTGCGGTGGCAGACGAAAGTATTCCCTCGGGCGATCCGTGCCTCAACATTCCCGAGCCGGAAGCGTTTTTTACACAGGACACGCTCGACG
>ENA-ORSI01002697-ORSI01002697.1-human-gut-metagenome-genome-assembly--contig:-NODE-2697-length-12395-cov-6.337034_pt1 | contig 12395 bp, 10 predicted proteins | sample MGYA00242187_ERZ509154 | MGnify/ENA primary metagenome ERZ509154 (study PRJEB26280, sample SAMEA2338627) | human gut metagenome | biome: human gut; feature: human-associated habitat; material: faeces...
CGGCGGGACCGCCCTTTTTCTGTTACCACTTATTATATACTTTTTCCGCAAAGCCCAGCAAATTCTCGATCTTCAGCACCCTGCCGTCATCCAGCGTCGCCGTGCCGTTAAAGTAGCCGAACACCTGATGCTGGTCACTGCAAATAATGCCTACATTGGTGCAGCTCGCACGGTCCAGCACCGGGGTAAAGTCCATCTCAAACCGCCCATCGCTGCTGGTGAATTTCCACGGGCTCATAAAGTCGTCCTTGCCGTCCTTCTGCGGGATCAGGAAGGTCAGCTGCTCCAGCTTGTGCGCCGTGCCATCGTAGAACAGCATATTCTCGCTGGCGGCACTGGTATCGCCAAAGCCATACCCGATATTAAAGCCAAAGGGTCTGCCCTCCACTGTGCCGTTGCCGCTGCCCCAGTACCAGGTGTTTTTGTAGGTCCATACGCCGCGGCCCCAGTCCAGCGTGGCATAGCTTTCCTCGGGGTCAAATTCGATCACCTGCCCGTCAAATTCCACCCGGCCGGCAGCCTTCATGCAGTTGATCTTCTGGTTGTAGTAAAAGGCCTTCTTATCCTCCGCAAAGGGGGTGACAATCACCATGGAATCCTCCGGCTCTTCCGTCAGGGTAAATTCCGCCGCGATCGGCTTTTTATTCATAAAATTCTGTACCCAGGCCGTCAGCTTCCGGGTACCGTCCGGCAGCACCTTAAAGCAGAAATCAGCGTTTTTGCGCTTCACCGCCACATCTCCCTCGGCGCTGCTGGCAGGGAAACCGGTCTTTCCGCCAGGGAAAGGATAGATGATATTGCAGGTGTGTTCCCACGGCCGACTAAAATCCAGCAGCGAGAAGCCCAGCAGTCCCATGTAGCTGTTGTCGTCTATGGTCAGCGCCACACCCCACCTTCCGTTCATGATCAGGTAGTAGTCCCATTCCTTGATGCGGTGGGCCGCCGCCTTGATCGCCCGGCGGTCGTATGCCTTGATGAGACGGCGGGCATAGCCCGCTTCGCACAGCTCGCCCCGTTCGTTCAGCAGCGGGCCGGCGTTGGTCAGTTCTTTCTGCATGGGGTGCCTCCTTCGTTCTGTCATCAGTTTTAGCGGAGAACCGGTTTTTCGCGGGGGTGCCTTTTCGCAGAACCTCTGCAGGGAGCCGGCCCCACCCGCCCCCTGCATCAGCTCCAGTCAGATCTTACACCTTGGCGGCAGCCTTGTTCAGCGCCTCCATCAAGGCAGGCACATCAATGCCATGGGCCAGGGCGCCCTGTTCAATGTTTTCAAAGTGGGCGGCGGCGCAGCCGATGCACCCCATGCCGAAGCGCTGCAGTACCTCTACAGTAGCAGGATATTTCTGTACGATCTCCATGATGCCCATATCTTTTGTAATCAGCATAATTTATTATCTCCTTGCAGTTAAATTGGGGGAGGCAAACTCCCCTCCCTTAGTATAGTTATTTTTCCCCTATTTGTAAACAGAATCCGAACTTTTTTGCAAAGTCCCCCGTTCTGCCCGCCCGTTCATTGACAAGCGCCGCCGCCATGGTGTAAAATGATGCGGAACAAAGCCCCCGCCGGGGCCAATTTACAAGAAAAGGCACGAGGAACATTATGAAAACGACAACACGCCTGCTGGCCCTGCTGCTGGCACTCTGCATGGTATTTGCCTTTGCCGCCTGCGGCAAAGACCCCAGCGACCCCACCGATCCGACCGATCCCAGCAATCCCACTACCCCCACCGATCCTGATAACCCCAATCCCGATGAGCCCTCCAAGGAGGAGATCCTCAAGGAACTGCAAAAGACCATGCTGGAAAATACGCTGGCCATGCAGCAGAAGAACAAGGATACCATCGGCTGGCTGTATATTGATGGCACCACCGTCAATGATGTGGTGGTCAAGGTCAATTATAACGATGATAACAAGTACTACCTGCGCCGCAATGCCAATGGTGAGAACGATAACGACGGCTGCTACTATGCCGATTTCCGCTGCACCAGCGGCAATCGCTCCACCATCTCGAAGAATACCGTCATCTACGGCCACAATCTGGGCCGGGCCGAAAATGCCCTGCTGACCGATTATCAGAACCACGCAAACGGCCCCAAGTTCGCTCAGCTACTGAAGTATCAGGACGAGGAATTTGCCAAGACCCATCCTTATATCTACTACTCCACCATCGAAGAGGACATGGTCTGGCAGGTATTTGCGGTATTCTACACCGATATCAAGTTCGACTACATCAACCCCAACCCCGCCGATGCCACCTTCAATAGCCTCATCAAAAAGGCCCAGGATCTTTCCTTCTACGATTATGATGTGGAAGTGACCAGCAACGATAAGATCCTCACCCTCTCCACCTGCACCTACCGTCTGGCGGATGATACCAAGCTGCACTATCCCAATGACTACCGCTATGTTGTCATGGCCAAGCTGCTGCCCGCCGATGCCGTGCTGGAGGATACCGTTTCCCTCACCGTCACCAAGAACGCCCCGGTAAAACCCGCCGGCGAATAATGCCCCATCCAATAAGGCCCCTTTCCCACCGGGAAAGGGGCCTTTCGCGTTCCCCTAAAGCCTCCCCAGTGTAAGGAGTGTGACACTGCACCATCCAAAAGCCTCCCCTGTGTAAGGGAAGGTCTCAGCCGATCGGCTGACGGAGGGGTTGTTGGCGCAAACTATGGCCAAGTTTCTTTTCGCCTTCGGCGTCGCATTGTCACCACAGGGTAACAGCCTGTACGCCTCGCCGGCGTGGCCCTACTTTTCTCTGAAGAAAAGTAGGCAAAAGTCATTTAGGGCTCCGCCCTAAAAACCCGACGCTCGTCGGACGCAACCTCCGCTTGAGTCGAGCTGACCCTGCGCTTTGCTTCGGGCAGCCCTCCCCGCTGCGGTGCGTCCTCCTCTCCCCATTTACCCCGCCCGGAAGCGCTACGCATTCCCGGAGCGGGATGAGACGACGCTTATAAGGTTGATTTTTAATTCGGTTCCTGCTGAATCCAAAATAAAATGCGCCGCAGGCCCCTTGAGAGCGTATCTGCGGCGCTGTACGGACGATGCTTTGCATCGTTCGTATCCAGCCGCAGCTTAAGCGTTAGGGGGCCTTGGGGCACAGCCCCAAGTGTGTTTTGCCTACTTTTGTACACACAAAAGTAGGCCCCCGCCGGGTAGGCGTACAGACTATGCCTTTGCAAAAGGCTCCATGCCGCCGAAGGCGACTACAATCTTGACCCAAAAATTCTTTTACACACTTTCATCCGAAAAAAGCAGCCCCGCCGGGCAGGCGTGCAGATTAAAACCTTTTATAAAACTATGCGCCGCCGCCAGGCGACTACAATCATAGCCTAAATATCTTTTGCCTGCTTTTCTTCACAGAAAAGCCCCCGCCGCCGGGCCGCCGCAAAAAAGAAAGCCCCCGCCATACGGCAGGGGCTTCGCTTGTCTTTTGTGGTTTGGGAATTACAGCTTGCCCAGCTTGGTGCGGCAGCTGCGGCAGACATACTTGTCGTCATAGGTAGCCAGCTCTTCCTTGGAGCCGCAGAAAATGCAGCAGGGCAGGTACTTCTTAAGAATGACCTGATCACCGTCTACATAAATTTCAACATCACTGTGGATGTCGATGCCGAGGGTGCGGCGAAGCTCTACAGGGAGAACGATACGGCCGAGGTTGTCAACTTTTCTTACGATGCCGGTGGATTTCATGGTACAGGTTCCTCCTTAATAAAGTTAGGTGGTTTGCTGGCGGTTTACAATATCTTCTAATATTCTCGCTTTTTCTCTACCTTGCTACTAAGTGTACTATTATTTTCCATGAAATTCAAGAGGTAATTAGCACAATTTCGCAAATCTTGTGGATAATTTTTGCCCCTAATTTGCCGCTTTTTTGGTTATTGTTGCTAAAATTGATAAAATGCGCACAGATTCCGTTATTTTACATAATTCGATAAAACACATCAAAAAAGGAAAACATTAGCGCAATACGCTCCCGTAAGGAGAAAAAGATGTTGATAAATCATCTCTACTCCCTAAAAAATGAAGAAAGGAACTCCGCCCATGATGAACGGTATCCTTACCGCCCTGCTTATTTTTTCGGTCGTCACCGCGGCCTTCACCGGCCGGATGGAGGCCCTTTCCGCCGCGGCGCTTTCCGGCTGCAGCGAAGCAGTAACTCTGGTCATTGCCCTCACCGGTATGCTGTGCCTGTGGAGCGGCCTGATGGAGATTGCCCGCCGCTGCCGCCTTACGGAAGCGCTGGCCCGGCTGCTGCATCCCCTCACCCGGTGGTTGTTCCCCACAGTGCCGCAGGGCAGCCCCGCCATGCAGGCCATCTGCATGAATCTTTCCGCCAATCTGCTGGGTCTGGGCAATGCCGCTACTCCCCTGGGTCTTGCCGCCATGCGGGAGCTGCAAAAGTTGAATCCCCATAAGGACAGCGCCAGCAATGCCATGGTCACCTTTGTAGCGATGAATACCGCCTCCCTCCAGCTCATCCCCACCACCTGCGCCGCGCTGCGGCAGCAGGCCGGCTCCGCCGCCCCCATGGAGATCCTGCCGGCGGTATGGCTCACCGGGCTTTCGTCCCTGGCCGTGGTCCTGCTGCTGGACCGCCTGCTGCGCGGGAAGTCCCGCCGGCCGGAATAAAGGCAGGCCCGTGCGGGCGCCCTTCACCCCATCCGCGAATTTCATCAAAAGGGAGGGCATTCCATGTCATTCAGCGCCTGGTTCATCCCGCTGCTCATCACCGGCCTGTTCAGCTGGGGCCTCTGCTCCGGCGTGGATGTGTTCGATTGCTTTTTGCAGGGAGCCAAAGAGGGGCTCAAAACCGCCGCCTCCATCACCCCGGCCTTGGTCTGCCTGCTTACGGTGGTCACCATGTTCTGCCACAGCGGCGCCCTGGATGTCCTCACCGGCTTCCTTCGCCCCGTGACTCAGCTTATCGGCTTCCCGGCGGAGGTACTGCCATTGGCCCTGCTGCGGCCGGTCTCCGGCAGCGGCGGTACCGCCCTGCTGCACCAGCTGCTGGGGGAATACGGCCCGGATAGCTTCATCGGGCGGGTAGGCAGTGTGCTGGCCGCCGCCTCGGAGACCACCTTCTACGCTATCGCGGTCTACTACGGCGCGGTGGGGATCCGCCGTACCCGCCACACCATGGCCGCTGCCCTCACCGGGGATCTGACCGCGGTGCTGGTCAGTGCCCTTGCGGTCCGCTTGTTGCTGGGGGTGTGACCTGCCTCATCAGAGGGAAACGGTATCCAGATAATGCAGGAAGAAGCTGCCGTCCGGCCGTGTCATTACGGAGAAACGGGTCCGGAAGTCCCCAATTTTATAGGGATTTTCATAATATACATTGCCGTGCAGTTCGTAACTGACGCTTACCTCGGATTTTTCCCGATCAATTTGAACCTCCGTGTTCCTGCACACCGGAGTATTCCCCCATCCAAAGCCGGACCAAAACACATACTCCCCGGTTTCGGGAACATAGGTATCTTCACCAAACTCATAATCCGGAATATCAAACACCTCCTCGGCCATCTGCTGTATCTTTTCTTTTGGAAAGTGGTAACACCCCTCATCATCCATGGTGACAAAATCATGGTACAGGTATTTCTCCTCCTCCATGAACATTACCGTACTTAAAATAAAAAGATGGACCTGCCGGTCCTCCAACGGATAGGCGGAGCTCCCCAGGATATCTCCAGAGTAAAAGGCAAAGTTGGTCAGCTGCGCGGTCAGAACCTCCGAGGAGGCCTGCAGTTCCTCCTGCATTGCGTCCCAGTCCAATGCGGACTTTCCCTGCGGGGCGTTGCCGACGCAGGCGCAAAGGCTAAAGCAAAGTGCCAAAGCGATTGCGAGTGATAGCATCTTTTTCATGGCGTTTTCTCCTGTATGTTTTTGCCGCTGCGGCAGGTTTTCTATCATTTTACCATGGGCGCCGCAGGTGGGCAACGGAAAATTTTAGGGCGGTGACGCCTGTTCCTTGCCAGCGTCCGCCCTCCTCACAATTTTTTAACAAAATCGCCACATTCGGCGCTATGCAAAAGACTCCGCCGGTGCTATAATATAAATTAGAATACTATGACCTGTAAGGAGGAAATAGCAATGATGGACAAGATCCTGGTAGCCGATGACGACCTGAATATCTGCGAGCTGCTGCGCCTGTACCTGGAAAAGGAGGGCTTCGAGGTGGTAATGGCCCACGATGGCGAAGAAGCCGTGGCCAAGTTCGAGAGCGAAAAGCCCTCTCTTATCCTCCTGGATATCATGATGCCCAAGCTGGATGGCTGGCAGGTTTGCCGGCAGATCCGCCAAAAGAGCGATTGCCCCATCATCATGCTCACCGCCAAGGGCGAAACCTTCGATAAGGTGCTGGGCCTGGAGCTGGGCGCCGATGACTATGTTGTCAAGCCCTTCGATACCAAGGAGATCGTGGCCCGCATCAAGGCCGTGCTGCGCCGCAGCAGCCCCGCCGGCACCGCCGAAGGTGAGGTCAAGGAGGTCAGCTACGATAAGCTCACCGTCAATATGACCCGCTACGAGCTCAAAGTGGATGGCAAGGTCGTGGATGCCCCGCCCAAGGAGCTGGAGCTCCTGTTCCACCTGGCCAGCCACCCCAACCGCGTATTTACCCGCGATCAGCTGCTGGATGAGGTCTGGGGCTTCGAGTACTACGGCGACAGCCGCACCGTCGATGTCCACATCAAGCGCCTGCGCGAAAAGCTGGAAGGCGTCAGCGATCAGTGGAGCCTCAAGACCGTTTGGGGCGTCGGCTATAAGTTCGAGGTCAAGGAATAAGAATGAAAACTTCGCAGAAAACCCTGATGGGCAAGTACTATTCGGTGTGCTGCGCCATCATTCTGCTCAGTATGGTATTGGTCGGCTCCATCTTTATGGTGCTGGCCAATGACTACCTGCGGGAGGAAAAAATCAGCCTGCTGGAGAAAAATGTGACCCAGGCCGCCCGCCTCACCATGGAAAATTACGCCGCCCACGAGTACCGCTATGTCAGCAGCGATACCCTGCAGCCGGTGTATGCCGTGCTGGGCTCCGCCATCGAGGCCGACATCTACCTTTCCGATAACAAGGGCGATATCCTCATTATGGCCCATACTACCGAGAGCGCCATCCCCCAGTCGGTGCCGCAGGCTGTCCTGGATAGCCTCTCCAAAACCGGCAGCTATCAGGGCTCCGTGGTCATGGCCGGCACCGGGGAAGACCCCCAGTACGCCGTGGCCACCCCCGTGGTGGATGAAAACGGCCTTCTGGTGGGTGCCGTCATGGCCACCGCCCGGGCTGCCAACCGTGCCCTGGCCGGCGATATGCTCCAGATGTTCCTCATCGCGGCCATCGTGGTGCTGGTGGTCAGCTTTATCGTCATTTATTTTGTCACCACCAGCCTGGTAAACCCCCTGCGGCAGATGGCCGCCGCTACCCGTGCCTTCGCTAAGGGCGATTTCTCGGTCCGGGTGCCGGTGGAGGGCGATGATGAGATCGGGCGGCTGGCCTCCGCCTTCAATAACATGGCCACCGAGCTGGCCCTCACCGAATCGGTGCGCCGCAGCTTTACCGCCAATGTCAGCCACGAATTAAAAACCCCCATGACCACCATCGGCGGCTTTGTCGATGGTATCCTGGATGGCACCATCCCGCCGGAGCGGCAGAACCACTATCTGCGCATTGTCTCCAGTGAGGTCCAGCGCCTTTCCCGCCTGGTGCGCAATATGCTCACCCTCAGCCAGATCGAGGCCGGCGAGCGCACCATCCAGCCCACCGAGGTGGAGATCACCTCCCTTGTCACCAATACCCTGCTGGGCTTCGAGCAGCGGCTGGAGGAAAAGCACATCGAGGTGGAGGGACTGGATACTGACCGCTACTGGGTGCTGGCCGATGCCGACCTCATCCAGCAGGTGGTGTATAATCTCATCGATAACGCCGTCAAATTTGTCAATGAGGGCGGCACCCTTTCCTTCGACTTTTATACCGAGGGCGAGAATATCATGGTAGCGGTGCGCAATACCGGCTCCGGCGTCCTGCCGGAGGAGATCCCACGGCTCTTCGACCGGTTCTATAAGACCGACCGCAGCCGCAGCCTGGATAAAAACGGCGTAGGCCTGGGGCTTTCCATCTGCCGCACCATTATGAATGTCCACGAGGGCGAGATTTTCGTCCGCAGCCAGCCAGGGGAATACACCGAGTTTGTATTCGGCCTCAAGGCCGACCCCGCCCACTACAAAAAAGGCGTCAACCGCAAAGCCCCTATGGTAGATGCCAGCTTTACCACATTGCCGGCGGCCCCCGCTGCCGGCCGGGAGGAGAAACAGCATGAGAAACCGCAGCAATGACAGCAACTACCACTGGGATTACCAGGATTACCGGGGCAACTACGGCCAAAGCCCCGCCCGCGCCCGGAAAAGCAGCGGCCTGAAGTACTTCCTCATCGCCATGGGGGTGGTCATCCTGCTGGTGGGGGCGCTGTGCGTCGGGGCCTCCGTCTGGGGCAGCAAGCCTGCCCCGCAGCCGGATCAGGATTCGTCCATCGGCAATGAGCTGGAGCACCTGCCAGAGATCGACCAGCAGAACAAGCCGGAGGATAATGTGCCGGATACCACCGAAGACGGCCTTTTGACTCCCGCCGGCATCTATAAAAAGTGCGCCCCCTCGGTGGTGGGCATCATCACCTACGGCAGCAGCGCCACCGCGCAGGGCAGCGGCATCATCCTTTCGGAAAACGGCTACATCATCACCAATGCCCATGTGGTCAGCGGCGGCGAAAAGTTCGAGGTCGTGCTGCAAAATGGCGATAGCTATGATGCCACCGTCATTGGGACGGATAACCAGAGCGACCTGGCTCTGCTTAAAATGCAGAACCCGCCCGAGGGGCTGGTCGCGGCTACCTTCGGCAACAGCGATGAGCTGGAGGTCGGCGAAATGGTGGTCGCCATCGGCAATCCCGGCGGTCTGGCGCTGGCCTCCACCCAAACCGTCGGCTACATTTCGGCGGTGCAGCGCACCATCACCACCGAGCTGGGCTACACCATGGTCTGCATCCAGGCGGATGCCGCCATCAATCCCGGCAACAGCGGCGGCCCCCTCATCAATACCTACGGCCAGGTGGTGGGCATCACCTCCAGCAAGCTGGTGGAGGAAGGCTACGAGGGCATCGGCTTCTCCATCCCCATCAATACCGCCTTGCCCATTCTGGACGATTTAATGCAGCACGGCCGGGTGACCGGTCGGGCACAGCTGGGCATCACCGTGGTGGAAGTAGGCAGCAATGAAGCCAATTATTACGGCATCCCGGCGGGTCTGCGCATCATGTCCATCAATGAGGAGAGCGATGTAGGCCGTCAGGGCGCCGAGGTCGGTGATATCATCACCTCCATTGATGGCTGGGCCATCACCAGCCGTGCCGATTGCAGCGATATCCTGGCACAGCACAAGCCCGGCGATACCGTGGAAATAAGCCTGTACCGGGCCAGCCGTACCGGCCGCGGCCAGACCTTCACCATCACCGTCACCCTGCTGGGGTCCTAAGCATCCCACAAAAGCCGCCCACGGGCGGCTTTTCTGCCCCTTGTGCCATATTGCCCATAAAGCCGTGTCATTTCCGGACAAACCTGCCAATGGCATTTCGGTCGGGAGTGATGTATAATTAAAAAGAGGAGGAAAGCAACCCGCATCGATACAGTAAGGAGGTGCCGAACAATGAAAAAGAGGATATCAGCCGTACTGCTGGCCCTGGCCATGCTGCTCGCCACCGCCCATGCCATGCCAAGTTATGTGGATGGCAGCGCCCTGGGCTGGCAAGAACCGCTGACCCTGGAGGTGGAAAGCGGCGACAGCATCTATAATGTCAAGCAGAAAATCCAGGATAAGAAAGGCACTCCGCTGGATCAGCAATACCTGTATTTCGGCGGTAAGTTTTTGGCGGACGGCCGTACCTTGGCGGATTATAACGCCCAGAAGGAGTGCACCCTCTGGCTTTCCAAGGAAAAAATAACCGAGCCGACGGGCACCGCGCTGACAAAGGATAGCATCGGCGGGCAGCCGCCCCTCACCGACGGTTCGTATTATCTGGAGACCAAGGCGGGAGAGAGCGCTGCGAATTTTGTCATAACCGCCCCCATTGTCGTCACGGGCAAGGTCACCCTTGATCTGAACGGCTATGCGCTGAAATTAGAAGGCAGCGGCAGCGTTATCCGGGTGGAAAACGGTGCCACCCTCACGCTGGTGGACAGCAAGCCCAATGCGGTCAATAAGTTCAGCGTGACGGAAACCACCGGTCTGTGGCAGCAGGACGCTGCCGGCACAAAGGTGATAAAGGGCGGCGCCATCACCGGCGGCAGCTACTACACCGGCGGCGGTATCTATGTGGCGCCCGGCGGCACGCTCCTCATGCGGGGCGGCAATATTGTGGGCTGTACGGCGCGCGAGGGCGGCGGTGTTCATGTGGAAGATGGCGGTCGGTTCGAGATGTCTGCCGGGACCATTACCGGCTGCACGGCTGGGCAGGAGGAAGGCAAGACGGCCAACGGCGTCTTTATCGCGGCGGGTGGCCGGTTTACGCAGTCACCCGGCGCCCAAATCACCGGAGAGGTCATCGGGGCCTATACGGTCACCTTCCAGTCGGAGGGTGGAAGCGAAGTAGCATCCCAGATTCGTGCCAACACCCCTGCCGCCCAGCCAGATAATCCCACCAAAGAGGGGCATACCTTCATCGGCTGGTACAGCGGCGAAAGCGAATGGGACTTTGAGCCCCCCGTGACCGCCGATTTGACCCTGACGGCAAAGTGGCAGATCAACCGGTACACTATCACCTTTGATACCGCCGGCGGCAGCGAGGTTCCCTCCATCACCCAGGATTACGGCACGGCCATCACCCCTCCGGCTGCTCCCACCAGAACAGGTTACACCTTTGCCGGCTGGGATAAGACCATTCCCTCCACCATGCCGGCCGGGGATATGACCATCACCGCCCGGTGGACCGAAAACCGGGTCATTGTCATCATCCGGCCGGATGACAGCAAGGATGAGCCGGACCCCGGTACCATCCATCAGTGGGGCCCCTGGCGCTCCAATGGGGATGGGACCCATACCCGTCGCTGCACGGCCAGCGGCTGCTTCGACCAGCAAAACGGGAAGTGCTACGGCGGCGCCCCCAATTGCACCCAGCGGGCAAGCTGCATCCTGTGCGGCGCCAAATACGGCAAGACCGACCCCACCCGCCACGCCTCCCTAGAAAAGCTGGAGGCGATAGCCGCCACAGCGGCGGCCAATGGCCGGGTGGAATGCTGGCACTGCACCGCCTGTGATAAGTACTTTGCGGACGCGAACGGCAAAACGGAGCTCACCGCGGAGAATACAGTAACCGAAAAGGTGCCGCCGAGCATCATCCAGGGCAACGACGCCCGGTGGAAAAAGGGCGAAAGCAGTACGCTTACCTTCCGCTCCGATGCGGCGTTTGAGGACTTTGCCGAGGTGTTGGTCGATGGCGCGGCGCTGCCCTCCGAAAGCTACGAGAAGCGGAATGGGGAAGGCAACATCATCGTAGAGCTGCGGGAAAGCTACCTGGAGCAGTTGGCCGAAGGGGAGCATACTTTGGCCATTCGCTCGGCAAGGGGAGATGCCACCACCCACTTTACCGTGGAGGCAGCACCCGATGAAACCCATCCGGTGAGCTGGTGGGTTTACGCGGCGGCTCTGGGGGCTTTTGCCATCGGCACCTGTGTCGCGGTGATCTCCTTCCGGCGCAAAAAAGCCGGATAAGTGACAGCAAATAGCAGAGATTCCGGATCTCCTTCGTACCAAGTGTACGGGGGAGATTTTTTATTCAATTTTCAAGGTACTGTTGGGAGGCAGGTTCCCGCTTAAGGCAGACCCCCAAATTGCCCGATGAGGTCTGCTGAAGAAATTTTAGACCGGCGCCCCTGCTTGACCGGTGGGGCGAAAAGGCTCTCGATTTGTTATTCGGGGAGAGAAGCCGACACGAAAAGATTTTTGCCGGTGAGAAAAAGTCCTTTCACTAATCCCTCCAAATCGCCCCTTTTTTGCATGTGAGAGGTTAATAATTCACTTTTTTTAATGGAAAGTTTACATTTTGGGAAGATATTGGGCGAGAATTGTATAAATAGTGGGCTTTATTGGGAAACAGAAACTGGGATTTGTTGTGCGAATTAAGGGCGGGTTTGTGGGCGCCTGGCGGCGGGGCCTTGTGCAAAGGCATAAACTGTACGCCTGCCCGGCGGGGGGTTACTTTTCTGTGATGAAAAGTAGGCAAAAGAATTTTATTTAGGGCGAGTTTGTAGTTGCCTAAAGGCGTCGCGGAGTCACCGGAGGGTGACAGCTTGTACGCCTACCCGGCGGGGCGTTCCTTTTACTCGTGTGCGTCGTCGCGGGCTTTGCTCCATGTCGGGTC
>ENA-ORSI01002704-ORSI01002704.1-human-gut-metagenome-genome-assembly--contig:-NODE-2704-length-12368-cov-2.051247_pt1 | contig 12368 bp, 9 predicted proteins | sample MGYA00242187_ERZ509154 | MGnify/ENA primary metagenome ERZ509154 (study PRJEB26280, sample SAMEA2338627) | human gut metagenome | biome: human gut; feature: human-associated habitat; material: faeces...
GGTATCTCTTACGGAGTTATCGGCCTTGGAGTGGAGTCCAGATAGGGAAGTTGTAAATTTAAATCTTTCGGAAGCGGTGATTCCGAAGAAGACGAACAGGAGCCGGCACCCGGAAAATCCAAATTCAACGGAATGCGTGTTTACCTATCCTTCAGATTTTAATATTAAATCAGCTTAATCATGAAAAAGATATTACTATTCATTCAGTTGTTTATTGCTGTATGCCTGACAGCCTGTTATACCAATGTGATTACCGATTATGAAGGCGAAGGCGACGGAGGCGGCGGAGGCAATCCTTCCAATCAATTTATAACCCTGTCCGATCCTGCTCAACTCAATCAGACAGCTTATGCCGACTCTCCCTCCTGCGAGATCACTTTTACCACCACCTCTTCGTGGGAGAGTTATATCCAAAACGATGAAGCCCGCTCCTGGGTTACCGTAACCCCTTCTGCCGGAGAAGAAGCCGGGGAACATACCGTGCAAATATTATTAGATGAAAACACGACAGGAAATCCCCGGACAGTTCGAATCGACCTAAACTGTCAAAGCCAAACCGAAACAATCACAATCAATCAGGAAGCTGTCCGGCAGGACGGCAGTTTCCCGGAATCTTACGAACCGGATCCCTTCGAAGCCTGGGTGGAGCGCATTACCATCACAGAAATCACAGAAGGAGTAGAAAACCGGAATAATTGGCTGGAAATCAGATTCGGTTACAACGATGACCAAATTCAGTATATTGAAAAAACAGGCATTTATACAGAAAATATCGAAGGTGAAGAAATTCAAAATGAAACGATACTGTCGGATATTCATATAAATTATATGCCCGAAGATCACCGTTTATTTTATGAGCAGAATATTTATGAAAATAACAATCAGGTTACTCAAAAACTTTACAGCGAATGTATGCTGAACGAACAAGGCCATATCAGGGAAAATCAGGCAACTTACTTCGACATGATGAGTAATGAAGAGCCCATATCGATTGTATATCGTTACAAAAATTTCCGTTTACAAAATATCGGTAGCGACCAGGAACAGTTCCAATATATATGGTCGGATCAAAACAGAGTAGAAACACAGGAAAAAATCACAAGTGATGCTGAATATGCTACTCTGGAAACCTTCACGTACACCACGGAAGAAAATAATAAAGCCAACCTGGACCTTAATCAACTTTATCAGGAGGACTACCTGTCGATGGTCGGTTTGCTAGGGAAACGCAGCCAAAATCTGTTGGCTTCGATCAGCGACAAAAAAGGCAGCAGAACAGAATTCAGTTATACTTTCAACATGTCCGGTTATGTAGAAACCATTACAGCCACCCATTTCTCTGAAGGTATTAAAACTCCGACGAAACAAGTGTATACTATCTTTTATCAAGGCTTTTGAAGTTGAAAATCCACATCCTTTTCAACAATTACGGAGTAATTTTCAACTTTCAGGTCCTATCTTTTTCAGTGACAACGGTTACAGTGATCAGATTTGATTTCCATAACCGTTGTCACTAAAAAACGGCAGGATTATTTCGGTATTTGTTCGTCTTCGGTATTCGTGTCCGGGAACGCGATCGCTTCTGTCGGTCGTCTGCCTTTTTCTTTCATTGACCGGTGGTATCTGACGAACGTAGTGAGGAGTTATGCTATACATCTCCCTCACAAAATTACCCCTTTCCGCGAGAAACACAAACAAAAAAAATTCAGAAAATTTAATTCAGAAATCAAAATTCCAATTCTTCGGAAAATTGACTATTTTAGCAGATCATTTTATCACCATTTTCATGACAGATTTAAAAGCAATCACTTCACATTTTGCCATTTCGGGAGAGGTGGCAGAAATAAAACCGTTAGGATCGGGGTTGATCAACGATACCTTCCTGGTAACAACCCGATATCCCGATACCCCGGATTACGTATTACAACGCATCAATCAGGCTATTTTCACGGATGTTCCTTTATTACAGGAAAATATCCGTTACATTACCTCCCGTATCCGTTACCATTTGCAACAACGGAATGCAAACGATATCGACAGGAAGACATTGACTTTAGTACCTGCTACAGATGAAAGGCTTTATTATTACGACGGCAACAGTTACTGGCGGCTGACTATTTATATCGCCGGATCGAAGACTTTCGAACAAGTGACACCGGACCTGGCCTATCAGACCGGAAGAGCTTTCGGAGAATTTCAATACTTTCTGTCAGACATTCCGAATCCACCGATCGGAGCGACCATTCCCGACTTTCACAACATGGAATTCCGCCTCGGACAGTTCCGGGAAGCGATCGCTCGAGACAAAGCGGCCCGTCTGGCTAAAGTGCAACCGATCGTGGATGAATTGCTCGGACGTTCTGAGGAAATGTGCCGGGCTGAACGGCTTCATCGCGAAGGAAAATTACCTAAACGCATTACCCATTGCGATACAAAAGTCAACAATATGCTGTTCGATCAGGATGACCGTTTTCTCTGTGTGATCGACCTCGACACAACGATGCCTGGATTTGTATTGTCGGATTTCGGTGACTTTATCCGTACCGCTGCCAATAAAGGAGCAGAAGACGATAAAGAATTGGACCGGGTAGGTCTCGATATGGAAATATTCCGGGAATTTGCCCGGGGCTATCTCGAAACGGCAAGTGCCTTCCTTACCCCTATCGAAAAACAATTGTTACCCTATGGGGCACAACTTCTAACCTATATGCAAACCGTCCGTTTTCTGACCGATTACCTCAACGGAGATACATACTACAAAATCCAATATCCCGAACACAACCTGCAACGGACCTTGGCTCAATTGACCCATCTCCACAGCATAGACAGTCATCTGGAAGAAATGAACGCCTGGATTAATCAACTCTCAAATCAGTAATTATATGAAAAAAATCACTTACCTATTGACCGCTTTTCTGATCCTGGGCATCAGCAGTTGCCAATGTCCTAAATCTTCGGATCAAACGACTCCCAATCTGATTCGCACCGCTATTCCGGAACGTCCGGCCGGTCAGACAGACGTCATAGGCCTTCGCTGTGCACCCCTCGACACCGTACGGGTCGGTTTTATCGGATTAGGCATGCGCGGCCCGGGGGCCGTCTATCGTTTTACCCAAATCGAAGGTACCGCCATCAAAGCCCTCTGTGACCTTTATCCCGAGCGGGTAGAAAAAGCCCAGGAGATCCTCACCAAAAACAATCGTCCCCAGGCTGCCGCCTATAGTGGAGAAGAAGGCTGGAAACAACTTTGTGAACGCCCCGATATCGATCTGGTATATATCGTCACTCCGTGGTTGCTGCATACTCCCATAGCCGTTTACGCCATGGAACACGGTAAACATGTCGCCATCGAAGTCCCCGCAGCCATGAATCTCGATGAATGCTGGCAACTGATCAATACTTCCGAAAAGACCCGCAAGCACTGTATGATGCTGGAAAACTGCGTATACGACTTTTTCGAACTTACCACCCTGAATATGGCCCAACATGGATTGTTCGGTGATATCCTCCATGTCGAAGGTTCGTATATCCACAACCTGGAAGAATTCTGGGCGGCCTATCAAGGCAACTGGCGGCTGGATTTCAATGAAAAATACCGGGGGGATGTATATGCCCCCCACGGCATGGGACCTGCCTGTCAACTCCTCGACATCCACCGGGGAAATAAAATGAACTACCTCGTTTCTATGGATACCAAAGCCCTGACCGGCCCGAAACTGGTAGAAAAGATCAACAAACGGGACGGTAAGGATTTCCAGAACGGAGACCATACGATGACGATGATTATGACCGAAAACGGCCAAACCATGCACATCCAGCACGACGTCATGAATCCCCGGCCTTATTCCCGGATGTACCAACTGACCGGCACCGAAGGTTTCGCCAACAAGTATCCGGTAGAAGGCTATACATTCCGTTCTCCGGAGCAAGTCGAAGGTGTACCCGATCACGAAAATTTAAGTATGCACTCGTTCGTCCCGGCAGATGTGAAACAGGCGCTGATGGAGCAATACAAACACCCCATTCAGAAAGAACTGGAGGAAAAAGCCAAAAAAGTCGGCGGACACGGTGGCATGGACTTCATCATGGATTACCGGTTGGTATATTGTTTACGCCACGGCCTCCCTCTCGATCAAGATGTCTATGACGCAGCCGAATGGTCCTGTCTGGGCGAACTCACCCGCCTCTCCATCGAAAACAACAGCATGCCCGTCGAGGTCCCCGATTTCACCCGGGGCAGTTGGCAAAAAATGAAGGGATACCATCATTTTATGATCGGAGAATAATTTTACCCCTCATTCAAAATAAAAATCGTGCAGAACCTTCCCGGATCTGCACGATTTCATTTTTGGTATTTATATAGATATTTACATGAAATGTACGTTTGTAGGTATAAATATGTATATAACTACCAAAAATTATAAATTTAAGTCTCTTTTGATATGATTTACCGGGTTTCTTCCTATCTTTGTCCTCGCATACCATGGGGCAGACCTGGATTTGACAGCATGAAGAATAGGTATGTAAGCATGTCGGGAGCAGTGAAACGGCCCGTAAATCCCGGACACAAAATTTTAGTTGGCGAAAATAATTACGCTCTCGCTGCCTAATCTTTAGAAGATTGAAGGCTTAATCCCTGTTCAAGGAACGGGGACGGGACATCCCGCCGGTGGTTCCACCTTATTCCGGTCGGCATACGGGGTGCAGTCAATTTAAGGTTAGTCTTAGCCCACCTTTGGCGAAAGGCGAAAATTTAAGAGGATAAGCGATGGCTTGGGTGTCACTTTCCGGACCATCGTCGAAAACCAATAAGCGACTAAGCATGTAGAAAGCATATGGATTCCGTGTTTGGACCAGGGTTCGATTCCCTGCTGCTCCACAACAAATACTGATAATCAGTATTTTACAAAAATACACCCAATTTTACAAATCCGGGTGTAAAATTGGGTGTTTTTTAATTAATACCTAATTTGAAAGTTGTATATTATTCTTAATGAAAAAAAATTAAACTAAATCTTTATCTTTAACTTTTGTCCCGGACGAATGTCTTTGACCTGATTTTCAGAGATTCCGTTCCAGCGCATAATATCCTTATTCGATACTCCCGGATATTTCTTGGCGATAGACCAAAGGTTTTCTCCTTTCCGGACGGTATACAATACAAACTCACCATCGATCGTTTCGACTTTCGGGGCTGAGGCTACGTTATCTTCCTTACCGGTATAAGCAGCCTTATTCTTGTATTGATTGGCTTTTTTCTCAGGTACATACACCACCAATTTTTGCCCCGGCCGGATCGTCATCCGTTTATTGAGGTTGTTCCAGTATTTCAGGTCGGCCAAGCGGACATTGAATTTCATAGCAATAGCTCCGGGTACATCACCACTTTTCACAGTATATACCAAACGGGCCCGTCCGTCCTGTCCCAAAGCCTGTGCATGCACTTTAATCCGGTTTTTAGGATCGGCGGTCCGATCGTTATCGTTGAAATATTTACTGCGGTTACAAGCAAAAATAGAATCCTGATTATCGATAAAACTACCGATATGGTTATAAGGCATCTTCAAAGCGTACGATTTTCCAAAACCGGCAGGAATAACGTCGGCCCGGTACTGAGGGTTCAAATCACGCAATTCTTCAACAGAAAAATCCAGCTTGGCCGCAATTTGCTCGAAATGCAAAGCATCGTTCACCATAATACTGTCACACATCGGCGGCAAGGTTGATTCTATCGGGAAAATGCCATGTTCTTTATAATAAGCGAATACATAATTCGCAGCGATAAAAGCGGGCACATATCCCCGGGTCTCTCTAGGCAGATGATAGTATATATCCCAATAATTCTTTTTTCCTCCGGAACGACGAATCGCTTTATTGACATTCCCCGGCCCACAGTTATAAGCAGCTATCACCAGAATCCAGTCTTCATAAATAGCATACAGATCGTTCAGATAGCGAACTGCCGCCTGAGTTGCTTTTACCGGATCACGGCGTTCGTCGACATAGGAATTGATTTCAAGCTTATACATTTTCCCTGTGCCGTACATGAATTGCCACAATCCACAGGCCCCCGCCCTGGATAAAGCTTTCGGATTTAAAGCACTCTCGATTACAGGCAAATATTTCAGTTCCAAAGGCATACACTCTGCATCCAACGCTTCTTCGAAAATGGGGAAATAATATTCACTCCGTCCTAACATATTGGCTACCTGCAACCGTTTTTTCACCGTATACAGTTCGATGTACGTACGGACAATATCGTTGAACGACAATGGAACGGCAGATTGTAAAGAATCCAAACGCAACAGATAAACCGAATCGTTACAGGGAACAATATTTTTACAACTCTCTGCTATACAAAGCGAATCGACATAATAAGTACTATCCCGTTTCCCTGTATACCAGCTCGTATAATAATAATCCAATTTCTCCAGAAAAGATTCCGGAATAGAATCCGTTATAATCTGATTTTCAATTACAGTATCTTGCTCTACCGAAGCAACACTATCTTTAGACACCACATTCACCCCGCATACAGCATGATATAGCAGACAGGATACAGCAAAAAACAAAAAACGTATCATCTCGCGTTAAAAATTAAAAGTTAAAGTCAAACCGATACTTCCTCCGCTAACAGGACTATAGGAAGAAGTAGGTTGTAAATTAAAACTCAGATTATCATCTATCTCAAAATCATAAAAATGCGCATACACCGTGGCATCGATAATATTAATGGCATAAATAGCGGCCATCACAATATAGCACAAATCCCGGTTCCGCTTAAAAGAAGTTTTCCGGTTACTCAACGTATTTTTAAACCAGGTTTGTCCCTGGGATGTTTGCAAATAAGGATCGGTCTCCACATCGAAAGCTTTGGGAATTTTATCCCACGCGGGATTTTGCGGATAAGGCGTATCCGGATCTTTGGCTTTCGCATCCAGATACTGCACCCATTCGACATAAGCATCCCGATACTCCTTGAAACGCTTCTGGTTCCAGGCAATACCATAAATATCGGCAGCCATACCCCCGTACAGGATAGGCACTTTCCACCATTGTCCGTTGTATATCTGTCCCGATCCGGGAAGAAGCATAGCCATAATCGTGGCTTTATGAGGAGAATGAGGTTTCCGGACGATCTTCTCAAAAGCTTTAAGCGTATCGTCGGCAGTTACTAGCTGAGTCACCGAATCTTGCGATAAACTCAATGCTTTCACACTAAGTCCTGCCAGAATGGCTACTATCAAACAAACAATTTTTCTCATTCAATCTTATCCAACAACTCGATGATCTTTTCCAGTTCTGCATCAGACTTAAAGCCTATAATAATTTTTCCTTTCCCGCTTTCATTGCGTTTCAGTTCCACCTTGGTATCGAAACGCCGTGACAGATGTTTTTGCAACTCGATATAATCTCCGATCTCGTTACTCTTCTTCGGTTTATCTTCAACGACCGGAGCCTCTGCAGGTTCTTCCACCTGAGGATGTACCAATTCCCGGACGATCTCTTCCACTTTCCGCACCGAGAAATCATACTCCAGAATCTGTTCGAAGATCATCAGCTGGGTATCCGGGTCCTCTACTCCCAATATCGCCCGTGCATGTCCCATGGAAATTTTTTTATCCCGGACAGCCAATTGAATCTGAGCAGGCAATTTCAATAAACGAAGATAATTGGCAATAGTAGCTCTTTTTTTCCCTACTCTCTCACTCAAGCCATCCTGAGTGAGATTGCATTCATCTATCAAACGCTGGTAACTGATGGCAACCTCGATCGCATTCAGATCTTCACGCTGAATATTCTCGATCAAAGCTAATTCCAGCAGACTATCGTCTTCTGTTTTACGAATATAAGCCGGAATAGTCGACAAGCCGGCTAATTTGGAAGCCCGGAATCTTCTTTCTCCGGCAATAATCTCATATTTCCCTTCTTCGACAGCCCTTACGGTAATGGGTTGTACAATTCCTATCGCTTTAATAGAGGCAGCCAACTCACTCAGAGCCTCCTCGTCAAACTCCGTTCTCGGCTGAAAAGGATTGGGACGGATATCGGCAAGATTCAACTCTTGTATGGCCGATACGACAATCTCTCTGGTCACCGGTTCTTCAGCCGCATCAGCAATCAGGGCTCCCAGCCCCCGTCCTAATACATTTTTTTTTGCCATAACTCTATTTCATTTTGATTATAAATTTACGATTCGATATAAAAAAGGGATACGATCGTAAATCGAAAATCTTCCTTCTGTATTTATTTTAATGTAGATCTACTTTTATTCCAAATTTCTTTTAATCAACTCTTGTGCCAACAACATATAGTCTTCAGATCCACGGCTATTTGCATCGTAGAGGATAGCAGGCTGTCCGAATCCGGGAGCTTCTGCCAGTTTCGTATTCCGGTTGATCAATGTCTTGAACACCATATCCTGAAAATTCTTTCTCACCTCTTCAACCACCTGATTCGACAACCTCAACCGGGCATCGTACATCGTCAACACAAATCCCTCGATCTCCAGATCGGGGTTGAGTTTGGACTTGGTCATTTTGATCGTATTGAGCAATTTGCCCAGTCCTTCCAATGCAAAATATTCACATTGTACGGGGATCAGAACGCTGTCTGCAGCCACCAACGCGTTCAGTGTGACTAAACCCAGCGATGGTGAACAGTCGATCAGAATATAATCGTATTTATCCCTCACCGGTGCAAGCACTTTCTTCATGATATTTTCACGGTCCTCCAGATTCATCATATCTACTTCAGCTCCGACCAGGTTAATGTTAGAAGGTAATAAAGCTAAACGGTCGATCTCAGTCTTCAATGTTGCCTTTTCTGCTTCCAGTCCGTCGACCAGACATTCATAGATGGTCGAATCTCCTAATTTTTGCACGTCATATCCCAATCCAGACGAAGCATTTCCCTGTGGATCTGCATCTACCAACAAAATTTTTTGCTCCAAAACTGCCAGACTGGCAGCAAGATTCACTGAAGTTGTTGTTTTTCCGACACCACCTTTTTGATTTGCAATAGCAATGATCTTAGACATAAATTCCCATTTTATGATATTTGTCGTAAAAGTACAATTAAAAAAATTATCTCTTTGATTTTTGAATACCTTTTTAATAACAAAAACGGCTTTTTTACTAACAATTCATTTTTTCAAACTGACAGTCAGAGATATACAAACCGCCTCACTCTCCGGGATAAACTTATCCCGAAAAACAGAAATTATTGCTACTTTTACTCCCGCAAATAGTCGGTACCCTCAATCAGGTATATTTAATCGATAAATCGAGTATTTATGTTATCAGTCATTCAATTTCTACATCCGGTATTTCTATACGGATTACTGTTATTGGTTATACCTGTTCTATTACATTTGTTCAGTTTAAAGCGATATAAAAAAGTCTATTTCAGCAACTTCAACTTTCTGGAAGCTTTACAAAAGCAAAAGAAAAACAGTTCACGTTTAAAAAATTTAGTGTTGTTGTTTCTGCGTCTATTAGCTTTAAGCTGTATCGTCATCGCTTTTGCTACCCCCTATCTCAACCCGGAAGGAAAAGCTTTGCCCGCAACGACCACTCCCCGGATTTTTATCTACGCCGACAATTCTTTCTCGATGACCAATACAGGTTCGCAAGGAAGTCTTTTCGAAGAAGCGAAAAAACATCTTTTCGACATCGTCGATACCTATCCCGCCGGTAGCCGTTTCAGCTTGTTCACCAATGATAAAGTTCTTCCGGTCACATTGGATAAAGAAAAAATGCTCCAGGCTATCGGGAATCTTAAAATCAGCCCGGCCACTAAACCACTTTCTCAAGTCTATAAAGAAGTAAAAGAATCGGGAGAAAACCAGCCGGGTACGCTATTCCTGATTTCTGATTTCCAGAAAAAGAACTGTGATTTCCAACACATCACCACCGACTCAACCCTGGAATCCGTCTTTCTGATGATGAAACCTGAAAACCGAAGTAATCTCTATATCAAAGAAGTGAACTTCGGGCAAGCCTTCCATAAACAAAATCAATCCGAAACAGTATATATCACCCTGGTCAACACTTCAGACAGGGATTTTCACCATATTCCGCTCACCTTGACGATCAACGGAAAAAAGCGCAGCATCATCCAAACCGATCTCGAAGCCCATAGCGAAAAGAAGGTTGAAATCAGTTATCTGAACACAGCAGAAGACTTTTATAAGGGAACGGTAGAAATCTCCGATTTTCCGGTCCTTTTCGACAATACATTTTATTTTGCCTATCCGGTCAGTGAAAATACCGAAATTCTGTATTTATGGCAACAGGAGGAAAATCCCTATTTTGGAAAACTATTTTCGGATTCCAGCCATTTTAGTTTTATCTCCATTCCTGTCAACCAGGCAGTCCGGCAAAACCTTCCCCGCTACAGCCTGATTATCCTGGACGGTCTGACCGACAGTTCTACGGGTCTGGAAAGCATGTGGGAAGACTATCTGATGAACGGAGGCAATCTATTGGTTCTTCCGGCCTCTTCCTCTCCCGAAGTTCAGAATAAATTCTTACAAAAAATACAAGCTCCCCGCTACGACAAACGGGATACCAATACCGTAATCGCTCATATCGAAACCCAGGCAGCCTTATTCCGGGATGCATTCGAACAACCGGATATTAAAACAATACTCCCTCAAATCCGTCAGTATTACCGGCTTATTTTACCCGCCCATACCGAAATCTTATTATCGGATAAACACTCGGCACCTCTATTGGTATCCCGGCATTACGGCAAAGGAAATCTTTACCTTTCTGCTTTCAACTTTCTGCCCACCGACAGTGATCTGGTATTTCATCCTTTGTTCGTACCACTTTTGGTCAACATGGCTTTTCAGGTCAATACCGGTCTTCATACCTCCTACTTTCTGAATACCACCGCTCCCGTACTTCTGAATACCCGAACGATCCAGACCAACCAACCCCTGCAAATCCGGAACGAAAACCACACCTTTGAATTTATCCCTGAGGTGCGGAAAAATTTCAGTGGCGACCTGCAACTCACCAACGCAACGACCATACAAGAAGCAGGATTATTCGAAGTATACCAGGAAGACCGTCTGGTCGATGTACTGGCCTGGAACTACGACCGTACCGAATCACAAATGGAATTTTGTAAGGAACAGGAACTAAGCCAATATTTTCCCCGAAGCAAGGTGCCAGATATTAAAACAACCTGCTTCGATCACAATAGCGAATTAGTAAAAGAGATTGTTTTACAAGATAATAACAAATACCTCACCGGCTGGTTTATCCTGATCGCTGTATCGGCTTTATTGCTGGAGCAGCTGGTGTGGCGAAAAAAACTGAACTGATGAAGCCCGAAACCCATGCCACTCCGACGGCACAAGACATCATAGCCGAATTAAATGCCCTCGGTAATCCGGATAAAGCCGCACACCTTTCCCGTTTTTTCAAAACCGGGAAAGGTCAATACGGAGAAGGAGATCTTTTCCTGGGAATCACCGTTCCCGAACAAAGAAGCATAGCACTGAAATACCGTAAAGCAACACCTCCGGTCTTAGCCGAGTTGATCTCTTCTCCCTACCATGAAATCCGGCTAACCGGCTTGCTTATCCTGGTAGACCAATTTACTAAAAACAAAGACGAAGCTTTCCGGCAAACCTGCGTCGATTTCTACCTTTCACAAACCCGAAACATCAATAATTGGGATTTGGTAGACCTCACCTGCTACAAGCTTTTGGGAGTATGGTTGACAGATAAAGACCGCGGGATATTGTATGTTTTAGCCCACTCGTCCAATATGTGGGAACAGCGGATAGCTATAGTCAGCTGTATGCATTTTGTCCGGCAAGGAGATTTCCGGGACTGTCTGGCTATTTCGGACCTGCTTCTGAACCACCCCCACGATCTGATCCACAAAGCCGTCGGCTGGTTGCTCCGTGAAACCGGCAAAAAAGACCGTCAGGTATTGAAAGACTTTTTATCTTCCCGTTCCAGCCGGATGCCCCGCACCATGCTCCGCTATGCCATCGAGCACTTCCCGGAAGAAGAACGGAAAAAATACCTGAGTAGTCATTAATTTCTTATCTTTGTCCCGTATTACACATAAAATTATGATCAGTTATTTACAAGTAGATAATCTCAGCAAACGGTTCGGCGAGCAACTGTTATTCGAAAATATATCTTTCGGGATCGGTAAAGGACAAAAAGTAGCCTTGATCGCCAAAAACGGAATGGGTAAATCCACGCTTTTGCGGATTATTGCCGGAAAAGATACCTCGGAGAGCGGGACGGTAATTTTCAGAAACGACATCACAGTGGGTATCCTGGACCAGGATCCGGCTTTAGATCCCGAAAATTCTGTATTCGAAGAAGTATTCCACT
>ENA-ORSI01002712-ORSI01002712.1-human-gut-metagenome-genome-assembly--contig:-NODE-2712-length-12323-cov-3.231986_pt1 | contig 12323 bp, 8 predicted proteins | sample MGYA00242187_ERZ509154 | MGnify/ENA primary metagenome ERZ509154 (study PRJEB26280, sample SAMEA2338627) | human gut metagenome | biome: human gut; feature: human-associated habitat; material: faeces...
GAGCCGATCACGACCTCGAAGGTATGCAGAATTGCCGCCTGGAACGCGGGATCCTTAAGCGCTGTGATGTAGTTCTGGAGACCAACGAATTTACCTGTCTTGGAGGGAAGTCCGTAGCCCTTCCACTGATAGAAGCCGTAATAAGCACCCAAGACGATAGGCAGAATCACAAAGCAGACGAACAGAAGAATCGCAGGTGCGGACAGTACGAAAATCTCAACATTACGACGCATTTTGCCATCGGACGGTTTCTTGGACCGCTTAGCGCGCAGCGTCACCGCGTCTTTGCTTGTACTTGACATGGTTTTCTCCACTACCAGATACGTTTCTCGAATAGGAAGGAGGATGGATGAATATCTGTCTATCCACCCTCCTTTGGCCGTCAACCAGCCATGTTCACTGTCAGCCCTTGGCCGCTGCGTCCTTCATCGCCTTGACGATGTCAGCCGAAGTCCCCTGTCCGGAAAGCAGATTCACCACTCCGGAATTAAGAGCGTTGCCAATATTTCCGCCGAGAGCGGTATCCATCCACAGCTGCATGCCATCGGACTTTTTCATAGCTTCGATGATGCTCTTAAGATTTTCATCGGTAACCGCATCGTAAGCTTCGGCGGAAGCCGGAATGGTGCTGAACGCAGTGGCGTATTTCTCCTGATTTGATTTCTCAGCCATGAAATTGACGAAATCAACAGCAGCGTCCGGAGCCTCGGGATTGACAGCGAAACCGGTCACAGCGCCCATCAAAGCACCTTCCTCGCCTTTTCCTCCGTCCACGGTCGGGAAGGCGAAGAAGCCAAGGTCAGCCATTGGCTTCTTGTCCGGAGTCAGGTCCTTGAGAACTCCAGGCTCCCATGTGCCCATGAGCTCCATCGCAGCCTTATGATTGGCCAGCAGACCTGCGGATGAGCTGGCGCCCTGCTGGGCCGTCGTGGTGAGGAATCCTTCGTTAAAAGCATTCGCATCCAACAAATCCTTCAGATCATCTCCGGCCTTGGTCCAGCAGGAGTCGGAGAAGTCCTTGTCATTGACGCCCTTGGCGTAGGCCTTCGGAGAGCATTCGCGCATGGACAACCAGTAGTACCAGTGACCGACCGGCCAAGCATCCTTGCCGCCGAGTGCGATCGGATCGATGCCAGCGCTGCGAAGCTTCTGTACATCGGTCTTCAGCTCGCTGAAGGTGGTCGGCGCGGCATCGATGCCAGCCTGCTTGAACAGATCCTTGGAATACCAGATGCCACCAGGCTGCACAGTGACTGGAACACCATAGACCTTGCCGTCATAGGACATGGACTCCAGCGCAGAAGACATCTGCTTCTTGACGGTGTCACTGATCTTATCAGTGAGGTCCATGCCCTGTCCGGCGTCAATCATGTCCTTGGTCTTGGCTCCACCAAGGGTCATGTACACATCCGGGCCGGAGGCGGGATCCTGCATAGCGGTGGTCAGCTTGCCTTCGAAATCCTCGTTTTGGATGGCCTGAATCTGAACCTTGACACCAGTCTTCTTCTCGAACGCTTTGGCCATATCCTCCCAATACTGCTTGCCGTCACCAGCTGTTGCGTTATGCCAGAACGTAATGGTCTTATCGTCTTTGGCACCAGCGCTGGGGCCGCAGGCACCCATGCCCAACATGGTCGCCACCGCAAGAGTGGCAGCTGCAATGGTTTTGAACTTCATTGTCTTCTCCTTATTGACCAAATCATCATCGACAAAATGATGGCAACGACAGGAACGATTTCTCTCGAATGGGCCGAATCGGGAAGCATGACCGCAACGAATGCTGCCGCAGCTCCCTGGCAGACAGAGAATCAGCCTTTGACTCCCTTCGAAAATTTCCATTCCGTTTTCGCTGTACCTACAGACTACCGAAACAAATCACACAAAGTCAAGTTTTTTGTAAAATCAGAAAACTAACTATTTTTCGTTGATTTTACAACGTTTTTAAGCATTGCCAACATATCGAAAGTTTCGAAAAACGTAAACCGAAACTTTCGTTCGCATTTTCGGATATGATGAAAATGAAGAAGGAGTGACTCATGCGCAATACGGCAAAAAAAGCTACGGTACGACTCTCTGACATAGCTAAAGAGACCGGTTATTCCCTTTCCACCGTATCCAAGGCGCTCAACGGCAGAGCCGACGTTTCCGAAGAGACGCGGCAAACCATCAACGCGGTGTTGAAACGGTATGGGTATTCCCGTAAAGCGACAAGCACGAAAAGCCAACGAATTATCGAAATCGTGTTCCAAGATTTCGATAATGTTTGGGCCCTTGAAGTACTCCGTGGCGCCATTCGCGAAGCCAAGTTGCATGATTTGAACGTCATCACCACCGAAGGCGGCAATCGCCAGCACCCGGACTCATCCTGGATTGACAACATGCTGCGTCGGCAGACAGATGGCGCCATTCTTGTCTTCTCCAGTCTGACACGTATCGAACGGAACAAACTGCATTCCAGAGGTATTCCCTTCGTCTTGTTCGATCCATTCGGTAATCCAGATCCAGACACGCTGTCGGTGCAAGCGGACAACTGGACCGGAGGCGTAATCGCCACCAGGCATCTGCTCGCACTCGGACATACCCGCATAGGCATCATCACCGGACCGGAGGAAATGATGTGTTCCAAAGCACGTCTGGACGGATATACATCAGCGCTTGCGGAACATGGAATCGAAACCGATCCCGAACTTATCACCGAAGGCGATTTCACCACTTCCGGCGGTTACGCACAGTCCATCTCCCTGTTGAAACAACCAAATCGTCCGACCGCAATCTTCGCCGGCAGCGATCTGCAGGCCATGGGCGTCTACGAGGCGGCAAGGCAATTGGGGTTACGTATTCCGGAGGATCTATCCGTGGTCGGATTCGACGATGTGCAGACTGCCGCATTCCTTGGCCCGGCGCTGACCACCGTACGGCAGCCGCTCCAAGACATGGCAAGGGCCGCCGTACGCATGCTGATCGAGGCGCTGTCCACCGACGACGTGATCCAACCGCACATCATCATGCCGACATCGCTAGTGGTACGCAACAGCACACAGCAACTTGAAGGGTGACCAGCAAGACAAACCGCGCATGTGCAACCGGAGGAAGAAACGCCACACGCCCCTAGCCTTCCGGTTCCGACCCGTCCCAAGGATGGTCCTCCGAAGTACCAGTAACGAACCATCCTTTCAAACTCCTCAGATTCTATGCCATGAAACCAGCCATGCAACCGACGAATCCACCGGCCCATTCGGTGCTAAGGAAACGAGCGTCAATACTGAGCAATACCTGCCCTCGACTCACGAAAGCCGAGGAATCAGCCGGATCAAGCCCTTCAGCCACGATGACCAACAAGCGGTTGTCATCGAAAAGCACCGCCGGACGTGTGCCATCAGCCCGCAGGGCGGCAACGGAACCGGCTTGCGAATCATCTCCATTCACCGTCTCGTAGCGCACATCCGTGCCATGCATCGAAAACACCGCGTAATGCGTGGAATTCTGCCGGATCACTAAAGAACCGGACATGGGAATCGGCATGAGCGTCGGCAGTTTCGCTATTCTGCGGTAGCTGACATCACGCTCATCGCGCACCACCACATCGTTCGTCGAGCCATCAGCCACATCCACCAGCGCAGGTTCCACGTCACCGGCGAGCGAGGATTTCATCCTAGGCTCGATGGCGATGCCATCGTCTTCAGTAGTAACCGTGATCTCGTCGGCCAAGCGGCCAAGACCAGCGCAAGTCACTGGCCATCCGGGGTCACCCTCATGCGTATATGATGCACCGTTGCCGTCCAGCTTCCAATCGGCCGGATTATGTTCCCAGGATACCGGAGCGACAAAGCTCTCCCTTCCCAAGTAGCTCAATAATTCGCCGTCATGCTTTCCCCGTGTCTCTCTCACGCCGAGACACACCAGCCACCATCCCAGTTCCGGATGAAGCAACAGGTCCGCATGTCCCACGCATTGCAGCGGTTCCGACAAACCCAGATGTCGGTGGGTGAGAATCGGATTCTTCTTATCCGCGTGGAAGGCACGGATTGCAGTGCCAAGATAGCAGCGTTCCCCGTCACGAACCTGCGGAATGCACTCACCCAATTCGGATACTTCCCGTTCGTAAGCTTCGAACGCCCGAAGCAGTCCATGCGGCGCATAGATGCGCATGGCCATTTCGCTATGTTCGAAACTGGTGCCCCCCTCAGCGGTCATCAGATACACATAATCACCCACGCGATAGAGATGCGGCGCCTCAGCCCACACCGATTCCATACCGTATCCGCGCCATATTACCGTCTTGCCCGATCCCGCAGGAAGACCGTCATCGACAAAAGTCCAAGTCTCCGGATTAATGCGTTGGGTCCAGACCTCGGTCTGGCCTTCCCATTGCGGATTGACCGCAGGACGGGTCTGGGTCCAGTACACATTGCCGTCCCCGTCCTCGAATATGTCTGGATCGATGCCTTCGGCGCCCTCGATCCAGAACGGCCCACGCCAAGGTCCGTCGATCGAGTCCGACTCAAGAACGAAGTTGCCTTCCGCCGCCTGGGCCGCATCCAATTCGGCCTGGGAGCATCCTTCCGCGATGGCTTTGCGTCCATTGATGCGAGCGATGGTGCAGGCAATCACGTATTTGCCACGAATCCTACGCAGCGTCGGCGCATAGACGCCACCCGAGTCATCCACGAAAGGAATGAGCAAACGTCTTGCCAACTCCTCATCTATGGCATCCGACACGTGTTTCCAGTGGGCCATATCCCTGGAAACGTAAATAGGCAAGCCTGGAACCAGTTCGAAGGTGGAGGTCACAAGCACGATTTGCCGAAGATCATCATCCCAAATCCAACTCGGATCAGGATGCATTCCGTGAAGAATGGGATTGGCGATGGTAATCGTTGTGGTCATAAGTACGCCTCATTCGGGAACGTTTGGATACATCACATCATTGCGAATAATCGAAATTTTCGCTTGGTCTAACAACGCAAACAAGCCGCTCACCGGCGATCTAGCCGGCAAACGACTTGCGTGCGAAGGAAATTTGAGGAAGGAGGAAGGAAAGAAAAGTGAGTGGTGTGCCGGAACACCGACGCTTCGGCACACCACATCCGGCTCTGTCACAGTCGAGCCCCACTGTTTGATCCAGCGATGAATCAGGAGTCCTAACGGAAACTCCTTATTGCGTCCATGCCTCGGTCCTGCAATTTCCGAACGCTACGCGCGCCCAGTCATTGCTCGCCCTCGACTACCGTCTCGGACTTCGCCCGAGGCTACCTAAAACCCTAGTGGGTTTTCGGCTCACGCCTCGGCCAGGGCGTCGATCATATAGTTGTTGATCGTGGCCTTGACGGACTCGAGATGATCGGACTTGGTGGCTTCGATGAGCTTGGCCTGCGGAATGTCCAGAGCGTACTCTTCGAGGGAAGCCAGGGAGGCGGTGCCGTTCTCGACGGTCGCACCGATGCCGGAATCGAAGGAGCTGTAACGCTCGGCCTGCAGGTTCTCGATGACCTTGTCCTCATGCATCTTGGCGGCAACCAGGAGGCCTGCGGCGAAGGAATCCATGCCTGCGATGTGGGAACGGAACAGATCCTCGGCGGTGAAGGAGGTACGGCGCGGCTTGGCGTCGAAGTTCAGACCACCGTGAGGGCCGATCTGGCCTTCGGCGAGGACTTCCCACATAACGGTGGAGGTCTCGTACAGGTCGGTCGGGAACTCATCCATGTCCCAGCCGATGAGCTTGTCACCCTGGTTGGCGTCGAGGGAGCCGAGCACGCCGGCCTCGCGGGCGGTGCGGATCTCGTGCTGGTAGGTGTGGCCTGCCAGGTTGGCGTGGTTGCCTTCGAGGTTCAGCTTGAAGACGTCCATCAGGTCGTAGGTGCGCAGGAAGTTGATGGCGGTTGCGGCATCGAAGTCGTACTGGAACATCGTCGGTTCCTTGGCCTTCGGCTCAATCAGGAACTGGGCGTCCAGGCCGATTTCCTTCGCGTAGTCATGGCACATGTGGAAGAACTTGGCCATGTGCTCCTGCTCGCGCTTCATCTGGGTGTTCCACAGGTTCTCGTAGCCTTCACGGCCGCCCCAGAACACGTAGTTCTCGGCGCCCAGGCGCTTGCCGATCTCCAAGCTCTTCTTGAGCTGGCCACCGGCGTAGGCGTAGATGTCGGCGAACGGAGAAGTGGCGGCGCCGGACACGAAGCGCGGGTTGGTGAACAGGGAGGAGGTGTTCCACAGCAGCTTGATGCCGGTGGACTTCATGTTCTCTTCGATCTTGTCGACGACCTTGTCCAGGTTCTTGTCGGTCTCGCGCAGGGTGTCGCCTTCCGGAGCGATGTCGCGATCATGGAAGCAGAAGTACTCGACGCCGAGCTTCTGGAAGAACTCGAAGGCGTAGTCGACCTTGGCCAGAGCCTGGTCCATCGGATCGGTGTACTTGTAGTACGGGCGGTGCGCGGTGCCGGTGCCGAACGGATCGACGAGCTGCTGGTCGAAGGTGTGCCACCATGCGACGCCGAAACGCAGCCAGTCCTTCATCTTCTTGCCGGCAACGACCTTGTCGGCATCGTAGTAATGGAAGGCAAGACCCTCCTGCGGCCCCTTTTCGCGACCGACGTACGGAATCTTATCGATATCCCACAGACCCATGGAATGCTCCTTTGCTTGGTTTACTTACATAAAGCTTTATTTCGCAGCGGGCTTTCCGCCCGTCTTGGTCTACATAATAAATTGAATTACCTAAGTTTGTCAATTCGTTAAACTATACGGCGTTTCCATTGGAATCAAGCCATTTATCAATGCAGTGATACAGTGTGTTTGTTTGTTCGCATCGCGGCGCAACACCTGCGCGGCACACGGAAGCGCGGAATCGAAAGAAGGAACATATGAGCGAAAACGTCGACACCATCTGCGTGCAGGGAGGCTATCAGCCGGGCAATGGAGAATCCCGCACTCCCCCAATCATCCAGGCCACGACCTTCAAATACCAGTCGAGCGAACAGATGAGCCGACTGTTCGACCTGTCCGAATCCGGCTACTTCTACACCCGCCTGCAGAATCCGACCAACGACACCGTCGCCGCGAAGATCTGCGAGCTGGAAGGCGGCGCGGCCGCGATGCTCACCTCGTCCGGCCAGGCGGCGAACTTCTTCGCGCTGTTCAACATCTGCAACAACGGCGACCACATCGTCGCCTCCTCCGCCATCTACGGCGGCACGTTCAACCTCATCAACGTGACCATGCGCAAGATGGGCGTCGAATGCACCTTCGTCAGCCCGGACTGCACCGAAGAGGAACTTGAGGCCGCGTTCCAGCCGAACACCAAGGCCGTGTTCGGCGAGTCCATCTCCAATCCGGCGCTTATCGTGCTCGACTTCGAGAAGTTCGCGAACGCAGCGCATCGTCACGGCGTGCCACTGATCGTCGACAACACCTTCCCGACGCCGATCAACTGCCGTCCGTTCCAGTACGGCGTGGACATCGTCACGCACGCCACCACCAAGTACATGGACGGCCACGGATCCTGCGTGGGCGGCGCGATCGTCGATTCCGGCAATTTCGACTGGATGGCCCATGCGGAGAAATTCCCGGGCCTCACCACTCCGGACGACTCCTACCATGGCGTCACCTACGCGAAGGAATTCGGCAAGGCCGCATACATCACCAAGGCCACCGCGCAGCTCATGCGCGACTTCGGCTCCACTCCGGCGCCAATCAATTCGTGGATCATGGGCATGCATCTGGAATCCCTCGGCGTGCGCATGGAGCGCCACTGCGCGAACGCACTGGCCGTGGCCAAGTGGCTCGACGCCGATCCGCGCGTCAGCTGGGTGAGCTTCCCGGGCCTCGAAACGGACAAGTACCATGCGCTGGCGGAGAAGTACATGCCGAACGGCACCTGCGGTGTGATCTCCTTCGGCGTGCCGGGCGGCCGCGAGAAGGTCTCCGCGTTCCTCGACCATCTGAAGATGGTGTCCATCGCCACGCATGTGGCCGATGCGCGCAGCTGCACGCTGTATCCGGCCGGCACCACGCATCGCCAGCTCACCGAGGAGCAGCTTGAGGAAGCCGGCGTCGGCATCGACCTGGTGCGCCTGAGCTGCGGCATCGAAAACACGGCCGACATCATCGCCGACCTCGACCAAGCCCTCGCCGCCGTGCAGTGAGCCGCAGAAATCCGCCATCTCGCTTATGGATGGCGGATTTCTCCACCCGACCGATGCTATCTCGCTTATAGATGGCAGTCTTCTTGAATCGCTAAGGCCCTAGGGGGTAATATTCATACCTCTTAAGGCCTTTTTGTGGATTTCATCCGCCATCTATAAGCGAAATAGCATCATGCCGCAGCCCGATTCCGCCATTCATAAGCGAGATATGGGCTTGCCCAAGCCTCACAGACGGTTGCCCTTCCTCCGACCATCGGCTATCTGAGCAATCGTCATTCGCCCACATAGCCGCACAGGCTCCCCCAAACGCAATGACATCCTCTGCGCCACGCGTTCCGCCAATTCCTTTTGAGAATCCTCATCCCTGAGATTTTCCGCCGTCACCTGGATATACAGCCATCCTTCATCCTCCAACGCTTCCCGACGTTTACTGTCAGCCAACCATCGCGAGGCATGATGCCTGCCGTCGTATTCAATGATGATTTTCAAATCCGGATAAGCCATGTCCGCGAAAAATACATGAGAATAGCCTTTGAGCCGAATGGCATAGTTCACTTCCGGACAAGGCAAACCATAACGCAACAGAACAATTCGACTTCTCGTTTCCTGGGAAGAATCTGTATTCTCCCGCATCAGCCTGAGAGCCCTACGCATTTTCGACACTCCTCTCACCGCACGTAATCTGTCGGAGCCTGAATAGTTGGACAAATCGGACAAGCTATCGACATATATCCGAAACTCCTCCAGTGTGGCCTTTTTCATATGTCCATCACGCCGCATCATCGAATCACCCAAAACCACCAATTCTTCATCTTCAAGCCGATTGGCATGCATGGCCCATGCGGTCACGGAATCCGTGCATCGCAATCGACCATGATGAATCGGCATATGCGTCTGAGGTCCAGACCAAAGCACAAAACAAATCCCCTGCAGTATCGTTCGCACGCCGTTACTTTCAATCACCGCGTGCAGCGTATCAGCCAAAAGCCCTCCGCGCCGGTAGCGAGGCAGTTCGATGCCTTGTAAACTCAGTGCGGTATCAAGCGCGAACACCAGCCGCCTTCCGGTGCGCCTCTGCGCTTCGAGACATTGTTCGATGGTTCTTGTCCTCAGCCGTGCGAGGCTTTCCGAATATTGTGCTCCATTGTCCATAGCGCCAAAGTAGAGGAAATGTCGCCGCGCTGCCTACCGGCTTCCGGCAAACAGTGGATAAGTGGATAACTGCGCCCTTCTTTTTCTGATGCGGATAACCGTATCCCAGCGGAGGAATTCAAAGTGTGCATAGCCGATTGAGACGAGCGCGGCAATCGCAAGCATTGCAAGGATACTATGGCTGGCAATGAGGTCATTTTGTTGAATCGAGGATGTATGGGCGAACCGTATGTGATTGAGAATGTGTGTTTCGTGGGGTCCGATGAGTCTGTCGACATCACGATTGAGCAAGGGCGGATCGCGGATGTACGGTCTTCGGAAAAGTCGGTAGACAAGGCTTCAAAAACGTGGGTCATTCCCGGCTTGTGGGATTGTCACACGCACTTCACGCAGTGGTCGTACACGCTGGGGCGGCTTGATCTGATTGATGCCCGCAGCGCCGATGAGGCAATGAGCCTGCTACGCGAGCACTTGGAGGAACGCCGCGAATCCGGCACGCTCGACCCGGACCAGTACGTGGTCGGCATGCGGTTCAGACACTCCCTGTGGGCCGATGATGCCCAACCGACATTGGCTGCGATCGACGCGGTGTCGGGCGACCAGCCCGTGGCGCTGTCAAGCGCAGACATGCATTGCGGCTGGGTGAATTCAGCCGCGGCTCGTAAGCTCGGCGTGCATGTAGGCGAGTCGGGACTCGTCGGCGAGCTTGAATGGTTCGACGCTTACTGCAAGCTGGACAAAGGCCCCGGTGCGGCTGACGAGCTGATGCGATTGCTGCGCAACGCGGAACAGGACGCCGCCGGCAAAGGCGTGGTCGGCGTGCGCGACTATGAGATGGCCGAGAACATCGACACGTGGATTGACCGCTTCAAGCAGGGGCTTAACGGATTGCGCATCGAAGCCGGCGTTTACCCCGAACGACTTCAGCAAGCCATCGACGACGGCTGGCATACCGGCGACGAACTTCCCGGAAGCCATGGCTTGGGCCATGTCGGTGCGATGAAGATGATTTCCGACGGCTCGCTCAACACCCGATCCGCCTACTGCTCCACACCGTATTCGGGCATTACGCCGGAAACCTACGGCACGCTGAGCTACACCCCCGAGCAAATCGAATCGTATATGCGGCTCGCCGCCGAACATGGCTTCGACATCGCCTGTCATGCCATCGGCGACGAAGCGAACACCATCGTGCTCGACTGCGCGGAACGTACCCACGCGCACGGCTCCATCGAGCATGCCCAAATGCTCAAGGAACGCGACATTCCACGTCTTGCGCAATTGGGACTTGCCGCGAGCATCCAGCCACAGCACGCCATGGACGACCGTGACGTCATCACACGATTCTGGGGCAATCCCGCCGGAATTCCCTACGCGTTCAACAGTTTGCACAAGTCTGGAACCAAACTGCTTATGGGCTCGGACGCGCCGGTCGCGCCGTTGGATCCGTGGCTGGCCATTTCCGCAGCGGTGTTCGGCACGGAGAGTTCCGACCGGGAGCCTTTCCAGTCTGAGCAATGTCTGGATTTCGAAACCGCGCTCGCTTCGTCCACCGCCCTGGGGCGTACGACGTTGCAAGCTGGAGATGCGGCAGACCTAGTGCTGCTGGATTGCGATCCGAGTGCGCTTGAGTCCCCTGAGGCCATGCGCGCCATGCCCGACCATGTGCTCGCCACTATGCTTGCTGGGTGCTGGACATATCAGTCTCACGTATCTCGCTTATAGATGGCGGAATCGGAAAGCCGCCCGATGCTATTTCGCTTATAGATGGCGGCGCCTCTACGTCATTAAGGTCTTAGAGGGTATGATTTACACCCTCTAAGACCTCTTCGCAAAATTCATCCGCCACCTATAAGCGAGATAGCACTGGACAAGCAGACGAATCCGCCATCTATAAGCGAGATACACGGCCAACAACGCACGAATGGCGCTTCAGTCTTTTTGGCAAGCCATGGACAACCGCTCGAATGCTTCGTCGCTTTCCACGATGAGGCTGTCGATTTTGCGCTTGCCCAGCTCACTCAGCCATTCGTCTGGATCCGTGCAGGCGAGCGCGCCGGCCTCCAGGAGTAACGGCCTGTGGCCGCCAATCACCACTTCGTCTGCGCCGACGGACCGCATACTCAGAGTCCGATTCACCCGCACGCCTTCTGCCGTCCACAATGTACGGCTTTCCCGTGGTGATGTAGTGGAAGAAATGGCGATTGATGGCGTCGCATTCCTCCCGCATCACGTCGCGAACCACTTCGACGCCCGCTTCCTCAAGGATGCGAAGGCCTTTGCCCGCCACAATCGGGTTCGGATCGACCGATCCGACCACCACGCGTGCGATGCCGTGCGCCAGAATCAAGGCAGTGCACGCCGGCTGCGATCCGACATGGCAGCAGGGTTCAAGCGTGTCGATGACCGTGGCGCCAGTCAGATCGATGCCGTGCGCGTCGGCATAGTCGAACGCCATACGCTCCGCATGCGGGCCACGATACCGGTCATGGTATCCGGTGGCGAGAACCTCGCCATCACGTACCACCACCGCGCCTACCAGCGGATTCGGGTCCACCCATCCCGCACCCTTGCGGGCCAGTTCAAGAGCCTGCGCCATATATTCGCGGTATTGCAACATGTCTTCCATGACCCCAAGCATATTGCACCAGTCCAAGCCGCACACGTTGTGCCTCACATCCCGAAGCCGACGCGAACGGTCAGGGAATGGACAGGTTCGCCCAGCCGTCCGTCTCGCAGCCATGCGACGCTACAATATTGGCAGACCGGCAACATCCAACGAGAGGAATCACATGCAGCGTGAGATCATGACGTCCATCCCATTTTTGAGCCAGCCGTCCGCCGCAGCCGAGAACACCGAAGAGGATCTGGCCGTGGCGCAGGACCTGAAAGACACGTTGGACGCGCATCGCAATGGTTGCGTGGGCATGGCGGCCAATATGATCGGCGTTCCCAAGCGCATCATCGCTTTTGTGGATGAGGATTTCGGCGGCCGCATTTTCGTGATGTTCAATCCACACATCACCGCCG
>ENA-ORSI01002719-ORSI01002719.1-human-gut-metagenome-genome-assembly--contig:-NODE-2719-length-12305-cov-2.286939_pt1 | contig 12305 bp, 7 predicted proteins | sample MGYA00242187_ERZ509154 | MGnify/ENA primary metagenome ERZ509154 (study PRJEB26280, sample SAMEA2338627) | human gut metagenome | biome: human gut; feature: human-associated habitat; material: faeces...
CGGTGCAGGAACCAACCGTATGAACGTATATACCGTTCGTAAGGCAACTCAGGGTCTTGCCAATTATATTATCAAGCGCGGTACACAGAGTAAGGGTGTGGCAATCGCATTCGACTCCCGCCGCATGTCTCCCGAGTTTTCCGATGAGGCAGCAAGATGTCTGGCAGCCAACGGCATCAAGGCATACATTTTTGAATCTTTAAGACCTACCCCGGAGCTGTCCTTTGCCCTTCGGACGTTAGGATGTACTGCAGGTATTGTAGTTACCGCCAGCCACAACCCTCCTGAGTACAACGGCTATAAGGTATACTGGGAGGACGGCGCACAGGTAACCGCTCCTATCGATAAGGACATCATTACCGAAGTACAGTCCATCAAGGATTATCATACCGTGAAGACCATGAGCAGAGAGGATGCTGTGGCAGCAGGACTCTATGAAGTGATCGGCAAAGAGATCGATGACAAGTACATGGCAGAGCTGAAGAAGCAGATCATTCATCCCGATGTTATCAAGGAAATGGCAGATGACATCAAGATCGTATATACTCCGTTATGCGGTACCGGTAACAAGCCGGTAAGACGTATCCTGTCTGAGCTGGGATTCAAGCATGTCTATGTGGTTCCCGAGCAGGAGAATCCGGACCCGAACTTTACCACACTGGATTACCCGAATCCCGAGGATCCCAAGGCATTTACCTATGCGCTTCGTCTGGCGAAGGAGAAGGATGCGGATATCGTTCTGGCAACCGATCCGGATGCAGACCGTCTGGGTGTGTATGCAAAAGATACCAAGACCGGCGAGTATGTGGCATTTACCGGTAATATGTCCGGCATGCTGATCGCAGAATATATCTTAAGAGAGAAGACTGCGACCGGTACCATGCCCGAGAATCCCGCACTGGTAACTACTATCGTTACCACCAACATGACCAAACCTATTACGCAGGCTTACGGCGTAAAGCTGATCGAGGTACTGACCGGCTTCAAGTTCATTGGCGAGCAGATCAAGCTCTTCGAGCAGACCGGCAGCAACAACTACGTATTTGGTCTGGAAGAGAGCTACGGCTGCCTGGCAGGTACCCACGCAAGAGATAAGGATGCGATCGTAGCAGTGATGTGTCTGTGCGAAGTAGCAGCTTACTGCAAGAAGCACAACATGACTCTGTGGGATATGATGGTATCCATGTATGAGAAGTACGGTTACTTCAAGGAGACCCAGTATACCATCACCATGAAGGGTATCGATGGCGCAAGACAGATCGCCGAGATCATGGAGAAGCTTCGTAAGAATCCTCCTAAGGCATTCGGAGATCTGAAGGTAGAGAAGTTCCGTGATTACCAGAACGATGTTATCATCGACATGGAGACCGGAGAGAAGACCACCACAGGACTTCCCAAGTCCAATGTTCTGTACTTCGAGCTTCCTGACAATGCATGGTGCTGTGCACGTCCTTCCGGAACCGAGCCCAAGATCAAGTTCTACATGGGTGTCAAGGGAACCAGCTTAGAGGATGCAAAGGCTAAGGTAGAGAAGCTGACCGAGGATGTAAAGGCAGTACTGTAAGGCAGTGCTCCATAAATCATATTAGTTTTCAAAAGAGCGAATCGCCCGAGCAGGGCGGTTTGCTCTTTTATGAAAAGCTGGAGGTATCTGTGGCAAAGCTAAACAAGGCAAACCTTAAGAAAACTCTATATTATCTGCAACGTAACGGCCTGAGGGAAACCTGGATCTCTGTGAGGGAGCGCCTGACAGAGACAGACCGCTATTTTTTTGTGCCCTGTTCGGAAGCAGAGCTGGTAAGGCAGAGTGATAGAAAATGGGAGAAGCCGATTACGTTCAGTATTGTGGTACCCTTATATCGAACGCCGGAAGCATATCTGAACAGAATGATAACAAGTGTTATGCAACAGAGCTATCCCCATTGGGAACTGATCCTGGCAGATGCCACGGAGGATCACAGTGTGGAGGAGGTACTGAAGCAGCAGGGATTCCTGAAGGAGCAGCCGACGGATGGCGAGACAGAACCTGTCGCAGCAGATCCCAGGCTCCACTATGTGCATCTGAAAGAAAATGCGGGAATCGCTGCTAATACCAATCAGGCGCTTCCCTATGCGAAGGGAGAGTATATCGGTCTGCTGGATCATGATGATGTATTGACACCGGATGCGTTGTACGAAATGGCTGATGCGATCATCAAAGCATATGACAGAGGTGTCAAAGTCGCCTTCGCTTATTCGGATGAGGATAAGTGCGATGGAGAAGAGACCAGATACTATGATCCAAATCATAAAGAAAACTTTAATTACGATTTAATTTTAAGTAATAACTATATCTGCCATTTCCTGGTCATGGATGCGGAACTGATGAAGAGGCTGCGATTCCGACCGGAATGTGACGGCGCCCAGGACTATGACTTGGTGTTACGGGCTGTGGCAGAAGTGCTGACGACGGACGGGCAGGCCGGGGAGAAGAGCATTCTTCATATCCCCAAAGTGTTGTATCACTGGAGATGCCACGAGGCATCCACGGCAGCCAATCCCCACAGCAAAAAATACGCTTACGAGGCGGGACTTCGGGCTCTGCGGGATCATGCCGCACTGCGGGGGATCCCTGCGACTGCCTGTGAGACCAGGCATGTGGGATTTTATCGTTTACAGTATACCGATGTATTACAGAACCGCCCGGATGTGGCAGCCGTGGGAGGCAGAGTATTGTCCGGGAAGACTGGCAAGATCATCGGCGGCAGAATGACTGCGGAGGGAAAGGTGTTCTACGAGGGGTTGCCGCAGGGATTCGGAGGATATCTTCACAGAGCGGAATTGTCCCAAGATGCGCAGGCGCTGGATCTTCGCTGTATTCGTATTCAGCCTTCCTGCCAGGAAGTATTCGAGAAAATTGTGGGAGTTCCGTATACTGAGATACGAAGACACCCGGGAGAGCAACCGGTATTCGATGTAACTGTACTGCCGTCAGGAGTGGACATCCGAACCTTAAGTCTGCGATTGTCCGAAGCGTTACGGCAAAGAGGAAGATTACTCTATCTGCCGGAATATCCGGAGGAGTTTAAACCATTATGAGTGAAATAACGGTTGTTATACCAAATTACAACGGAATGAAATATCTGGCAGAGTGCATGACTTCTCTGTGCAGAGAGCAGCAAAATGCCCCCGGATATGAAGTGCTGATCATCGATAATGCTTCCGTGGACGGCAGCGTGGAATATCTGCAAAAGGAATGGTGTGGGGAAGGTGTGCGCCTGATATCTTTACCGGAAAACACCGGATTCTGTCATGCAGTGAATCTGGGGATACGGGAAGCGAAGACACCATATGTGATCCTTCTGAACAATGATACAAAGGCAGAAGCCGGTTTTGTAAGAGGCTTATATGATGCTATCCGCGAAAATGAAAAGATATTTTCCGTCAGTGCGAAGATGCTGATGTGGGACAGACCGGAGCTCATCGATGATGCCGGAGACCGTTACTGCGTGCTGGGCTGGGCCTATTCCCGGGGGAAGGGACAACCGGCGGCGGATTATGATAAGTCTGTCCCGGTGTTTTCCGCCTGTGGCGGTGCCGCAATCTACAGACGATCCGTATTTGAAGAGATCGGTTATTTTGATGAAGAACATTTTGCCTATCTGGAAGATCTGGATATCGGCTACCGTGCCCGGATCTACGGCTATGAGAACCGGTATGAACCGAAGGCGGCTGTGCTGCATTATGGCAGTGCTTCCACGGGATCCAGATACAATCCCCGGAAAACGTTACTTGCGTCTGCCAACAGTATTTATGTGATCGGCAAGAATATGCCGCTTTTGCAGTGTATTCTGAACCTGCCGTTTTTTTTGCTTGGATTTGGCATAAAGTTTTTGTTTTTTTGTAAGAAAAGAATGGGAAAACTATATCTGAAGGGACTGGCAGCGGGCCTGAGAAGATCTGTAGGAACCACGGGAAGACAGCACAAAGTTCCCTTCCGGTGGCATCATCTGGGGAATTATGTGAAGATCCAGTGGCAGCTGTATTTCAATGTGTTTCGAATTCTTATGAAATCTTAAGAAATGGCTTCATAAATTCTTAAGTTGAGAAAAAAACATCGTTATTGTAGAATGAAATCGTTAAAAAGAAGCTTTTCAGACTTACAGATTGGGTGACCCATATGATAAAAGACAACCAGAAAGTCTTTAACAGGCTTCTTGTGATAATGGATGCGCTGATCACAGCCATATCCTTTGTCCTTGCCTATTATATCAAATTTTATATATTGAACGACGGTCCCGGAATCGGTGTCCTGCCTGTGCAGGAGTATTATAAGCTGCTTCCTTTTATTGTGCCCGGTTATATGTTCCTATATTACCGGTGCAGCGTGTATTCCCCGAAGCGAACCGTCCGCCGCAGACATGAGATTTACAGCATTCTGCAGGCAAATACCATCGGCCTGGCGGCATTGATCATTATACTGTATATGATCATCCGTGAGATCAACTTTTCGCGATCCGTCATGGCAATTTTTTATGTGCTGAATGTATTTCTGACTTCGGTATCCCGCATCATAATGAGAAAAGCGTTGCGGACACTCCGGAAAAGGGGATACAATCTGAAGCATATTTTGCTGGTGGGATATTCCAGAGCGGCAGAAGAGTATATTGACAGAATCTTAAGCAATCCCCAGTGGGGATATGTTGTATGCGGTATTCTGGATGAACACATTCCGGGAGGGACTACCTATAAGGGAGTGAAAGTCCTGGGAACGTTGGGGAATCTGGAGTATATTCTTCCGGAGAACAAGCTGGACGAGATCGCGATCACGCTTTCTCTGAAAGATTATGATTATCTGGAAGGTGTTGTGGATATCTGTGAGAAATCCGGCGTGCATACGAAATTCATCCCCGACTACAGCAGTCTGATCCCCAGCAGACCTTACACGGAGGATCTCATGGGACTTCCGGTGATCAATATTCGGTATGTGCCGCTGACCAACACCGGAAATATGATGATCAAGAGAGCCATGGATATTGTCGGCTCCCTGTTCGGCATCATCATTACGTCACCGATCATGCTGTTGTCGGCAATTCTGGTAAAATGTTCCAGTCCGGGACCTGTGATCTTCAAGCAGGAACGGGTAGGACTTCATAATAAATCATTTTATATGTACAAATTCCGCAGTATGGCAATGCAGACTGCAGCGGAGGAGAAAAAGGGCTGGACGGTGCGAAACGATCCCAGAGTCACCGGAATCGGCAAGATCTTAAGACGAACCAGCATTGATGAACTTCCGCAGCTGTTCAACATCCTGAAAGGAGATATGAGCCTGGTGGGACCGAGACCGGAGCGCCCTCAGTTCGTGGAAAAGTTCAAGGAAGAGATCCCGAGATATATGGTAAAACATCAGGTGAGGCCGGGCCTCACGGGATGGGCACAGGTCAACGGCCTGCGTGGTGATTCTTCCATCAAGAAGCGGATCGAGTATGATATTTATTACATTGAGAACTGGACCCTCGGGTTTGACATTAAGATCATTCTTATGACATTTTTTACAGGATTTATCAATAAAAATGCTTATTAACACAAGGAGAAGACAAGATGGCAACAAATTCTAACAATCATGGCGGCAATGGTCAGAGACCAGCCGGAAGCGGAAGAAGACCTTCCGGAAATGGACAGAGACCTGCGGGACAGCGACCTGCCGGATCGAGACCTGCCGGCAACAGTAACGGACAGAGGAGAGTATCTGCCAAGCAGCGTGCTGCCAAGAAGAGAAGAAAGGTTATCATCTTCGGTGTAGAGATTGCGGTTATCCTGATCATGGTAGCAGTATTGTATCTGGTAATGACCCACACAAATAATGAAGGCCCCAAGGTAACGGTATTAGAGACGGAAGAGCTTCGGATTCCGGAAGAAGTACAACAGGACGAAGCAATGAAGGGGTATATGAACATTGCACTGTTCGGTGTGGATGCAACGAAGGACAGCCAGCTGTACAAGGGCAGCCGAAGCGACAGTATTATGATCGCCAGCATCAATATGGATACCGGCGATATCAAACTGGTCAGTGTATATCGTGATACGTATCTGAACATCGGCACGGACTCCTATCAGAAGTGTAACGCGGCTTATTCCTATGGCGGAGCGGAGCAGGCAGTTAAGATGTTAAACATGAATCTGGATATGGATATTACGAACTTTGTAACCGTAGGCTATAAGGGACTGAGTGAAGTGATTGACGGTCTGGGCGGTGTCTATATCGATGTGGACTCCGAGGAGATCAAGCATATCAATAACTACCAGATCGGTATTGCAGAGGTCTTAAAATGTGACTACACACCGGTAACAGAGACCGGAGTACAGCTGCTAAACGGTCTGCAGGCGACGGCTTACTGCCGTATCCGTTATACCGCAGGTAATGATTTCAAGCGTGCCGCACGTCAGCGTGAAGTGATCCAGGCGATTGAAGATCAGGCGAAGAAGGCCGATTACGATACTCTGTCCAAGGTATTTAACAGTGCCATCGATGATGTTTACACCAGCTTGGATTCCAAGGATATTCTGGATCTGCTGGCTAACATCACAAAATATCGTATTGTGGACGAGGGAGGTTTCCCTGAAGAGACCATGCGTGCCACCGGTAACATCGGTGCAAAGGGAAGCAGTGTAGTACCTTTGGATCTGGAGAGCAATGTTGTATGGCTGCATCAGTTCCTGTTTGATGATGCGAACTACACCGTAACCGACAGTGTAAAGGAATACAGTAGAAAGATTGCGTCCGATACGGCACCTTATCTGAATAAATAAGAAAACGAATTGACGAGGGAGTCTTCCGGAGAGCACCGGAGCTCCCTCGTGTCATATGAAAAAGTCTTGTGTAACAGACGGGGATAAAGTATAATAGACCAGAGATTGAGAAAGTAAGGAGCGCTCTGCAATGGAGATCGATGTGATCATTCCCCTGTATAAACCGGGGAAAGAACTATTTACATTATTAGATAAGCTTGACAGCCAGAGCGTGCCGGTACATGAAGTGATCCTGCTGAACACCGGAGAAAAATATTTTGAGCAGCTGATCTATGGAACCAGATTTCTGGAGAAATATCAGAACATTAAGGTATATCATGTCTCCAAAAGAGAATTTGATCATGGCGGCACCAGACGCATGGGTGTGAAAAAATCTTCCGCAGATATTTTTGTCATGATGACCCAGGATGCCATGCCGGCAGATGACAATCTGATCGAACAACTGACGGAACCGCTGCGGGATCAGGTGGCGGTATCCTATGCAAGACAGCTGCCGAGAGAAGATTGTGCACCGGTGGAATGTTATACCAGGGAATTTAATTATCCGGCACAGTCACGGATCAAATCCGCAGAAGATCTTAAGACATTGGGGATCAAGACATTTTTCTGCTCCAATGTGTGTGCGGCATACCGACGGGAGATCTATGAGGAACTGGGTGGATTCGTAAAACATACCATATTTAATGAAGATATGATCTATGCGGCGAAAGCGGTGGAAGCGGGGTATGCGATCGCTTATGCGGCGGATGCCCGGGTGATTCATTCCCATAATTATACCAATGTACAGCAGTTCCAAAGGAATTTTGACCTGGGGGTATCCCAGGCAGAACATCCGGAAGTCTTCGCAGCATATCCTTCGGAGTCCGAGGGAAAACGAATGGTGAAAGATGTGACAGCATATTTGCGGAAAAATCATATGTCCGGCAAGTTGCTCCATTTTTATATACAATGTGCCTGTAAATATGCAGGTTATCTATTAGGTAAGAACTATCGCAGGCTCCCCGGAAAATGGGTCCTTGCTTTTACTTCCAACAAAGAATACTGGAAACAGAACAGAAAGGATGTATGACTATGTGTGGTATCGTAGGATATATTGGAACAGAACAGGCAGCACCGATCATTTTAGACGGTCTGTCCAAACTGGAATACCGTGGATATGATTCCGCGGGTATGGCTATTTTTGATGGGGAGAAGATCAACACCAAAAAGGCTGTCGGGAGACTTAAGGTTCTGGAAAACCTGACACACGGAGGCGAGTCTATGAAGGGAACCTCCGGTATCGGGCATACCCGTTGGGCAACCCACGGTGCTCCCAGTGATATCAATTCCCATCCCCATATGAATAACGCCGGTACCATTGCTGTAGTACATAACGGAATCATTGAGAACTATATTCCACTGAAGAAAAAGATGCAGGATAAGGGGTATCAGTTCATCTCTGAGACCGATACCGAGGTACTGGCGCATCTGTTAGACTACTATTATAAGGGAAATCCCCTGGAAGCGATCACTAAGGTATTGCATCGTGTAGAGGGCTCCTATGCGCTGGGTATCATGTTTGCCGATCAGCCTGATAAGATCTTCGCTGCCCGCAAAGACAGTCCTCTGATCGTAGGCAAGAGTGAGAGCGGCAGCTTTATCGCATCTGATGTTCCCGCAATTCTCAAATATACCAGAACCGTATATTATGTAGATAATCAGGAAGTGGTGGAACTGAAGGAAGACGGTCTTAGATTCTTCTCAGTGGACGAAGAAGAGATCACGAAAACCCCCGTGACCATCGACTGGGATGCCAATGCTGCGGAAAAGGGCGGCTATGAGCATTTCATGCTGAAAGAGATCTACGAACAGCCGAAGACGATCAACGATACCATTTCTCCCCGTATCAAGGATAATGATATCGTCATCGAAGAACTGAATATGAGCGATGAGGAGATTCAGGAGATCACAAAGATCCATATCGTGGCCTGCGGTTCCGCATATCACACCGGTGTTACCGCAAAATATGTCATTGAAGGTCTGGCAAGAATCCCGGTAGAGGTGGATGTGGCCAGCGAATTCCGTTATCGTGATCCCATCCTGCAGAAGGGCAATATGGTCATCGTCATCAGCCAGTCCGGTGAGACTGCGGATACGTTGGCAGCTCTGCGGGAATCCAAGGAAAAGGGCTTCAAGGTACTGGGTATTGTCAATGTCGTCGGCAGCTCCATCGCCAGAGAAGCGGACAGTGTTATGTACACCTGGGCAGGTCCCGAGATCGCCGTTGCAACGACCAAGGCTTACAGTGCACAGCTGACAGCACTTTACATGCTGGCTATGAAGTTCGCCAAGGTGCGTGGAACCATTGACCAGGAGAAGTTCCAGAGTATGCTGACAGATTTAAGATGTCTGCCGGATCAGATCGAGCTGCTTCTGGGCCAGAAGCAGAAGATCCAGCATTTCGCCAACCGTTATGTGGGAGCGAGAGACATCTTCTTCATCGGACGTGGTATCGACTATGCGATTTCCCTGGAGGGATCCCTGAAGTTAAAAGAGATCTCCTATATTCATTCCGAGGCTTATGCAGCCGGAGAACTGAAGCATGGCACCATTTCCCTGATCGAAGATGGCACCCTGGTAGTGGCTTTGGCAACCCAGCCGGCTCTGTTCCAGAAGACCATCAGTAATATGGTAGAGGTAAAGGCAAGAGGCGCTTTTGTCATGGCGGTTACCATCGAGGGCAACAAAGCCATCGAGAAGGCAGCGGATTATGTGGTATACATTCCCGAGACGAATCCGTACTTTACCAATTCCCTGGCAATCATTCCGTTGCAGCTGTTTGCTTACTATGTGGCAGTGGGACGTGGCTGTGATGTGGATAAGCCGAGAAACCTGGCAAAATCTGTTACTGTGGAGTAATTATTTATAAAAAAGTACATCCCGGAGAGGCATAATGCTTCTTCGGGACTTTTTTGATCTTTCATAATTGCTTCAGAAAGTTATCACAATTCGGTCACAATTGACGGTTATACTGTGTTCATAAGGTGAGAGTAAGAAATGAAATAACAACGAAGAATGGTAAAAAGAATTTCTCACTTACAGATAGGATAGGAGGAAGCATTATGTACGAGAATGATAATTTTTCCGGTTACGAAACCGGCAATGAAAATACAACCGGTACATTCAGCGGTGTAAGCGCTGCGGGAAGTGCAAACGGTTACACCACATACCAGATGGGCGGAAGCACCGGCAGCAATACAGAACCTAAGAACTCCAAAAAGCATGGAGGCTATTTCCGGAAAGCTATGGTAAGTGTCAGCCTGGGACTTTTCTTCGGACTGTTTGCCGGTATCGGGTTCTATGCGGTACAACAGGGCACCGGGATGCTTAAGACCGGTACGGATACCGCAGTGGTGGGTGAGGTTGCTTCCGAAGCTGCAACAGAGAGCAGCCAGAGTACACCACAGCTTGCGACCAACGTTACTTATGTAGAGTCTGATGTATCTGATGTGGTGGAGAAGGTCATGCCTGCCATGGTATCGATTGTGAATAACTTTACTGAGACAGCTAATGTCTTCGGCCAGCAGTATACACAGGAAGAAGCGGCCAGCGGTTCCGGTATTATTGTAGGCAAGACGGATGATGAGCTGCTGATCGTATCTAACAACCACGTAGTAGAGAGCGCAGATACGCTGACTGTTACTTTTATCGACGGCAGTGAAGCACAGGCACAAGTCAAAGGACTGGATTCCGATATGGATCTGGCAGTGATCGCAGTATCTTTAAATGATCTGAGCGATGATACCAAGAATGCCATTACCGTTGCTACTTTGGGCAGCAGTGATGACCTGAAGCTTGGTGAGCCGGTAATTGCCATTGGTAATGCTCTTGGATATGGTCAGTCCGTTACCAACGGTATCGTAAGTGCCCTAAATCGTGAGATCACTCTGGAGAACGGCTCTACCGGTCTGGAGAACGGCTCTACCGGTACTTTCATCCAGACCAACGCAGCCATCAACCCCGGTAACTCCGGCGGTGCACTGCTGAACATGAATGGTGAGGTTATCGGTATCAACTCCAACAAGATCGGTGGTACTGCCGTAGAAGGTATGGGATATGCTATCCCGATTACTTCGGCAAGCCCTATCATTGCAGATCTGATGGAGCGTCAGACCAGAACCAAGGTAGCTGAGGATGAAGTCGGTTACATCGGTATCTCTCTGCAGGAAGTAACTTCCCAGATCTCTCAGATGTATAACATGCCGGAAGGCATCTATGTAGTATCCGTAGAGGAAGGCAGTGCAGCAGCGAATGCCGGTATCATGAAAGGTGATATCATTACCAAATTCGATGGCAGCAGCATCTCGTCCTACTCTGATCTTCAGAAGATGTTACAGTACTATGCAGCCGGTGATTCCGCAACCATAACGGTACAGAGACCTCAGAACGGTGAATATGTGTCTGTCGAACTGAATCTCACACTGGGCAGCAGACCAGCAGATAAAAAATAAATATAGCGGTTCCCAATATTGAATATTGGAAAGATAGAAGAAACCCCGGAAGATCGTCTGCATCTCCCGGGGATTTTGTTTAGAAAAACTTCACTTGTAGCAGTCATTCGAATTAGATATAATAAGCGTAGGCATGAGCAGTGCAAGGATCGTGGATTACGAAAACCGACTGCTGGCAGTTGCGATTACGTAAGACGCAAATTCTATTATATAAAGAGGAGAATAACATGACAGATAATTACAATGATGATTATAGAGAAGTAATCCCTGAGGAAGAGAAAACAGAGACCACTCTGAACGAAAATCGGGATAACGAAAAAAATAGCGAGAACACACAGGTAGCGGATACTGCGGGTGAAAATTCCGCGGAGAAAAAGACAGAGGACAAAAAGGACAGCAGCGAGTACGAGGATGTCTGCTTCATCTGCCGAAGACCGGAGAGCAAAGCCGGCAGAATGTTCAAGCTGCCTAATCATATCTGCATTTGCGATGACTGCATGCACAAGACCATGGAGACTGTGAGCCAGTTCGACTACCAGGGCATGTTGAATAATCCGGGCGATCTGAACCAGTTCGGCGGACAGAACGGATTCCCCAACATCAGCTTTGTGAATCTGGCAGATCTTCAGGGAGACGGCGGCATTCCCAACAAGCAGAAACTCAAGAAGAAAAAGAAAGCCGAAGATCCCAAACCTGTATTCAACATCAAAGATATTCCGGCACCTCATAAGATCAAGGCAAGCCTGGATGAATATGTAGTGGGACAGGAAAAAGCCAAAAAAGTCATTTCGGTAGCGGTATACAACCATTATAAGAGAGTAGCTACCGACACCATGGATGCGATTGAAATCGAGAAGTCCAATATCCTTATGATCGGTCCCACCGGTTCCGGTAAGACTTATTTAGTTAAAACACTGGCGAAACTGCTGGATGTGCCTCTGGCGATCGCCGATGCTACGTCACTGACGGAGGCCGGATATATCGGTGATGATATCGAGAGCGTAGTATCCAAGCTGCTGGCAG
>ENA-ORSI01002727-ORSI01002727.1-human-gut-metagenome-genome-assembly--contig:-NODE-2727-length-12282-cov-9.556310_pt1 | contig 12282 bp, 22 predicted proteins | sample MGYA00242187_ERZ509154 | MGnify/ENA primary metagenome ERZ509154 (study PRJEB26280, sample SAMEA2338627) | human gut metagenome | biome: human gut; feature: human-associated habitat; material: faeces...
GGTACTTAAATGTCTATTGTTATGTGTCCAATACGCATCTCTTGTAATTGCTGCTTCCCCTTCATCAGGTATTACTCCTAATATAGGTACTCTAATAAATTCTTTGGTCTTGTCTGAAACAGTTTTAGAAGTTCCGTCGCTAGTAGAACTCTGTCTATCTGTAATGGAAGTTGTAGTATTTCCTAGTTTTACTTTACGCATACCCATTGCAGCTCTTTCTTCAGGAGTAAAATCACTCATTTGTTCAATAGGTATATATGCGTATTTTCGTTGATAAACATAGTTACCATCAGTAGTTATCTTGGGTTCCCCTTTAATAATAAAATCATGGTATTTATTACCCATCTACCAGTTATGTTTAAATTTATCTCTAGCTGCAATACCTTTAACTGTAGTATCACTTAGATTCTTAGCGTTTTTTCCTCCAGGATTGATGACATTAGAGCGAGTAGTTCCCATTAATCCGTATGCGAAATCTTCAGCCAACACAAAGTTACGAGTATCATTAGCCTCGTATCCACCAAATGATTTAGTCCCGTTAGTACCCTATTCTGCATAGCGCTCGCTTACTTCAGGACTAAGTGGACTAGACATAACGTCTAGTAAGTAATTCTCGGCTGCTGATAAACTCTTATGATTTTTCACTATCTGATTAAAGCTATTACGCATTCTAGTTTGCATAACTTTAGGATCTGTATTAGCAGCATAGATTGCCTAATCCTCTGGTGATAAAGCACTTACACCACGTTCCATTACTATATTAATCTTATCTGGAGTAAGACCACTGAAGTTATCTAATAAAGTTTTACGAGCATCTTTATGAAGAATGGTAGTAAGATTATTAATAGATCGGGCACTCTTATCCATTGCAGCTTTCATCTGCATCTTGGCACTCTGTATCCACCAAGGATCTCTTTCAGCTTGATCGTAAGCAAATTCTCTACCTGCAGTAAATAAAGTATTGTTAAGATGCTGCTCAGCTTGTTCTTTACTGAAACCAAATCTATTCTGTAATACTTCTAAATGTTTGTTATATTCTGGAGTATTCTATATACTTGACAGATTTTTCTATATTTCATAGTCAGTTCTATCAGTAGACACTCCCTGATGTATCCATCCATTTTTAACGCCCATAAAGCTGGCTTTGAGATTATCTACATAAGGTCTAACTAGATCTACTTCTGATTTGTATGCTAGAGGAGATATATCGTTAAATATACCACTTTCACTAGTGTCATAGTTAGTAAAATCTACATCGTGCCATAAAGGATTATATTTACCCGACAGCATTAGTTGTTGATTAATCTTCTATCTAGTTAATAAGCCTTCTCTACTTTGTTTTAATCTACTTAAATAGCCATAATCTAAACTATTAATTCTCTATTGTAATCTAGCTCTGAAGTTAGCATCTTTCATAGCATCGGGATTTGCAGCAGCTTCCTAAACTAAATCAGCGAATTTGCCTATCGAGTTCTTGTAATAGTTTTCAGTATCTATAGCTGATGGAGATTGAAACTCTGCAAAAGTTGTTAGATTATTAGTTAGCTCTTTGGCTGCCTAATCTACAGCGGCCTTTTGAGCTGAACCGATCCTATATAACTCACCGAAATTAATAGGAACATATGTGTTTAATATAGGGGCTTCAGCTGCCCTATCATATCTATTTGCCTACATATTATCTTAAGAATTTATTCCAGTTATTTATTACATCAGTAGTAAAACCAGCTTCTAGGAACGGTTTATATAATTCAAGCATAGCTTTATCTCTCTTACTCTAATTACGCATGAGAGTTCTATTCTGTGCCCATGAACTCAATTGGCTAATTCCTGCTCTACGTATATTACGAGTAGTAGCTCTGTTCTGCGCATTTAAGTCTGAAGCAAGATTAGTAGCATTAACGTATTGTCTACCAAGATCATTCATTGCATTTGCGTATTCTGCTTTATATCTATTATTTTCATTACTTTCAACAGATCTAGCTTGCAATTTGGCCTTATTGGCAGCAATAGCATTCTGTAATCTAAATGCCATATTATGACCAGTATTAGTCATTTGCTGACTCAAACTATAATCCCCTACAGCTCTATTAGTATCAATGTCCCTAAGTACTGGATCAATATTATACTTACGTCTAGCCATAGTATTAGCAATAGCCTAAGCATATGGATTATAGTTAACTGGTACAGCTTCAGGGTCACTAGTGAATAAATTAGACATTATAGGAGCTAAAGATGCTAGACCTCCAAATACATCTCCTGCCATACCTAACCAATCTGGATTATATGTAGGTTTGGTTATTACAGGAGCAACTATTGGTTTACTAGTAGTTCTAGTTGCAATATCATTTGGAGTAGCTTCTACACGATAATCCTCATCTATAGTAGTAAAATCAGGAACTATTTCTGGAGCAATAGATTTACTTGCTGCTCTAGTAGCACGCTTAGTGGCAGTAGTAGTTACTTTAGGAGTAGTAGTTCTAGGTTTACTCGCAGTTACAGTTACTTCAGGTAAATTACCGGCATCCACTGTTTTACCATAGCTATCCCAAGGAGCAGTAATATCACCTTTTATGCCCCAAGTATCTCTAGCTACAACTGGTTCTGCCTTATTAGTACCAGTTACTTTATATGTAGTTCCTTTATACTTGAAGGTATCCCCTAAATTATATCTATTATCCTGCACATTTATAGTATTATGCCTACTAGATACTCCACCATTATAATAGGTTTCAATACTCTTACTCTTATTCTTTATGCCTTTCTTAGCTTTCAGATTCTCTTGCATAGTAAACAACTTATCATGCAACATTTTGTTATTCATCTCATTAAGCATATCTGCATTCTAGGCATATATGTCATTTCCTTTACTCTTTCTTTTAGTCATTATCTTATCCCCTAATTCTGCGAAAGTTTTACTTGTACCAGGTACTTTTAAAGTATTACTTAACACTCTACTGCCTTCTGGTAAATCAACTAGATTACTATCAGTAGGTTGACCTTGTTCTGGTACTTTACTTACTGAACCGTCTGGAGTTTGTATTAACTCTCCATCGTCAACATATGCCAATGAAGAGGGTACACTACCACCGTATTCAAATACATCAGTATCTACTTCAGTATTGTCTTCATTAAAGTCATTGCGTAGTCTTTCTGTACCAGCTATGGCTTCTCTATTCCGAAAGGCGTTTACCCTTATTTCATTTCTACGCTTTCTAAGTTTCCTGTTCTTAAAAGCTCCTATCAGGCCAGTACCTAAAGTACCTTCGTCAAAGTCAGTGAATGAAGTCATCTCTGCCTTTTTACCTTTCTTACCAACTAATCCTACAAGTGCTCCAGCCCCAGCTCCAACTGCAGCACCTACTGGACCGCCTATAGCACTACCAAGTTGAGCTCCAGATCCTATTCCTTCAGCTATACCAGTAATAGATTGCATAGCTGCTTCTCCACCAGTAGTAGCTGTAGATGTCTAGAAAGGACTTGTTAAAGTATTTACAGCTCCAGGTATTGCTTGCGCAATGCCAGCAATATTCATAGATCCTAGTTTACTTCCTAATCCTTTTGGAGTAGCTTGTTTTAAACCAGAAGGATCATTTGGCGCAGCTCCTGTTAATATAGAAGACTATAATTCGGTCATGTTACTTAGAGATGCTGGCAAACCAAACTATGCAGCAGGCACTCTTATTTTCCTTTTTTTCTTTATATTCTTTTTCATATTAAATTTTAGAATATCTATAAGTAGTTGTTATCTAAGGCATCTAAAAAGAATAATCCTTATCTGATTTAAATTTATAATCACATACTAAATATTTACCTCTTAATCTAGCTGGAAATGATGTATTATCGTCTATATCAAAATCATCCTATCTAGGAATGGGCATTCTATATGTGTCCTCTCTATAGTCAAACTATAAATCTTGACCTTCTTTAGTTACACTTTGATGCTTAGTGGTAAATGTCGCTTTGTCAAGCACATCTTGCCTTAATATTCTGTTATTAGGATCTATAAAGTCTCCTTGGAATATTATATTGTCAAATACTTTAGTATACTGAGCGTCTTTATTAACTACTATTCTTAATCTGATGTCTTTATCAATATCGCCAAATCCACTGATATCTAATGAATTTATGATATAAAAATCACCGTTCTTTATAGTTACTGTCTTATCTGTAAACGGTAACGTAAAATCTGGATCAAATGTATACAAAGATGTAAATGCATTCAGTCTCTCATTATATATCAATGACTTATCATACAAACAGAACCACACCTCATCATATTTTTTGTCATATAATGAATCAGCTCCTCTCGTTTTCTAGTCATACATAACATTTACGTAAGATTGAACATTACAGTCTTTGGATATGACATTCATTCCTTGACTACCATACTTTAGTATTTCATTCTTATGAGAATCATACCAGTATATGTTACTACTAGAGTTTGTTATACTACGGTCATTTATGACATTTGAACCATTTAACGTACTAATATAATCGTATCTGTCCATTATACCTCCAGTACCTAGTACTAGTTGGCCGATGTTATTGTCTTGTATAAGAGACCTTTCATTTACAGATAGTACTCCAAATGCATTTTTCTACCAGAAATACAGTTTATTGAATATACTCTTTATGTTAGTTATTTCTCCGTACTGATAATCCACGTCTATAAAATCAGCAGGCTTGAATACAGACCAATTATCTACATTTTCATTCGTAGTTTTAGCCTGTGATACATAAACTCTATTTGCAGATTTTACATTAGCTTCACTATATAATCCTTCAGTGGTAAGCATCTTACCATTAGGAGTTACTGAATAAACGTCATTATATAAATAGAATGGTTTACTCTAAGAATGATAGGTTCCTAATTGTACTGGCTCTACCTACATATAAGCATCAACTGTATTTAAACTGGCATTGTAAGTTCTATTAGTCATTTCTCCCATAGAAAGTTTTAAGTTAATAGTACTTTCTAGTGGAATATATGCTCCAAAATAACGTTTGCCTTCTAACCATTCATTTACATCATTTCTCTAAAATATCATCTACGCTGGATAGTCAAGAATACCAATATAAGTATCTCCACCAAACGCATATACAGTAGAAGTATTTTTATCTCCGTAAGCTCCTGTAGGAATGTAAACAGAATTACTTCTAGCTGAGTAGGTATTGCCATTATATGGAGTTATTGGTTTTTTAGCATTTACTACTATTAGTGGGCAGTCACTGTCATACTATCCTTGATGAGTATAAGAGATAGGCTTTATTTCCCCTATATCATCATCAGATATTTGTAATATGAGGCATGGACCAGCTGGACCATATGTCATTACATCAGTATCTTTATTACCATAATTAAACTCACTAGTAGCCCAATTAGAATAAGTAATATCGCCAATATTCACTTTATACGGTTTTACTCCTCCGTTTAGTACTGCATTATACGGTATTATAGGGGGTAACTTTGCATCTGTTATATTCTATTCTTTTCCTACCAGTAGAGGAGTATTTGTTCTTACGTAAAATTTCTATATATATGCGCAGTAGTAATCAGCATTAAATATTTGAAATACTTGTGCAGAATTACTGCCTAAATCATATACTTTAGTTTGTTCTCTTGAAGTGCGTGTATACGATCCTTGAGGTAAATTATACGCATAACTACTTATTGCTACCCAATTCTTGATATTAGTTCCTTCAGTACTTAAACCTTCTGTATTAAATTCAGATAAAAGAAGCTATTGCTAGCTAATGTACATATTATCTTTGAACAAGGACTCCATTTTTTCCCCATTAAAACATACTTCGGGGGAAATAAATCTCCAGTATTTATCTGTGGTTTGGGATGTACTAATAATACTACTTACCTTTCCTCCTCTTTTTCCTACTAATAAATTTTTAAGTTTAGAATGTAGGAATGGCATAGGTCTATATTCATTAGTATCTTTAAGACTTTCTCCTCTACCTATTTCTCCAGTATCCGCAGTTTCTATAACTTTATAATTATGTATAGGAGTAATAACTCCCTATGATACAATAGTTCTATCTTTTTCCGTTCTATCACATCTTACTATCTCGTAAGATACAGCGTCAATGGGGAAATTCTTTATAGTAAATTTGATGCCCAATGGTTTAGATATCCAATTACTACTACGCGTACCCATTGTAGGAGCCTCATATAAAGTAGGTATCCTTATATCTCCTATCCATAATACAGGTGATGCTATAAATTTACTATTATAGAATACAATACCAAAACGATATACTTCGTCGCGTTGGTAACTTTTGAATAATGACGCTATAATAGGATCAGCATAATTTTTCTATCTGGTAGCATAAGGAATAGTTTTAGTAGTAATACTGGAACCATTTAATTCGTATATATCCATAGTTTTGAAATATTCTGATGAACATTCAAGGCCTACATTATTTTCTAATCCTCCTCCACTAAGAGGAGAAAAAGTCTCAGTTAGTTCTGTATTAATAAAACTATAAGATATATTTAATCCGTTTCCACCAAGTTTTTTTCCTTCTCCATATATATAGTTTACAGACGAACTAGGAATAATTTCTCTTTTAGTATTATAAGGATTAATACAATCGTGATGTTTCGGAATTTTGCGCATAGTATCATAATCCGTAATACCGAAATATTCGTAGTCATCAGGGTTAGCAGTTTCAAGTCTAACATAACCATCATAGTTAGCTCTATATGCTCTAGCATCATATTCTACTAAATTATTATTATCTTCTATCATTGGAATCCAAGATGTTTCCGTGATATTAGATGCGAATAATCTATTTTGTAAAGAAGTAAGGCTTTTACATATAAAGGAATAACTTGTAAATGCATTAAATTCCTCCTAAGTCATAGTACTTAATACATTACCTCCAGTATCAGTATAACTTATGTAATCCACGTTAGTATCTATTTCTACATCATCTATTATAGAGTAAGTGGGAATAGTATTGTTATCCTCATAAAAAATGCGTACAATAGAGCATCTACTAAAATCTTTAGTATCTAATTTTGCTCGCATAGTACACCCTTTTCCAGTATAGGAACCTTTTTGAGACCCTTTGTGATTACTTAATGAGGAACTAATTTCAGAAGCATCTAAGTGTACCAAATTACTTAAACTAGATAGAGAAGTCTGCTGGGAATGTTTATTGTACAGTCTATAACAATACTGTACCATACCTGCTTGGAAGTTACCAGATACTATCTCTGTAACCTCAAATGGAGGTAGTACAGCATTAGGGATTATATCAATACTATCTGGATTAAGTATATTTCCATCAGCGTCCAATAATGGGTTATCTACATTAGGGATCTTAACGTACTTATCATCCATTATATTGATAACCTTTATCGTAGAGTTACCATCTGTAAAATAGCACCTAATGTTAGATGCTGTTTCATAATTCAATACCATACTAAGTTGATTTGAATTAGAATCTTCACACAGTTTTAATTTACCTTGTAGTACTATTGTACTATCTAGATTAGGAGAATTAAAGTTTGATATACGATAAACCTTATTGTAGCCATCTTTTAATTTAGTAAATACTACAGCTATGTCATTTATAGTAGACGTACCTATTACTTCTTCTGTAGCTTTTATATTGAAGTTATACTTCTTAGTTCCTTCTACACTTTGTAATACTCCAGTAGTACCCTAATCATCTGTAATTATACGAACATCCTATCCATACCTGTATTTATTATTAGGTAACAGAGTATCGTCCGTATCGGTATCCATACCAGCAATAAACGTATTTATTTGAGCTGTATTACTAATCATAATCTATTCTAATTATATACATTCTATTCGTCTCCCGTAGTAGAGAAGAACGTATCGTGGTCATCAAATTCAGGATATAATTTAGTCCAAGTATTCTTAATACTTTCTATATCATCTACTCCTGGCATCATTGCCTCTGCATATGCCTATTTACGATAGAAGTTATAAGAATTACGTATGTCATAATAATCTCCTTGACTTATCTATCCTCTTAATTTCTTAGGATACATCAACTTCATAGTTACGTACCAGAATATTGCTTCTTTATACGATTCAATATCTGGTATCATAGGCATACCTTCACTATCTGTGAATATTGCATAGTAGGATATCTTAACAAAACCACAAGGTATATTAGTCATAATATAGCCAGGTTTAGTCATATACTATAACTCATTACTGAACATAGTGCCATCTCTATGTCCTACTGTACCATTGGTATACTACCCATTTACTGTACCTACTGTCCATTGATTAAGTAATATACTTAATGTCTATCTTAAGCTAGTATCTTCATTTAGTTTCTGTAATGCTTCTGCATCACTAGTAAGATTAAACATGTTCTTCACTAATGGAAATAATTCAGTATCATGTATTAACATACAAGGTTTACCGCAACCATTATCGTGGAATACTCCAAAGCTAGATGTACTCTTTCTCATAGGAAGCCATCCTCCATTATCCTAAAATGAAAATGCTACTTGACCTAGTTTGTATAAATCACATGGTAGAGATACTTGGTGATTTACTACAGGAAGTATTGTTACTTTATGATCATACTGTTGTATTGCCCCTATCTTAAGTATAGATTCAAGTATCCATTCTCGGATATCTGTTATCTTAATTTGATCTTCCTTTAAGTCTAAATCTGCTATAACCTTAGCTATAACTGATTTAGAACTAATCATTCTATTATTTATCATATTTATACTTCAGGATAGTCCTTTAACTTATTCTTTATTATTTTGCACAGATCTCTCTTATTTTGCCTACAAGCTACAAACTAGTACACACTCTTATTAGTAAGTAAGCAATCCTTCTTTGACCAATAAAATCTATATTTGAAGAATCTGCTGTGTTCATTTAGTAGATACACAGGCTTACCTAATTCTTTAGTAGCTTTCCAATCCCATCTTAGGCTCTTACCTGTAAATTCTTTAGGCTAATGTTTAACTATTGATAATTTACCTAATCTGCATGGTAACTTAAATTCCTTACAATTATACATTACTTCATCTCTGATATACTTGAAATAATCAGTTACTATAGCTTTGAAGGTTTTTAGGTCTACATCATACTAAGTATCTGGCTCTATATATTCTTTATAGCTTATATAGTAATCAGCAATAGTGTAACACTTTCTGTCATATGTTAATCTTTCTCTCATCTCTTACTATATAGGTTTTGTGTATCATCTTCAGAATCATTAGTAGTATCGCTGGGTTGAGTTATTAATGTTCTAAGTTCTCTTTCTAGTATCATCTATACTATAGTAGGAACCATTGCAGATGGTACAGGATATTCATCATCAGGATTGTAACAAGGTATGTCTTTAGTAGGATCCTCAAGTATCACATCTATACTTATATATTCTAATTGATTAGAATCACCTTCTACGTATATTTTATTATTCTTAACCCAAGCAATGTAATCCTTACATGTAGCCTTTCTGTATCTCTACAATTTGGCTTTAGTATAACTGCCCAATTGAATAAGATTACCAAACATATCTCGTACTGCTAGTACTCCTGGTTTATACTTAAAATTAATCAAAGTAGGTAGTTCCTTATCTCCTACATATACAAACTTATTAGGAACTGTTTGTACTCTGTCTAAGTGGATTGGTTCTAATGTAGAGACATACGCTTCATCTACATCATATCCTTTATCTATAGCCTACTTTATTAACATAGCTCTGTAATACTTAACCCATAATTCAATCTAATGTTTGGATAACTTCTCAGATTCAGTTATATTGTTATTACGAGCTATCTGTAACACATTGTCAATAATATTATTTAGACTCATATTTATTTCATTAACGTTAATACATCCTAAAACGCATTTTAAAGCGTTTTGAGACACTTTATGTGTTTGCCTTTACAATCCCTTAGTATAACTAATAGCGCTTCCTGTACAGTCTTAAAACAAAAAAAGGTTGACCTTATTGATCAACCTTATCCATTACATCTTGCATATCCTATGGTAGCATCTATTTCATTGGAGGTGGAACCATTTGACTTGCTTGTTTAATTACTTTCTTTAACTCATCTATTTCTTTCTATAAAGCATCTATCTTCGACTCCTCTTTATTATCTTCTTCAGTACCAAGTTTATCTAACAATGTTTGACATTTTCTCATCTCTTCATCACACATTACGTATACATAGTAATACCACATCTTGCCTTCATCTATGTCTTTATCATTTAGCCAAGCTTTGGCAAACTCAACATAGTTCTTAGTATTATTAGAACCAGTGATATTAATGATTACTTTGTAATAGTCAGAATAAACCATATTTAATGCTACGAACCAATCATATCGATTGAACTTACTTCCTAAAGTAATTCCATACTGACTGGCTAATGTAGTGGTTTCCTCTATAGACCAATGCGGTCCACGAGTACCATCCTCATTTTCCATCTTCATTACAGCTTTACGAGCGTGCTCCTCATTGAAGTGTGGACCATGTTCTTTCTCATAAGCTTTAATATGAAATATTCTATGCATATTATTATTGATTAATATTGTTTTGAATATGTTATTTGTCGGGAATTTCTATTACCCGTGTATCCGTTACTTTGATCAACGGATTGCTATTTACTATCTGGTAATTTTTGATATGTATTTTCTTAAAGTCAAAGTGAAAGAATCTAACTAGCCAGTTCTTATAAGTATTCTTATATTCTTTGTTCTCTGTTACGAATATTGTCTACTAGTTTTTTATATCTATTTTGGCTGTTAGGATTGAATCCTTTCTACTAACTATGATAGTTGTTAAGTCATTGAGTTTTAACTCTTTATCGAAGTCTATTAACTTCTCTTTAATTACTGTTTTCACAGAATCCTTAATCTCAGTATTGATTACACTTACATTGGTTAGATTCTTATCTTTGACTTTATTTTCTTTCTTAACCTAGTTTATATATTGTACCAGGCTATCCTTACTATAATTAAGTTCATTAATAGTAAGTTGTAATACTCTATTGTGTGCTTCTTTATCTGTAGCTATACTTTCGTAAGCCTTTATATTGTTAGTTATTCTATCTATTTCCTTATTTTTCTTACTTAACTAATTGTTCTAAAACAAAATAGTCGCAATAAGTAAACTAACGAAACCTACTGCGACTATTCTGATATTATTACTGAACCAATTAATTATCTTTACTATTATTGGTATCATCTGATAGTTCTTCATCTAATTCGACATCTAAAATCTGTTCCCCTTTCTTCTTTACTACTCTCTTAAGTATATTCCATATCTTCCATTTAGGATGTAACTTACCTAAGTGTTCTAGTAAAGAAAAGAACTCAACGAGAGCGATAGCACCAGCTATAAACTCGATAGCATGTAAATCGATAGAAGTTACAATAAACTTCTCAATAGTAAATGCTCCACAAATAGCTACTATAGCATCTCTGAGTTTGTAGAATATCTTTGACGTTAATCTCTTAGAACGAGCAAAAAATTCGTCATCTTTGAACTTCTTATTTACCTTACACTCATATATAGTGTTAACTACTATGACACCTGCTAGAGCCATTATAGGAACATATACTGGTGAATATAGTGAAATTAATCCACCTATAGCAGCGGAAAGAAACTTTTCTGCACTGCTAAACATGTTCTTAAATATTGGCATTGTGTATTCTCCTAACTGATAATAATTCATAGATAGTAACTGATAAGTGTAACCAAAAAGTCCTTGTTGATTTGAAAAAGGGGATAAAATCAGCAAGGACTCTGAAAATTGTTCGAGATTATAATTATATAACGTACATGGTATTATTATGTTCCTGTTATTGAATAGTCACTAGTAACATCTAATAGCGCTTCTTACTTACTATAATGAGGCTATTTTATTCTCTAATAGAGTAACTCTATCTTCTAGCTATTTAACATATTTAGATACAGATAAAGCACATACAGTTCCTAGTACTCCATAGTTTAAAGATAGATATTCGTCATTATCTTTAGTAACAACTTGAGGTAATTTATCAAGCCAGTAATGAGCATTAGTACCTAAGTAAGCTTTATTAACACTATTAGTGCCTTGTTTTATTCCATTCATATTATCCTATAATTAAATAAAGAGTATTAGATGATTTGGATGATGCATCATATTGTGCCTAAGTACAAGATACTATATGAAAGCCATCTACTGTATCAGCATTATAACTAGTAGATCCTGCAGGTCCTTGTGGCCCCTGATCTCCTTTGTCACCTTTTGGTCCTTGTGGGCCTTGAGATCC
>ENA-ORSI01002738-ORSI01002738.1-human-gut-metagenome-genome-assembly--contig:-NODE-2738-length-12221-cov-20.077265_pt1 | contig 12221 bp, 18 predicted proteins | sample MGYA00242187_ERZ509154 | MGnify/ENA primary metagenome ERZ509154 (study PRJEB26280, sample SAMEA2338627) | human gut metagenome | biome: human gut; feature: human-associated habitat; material: faeces...
ATTCCAATACCGAGTACCACGACCGCATTGTAAACCTTGTGAACAGCAACGTGAATCTTATCCGCCAGCGGATGGAAGCGGCATAGTATCAACCTATAATACCCAAAAGTATGGAAGTAAGAATTGAAAGCATGGTTTGTCTGTGGGACGATAAAATCCCCACGATGTTTCTTGAATTTGTGAACCTCCTCACTCTTGCAACGAGTGAGGAGCAGTTAAGGGCAAGCGTTAAGGACTTTGCCGAAAAACACGAACTTGACAGGTTTTTCCTTTACGGCTTTGGCAGTCATCATTTCTACCTGCACCAACGCTACACGAATAACCCCGAAATGGTGATGCAAAACAGAGTGTTGTCAGTGCATTTCTAACCATCTAAAAACAACGATTATGTGTACACGAATGACAATCAACGGAGTAAGCACCTGCACCGAAGCAGGTACGGAGAAATACGAGCGTTTCCAATCAGGTATCGGCAGACGCAAGCGAACACTTGTGCAGTACGACTACCGCCACACGGACGGAGAGTTGTTCTCTTGTGTCAAACCCACGTTGGACGAGTGCCGAGCCGCACGGGACAAGTGGCTCACGGCAAAGGAAGGAAAGGAGGACAACCGATGAACGCAGCCTATCAAACGCTGATAGTGAAATTCAGCGAGCCTATCAAAGTATTGGACGGCATCTTTGATGATGCCGAAGCGTGGGGAGTTGATACCCTAAAAGGGTGGATAGATGACTACGAGAGCAGCAGGTTCACCGCCATTGACAGCCATACGGCAGTCATCACAAGCGAGTACAATATGGAGTGTCTGATGGAATGGTTGAAACGAAACACACCCATTGCCGAGATAACAGAATGTTAAACAAGTTGGCGGTGTCCGCACCGCCAACCTAAAACCAAGAAAAGCATGATAGCAAAGACTATTTTACAGCAGATAGGCGGCAGACGCTTTGCCGCCATGACGGGAAGCAAGGACTTCATAGATATGGGTAACGGACTGCGCATGAGCCTTGCGAGGAACAAGACGAGCGCAAACCGCCTTGACATCATCTACGATGCAGGATTAGACCTTTACAATATGCGTTTCTACCGCAAGACGTTCAGTAAAAAGACATTCGAGTGCAAGACAAAGGACATAGCAACGCACGAGGGCATCTACTGCGATATGCTGGAAGAAATGTTCACGATGGTAACGGGACTTTACACCCGTTTTTGAGTGGCGGCGGCGAAAGCCGCCCTACTTTCTTTCGGTGAGCATGATGGCGGACAAAGAAAGTAGCATTATCACAATCTTTTTATAATGCTACTTTCTTGGTTGCCGACATGGTATATAGTTTCATGTTGTCGGGGCGAAAACACTCATATTCCACAGACTTGCTGTTTTTCAAAGTCAGTCCCGCATTATAGGCGATGTTCTGATACCACGGCTTGCCTTTACTTTTCACCGTCTTTGAAATCTGTTTTCCATTGAACTTGCCGGATATGGAATATATCCCTTTGCACAAGCTGACAGTCAGATTGGTGTTTGATGAAGCATCCGCTATCTTCCATGCCTCGGTTTTATATCCGTTTCCTAAGATATACTCATGCTTCTCACCACCTTGAACCGTATGCAGGTATATCTTTCCATCTTTGTGTTCCTCCGTCCATTTGATAGCGGTTTTCGTCTTGCCGCAGGTGGAAATATAGTTTCTTTCCTGCGCCATTGCAAAAGCTGTAAGAAATAGCGTAAGTGTTATTGTAATGATATGTTTCATAGACAGTTGTTGTCAAAGATAAAATCCACATATTTGGAAATCATAGCTTCCATTCTTTCCCATGCTTCCGGTTTGCTGAAATCTATGCCATTGATTTTGTGATATTGCCTCGTGAAAAGAACTATGTAGTTGATTGCGGATATGATTATGGCGATAGACATATTGTTATCGCCGCTCCGATCCAAAAACTTATTAAGTTCCTCCTGCAATTTATGACCGATACGCTCACGTTCTTCTATAATTCCCTTGAAAGATGAATGACCTGAAAGTTCCCATACCAGAAGTTCTTGCATGAGTACATTATCTTTTAGATAGTTAAGTTGACACATAAGTACATCCTTAACAATCTGCTTTATGTTACCGTCTTTAGCTCGTTTGATGGTGTCAATAAACTCCGAATAGGCAAACGAATAATAGTCATGACGCTTTGCCCATTCCACGAGCAAACCATCCAACCCACCGAAATAGCGATAAATTAAAACCTTATCGCATCCGGCTTGATTAGCTATGCGATTAACTCCGATTTTGGTAAAACCGTCGTTCTCTACGATATGGCTCACGGCTTCAAGAAGCCTTTTTTCTGTTTCTTTCAATTCCATCTTATATAATGTCACTAAGTGGTGACAAAATTATAAAAATAATCGGTGACAACCAAATATGAGGTTATCTTACCACTATTTTTCAGAAAGTAAAGTAGTCGGAAACAGGAGAGTATTGAGCGAGATACTCTTTCGGAGTGTAGCCGGAGAATAGCTTGAATTCTTTAATCATGTGGGATTGGTCGGTGTACCCACACTCGTATGACAGTTGGGCAAAACCTATTCCCGGATTATACTGCAAGACGAATAAGGTACGTTGCAACCTGACTATGCGCATAAAATCTTTGGGTGTCGTTCCTATGTTTTCCGAGAAAATCCGGGAGAATTGTTTCTCACTCAAACACGCAATATCCGAAAGTGTCTTGATATTTGTTTGAGAGAACTTGTTGATATGGTGTATCACTTCCGCCAATCGTGGCAGATGATAAGGAGTCCCAGACATCAGGCACTTATAGAAATAATCTTCAATCAACTCAATGCAGGTGTCGTGATTTTCGCTGTCCTCAACTCTATGCGCCAGATCGCGCAAGGCTGGATTTTCAATGTCCGCAACCGCCACATTCCTGTCACGCAGTAAAGTGACCGGCATACGGAAGAATATTTTTGCCGCATGAGGCTGGAATACCACCACTATCATTTCAATGTCACCGTTTGAAGTCACATCCGAATAGCCGCTTTCCTGACCGCAAATAAAACTCTGCGGCTGTAATTCATCACGGTTCGTGACTTTCAGCCTTTCGCCACGATGGAACACAAGCGACATACAGCCCGTCGGCAAAGTGCGTTGCGACACTATGCCGGATGTCTTATCCTGCAATATCCAGTAATACCGTATGAACGGTTTCAGGGCAGGCGTTGGCTGTATGATTCTGAATGTCTGCATCCCGCAAAATTACAACATGACAATTTCCAATGATAGTAAAAAACGGACATTGGTGTTATATGTCTCACTCAACCGTAAATTCCTCTGAATGATAGTTGCTGTAAAAACGACCTGATATGGCGGTAAATTTAAGCACACAATAATCGGGATCGGTGACACCTTGTGGGTAGTATTCAGTATCCCCGTCACGCCAAATCATTTCCTTGCTTTCAGCATCGGTCAGAACTTCCATTGTGCCGCGAAGCATTGCCCCTCTGAAAAAACGGTTGTCACAGAAATAGACACACGCTTTATTGTCAGACAGGAATTGACGTACACGCATTGACGACGTATTGGTTGTGAAGTAGAATACTTTTATCCCTTCTCTTCTCCGGGGTTGAAGCATTGCCTTGACATTCGGATAGCCTTGTTCATCGACGGAGCCGATGAAAGCAGTTTTTAATTTGTCCGCCATATTGCCGACGGTTTGCTCCGGATTTTTCATAATTTATGTGATTATATGGAGATGTGAGCAAATTCGCGGTTTATCCAAATGGTAGCCTCATTTCCGATAAAACGGATAAGCACATAGTTCGGATCTGCCGGGCCGCCGGGAAAGTAATTTATAAAATACTCCTGCCACATCCGTTTGCGGGTTTCATCATCCGTAATGATTTCGACTGTGCCGCGCAATGCAACACTATCGCCATAAAACGAGTAGGAAAGCCCGGCTTTGGGATTGAGCCTGAAATCGGCAACCTTTTCGGAGTCTGCTGCGGTCACTACCCAGACCTCATTGCATCCTAACGAATAAATTTTATCTAATGGCACAGGGCGAGGAAAACCGTCCGCATTGACCGATGCCAACGTAACCTCTTTGCACTGCGAAAGCAGGTGTGTAGCTTTTTCAGTCAAACTTCTTTCATCTATCTCTTTCCAGCGTTTGAGTGTTGGGAAGATTTGTTGCATTTGAGCCTTTGCCTGTTGGGGCGTAAGATTCCAACCCGTTTCCTTGTTAATCTGGTCGGTAAACTGAGTGCAGAACTCTATCATCTGGCTCATGTTGAAATCTTGGAGGAAAGCACCTTCTTTGTAGCAGTAGCCACAATAGTCCTTGCTTTTACTTCCGTCTGAATTTGTGCCGATATTACCCTCAACGAGAGGCATACCGCAGCTTTGACAAAATTTTTGTTCCATATGTTCTATCATTATTTTCAAATAATCAACGTCATCTTTTTTTGAATTTCTCTTTTGCGTATTCGTAGGATTCAAGGATGTAAGGCTTTAATAATTCAAATGTCGCTTCAGATGGGGTTAAAGCGCAAATCCAGCCCATCCACGCATAGACCGGATGCGGTATAATAACATCCTTTGTGGTAAATTCATACGGCATATCAACAATGCCGCCTTTACATGGGCGTTTGGGCACTTCTCCGAATAACGTGCGGAAAGTCTGTTTTCTGACTCCTATATTTATTCGCCACGCATCCTCACGGTCAAGGTGGGAAGCTCGGTCATTGTCGCCATCCTTTTCTTTTACCGTCAAGACATAAACACCACGTTTCAACATCCCCCCCGGATTGTAGAAAATCCCACGCTCGCCCCAACTGTTTATTTCGACTGTCCCGTCAAGGTTGTCAAGGCAATACTTCAAAATATCGTCAGGTGTAATGGTCATATTTAATCAGAATCTTTAATTAACCTATACATCGTTTCTATGTCCTCCGATGCCATCTCGAATTTTGACTTTTCAATCAGAATGTTCTGACCGGTCATGATGTATGAAGGTATAATGCGTATTCCTTTATAGAAAATCTCAGTATTCCGTAGCTTGTAAGTAGAAATACTTGGAACGGCGTTTTTCTTTGTCGCCTTCTTGCTGATCATATTAAAGGCTTTCTTTGCCACATCACCCATAAGCATGATAACCTTGACGTTTGTAAACAAAGCAAGTTCTTTTTCCAAATAGGGCAGGCTGTCCTCTATGCTCTCTTTTGAAACAGCATATTCGCTTTTAGGAGTCTTGACAGCATTAGTAATGTAAATTCCATTATTCAGAATATCCTGTACCGAACCCACCTCTATCCCTGCTTTTCTGAATAATGGAATTGTTGTTGACATATACGCTGAATTCGGCTTCCCGTAGAAGTCTTCCTCCGGACATGACGGGACAACCTCATTTATCATGATTGCCCGTATCGTTTCAGGTGCGACATCCACGTTGTTAAACCGCATATCTGCTTCATCTGCGGATAACTGTTGTAATTCTTTCTGGATATTCATCATAATAGTTTGAGCAATTCTTCGTGGACTTTTCCGTTTGTTCCGGCTACCTGACTTCCTTGAGCCTGGTCAAGTGCGTTGCCGTTCCAATCGGTCACTTTTCCTCCGGCCTCTTGTACCAGAAGCATACCGGCAGCATAATCCCAAGGGTTCAGATATACCTCGAAATACCCGCCTTGTCTGCCACACGCAGTATATGCCAGCTCCAAGGCTGCGGACCCAAGCCGTCGGACATCTTGGGAGTTTTCATAGACTTTGAAAAATCGGGCAAAATTTTCTTTTGCCAACTCTCTTTTAGCAGTGCCGATACCGATTATGGTTTCCGAGAGTTTATTGGCAGAGGAAACGTGTATGGGCTTGCCGTTCAAGAAACTGCCTTCGCCTTTGACGGCAGAGAAAAGCTCATCGTGAAACGGGTCATAGACAATGCCCATGACAATCTCCTTTTGGCGACAAAGAGCCAACGAAACTACGCTGTGCTGATAGTCGTGCATAAGGTTGGTAGTACCATCAACGGGATCGAGAATCCAATAGCTGTCAGTATCCATCCGCTGTAAGCCTGTTTCCTCTCCGAGAAACTGGATGTCCGGTGCAAGTGTATATAGTGCCTTTTTCAGAAAGTCCTGTACAGCCACGTCAACTTGCGTAACGTAATCGGCAACTCCTTTTTCTTTCACATGGGCTGCCATTTCCCTATTCGTGATTATCCCCTTAGTCTCTTTGACCAAGCTGATTATGCGTAGTATATCCATATCTATAAAATTTATTTTAATAGCTTTTGCAGACCCTCAACTGAGATATCCATCCTTTTTGAGACTTCTTCTAAAGTCATTCCGTTAGAGATGAATCTCTCGATAACCATCTTCATTTCTTCGCCGACTTCTATAAGATGTCCGTCCAAGTCATAAAAACGAATCACCCGTTGTCCCCAACTATGTTCGACGACACCGCCCAAGAACTCGATTCCAGAATAGTTGTCAAGTCTTTGTAAAAAGCCGTCAAAATCATGTTCTTCAAAAACGATCTCAACATTATTGGGCTTTTCATAGACTTCTTCTTTGGTCACGCCAATGAGCCAGTCGAAATCCTGCTGTAAGGCCAGACCGCAGGAAAACAAGATGTTCCAGCCATAATCCTGACAGACTTCCAGCCCGAACATGTTTTCGTAAAAACTTCGGGCTTTGTTTATGTCTGACACGGATAAAACTGTACAACAGAATCTCATAGACTGTTTTTCCAGCGTTTGAGGGTTGGATAAAATTGCCGCATCATCTCTTTCGCCTCTTCTACGGTCATATTTTCTCCGGACCACTTGTTTATATCATCTGTGAACCGGGCACAGTGCTCGACCATCTGCTCCATAGTCAAGTCCTGCCTGAACCGGCCATCCACGTAACAATAGTTGCAGTAATCATCATTACGGCTGCCATCGGCATTTGTTCCCTTGTCGTCATCAGTCAGCGGCATACCGCAGCTTTGACAAAATTTCTGTTCCATATTCTTATTTCTTTTTATGTTCAGTCAAACTTTTCCAAACTATATTGGAAATCTCGGCAATTATGGCTGATGTCGCTGCCATGTCATAACTGGAATCAGCAACAAACACGGCTATTGAATATCTTGTGCCGTCGGGCAGTTTCACATATCCACAATCATTTACTGCGGATATGCGTCCATCCGGTGTTGGGAATCCTGTACCTGTTTTATGTCCAATCGTAGCATTGATAGGCAATAAAGGAGCTGCAAGCCTATCACGTCCGGTACTACATTGTTCAAGCATAGAAGATATTTCGGAATAAGACTGCGATGTGTTTCTCATTTCGATGTAAAACCTGTCAAAGAGCTGTGCCATTGCCAGAGGAGTGGTACGGTTAAGATAACTTAGATATGGGTCACGGTGCATATCTTCTTCGGATGCACCTATTAAAATTTCATCGGAAATATTCAGTTGCCTCATTAACGATGTAGCTCCCGATGTCCCGCCAATCCTCTTTAATAGTATATCCGCCGCATTGTTGTCACTCTCTACCAACGACCATTCAAACAGTTCTCTTACAGTCATGGCATTTCGGCTCTTACCATACATTTTGAGCATTGGACTATATGTGTCCTCGTTCAAGTCATTCTCCCCGAATGCTATGGAATCGTTCAACGACATATCGTTATTATCTATCCAATGTGCAACCGTCAGAGCCAGTGGAAATTTGACTACGCTCATCATAGGGAAATCCCGGTTACCGTTGATAGATACAGTATCTTTGCTATTGATAATGACCGCGACACCTATACGTGCATCTTTCCCTGCGATATATTCCTGCAAAGTATTCTCTATCACTCTGTTTTCTTCAGCGAAAACAGGCAATATAAAAATCAGATATGTTATTATAACCAGTAATATCTTCATTTTGAATACGGTTTGTTCCTTATATAGTATTATGCTCCAATGAATCTAAATCACCGTTTTGAATAGCCTTGATTGAATTACGGATTTTAGCTGTATCCCAGTTCCACCATTGGAGTTTTTGCAAACGGGTGATGATATCGGGGGAGAAACGTTTGCGTATCTCTTTCGCCGGAATGCCGCCTACTATTGAATATGGCTCGACATCCTTTGTTACAACTGCCCGTGTACCGATTATTGCGCCGTCGCCGATAGTCACCCCAGCCATGATTACTGCGTCATAACCTATCCACACATCATTACCAATCACGATGTCTCCTTTATTGTCCCATGCAGAGGCGACATCAGATTTCGGTAAGCCCCATTCCTCAAAGAAAAGCGGGAACGTGTATGTAGAAAACGATTTCAGTGTATGGTTGGCGCAATTGAATATAAACTTTGCTCCGCAAGCTATTGAGCAGAACTTTCCGATAATCAGACGATCCTGATTTATAGGATAATGATACAACACGTTATTCTTCTCAAAGTCACGAGGGTCATTCACAAAATCATTGTAAATGGTAAAATCTCCGACTTCAATATTCTGGCGCGTTATGACTGATTTAAGATAGACAGTCTGATTATCTCCGGAACGAGGATATATCTTTGTTAGGTTCATATCTAAAACTCTTTAAGCCGTTCTATTCTTGATGATTGCCTTCGATTACCTGATTTATCAAATCTCGGACTTCATCATCCGACATTTTTCTGTCCCTTACAAGAGTGCTTATCACTCCCCGAATGGAATTATTAAAATATCGCTGTACCACATTCATCAGATTGTTGCCACAATACTCATCTCTCTATATAAGGGGATAATAGATGAATCCGTTGTTTCCTGCCGGTTTATGACCTAAAAAGCCCTTCTCAACAAGAAATTTCACGAATGTAGATATGGCGGTTCTGCTTGGACGAGGTTCGGGATAAGTGGCGATAATCTCCTTGACGGTAGCTTCACCCTTCTCCCAAAACTTGTTCATCACTTCTTCTTCGCGCTTGGTAAGTTGTTCCATCATTAAATGAAATTTAGTATATGCAAAGTTAGTCTAAATAAATTAGTCAAGCAAGCAAATACGGCTATTTTTATGATTTATAAGCAAACGTGATTATTACGACAATGAAATTTGTAGATTAATGAATGAAAAATGAAGCAAGAGGATGATATTAGATAATTCCCCCTCTTGCTTCATTATTATTTACATTTTTATCCCTTTTGGTCGGTTTTCATCCTTGAATTGAAAGCCCGGTCGTCCGATAATGACATGGTCGGCGATGAAATTGCCAGACGGACTTCGTTCATCCACCGGGCTGCGAATCTGCGGGACATCATCGGTTTGTTGTGGCGATATGCTCCGTACACCTTCCGCATCCGGTTTGACTTCCTGTCCATCCTTTTCTTTTTCTTTTTCGGCGACTTCGGGCGTGGGCGGCGCAAGCTCCAACTGTATCTTGCGGTCAAGTGCAGCAAGTTCTGACTTCAACTGTTTCAGTTCGTCCTCTTTCTTCCACACCTTACCCGCTATCTCCTGCAACTGCGGAACCTCCTTTTCCAGCACCTCGTTCTTTCCCTTATACTGGTCAATGATGGACGGAATCCTCTCCAATGCGTTCAGGAAATTACGTGCGGCGGCTACCGGATCAGCCATCGCCAGATGCCCGTTGTTGTAGGTGTACTTGTAGTTTCCCTCCACCACGAAGCGGTTGTCGGTAAACTCCAGCTCCTCTTTGAGTATCCTTTCGCTGACCACCTTTATCGGGAAGCCGTAAAGTTCCCCGACTGGCTTGTACAAACCGCCCGTCGTGGCGTTCTTGGCTATCTCCTGCAAACGCTTCCCGATAACCTTTTCATCGGTAGAATCCACGCCGTCCACCTTGACCACATTCAGGCGGTTGCCCTCCTTATCGGTCTTGACAACGGAAAGAAAGCGGTTCCAATCTTCCGTCATGGCTTCGATTACCGCCGTGTTGTTACGCAGTTCCCCCGTCTTGGCTTCCAGCTTGAACTCCGAATCGCGCTTGCCCTTGTTGAACGACTTGCGTTCCCCTTCAAGCGAGGCAATGCGCTTCTCTAATTTCGCTTTGTCAAGCAGGTCGGTATTGCCGGATAGTAACGCCATGTACTCCGAGAAGTTCATGCCCGATTTCTCGTCCATCGCTCCCTCGTCAATGGTACGCGCGCCCATCGCCCCGCTCTTGAGCTGCGAGATGAACGTCTGCTTGCAGTGCAGAAGGTTGAACTTGTAGCTGTCCAGCGACTTTTCCACAGCGTAGATGATGACATCCACATTGTTCCCGGCAAAATGCTTGGCAATCTCGTTACCCGCCCTGACTCCGCGTCCGTCACGCTGTTGCAGGTCGGACGGTCGCCACGGCGTATCCAAATGATGGATGGCGACACACCTTTTTTGTGCGTTCACACCCGTTCCGAGCATGGAGGTGGAGCCGAACAGCACACGCACCGTTCCGGAGTTCATCGCATCTATCACCGCCTTGCGTGCCTTGTCGGTCTTGCACTCCTGAATGAATCGCACCTCGCTTGCCGGGATGCCGTAGTCCTCCGTCAGCTTCCGTTTTATCTCGCTGTACACGTTCCATCCGTCGCCCGGCTGGTACGTTCCCAAATCCGAGAACACGAACTGCGTGCCTTTCTGCGCGTCGTATTTGTGGTAATACTCCGCAATCGTCTTGGCACAATGGGAAGCCTTGTTGTCGGGGTGGTCTTCGTAGTTCGGGTCTATCATGCGCATATCAAGAGCCATCTTCCGGGCATAATCGGTGGCGATAAGCATCTTAGCCTTTTCCTCCGTTTCCGACAGAGGCAATCTGCCCAGCAGCGTGGCGTCGCCCGTCTTCGCAAATTCCATCAGTTGTTTGATGAAATACTCTTGGTCGGGCGTGGGCGGTATATGGTGCAGTATCTCGTTCTTGTGCGGACGATCTACACCCACATCCTCTGCCGTGCGGTAGTCGGTTATCTCGTTGTAGAAGGCGGCAAGCTCCGGCACTTTGATGAAGTAGCGGAAACGCTCCTTCTGCACCACGTTGTTCGTCACGTTGAACTCGAAGTCGGTCGTCTTCTTGGCGAAGATAGCCGCCCATGCGTCAAAGCACCTAATATCCTGCCGTTCCAGTTCCTTCGGGCGCAGGTACTTGAAAAGCAGGTACAACTCCGTCAGCGAGTTGCTGATGGTCGTGCCAGAAAGGAACGTAGCCCCCAAGTCCTTGCCCGTGCGCTCCTGTATGGTACGTATGGCAAAGAGCATGTTCAGGGCTTTCTGGCTTCCTTCCGAGTTTCCCAATCCCGCCACACGGTCGTGCCGCGTGTTGAAAGTCAAATTCTTAAATTGATGACTCTCGTCAATGAAGATATGGTCGATGCCCATCTGCTTGAAGTCCACCACATCATCCGTGCGCGATTGGATGGCATGTTCCACCTTCTCCAACTTCGCTTCAAGGTTGTGCTTGCGCTTTTCCAGCCCTTTCAGCATCGCCCTCGATACGTTTTTGCCCTGCTGCCGCAGCACTTCGAGATTTTCCTCCACCGTGTCAAGCTCCGCTTGCAGGATGCGCTGCTGCAACTCCGGCGACTGCGGAATCTTGCCGAACTGGTCGTGCGACATGATGACGCAATCGTAGTCGTTGTTCTTGATGTTGTTGAAGAAACGCACGCGGTTGGCGGTCGAGAAGTCCTTCTCCGAGGCATAGAGAATCCGCGCGTTCGGATATGCAGCCTGATAGGTGGCGGCAATCTCCGCGACATTGGCTTTCAGTCCGATAATCATCGGCTTGTGCGCCAAGTTCAGACGCTTCATCTCATGCGCTGCAATGCACATTATCAGCGTTTTACCGGTTCCCACCTCGTGGTCACAAATGCCACCGCCATTCTGTTTGAGCATCCAGACGCAATCCATCTGCGACGGATAAACGCTCTTGATACCCCGGCTTGCCAGCCCTTTGAGGTTGAGGTCGGGAAAGGTCTGGTGCGAACCGTCATACTTCGGACGCACGAAACAGTTGAACTTGCGGTTATACATTGTTGTCAGCCGTTCCTTGAACTGCGGCGACTGCTCTTCCAGCCATTCCGAGAACCCGTTACGGATTTCATCAATCTTGGCGTTGGCGAGCTGTATGCCCTCGCTGTCGCGCACTTTGATGTCATTGCCATGCTCGTCCTTGCCGATGGACTTCATCATGTCGGGGCAGGTATTGTGCAGGGCGTGTTTCAATAGGTGCATGCCGTCATAGTTCCGGTAATAGCCCTTCACTAAAAACTCGTCCGTGA
>ENA-ORSI01002743-ORSI01002743.1-human-gut-metagenome-genome-assembly--contig:-NODE-2743-length-12208-cov-2.223402_pt1 | contig 12208 bp, 10 predicted proteins | sample MGYA00242187_ERZ509154 | MGnify/ENA primary metagenome ERZ509154 (study PRJEB26280, sample SAMEA2338627) | human gut metagenome | biome: human gut; feature: human-associated habitat; material: faeces...
ACTTTGAGTCCTCCGCGCGGTACTTTCTGCACTCTTTTTCCATCTCGCGCAGAATCCGCTCTTTTCCATAGCATTTCCGGATCGCCCATTTGCACCATTTTGCGAAGCTTCCTTTGTTTCCTTTTAAGGTCTGGCGGTAGGTGCGGAATGCATTCATCCGCTGGCTTTCCAGAAACAGTAGCTTTTTCCAGTGACGGTCGTACTCCGGTGTATCTTTTTCCGGCAGTCCGTCAAACGGGAAAATGTCGACGAAAAGACCGGTATCCACAGCTCCTGCCACGTGCTCCACAAGACTCGTTCCGGTGTGTACCAGCTTTCCGTATGCCAGTGTGAAACCCTTTGTATTATGAAAATTCATGACGCGGTACGGTGTATCCGTTTCGCTGTTTACAATCTGTTCCAGTTTTTCATAATCCGCTCTCGGCATCCAGACATCCACATCATCATCCCACGGAATGAACCCCTGATGCCGGATCAGCCCGAGCAGAGTTCCATCTGCTGCAAAATAGATCAGGTGATGTTTCCGGCAGACTTCATCCAGATACAGTAATATTCCAAGCGCAATCTCCTGTTTTTCTTTTAATTCTGTAATTTTACGCATAACAGCATTGCCTTTCTGTTTTGTTTTTCCCATCCATTATAACCCCTCTGCCGGATTTTTTCAATTTAAAGTTCCTGCCGCTCCGGCGCCCGTCTGAAGATTCCGCACTGTTTTTATCAGTACCTTCATATCCACCGGTTTTACTATGTGTGCGTTCATGCCCGCATTGAAGGCATTCTGCACATCTTCTGAAAATGCGTTGGCTGTCATCGCAAGAATCGGGATTTTCTTTGCCAGCGGGTGGCTGCTGTTCCGGAATTCTTTGCTCATACCGATTCCATTATCCGCTACCCGCAGGCACATCTGCGCATAATGATCCGATGTCGGCACCAGCATCAGCATCGACCAGTCGTATCCGTCCAGCTTCTTTAAAACCATGTAATACGTATTTTCTTCGATCACAACATCCGTACACATAATGGTCTTTTTTTCTGTTCTTTGACCAGACTGTCATCCAGCGTACCGGATGAAACTTCTTTTACGTTCTTCAGATATTCTTTTGCTGCATCAAGACCGACGATTCCGGTATCCTGCTGATTCAGCTCGTCTTCCATTCCTTTTAAGAAACCACAGATCACAACGGTGTACTCTTTTTCGTCCTCCAGATCGGTTCCATCTTTGGTCAGAAGCACATATGGATAAGGATATCCGTTTCCATTGAGATCACAGCCTTCTTTTGCCATTTCTTTGATCTTTGCACCCGTCAGGGTTGATGTCTGCAGCGTTCCATTGCCAAATCCAAATAAGCAGATACAATACGCTCTAATGAACGCATTTCCTTCTCTGAAAGATAATTCTTCGCAACACTCACATCACTTTTTACAATCTTGCCTTCCGGCGCTGCTGCCCAAGTAGTTAATCCCATGTGTGGCTTATCTGCATCAGCCCGCTCATAAATCAACTCTGCTGCTGTATGTCCGTGAACTGCATAATGCATCTTGTTTTGAACCTTTGCAAAGAACTGCTTTGTTGTTTTTGCTGTTCGGTCATAATCAAGAGCTGTAGCATAGATATCGGTTATTTTCTGATAAAATCTACGCTCCGAAAGACGGATTTCACGAATCTGCTCAAGCAAGCGGTCAAAGTACTCTACTGTAAGTACGGATCCACCATTTTTCAGGCGTTCATCATCCATGACCCAACCTTTAATGGTGTAGTCCTTCACGATGCCATTGGCCCACTTGCGAAACTGCACTGCTCGTTCATTGTTCACCTTGAATCCAACCGCAATAATCATTTGAAGATTATAATGCTTTGTATCACGAGTCACCTGACGTGAACCTTCGGTTTGAACTATTCGGAAATTCCGAATAGTTGAAGACTCTTCTAATTCACTATCTGCATAAATCTTTTTAATATGTTCATTTATCGTTGGCAAACCAACGTCATACAATGTGGCCATCATCTTCTGTGTCAGCCATATATTCTCATCCTCATAGCGCATCTCAATGCTGTCCTGCTGATCACCGATAGATGCAACATAAGTCAGGTATTCCGCTGCGCTGGAACGGATGGTTATTTCATCTTTTTTCTTTTTCAAATAGGGAACCTCCTTCTGGTTTCTTCTCATTTCACCAATTGAAAATCACAACAAAATTAATAGCTTTAATATGTCTTTGTAAGTCCAGAAAAATGTGACTCCACAATTCTATCCATCTGATTAGCAATCTCCGCAAAAGACTGGTTCAAGTCTAGAGTTTTAACACTTATCTGACTTCCATGCATTTGATACACATTGTCCGGTTGTATTTCTTCTTCTGTCTTTGCATAGAGAAGCATTCCAGAAACTGTATTTTTCTCCTCTCCAAATTGATAACTCCGATTTTTTACGTATGTAAAAATCTGATACAAATTATTGGAATGAATCGTATGTTTATCAAACTGGGACTGTGTTGTGTGACTATAGTATTTTGCGTCAATAATAAGTACAGTATTGCCACGTTGCAGATGAATATCACTTTGCATGACCGGAAGCATGGTTCCAATACCATCATCCAGTGACCACGGAATCTGTGATGCACTGACAGATATTTCAGGATAATGTCTGCTGTAATACTCCAGAATAAATTTCTCATACAACCTACACATACGTTGCTCATCTACGAAAGAGGCTAACCTATAGTCACCTGAATCTGTTGTAATAAGCATCCCCTCAATAATCAACTGGCAAATACTTACAAGCATTCTATATGTTTGATTGTTACGCTGAAAACGAATGGACGACCATTTAATTCCTGTTGGTTCTATTATCTCTACATTTGAAAAATACAACATTTTCTTTTTTAGATCATCTTTGTATTTTGCTTGCACTTTTCCATTGCGTAAAAGAAGCGTAACAGTTGTTTTCAGTATTTGATTCAGTAAATTGTTTTCTGACAACTCATCAAAGTCGCAAGTAAGTACCCTTTTATGTGCCAACCTATTTTTAATTGTACCCGGCATATTTATTTTGCCGCGCATAGATGAAAGTTCTTCCTGACGACTTATGTATTCTTTATATAGCCCTTGCTTTAACTGCAATCCAATTCCCTTAGACAGAATCGCTGCCAGTAGATTATACATCTCGTCAAAAGACTCTACTGCAACATCTTCATAGGTTTCTTGGTTCAGTGCCTGAAAAGCATATGAAAGCATATGATAAATATTATTGATTAAAATGCTCTTATCCTTTGTCATTGAAATACACCGTGCAAAATATTCTCCCAACGTTGCAGTTTGTCTGTATCGTCAAACCAGTATTCTGCTAACATAGGCAACACATCAAAATCAACCACATCTTGCATCCATTCTTCTGTACACTCATCTGTGTTACAGAAATAGCTATGCCCAATACAGAAACCTTTACCAAGTGATTTATCTTTAGCAATTTCTTGGTTCAATTTCTTAATACGGTCAATTAGAGTATTGAATGTGTCGTTTGCGAATCCTTCCTGATATTTAATAAAACCTTCTGAATCAAATCCCGGTTCCATATCAAAGAAGCTAAAACGACGACGAAGTGCGTAATCAATCATCGCCAGACTTCTATCAGCAGTATTCATCATGCCAATGATATGTAGACGCTTTGGGACAGAGAAGCTGAGGCCGTTATATGCCAATGTAGCTTTAATATCTCTATAATCTGCCTCAATTAACATGAGTAACTCACCAAAAATCTTACTCATATTTCCACGGTTGATCTCATCAATGATAAAGAAATAATCTTTATCAGGATGGTTTGCAGCCTTTTGACAAAATCTATAGAAAATACCATACTTCAATTCAAATCCATCTTCAACCGGCTTATACCCCATCATAAAATCTTCATAGGAATAATTCTGATGGAATTGCACAAACTCTATGCGATCATCATCCTTCTCACCCATAATCGAATATGCAAGTCTCTTTGCCGCAAATGTCTTTCCAACACCTGGAGCACCTTGAAGAATAATATTTTTCTTCTTTTTCAAAACTGCAACTAAGCGATCATACTTTGCTTCAGTCATATATACATCATTTAAGAACTTTTCTTTGTCATATTTTTCAATACTATCTGCTGCAGGTGGTGCTGGATTTTCATCACGAATCATGTCATAAATGAAATCATATTCACCCTTTGTCAGTTTAAACAGACTACCCTGCGGATTACCAAAGTACTCCATCTTTTCAAGTTCTGGACAAGCTTTCAGAGTTGCATAATCAATTGGAGAAGACAGCCCTTCTACTTTTTCAAAATAAATTGATTTTCCATCTTGTTCTGCACTAATTTTGAGAATTGCAACTACCTGCTTTACCGGTGTGGACTCATAGCCGATTATCATATCTCCAGCCTTCGCATCTAAGAAATTCTGAAAAATACGCCGTTTATTGCCGTTATCATTATATAATGTATAATCCTGTACTTCTCCAACTGGCATGCTAGCCATACTCCATATTTTGGGATTTGCATTCAAAAACCAGTATCTATGATCTTCTTCTCCTTCTTCATCTTGCGCATACAAAAGGACTTCTGATAAATCTACTCGATCTAGAGCTTCTGCTAATTCATCACGAAGTTTCCAAACATAAGATCCTTCTTCATCTTGCGCAGCATTCTTACCAACATATAATACAGGCCAAAATCGAGAGTTTTCTTCATCTCTTGCAATTACTGGACATCCAGTTTTTTGAACAATACGTCTTGCCAATGCAACAGATCCACTATTATAAAAGTTCTTGGTTTCTCCGTATTTCACAGCAAGCTGAGTGCAAGTAGCCTTTCCACCATAATCCTTCATTCGTTTCATGATTTCGAGACTACTCTCATTAAATACGTCTTTATCTGTCAGAATCTCTAACCAATCCTCTACCGTTAATGCCGGAGTATAATCTGTCGGCCACCACTCATCCGCTTTAGGACCTGGTTCCTCCTTGTTCCAATAGCGAGAAATAAAGAAGCCCACATCTATTGTAAGAGTTCGTAATTCAGGATCAGCATAACATGTAGATGTCAACTGAGAATTAAGCAGATTTTTAAGTTCATCATCCTGCTGAAGTTCAACACAAATCTCATCATAAAATGCCACAAAGTTCCTGATGTTATCAGCATAGGCACCCTTTTTGAATCGATAATCACTTTCCAGCTCCGATGAGACAGCTTTTACTTCACTCAATTTGTAAATGTAGTATTTATCCGGATAACGAAGCCATAAATATGTCATTATCGCATTTTCATACTGGTAATGCTGAGCTGCTCCATTGCCATACCTCTCTAATAACATATTAGATTTATTTTTGAAGCTGGCTACTCTCTCATATAAATCCTTACTCTCATCATATAATTCAATATACATTGAGCGCACTTCTTCTGGAGCAATCTCTGCAAACTTGGTAATCATTCTTGCTGGGAAGTTATTTACCGATGCCAACAAATTAGCCGTTTGAGCAAGTGACTTTGTTAGCATTTGTGCAAAATCATCTAAATTGACATCCCAATTCAACTGAAAACATTGCACAGCCTCCCATTTATATTTTTCATTAGGCCACTGCTGCTGCACAAAGCGTTTTTTGTACTCTACCAGCACTTCTTTTAGTCGAAATTTATCGAACACTGTCTTTCACCGCCTTTATACCGATTCTCTAAGACTTTTATAAATCTCATCAAAAAAAATTTCCATTACCTGATGTTTCATTTCATCATTTGACAACAACATTGAAAAGAAATCTTGATTCTGTGACAATCCTTCAATAAGTGCATCATCAATATCATCAAAATAAGAGAACTCAAAGTCTTGCTGTGTGTTATTCTTAGCACTTGTTTTAAGTTTATCTGACTTCATAAGGATATCTCTAATCTGCAGCATAGCCTTTACAACAACATCGTTATCATAGTTCTTGCCAGTCTTGCTGTTAATCTCATCGATTATTTCAGACAGTCTCTTTTCTTTATCCTCACTCAAACCAAAGTGTTCCGCTGTTGGCAATTTCATTACCGGCTTTGCAACCAGGTCAGATGAAACATGTTCTTCACCTTTTTTCTGAACAAATTGAGAGGCTTTGATCTTTCCATCTAAATTAAAACCACCACCCGGATGCTTAATATTGATATAAGCTAACAGGTATGAAATAAAGTTATACTTCTTGTGCAAATCAGTATCTTCAAAACTAGAAACTTGAAGCAAAAACTCATAATAACGAACAAATCCACGCATATCTGCCACAGCTTGACGCTGTGTTTCATACTCATAATGTTCCAGTAGCTTCTTGCTTTTCTGCAGGAAAAATGTCAACCTCTGCTTCTGTTTTCCTGTTACCTTCTGTGAATACAATATATCATTAGCTGCTTCAATATCAGCCGGATCAAATAATGCATAGGCATCAATAGTAGCTTCCAAGTCGTAAATTGCATTAGGTGTTACTGAATTTGCCAGTAATGTTGTGGTATAGTATGGAGCAAATGCAGCTTTGATATCCTCGTATGTATTTACAAAATCCAACACAAATGTTTTTTTATCATATGGAGCACAAATACGATTAAGTCTCGAAAGTGTCTGAACAGCATTAACACCTCTTAGTTTTTTCAGAACATACATTGCGCACAGTTTTGGCTGATCAAACCCTGTCTGATATTTATTGGCAACCAAAAGCACCTGATAATTATCTGTATCAAATTCTTTGGTGAGTCTATCCTCCGGAAAACCATTGATAGATGCCTCTGTATATTCTTTATCATCATCCGGTAGTTTTACTTTTCCAGAAAATGCAACCAGAGCATGAATGCCGTCGTAACCTTTCTTGGTAATGTACTCTTCAAAAGCCTGTCTATATTTAACTGCGCCTTGTCTGGAAGCGGTAATTACCATTGCCTTAGCCGGGCCACCCAGTTCCTGCATTACCGTTGTTCGGAAATGCTCAACAATTACTTCTACACGCTGTGCAATATTAGTATCATGCAATTCTATAAAGCGTGCAATCTGCCTCTTTGCCGCATTCGTTTTACAACGAGTATCGTCTTCGATTTCCTTGTTAAGCTGGTAAAAAGTTGAATACTCTGTATAGTTCTGCAGAACATCAAGAATAAAGCCCTCTTCTATAGCCTGCTTCATCGAATAAACGTGAAATGCTTCTCTCTGGCCATGCGTATTCAAACGACCAAACAACTGAATTGTTGTCGGCTTAGGTGTAGCTGTAAATGCAAAAATTGATACATTTGCTTGCTTACCGTTTCTTTTGATTTCACTTGAAATCATATCTTCAACATCTGATTCAGTTTGATCACCAGAACCAAGCGACATTGTTACCGCAGCCATATCTTTACCTGCAGTAGAAGAATGTGCCTCATCAATAATTACTGCAAAACTTTTATTCTTAAGGTCCTTTACACTATCAACAATATACGGGAACTTTTGAATTGTGGTTGCAATAATCTTTGTATTACCATTCAATGCAATCGCAAGGTCAGCTGAATTGCACTTATCGTCCATAACACGAATCAATCCGGCCTTATGCTCCATTCCCATGATTGCTTTCTGAAGTTGGCGGTCAACAACAACTCGGTCAGTGACAATAATGATGTTGTCAAAAATTATTTTGTTTTCTTCGTCATGAAGAGATGTTAAACGATGTGCCAACCATGCTATAGAATTTGTTTTTCCAGATCCAGTGCTATGCTGAATCAAGTAATTCTGTGCAGTGCGATTTTCTCTAACATCGGCAAGCACTTTTCGAATAACATCCAGCTGATGATATCGAGGAAATATTAAATTCTCAGAGCGCTTAATTTTTCCTGTTTTATCATCAACTTTCTCTTTTGTCTCAACAAAGATAAATTTACTAATTAAATCTAAAATCGTATCCTTTTTGAGGATATCTTCCCACATATATGACACGCTATACTTATCTTCAAACGCAGGATTTCCAGCACCAGCAGTTACACCTTCTCCGTTACCCATATTGAATGGGAGGAAGAATGTTGCATCACCTGCAAGTTTCGTCGTCATATACACTTCTTCCAAGTCCATTGCAAAGTTTACGAGAGTACCTGCTTTGAACATAAAAAGACGGGTCTTAGGACTACGGTCAGTTCTGAATTGGTAAATCGCATCCTGATAAGACTGACCTGCAGCATTGCACTTCAACTCGAATGCAATGATAGCTAATCCATTTAGGAAGATAACAACATCGATCCGTTCCTTGTCGCTGGCCCACACTTCCTCCATTGCAGAGAAAATATTCTGTCCATACTTTCTGGTCAAATCTGGATTGAATGTAGTTGCCGGTTTTGTGTACATAAGTTCCAGCTTCTGATTAGAAATTTCGATTCCATGCTTCAACACATCAAGAAGGCTGCCACGAGTTTTTGTCGTTTCAGCATTGATAAAACTAACAATCGTCTCTTCCAAATCAGACTTATATATTTTTCTCAGATATTCCATCGTTTCGTGCTGAGTATCTTCTAGAAACTTAAAGAGCATCTCACGGTCAACTGCAAAATAGCGATCAAAGTTACTTGCCTTACGAATAATGTAACCGTTGTCGTTTTCCAATCTTTCAAAGAGGAATTTCTGATATTCTTTTTCAGACACAATAGATGCGTGATGAATAAGCAGCTCGCTATAAGTTGTTACTCTCTTAACAGCATCTTCTGTATGCTTTTCCGCATCAAATCCAGTAATTTCAACTGTCATTTTATCGTCCATTGATTATTCCTCCTTCCTTATTCGGTTCTTCTCTCGAATTGTTTTATTTGAGAAGTCAATCGTAAATTCACTGCCATCATTACTCGTAATAACCGGAATGATATCCCCTTCGGTTACAGCATACAGTTCACACCAATTTCCCGTTCCATCCGTTTTTGTCGCTAACACAATCGTTCCATTTTTTTTGATGTGGCGGTACGCTTCCTCTAAATCTCTACTTCGATATATTTTTGTACTTTCGTTTGCAATAGCATACGCTTTCACAGCAAACAGCATATTGGCATGGTCATTAAAGCCAGCCTCACTATTGACACGTTTATATTCAGCAGCAGAGATGTGCAACTCTGTTCCTATGCCAAGGGAGGAAGTGACATATTCTATTTTCATGATTCTGGCACCTCCTTTTTTCCCGTTACATATTCATAAATAGTTGCCTTTTTATATTGTTCGAGCATGTCTAGTTGCTCTCGTTTATTATCGATTGCTGTTTCTATTTCTTTGCAAACCAAATCTAAATGGTCACATATCTTTTTTTGCTCTTCTCTTGATTCAGGCAAAGGAATATAAATATCTTTAACTTTATCCCAGCTACGGAAGTCACTCGTATTACCTCTAACTCCGTTTGAAATAAGTTTATATACCCCTTGAAAAGCAAGATACTGCATATAATAAACTACAAAACGCTTATCCTCGTTGCTGTCGCATACATGAACTACTCTGGTAATCTTTCCGTCGTATTCTGATAAAGCGATTGCACCATGCCATGTATCCATTCCATGTATTGCAATGTCACCCTTTTTAATTCCCTGCATTGTCTTCGCTTACCATTTTCCCTACAGCATTTTCATCTCTAATGAGCACTTTTCCTTTATTGGAGCATACCAATGCCGTGTCTTCCGGCAAAAATCCTCTAGATAGTTTAGTACATATGTAGCCAATTTTTGAAATAGACCACGTTTCTTTAATCGGCCCCATATAGAATATCCCGCTATCCTTTAAAGCTGAATTGCAATCTAACCCTCTTGTTACTCCCTCAGATATAATAGATTTTTTATAATCTTCTAATAAATATGTTCTATTTAAAATTTCTCCTTCATCATCAAGCCATGGTAATGAAAATTTATCTAAATCCCAAATATGTAAATGTGTATCTATAATTTCCATAGTGATCTCCTTTTTATTTCATATTAATATTCTACTGGTGTTCCACCTTCTGCACTGGATTTATAGCAGCTTTCTACAACACACATTGTGTGGTATGCATCTTCTACGCTGTTCATGTAATCATAATCTGGATTCTCTAATTTCTTCATTAATCCACCCATTGTACCAATGAATGCTTCTGGGAACCAGCTTCCACGTACTTTTAACTCTCTCCATCCTTCTCCATCATCAAGAATATATTCTACTTTGTCCGGACGTCCTTCTGGATAATCTAAGATCAGTCCTAATCTGACACGGATCGCACCTTTCATTCCTTCAATCTTTAACATACTTTCCTGATAATCTTTTGCATAATCATGGTTATGGTTAATATGAAGGTTTACTCTTAAATCTTTTCCATAATCCATAATAATTGCTGTTCTTGTCTGTGCCAGATCTCTCATCTTAGGATGCTGCATTGTTTTGCAGTAAACACTTGTTGGGTCACCGACAAAGCTTCTAATACAGTCAATATAATGAATACTATGATAGTTGATTTCCATTCTTTCTTTGCTGAATAAGAAATCCCATAAATGCCATGGATGTAATTCAACAACTCTCCAGTCAATATCTACGATTTGACCAATCTTACCTTCATCGATCAGCTGTCTTGCAGCAATGATATATGGTGCCTGTCTTAACTGGAAGTTAACTCCTGCGATCAGATTTTTTTCGTGGCAGATATCTAAGATTTCTTTTGCCTGCTCAATGGATTCTCCCATTGGTTTCTGCATTAATACTGCTGCACCATCTGGTAACTGTTTTAAAATAGAAGCTGTTGCAGATGCTGGAACTGCGATATCGAAAACTGCATCATTTTTCTTTGCAATTTCTACTAATTCTGGAATTGTAGATGCTACTTCTGGGATATCAAACTGTTTTGCTACTTCTTTCGCTCTTTCTTCATTTAAATCATAAATTCCTACGACAGGATATGATGCCAGTTTATATGCTGGAAGATGAGATCCTGAAACGATTCCACCGGCTCCGATGATTACGATATTTTTTGCCTTTTCTGGCATTTCTGGAACATAATTTAACTCTTCGATTGTTGATACGTTATCTACCATGATAATTTCCTCCTATATCACTTTGTTATTTATAAACTGTTTGAAATTCCTACAACTACTAATGCAACAATGATAACTGCATTTCCAAGTAATGCAACATTTCTTGCTTTTGCAAAACCTTTCCATTCTCCGTCTCTGAATCCCCAGATATTTGCAATGATCAGTGCGAGTCCATTAAATGCTACCCATCCGATACTTGGTCCATATGCCCCAAACAGTGCTGTTGCTTTTCCATATACTGCTAATGCCGCAAACCATACGAAAGATGTTAATAGTACTTTAAAATATGCTTTTCCACAACCAGGCTGAACATAATTAACATATGTTTTGTTTTTAATTAATTTTATCATTGCGTATCCAAAATTGGCAATAAATCCACCAAAGAATACAACAACCCATGATAATAAGCTGGCACTTGTTGCATTTACCCCGTCTGCTACTGCAAGATTTACTGGATAATTTGATGCAGATGCACCGATATTAATCGCTGCTGAACCTGCTCCTGAAGCTAATGCTAAGATTAAACCTTTTACAAATACTCCACCACTCTTTGTTGATTTATCTTCTGTAGAAGCAGATCCTCCATTGCTGTCTTCATTTTTAATAAATCCTGCTTTAGATAAAACTGCAACTCCGATCAATAAAATAGCCTGTCCGATCAATAATACTGTTAAAACCTTGGCTGTTGGTGTTGTATGAAGAATTGCCATAGGCACTAAGCTTCCTAATAAGTTGGATAATCCAAGGTTAACACCTGTTACCATTGAAACTCCGATCATATCAATGGCTCTGCTGTACCAGATTGAGCTGACTCCCCAAAAGAATCCTGCTAAAGCTCCTAAACATAATGTCTTTGTTGGTGTAGCTAAAACGTAAGTCATATAATGTGGTACTTCAATCGCTGCCCATATATGTGGAATACATAAAACTCCTACAATGGAAAACAATACCCAAAATGCCTCCCATGAAAACGGCTGATACTTTTTAAAGCAAATTCCAAAGCTTCCTTGAAATATTTCGGATTCCCGACCGGCTCCCCAATGCAAAATAGTTTTTCCTGCTTTCTGCGATACATGAAGAAGACCTGATCTTTTCCTTCTGATTTGAAGAAATAAAGCGATTTGTCGCGCAAGTAGACCAAGTGCCCTGCATTTCCGCAACCAAAGCGACTGATGATC
>ENA-ORSI01002748-ORSI01002748.1-human-gut-metagenome-genome-assembly--contig:-NODE-2748-length-12192-cov-2.321579_pt1 | contig 12192 bp, 9 predicted proteins | sample MGYA00242187_ERZ509154 | MGnify/ENA primary metagenome ERZ509154 (study PRJEB26280, sample SAMEA2338627) | human gut metagenome | biome: human gut; feature: human-associated habitat; material: faeces...
CGGTTCGTCAAGGATGAGCACGTCGGGTTCCGCCGCCAATGCCGCCGCGATGGCCACACGCTGCATCTGCCCACCCGACAGGCTGGTCGGCACGCGCTTGCGGTAGCCGGTCATGCCGACCAGATCGAGCATGACGTCGATCTGCTTGTCGATGATGTCCGGTGCGATGCCGCGGTTTTCCAAAGGAAAGGCGATCTCATCCTCAACGCTCGCACAGAACAGCTGCGCTTCGGGATCCTGCTGCACGTAGCCGATACGTTCGGACAACGCCGATACGGAATGACGGCTGGTGTTCATGCCGTTGACTTCCACCAGTCCGGTCATGGTGCCGTCCGCCAGATTCGGGATGATTCCAGCCAAAGCCATGCACAGGGTGGATTTGCCGGCGCCGGTCGGTCCGATGACGCCCACGAACGAGCCTGATTTGATATCGAAGCTGACATGCTTGAGGCTATCCACCGGCTTGCCGCCATCCACCAATGGCTCATACTGCCAACTCAAATCACGTACCGTGATCATGCGCTCTTCTCCATATCTTTCAGCACATCAGCCCATTGCACCGGCCGCGAACACAGCCACTACGGATACTATATGAACGAATATGTATAAATAAAGCCCGTGGAATCGCCGTTCATCGGTGAACCCACGGGCTTTATTTATGCAAGACAATAATGTATCACTCACCGGCCTTGACGCTGAGGTTGCCGAGTCGCACCAGCGGCGGATAAGCCTTGCGCACCGCGGAGAACAGTGCGAAGCCAACGATCAGGCCGACAACCATCTGGAATGAGTTGCCGATGATTTCGCCTAGGGCCGGACCGAAGCCAGACAGGATGCCGCCGGCGATGAAGTAGCCGAACACCTTCCACACGCCGGCCACCAGAGAGCCGATGACGACGTTGGCCGGTTTGAATTCACGGACCAGCAGACCCACGAGCACCGCCTGCAGACCGTCGATGATGAAGGTGAAGATTGCCCACTGCGGGTATCCCGAGATGAGGTCGGACAACGCCGGTCCAAGACCGCCGATGATGCCGCCGACCCACGGGCCGAACGCATAGGAGCTGAAGAAAATCATCGTGTCGGACAGGTTGAGGTATCCACGGGTCGGGGTCGGAATCTTCACGAACATGGTCAGCACGGTGGTGACCGCGGTCATGATGGCGATCAACGGGATGGTGTTGACCTGAATAGCTTTCTTGATATCGTTCTTGACGTCCTGCGCCATAATACAGTCTTCTTCTCTCTTTTTTACCAAAATAGCAAAACCATCTTGCTTTTCCTACGATTCGTAAAGAAATCGCAAGGAATTTCTTTCGATGTATCAAATTGCGACATACCATATCGCAACAAGCGAAAATTTTATCCCATCCGCGTTACAAGCGCAGTGCAAAGCGGGCGGCCCGCAACACCCCCTTCTCATGGTGCAGCGGACCGCCCGACAGTTGTTTCAGACCAAAGTCACTTGGCCAGACCGGATTCGCGCAAGGCCTTGAAGCCGCTTTCGAGGTCCTCGATGATGTCGTCGATGTTCTCCAGTCCGATGGACAGGCGGATGGTGCCCTGGTGGATGCCCTGGTCCTCGAGCTCCTCCAGCGTCTCCTGGGAGTGCGTGGTGGAGGCCGGGTGGATCACGAGGCTCTTGGCGTCGGCCACATTGGCCAGCAGGCTGAACAGGTGCAGGTTGTCGATGAACACGCGTGCCGCGTCCTTGCCGCCCTTGATGTCGAAGGTGAAGATGGAACCGCCGCCGTTCGGGAAGTACTTCTTGTACAGGTCGTTGTCCTTGCGGCCTTCGATGGACGGGTGGGAGATGGACTCGACTTCCGGAACGGTCTTCAGGTAATCGATGACCTTCAGCGCGTTCTGGACGTGGCGTTCGACGCGCAGGGACAGGGTTTCGGTGCCCTGCAGCAGCAGGAAGGCCGCGAACGGGGACAGGGTGGCGCCGGTGTCGCGCAGCAGGATGGCGCGCACGCGGGTCACGAAGGCGGCGCCGCCGAGGGCCTCATAGAAGTTCAGGCCATGGTAGGACGGATCCGGCTCGGTCAGGGTCGGGAACTTGCCCGGCACTTCGGCCCAGTTGAACTTGCCGCCTTCCACGATCACGCCGCCGAGGGTGGTGCCGTGGCCGCCGATGAACTTGGTGGCGGATTCCACAACGACGTCGGCGCCGTGCTCCAGCGGGCGGAACAGGTACGGGGAGGCGAAGGTGTTGTCCACGATCACCGGCAGGTGGTGCTTGTGGGCGATGGCGGTGATGGCTTCGAAGTCCGGAAGGTCGGCGTTCGGGTTGCCGAAGGTCTCGAAGTAGACGAGCTTGGTGTTCTCCTGGATGGCGTCCTCGAACTCCTGCGGGTTCTCGGCGGAGACGAAGGTGGTGGTGATGCCGTCGCGCGGCAGGGTGTGGCGCAGCAGGTTGAAGGTGCCGCCGTACACGTTCTTGGCTGCGACGATGTGGTCGCCGGACTGGGTGATGTTGCGCACCGCGTATTCCACGGCGGCCGCGCCGGACGCGACGGCCAGGCCCGCGGTGCCGCCTTCGAGGGCCGCGATGCGGTCTTCGAACACGCCCTGGGTGGAGTTGGTCAGACGGCCGTAGATGTTGCCCGGGTCCGCCAGTCCGAAGCGGGCCTCGGCGTGGTCGAAGTTGTGGAAGACGTAGCTGGTGGTCTGGTAGATCGGCACCGCGCGGGAGTCGGTGGCCGGGTCGGCCTGCTCCTGGCCGACGTGCAGCTGCAGGGTTTCGAAACGATAGTTCTTGTTTGCCATGATGCGCTCTCCTTGGATAAGGGTTCGTTGTTCTCGTCTTGGTTGGCCACCCGCCCTGCCGTGTAGGGCGCTTGGCCAGGTGTTGGTAGCGACAATAAACCGGCCGGCGAGCGCAACGCAAGCCGAACGTTATCGCACTTGCCTATATCCCCTTATAAACCGTTGGAATCATTGGCTTTCCCCACTCCCCCAACCGTTGAAAAAACCATTCGGAACCATTCGACACGCCGAAGTCCCGCATGTCGGTGACCCACCGTGAGGAACGGATGCGCGTCAGGTCAGGGGAACGGCTAAAGTCATGGGCAGGCAAATCGCAAGAGAGGTTCCGATATGAGCGATGAGATTCTGTACGACCGTGATCCGCGGTATATTCCGCGCGTCGCCGCGGTGCATGACATGTGCGGTTATGGCAAGTGTTCGCTGACGGCGGCCATTCCGATTCTGTCGGCGGCCGGCTGCGACGTTTGTCCGGTGCCGACGGCGCTGTTTTCCGCGCACACGCGCTACGAGGTATTCACGTTCCACGATACGACCGAGATTCTGGACGGCTATCTGGACGCATGGCGTCAGGAGAACGTCGATTTGGATGGCGTCTATTCCGGTTTTCTTGGTTCCGCGGACCAGGTCGCAATCATCAAACGCCTATACGCGGAGTATCCGCATGCCTTGCGGTTGGTGGATCCGGTGATGGGCGACGGCGGAGAAATCTACGCCACGTACACTCCTGAGCTGTGTCGGGCGATGGGCACGCTGGTGGATGGCGCGGATGCGCTGATGCCGAATCTTACCGAGGCATCCATTTTGACGGGCCGTGACTATCCAGGCCAGGATATCGACGACGCGCAGGTGGATGAGATTCTTGGGGCGTTGCTTGCCGCCGGTGCGAAGAACGTGGTGCTTAAGGGCATCGATCGAGGGGATGGCATGATTCGCAACTATGTGGCGTCAGCTTCGACGGGCGTCGCCGGAAAACAGGAGCTGGCGCATGCCAAGCTGCCGTTCATGACCCACGGCACCGGCGACGCGTTCGCGTCGGCGCTGTGCGGCGCGGTGATGGCTGGCCGTCCTCTGGCCGAGGCCGCGAACATCGCCGGCGAGTTCGTCCGCCATGCGATGGAAAGCACCCAGTATCAGCCGAATCATGAGGAACGAGGCGTGAGCTTCGAACTCAATCTCGACGAATTGACCGCTTTGACCCGTCGTTGACGGTTCATCGGTCACTCTTTTCGCACAGAGGCCTTGGATCGTGTTGTGGATAGGTGTGGATAGCGTCGACTCATCCACCGACTATCCACGACACGCCCGAGATACGTAAGTTATCCACATTAGCCTATCGGCCTTGTCATGCGTGGCTTCTGTCTGTTGGACTAGGGCCATGAACCATTCATCATCACATGATGTTCCGGCCCCAACGCAGCCGCCGGAGCAGATTCTCGATTCCCTAGCGCGGCGTCTGCATGACGGCACGCTGCGTTCCCGACAGATCGGCGAGCTGGGAGAACAGTACGCCGCCGCATGGTTGGAAAGCCAAGGGTGGCGGACGCTCGACCGCAACTGGCATTGCCGATACGGCGAACTCGACGTCGTGTCGCGCAATCCGATGGGCCAGATCGTTTTCGTCGAGGTCAAAACCAGACGTACGATGCGCTACGGCACCCCTCAGGAGGCGGTGACCGCTTCCAAGCAAATCAATCTGCGCCATGCCGCCGTGCAATGGCTGACGGCGCCGGAGCACCGCATGCCGAACAGTGGCGTGCGTTTTGACGTCGTCACCGTCGTGGTGCAGGGAGACAGACCTTTGCTGCATCATATCGAGGGAGCGTTCTGATGGCCATCGGCAGCGCCCTTTCCGTAGGACTGATCGGTTTGAAAGCCTTCATCGTCCAGATTCAAGCGTTCGTATCCCCTGGACTTCCCTATTTCTCCATCATCGGCCTGCCCGACACCTCATTGTCCGAGGCGCGCGAACGGGTCAAGTCGGCATGCCAGGCAAGTGGTTTCAAATGGCCGGAAACCCGTGTCACGGTCAATCTCTCCCCAGCGTCCATGCCGAAGAAAGGCTCTTCACATGATCTGGCCATCGCGGCCAGCGTGCTCAGCGCGGCCGGCGCAATCGCCCATGACTGTCTGGCCGGCACCATCGTGCTTGGCGAGGTGAATCTTGACGGCACCGTATTGCCCATCAACGGACTGCTGCCCATCATGCTGCATGCGCGGGAGCAGGGAATCGCAACAATCATCGTGCCTTACGCCAACCTTGATGAGGCCCGTCTCGTTCCGGATGTCAAGGCGATCGGCGTGAGGCATGTCGGAGAGCTCATCGAACTGATGGGAGGCGATGCGGACTACCGGATTCCCGAAGCCACGCATGCCGTGAACGCCGATGTCGACGCCACGGGCATGTGCCCTCCGCCCGGCGACATGAGCGAAGTGATGGGCCAGCAAGCGGCCAAATGGGCGTTGGAGGTGGCTGCCGCCGGAGGCCATCATCTGATGATGACCGGTCCGCCCGGCACAGGCAAGACAACCCTCGCCAAAGTCATTGCCAATACGACCAGTGCCAATTTTACCCAGATCAATGCCACCGTTGCCGGCAAGAAAGACATGGAGCAGGTCGTACAGGAAGCGCAGAATAATCTTGGGATGTACGGACGCAAGACCATCCTTTTTATCGATGAGATCCACCGTTCGGGGCGCCCCACCATACCGCGTCGACCGCCGCGCTGGTGGGTGGAGGCGCAGGATTGGCCCAGCCCGGAGCCATCACCCGCGCGCATCGCGGCATCCTGTTCATGGACGAGGCTCCGGAATTCTCGGCGCGTACGCTGCAGACGCTGCGCGAACCTTTGGAATCCGGATATGTCGCGATTTCCAGAGCGAAAGGCACCACATATTATCCGGCTCGCTTCCAACTGATTATGGCGGCGAATCCCTGCCCGTGCGGCTACGCGTACGGCAACGGCGAGCGCTGCACCTGCCGAGAAAAGGACCGAGTCAAGTATTTCAGCCGGCTTTCCGGACCGATCCTCGACCGTATCGACATCCAGATCGAGGTGCCTCCGGTGGAGCGGATAAGTCCGGGGAACGCTCCCTCCGGCGATTCGAGCCATGCCATACGTCTGCGTGTCATCGTTGCCCGGCAGATGGCGCAGGAACGGTTCCGTGAATTCGGCTGGTGCTGCAACGCGCAGGCTACCGGCACCTGGCTGAGAGCCAACACCTCCCCCAAGGCCATCGAATTGGTCAACCGCGCCTTGGCGAGCGAGCGGCTGAGCCTGCGTGGCGCCGACCGTGCCATGCGGCTTGCGTGGACATTATCCGATCTGGCGGGAAAGACTTCCCCAGGACCTGAGGAAATGATGCAGGGAATATCCATGAGAACGAGGCTGGCATGATGGTGACGATCGACGACGAGACCCTGGCCCGCGCGGTGCTCACCTTCTGCCTGGACAGCGCCGACGCGATGATGTACGCGCTGGTCAAAGGCACCGGCTCCGCGGCAAGCGCGCTACAGCTGATCGCTGACAGCGGCCCTGGCAATCACAAAAACGTGACGACCGCGGCCTGCACGTCATTGGATGCGGCGTTCATCAACGGCGTCACTCGTTGGGGACGCACCATCAACGCCCGCGGGATGGCTTCGTTCCATGGCTCGCTGGTGTCATGGCAGCAACGTCTGGCATCGTTGCCCAGCAAGGATCCGGACGCATTGCGAGACTGGTTCACAGCAGACGGCACGCAGTGGATCATCGCCCCGCATCACCCCTGTTGGCCCAGCCAACTGAACGACCTTTCACTGCGCACCGACTGGGCATCCCCGCTCTGCCTATGGGGCAAAGGCGATCCGAAGGCGCTGGTGTCATGCCCCGAGCCGGTGGGTATCGTCGGCTCACGGGGCGTAAGCGACTACGGTAGGCAAAGCGCCCACGAATTGGCCCTTCGGATGGCGCGTGCCGGACATCTGGTGGTATCCGGCGGCGCGCTGGGCACCGACGCCGCGGCGCATTGGGGCGCGGTCAAAGCCATGGACGAAATGAGCGCCGCTCTAGCGGGACGCACCGTCGCCGTATTCGCTGGCGGACTGAACCATATCGGTCCGAAAAGCAACCAGAACCTGTTCGAGCAGATCGAAAGCCATTCGGGCGCTTTGATTTCCGAACTGTGCCCCGGAACCGTGCCGGAGGCAAGACGGTTCCTGCTGCGCAACCGTCTGATCGCGGCTTTGTCATCCACTCTGATCGTGGCGCAGGCACGTGCGCGTTCCGGCGCGCTCAACACCGCAGGCTGGGCGAACGAACTCAACCGCAATCTGTTCGCCGTGCCGGGAGACATCACCATGCCGCATAACACCGGTTGCAATCGCCTTATCCAAGACGGCAGAGCCACCATCATCTGCTCACTGGCGGAGATCGACGAACTATGCCATAGCGCGCATCGCCCGCAACATGTCGACCTGCCGGATGACACCGAACATCCGCAGGAATCGACAGACGAATCCGACGATGCCATACTCGCCGCCATTAAAACCTGCGCCGAAGCAAACGGCCACGTCTCCGCAGACGATCTGCTCAATCTGATGGACAAGACGCATCCGGGAGAATATCCCGTCTCGCGAATCATGCGCGAACTGGGCTCCTTGGAGCTTGAAGGCCGCATCAGCATGCGGTCCGGATGGATCATCGCCGAGCAGCGATAGCAGGCCCGGCACCTCCACCTCAGCCGCGTCGAACGTGCGAGGTCACACCTTGTGCGAGAATCGGTGGTATGAGTCCGAAGCATGTTGAAGATATGTATGATGCAGTGATCGTCGGCGCGGGCGCGGCCGGCCTGTCCGCAGCGTTGGGAATGCTCCGTAGCGAGCGGATGCGCCAGATGAGGGCGGACGGCATCGAACCGAACGTCCTGGTGATATCCAAACTGCAGCCGCTGCGTTCGCACACCGGCTCCGCGGAAGGCGGCATTGCGGCCAGCCTTGGCAACGTGGAGAAAGACGATTGGCATTGGCATTACTATGACACAGTCAAAGGCGGCGACTGGCTTGTCGACCAGGATGCGGCGAAGCTGCTTGCCGAACAGGCTCCTGCCACTGTGATCGCGCTGGAGCATGCCGGCGTCGCGTTCTCGCGTACCGATGACGGCCATATCGCGCAGCGCCGTTTCGGAGGCCATACCAAGGATTTCGGCAAGGAACCGGTCCGCCGCGCCGCTTATGCGGCCGACCGCATCGGGCATCAGATTCTGTTCTCGCTATGGCAGCAGTGCGTGGCCGAGGGCGTTGAGTTCGCCGAGGAATGGTATGTGACCGATCTGGTGGTTTCCGAAGACCACGGCAAGGTCGAGGGCGTGGTGGCGTTCGACACGCACAAGGGCGAGACGCATGCCATCCACGCACGCAATGTGCTGATGGCCACTGGCGGTGCCGGCCGTCTGTTCCATACCACGTCGAATTCGTGGGATCTGACCGGCGACGGCATGGCGTTGACATTGTCCGCCGGCCTTCAGCTTGAGGATAGCGAGTTCGTGCAGTTCCATCCGACCGGTCTCGCCCATACCGGCATTCTGCTGTCTGAGGCGGCACGTGCGGAAGGCGGCATGCTGCGCAACTCCGATGGCGAGGCGTTCATGGAACATTACGCGCCGGGTCATGCCGACCTTGCCGCGCGTGATGTGGTGAGCCGTTCCATCATGGCTGAAATCGACGCCGGACGAGGAATCGCCGATCCGAAGGATCCGAATGGGCCGAAGGATTGTGTCTGGCTGGATATGACCGGCATCGATGCGGATCATATGCATGAGGTGCTGCCGCAGGTGGTGGAGACCATCGAACAGTATGCCGATCTCGATCCGACCCGCGACTATGTGCCGGTCAAACCCACCGCGCATTACACCATGGGCGGCATCCCCATCACCACCGACGGCGAAGTCTACCGTTGGGTCGATGGCGAACGCGCCGTCGTGGACGGTCTGTTCGCCGCTGGCGAATGCTCCTGCGTGTCGGTGCATGGCGCGAATCGTCTGGGCGGCAACTCGCTGTTGGACGCCTGCCTCTTCGGCACCCGTTCGGGCAAGGCGATGGCTGAACGTGTCGTCGATAATCCAGTGAACGATCCGATGGCCGAGCCTGCCGACGAAGCATCTATCGACGCGGTGTCGCAGGCTGCCGACAAGCGTTCCGCGCAGGTCAAGGAACTGTTGACGCGGCCGTCCGATGACGACGATGCGTCGTCGGACAATCCGTACCAGCTGATGGCCGATTTGGGATCCGTCATGGAGCAGGCGGTCGCGGTGCGTTGCGACCGGAACAGCATTGAACAGGCGTTGGCTACGCTGGACGATACGCTCACGCCGCGTGCCGAGGCGCTGCATGCGCATTCCGACTCCCCCACGTTCAATCAGGAAATCACCGCCATCTGGGAGGTGCGCCATCTGTTGGAGCTCGGCAAGGCCGTGCTCGCCGCCTCCGATGCGCGTCACGAATCCCGTGGATCGTTGAAGCGTCTTGATTTCCCGGAGCGTGACGACGAGCATTTCCTGGCCCATTCCATGACGGATGTTTCCTGCCAGGTCTCCTGGCAGCCGGTGCACATCGTGGACATGCCGCCAAAGGCCCGTGAATACTGACACCCTGGGCACGGCGTATGGCAGACTGGTTGACGGTTTTTTATCGAAAGGCAGGTATATGAGCGGCATGGAGAACGGCATGGAAACGGTGACGTTGCGGGTGAACAGGTTCACGCCGCGTCCCGAACGCGGCCGTGAACGAGGCGGCTCGCCGTTCGCTAGGAAGAGCTCTCCCTTCGGCGATTCCGGATCCACGCGCAGGCGTCCGCGAGGCAAGCAGTGGGTGCAGGATTACGTGGTGCCGGCGCGTCCGGAGGACACCGTGCTTGACTGCCTGCTCAAAGTCAAGCGCACCATCGATCCGACGCTTGCCTTCCGTTATTCGTGCGGTCATGGCATGTGCGGTTCCGATGCCGTGTCCATCAACGGCACGCCTACGCTTCTGTGCACCGCCACGGTGAAGGCTTGGGCAAAGCAGCCGTCCGACGCACAGGTGGATGAGGACGGCTTCCGTCATACGGGCGAAGACGTTCAACCCGCGCAAACGCAGGATGCCGACGATTTGGGTGTCATCGAGCTCGCACCGCTGCCCGGTTTCCCCGTGCAGCGTGATCTGATCGCCGATATCGACCAGATGCTTGACCAAATCAGGAAACTCAAGCCGTATCTGCAGGCCAGTGGCGAACTCGCCACCACCGCGGACGGCAAGATCAACGCATTCGAATATCTGCAGAATCCCCAGCAGCTCGCCAAGTATGAGCTGCTGAGCAACTGCATAGCCTGCGGCACCTGTGAGGGAAGCTGTCCGGTATATGCAGGCGGCGAGGCGTTCATCGGCCCTGCGGCTCTTATCGCCGCCTCCCGTTTCATCAATGATTCACGCGACAGTCAGACGGATGCACGTATGGATGCCATCGATTCCGCCGATGGCATCGCCGCGTGTCAGTCGGTGCGCGCCTGCACGCGTGAATGCCCGCGTGGCATCGATGTCGGTGAGGAGATCTGGCAGCTGATCGCCCAAATCAAGGAGCGCTGAAATGGATAGGACGTCATATACCAATCTCGCGAAATCGTGGGAGTACGTCGAGGATCATGCGTTCTCACGCCAGTCTGCCGAACTCAATGCGATCAGGACCGCGGCCGAGGAAGCCGGCATTCCCCAAGGATCCGCGGCGCAGGCCGAATTGCTGCGCATGCTGGTGCGAATGTTGGACGCCTCGTCGGTGATCGCCATCGGCACCGGTTCCGTGGTGGAGACGATGCAGCTGATCAACGGTCTTGACAATGCAGGCCAGCTTACGGCCGTCGATTCGTCCACGCAGGGCATCGCGCTGATTCGCAAACTGTTCAATCGTCTGTCCGATGACACCGAAACCACATTGCGTGCCGTGAACGCGTCCGCAGGTGTGTTTCTGCCCCGTCTGAACGCCGAGAATTACGATTTAATCGTCGTGGCCGGCGATCCGGAGAATTATGCGGCGGCTTTCGCGCAGGCTCCACGCCTGCTGAAACCGCATGCCGCGATTGTCTTCACCGATGTACTTGCCTTTGATTCGGCCACATCGGCCGGCGGCGTGCTGAATCCCGCCAATCGTGATGCCAAATCCATCGCGATGCGCGAATTGCTGGAAACAGTGGAGTCGGATGAACGGTTCGTCACTGCGTTGACGCCGACCGGCACTGGTCTGCTGGTTGCCGTCAAGAAATAGACCAATCAGATTAATCAGCCGTGCCGCAATGGCACGATATGTTGAAAGGGCCACGCATGGGAATGCGTGGCCCTTTCAACATATGGAAATCCCTTTTACTGTTCCTGGTGGGTGCCGATTATCTGGCTGACCACCACGGTACCGTCTTCCAGCACCGTCTCAACTTCGTTCATGGCATCTTCGTCGCCGGTATGGTGCTTATGCTTCGTACCGTCCTCCAGTTCGAATCGTTTGGATTGATGGCTCAGCAGAATACCTGAGATCACGGCTGCGACCATGGACCCCACCAGGACGCCGAAACGGGCTTCAGCCGATAGTTCGGCATCCTGATATGCCAGCGACGCGATGAGAAACGACACCGTGAAACCAATGCCGCAGGCGCAGGCGGCGGGGAACATGTCGCGCACGCGCAGCCCCTTGGCCATCTTCAGACCGCCCACGTGCGTGGACAGCCATGCGGTGGTCATGATGCCCAGAGGTTTGCCGACCACGAGCGCCACCATCACGGCAACGACCACCGGCGAGACGAACAGCGCCAAGGTCAACGACTCGAAGTGCACACCAGTGGCGAACAGTGCGAAGATCGGCAACGCCAGCAGTGCGGAGAACGGCTGCAGCTTGTCGGCGTAACGTTCCGCACGCGGCATCTTCTCACCGAAACGCTCATGGGCCGGCGTGAGCAGTCCCACGAGCACGCCGGCCAAAGTGGGGTGCACGCCGGCTTCGAACATCATGACCCATGCCAGCACGCCCACGATGGCCACGGCCAACCACGGTACCTTGCGCATGCGGACCAGAAAGTACCAGACGACCGCGCATACGGCTATGCCAAGGAACCAGTACCATGCGTTCACCGATGAGAAGAACACCGCGATCAAGATGATGGCCAGCAGGTCGTCCACTGTGGCCAATGTCATCAGAAAAGCGCGGATGGATCCCGGCAACGCTTTGGCGAACAGGGCCAATACGGCCAATGAGAACGCGATATCCGTGGCTGTGGGCACCGCCCAGCCATTGGACATCTGTGCGAAGGAGAACGACGTTCCTGAAGCGATGACGAGTTGCCCTGATCCTGCCGCCGCAAACAATGAGATCACGCCGATGAACAGTACCGGCGGAGCAAGCATACCGCCAACCGCGCACAGCATCG
>ENA-ORSI01002753-ORSI01002753.1-human-gut-metagenome-genome-assembly--contig:-NODE-2753-length-12168-cov-3.586560_pt1 | contig 12168 bp, 15 predicted proteins | sample MGYA00242187_ERZ509154 | MGnify/ENA primary metagenome ERZ509154 (study PRJEB26280, sample SAMEA2338627) | human gut metagenome | biome: human gut; feature: human-associated habitat; material: faeces...
ATTTGCGGCAATTCCTTCTGTTTCATCCGTTTGGCGATATCTTTGCGATAGGCGTTCTGGACGTCGTCGTTTTCCTCCAGGAAGTCGATGAGCTTCTCCATGTTCTTGATGTCGGCCTCGTCGGTAAACATGGATTTTTCACAACTTTTTAAGCAACTTTGCAGGACTCGAACAAATTTTTATCCTGGGTGTATGTCACAACAAAATTATACTGCAAAATCACAATTAGTCAAGCGAAAAAAAAGGAGCCGCCGTGAAGCAGCCCCTAATTGATTATTCTGTCTGTGTCTGGTTGAGAGCGTTATTAAGACGCTCACTCTGAGAGCCGAAATAGAAACTGATAACCACTGTGAACACAGTCATAACTTGCTCTTGGCTCACCTTGCCGACAATAGCCAGATAGCAAAATACAGCCGTCAGCAAAATGGTAACGATTGATTTAACGGTGCAAAGCCGGTTGATGATTTTCTCTTTCATATCCATTCCTCACTCGAAAATGTACTTAATGCCCTTGTCGAGCATAAAATCTTTCTCTCTCTTTTGCAGAGCGTCCATCTTGGCTAAGGCATCGTGCATATCCCCATTGCAATGAGCGTCAGGGATACGCTGTACGGCCTTGGCAATGGCCTCAATCCCGATGCTGTTCGCTCGTGAACTTTGCATCATGAGTAAAATAAGTGTTTCAATATTCGTGTCTCGCTCGGCTTGCTTCTTTTCGTTGGCCTCCACTTTGCGCTTAATCCACCACGCACCAATGCCCGTGATAGCTGCGGGTATGCCAAACCAAGCTACAACCTCAATAAGTTCCATTATTCCTCCCCTCTTATCCGTAAGCATAGTAGCAAATTGTCCCGCTGGCAACCATTTTAGTGCCATTGGACGGATACATAAGCTCAACGGCCTCAAATTCGTCACCGCTTCCGAAAGATGAAATAAAGCCACCCATTGCCTTAATATAACTGCCAGACAGCTTCCAGCCGGTAAACGGCGCTGTCCTTGAGTAGTAGGCCGGTGAACAGAAGCCACCACCAGCGGCATCTTCTCTCGGAGAGAACGGCAACCCGGAAATGCTGATTTCAGTGTTGCTGGACGCACTGACAGTAATATCAATGTAGAAGCCCAAAATCACATAGGAGCCTACCTTGATATACCATCCTGTCTTTGTGCCAGAGCCAGAGCAATAAGGACTCCAAGAGCCTACGGTGGGTGTCGTACCGCCGCCGCTCATAGCGTCTTCAATGGCCTTTTGTACGCCATAGGGTGTAACCGCCTTATTTTGAGTGGTAGAATCTACGGTATTGGTGAGGATAGTCTTGCCATAATATGATGTAGAGGCAACCATACCGTCTACCATCACCCAATATGAGCCATCAAAGACAAAATCCTTTACCTCCCCGGAATACCACTTATAGCCCATATTTGCGGTAGAACCATAGCTCTTGATTGCGTAAGCGCCAGTGTTATTGACATTCATGGTTGGAGAGCTTGCCGTGTTTCCTGAGCTAAATTTAACCCGGATGCTTGCACCCGTTTTAGGAGCGGGAAAGCCCTCGCTTGCAACAACCTTTGCGGATGTGCTTGCCCCAGTTGAACAGGTGCCGTACCGCAATCCAGCACCCTCAATATCCTCTGCTTTAAGGCCGCTGGTGCTCCCTCCAAACTCAACATCTCCGCTGACAGTAATTTCACCATTGACATTGACAGGAACATTGAAGTTAAAGTCCTGGTTGCTCCAATCAAAGATAGGCTTACTGTTTACGGGAGTTAAAGGCGATTCAACCAGGTTGAGCTTGTCTTGTACTCTGGCCTGGAAAGTATAACCTGAATGATAGTCAAGCCCGGTAATAGTAACATCAGCAGAGTAGGTTTTGCCGCTAAAACTCGGTGTGACAGTCACCCAGCTACCATAAGAACCGCCGTCTTTCTTGTAGCGGTACTGGACTTTCGGGGCATTGTTGACTGCTCCAAAGCTACCGCTGAAGCAGTTGCCGCTTAGTGTAAATGTAAGCTCACCAGTACCATCCATGTAGACATCACTAATTTCAACCGTTGGTTTAACATAGTCTACAATCGGCACAATAACCGTCTCAGTGCCAAGCAGCCCACGGCTATCTGTTGCGGAGAATGTGTATTTTGTGGCCTTAGAATCTGTAAATGTGCCTGTGCTGGTATCATAGGTAACAGAGCCGTTTGAAGCCTTTACAGATGCAATGGTTGCCCCATTCTTAGGTGTGGCAGTCATCACATATTTAGCGTCACTATATCCAGGCACTAATACACTGCTATCCCCAGTCAGTGCAATAATCGCTGAATCGGTGTCGTAAATATCAACATCAATTACCGGCACATCTTCAGCAAAAGTAGCCGCAATAAATGTAGTGGAATACTCACCATAATAAGAACCGTTATAATATGTCTTACAGGTAAGCGTACCCTCCATAGATGATTTATCCGGGCCAAGTTCATCATAGAAAGATTCAGGAATCGTCCATGTATAAGCACTTGCACCAGGTACGCCGGTAACGATTGTGCCGCTCAAGTCACCAAAGGTGTAGGTTACATCGTGCGTCCATCCATCGTCAGTGTAGGTGGTAATAACAAGCGTTGCCATATTTCCAATCTGAGCCGGGTTTTGGTAGATACGGGACGGCTCAGGCATTGCAGTGAGTTCCCAACTGCCGCTAATGCTCTTGTCGCCAGTGACAAATGTAATGGGTAGAGTAAGCTCACCATTATCATCATGGCTGACGGTAAAAGAGCCGGTGACGCTACCGTAAACATCACCAGGGACAACAACAATGCTTGGGTTGTCATCGTGGTAAACATCTTCATCCCCGATTGTCAGGGTGGTTTCCTCAACCTCTGGGAAAAACACAATGTTGAGGCCGTTAGGCTCTTGTCTAAGCTCCCATTCAATTAGAGATGTATTTTGAAGATAATTCCTTGTTTGTTTGCAGTTGATAGTAAATCGCCAGCCATAATAACCAGGTGCTACAACATCGTCATAGGCTACAAGCTGCAAAGAAAATCTATCTGCCATATTATTCCTCCTTATCCAACCCAGAAGCAACCTGTTCGTCCGTTGCCGTAATCTTCAAAGCGGCTATACTCACCAACGATGAGGTATGTATTGGCGTGTAGGTTAGCAGCATTTACGCCTTGATTGTTTGCCGTCAACATTACCTGGCTCCCCTTGGAAACAGTCATACCGTCCTCTGTAACAAGCGTAGTCATATCGCTGTCGCTATGGGAGACGGTTAAGCCATCGTCATTAAAAGTAAATCCTCGCTCAGTCGTGATATTTGTAACGCCGTTATTAAGTACCTCTTGGATTCTAATGTCCAGAGCGTCACTTGAAACAGTAGCGTTAAGCCTCTCGGTAAGGGACACGATACTCTCATCGGTTGCGTCAAGCCGGTTATTGGTATTCTTGTTGATTTCCTCAACGCTTGCGATAATGGAATCGGTGTCAAGAGCAATAGAAGAAATCTTACTGCTGTTTTCCTCTACATCACCGGCAACCAGCTCAATTTGCTTTTCGGCCTTGTCAACCTTGGCGTAAGTCTGTTTCAGCACATCCCCCAGGGAAGACGGGTTATCAGCCGTTTCCGCTTCATCGTCATCATATTTGAAACTGGTTTCCTCAGAAAAAGCCCCGTTATATTCAATCGTGTCATCCAGTACAAATGACATGACAGTGCTATCATCCTTAGTTGTCAATGCAATTTTGTCACCGATTTCCAGTAAGAAATTACCCCGCCAAGAGCATTCAAACTGATTGATAGTTAAACCGCCCACGGCATCAACCGCATCCTCAACCAGTGTGGCAACCTCATCGTCTTCCAGCATAGTCCAAAACGCATTGTCTCTGACATACTGTGTACTACCAGTTTGCGTAGTTGAAGCGGAGATATTGTTGCCCAGCTCTGTGACATGGAAGATGGTAGCAAGCCTACGGCTGTTAGAGCTATCCAGGGTGGTGTACTTGGCCTTAGTGATACTCAAATCAGCGGCGGCATCCTTACCCAAACGCTTAAACACAAGCTTGTTATTTGCATCGACATAATAGATTGTCTGCGTAGCCTCTGCAATGTCATTCAGTGCGTCTCTAAGGCTCTCTGTACCCTCAAAGTTGGCTCCACCTGCATACACTTTCTCAAAGCAGGTTTCAGTGCTCCCAAGCCCTTTAATGTCGGTTCCTGCCGCTCCCAGAGTGGTAGCACAAACAGCGGCCAAGTCCAACGGACTATAAGGCGCAGAAATTTGAAGCTCGCTGGTGTACCGTGCCGAAGCGTCATAAATCAAATCATACCCGTAGATAGTAAGCTCGTTGGTATTCTCGTCCCGCCGTGACTGGGTGACATAGAATGTTGGTGTGGTATATACATACTCACTGCCCGTACCAAACGCAATCTTAATGCTGTGCTGCGTGGTAAGGTAGTCAACTTCACGGTTGCTGTCCAAGATTTTTACATTCAATTTTTGGCAAATTCCAAAGCCAAAGAATTTACCCTCTTCGCAGACTCTCTCAATATTTACACTAATCAGCTTATCGCTGTAAGTGAAAGTGTCCACCAGGGCAGAGGCGTTGTAAACCTCCACCCTGGCAGTAATCTTTCTTACAGGAGAGTCAATCATATTCACAATGTTGGTAGACGCTGAAATCATAATATCCTCTCCTTACAGTTCAATGAATTGCAGGACAAATGCCTTATACATTACCTTTCCAACCTGGATTGTGTAATACTCGACTGTATCAGTCGGGATAATGCAAGAAACATTTGTCTCAAGCTCATTGGTTCTTGGATTGCGAAAAGAGATGGAAACGCTGAAATCATCAATAGCGCTCTGGAGAGCGGCCATAGCCGTATCATCCAGAGGAATAATCCCCACTTCAAGAGTCCGTTTGTTATTGATGTAGTCAACAACCGTATCCCCATTTGCGTTTGTAAGCGCAGTATAGTTTTTGCTGTTTGTGACTTTCAGCGCATTTACATATGCAGAGAAGTCCACATCACCAATCTTAAAATAGGCCAAGTGTTTCCACCTCCTTTACACAAGTTTCAGCGGCAAACTTCCCGTCTGCCTTGTCAAATCGTTAATACTGTCCACGCTGATTTTGCCAAAAGTTTTGCCGTCAACTTGCAGGATAATGTCACGAGCACCGCCATTATCTCCGCCCAGCTTGTCTTTCAGCATTTCAGCAAGCCTATCCAGCCAAGCAGTGTTTCTCTCCAGAGGTACGATAGCTTCAGCGCCGTCCTCTCCCAATCCGCCAATCTTACCATTGCCGTAGTTAAACAATGTGGGTTCATCAAATACACCACCCAGCTTGTACCACTCAACAGAGAAATGCGGAATCTGTGGCGGGTTAAGGCTGAATTTACCAGTGATTGAGAAGTGGGGCAGCTTAATCTTGGGAAGTTCCCACTTGAAGTTAAAGAACCCTTTGATTTTCTCGATTGCGTTAGAAACGATATTTTTAGCACTCTCAAAAATGTCGCTAAACTTCTGCTTGATACTGTTTAGGATATTGGATACCGTATTCTTGGCGCTCTCCAGCTTGCTTCTAATGGTTTCAACCATAGATGAGAGCTTGCCGTTGGTGAGATTGTCGATAAAGGTATATCCAGCGGAATAATACCCCTTAATGGCCTCCATAGATGCAGAGACAATGCCCTTTACGCCGCCGCCGTGTTCCTCATAAGCCGCCTTGATATTGTTAAGCTTCTCGGAAATGGTGTCTTTTGCGGCCTGCATCACAGTACCCATTGTTTCTTTGACTTGGTTAAATTTCTCGGAAACGGTGTCCTTAATGTTGGTGGTTACGGTACTCACGGTGGACTTGATTGACTCCCACTTATCAGAGACAGTGGTTTTAATGTTGTCCACGACATTGCCAACCGTAGTTTTGATTGCGCTCCACTTATCGGAGACAGCAGTTTTGATATTGTCCATCACCGTACCAACAGTGGTTTTGATTGCATTCCACTTAGTCGATACGGTAGATTTAATGCTCTCAACCGTATTGCCAACAGCGGTTTTAATATCATTCCACTTGTTGGATACAGCAGTTTTAATGTTATCTACGGTATTGCCAACGGCGGTTTTGATAGCATTCCACTTATCAGAAACAGCCGTTTTGATACCGTCAACCACATTGGAAACCGTGGTTTTAATAGCATTCCATTTCTCAGCCATTGCGGTTTTGATATTATCAACCACATTGGAAATGGCCTCTTTCATGTTGTTAAACGCTTGTTTAACGGACTCGACTGCACCGCTAACCCAGCCGACAATGGCATCCCAAACTTCCTTGGTTTTGGCCTTAATCTCATCCCAGTGCTGGACACAAAGGACGATAGCGGCCACCAGAGCGGCGATACCAGCCGTAACAGCGGCAATGATACCAATAACAGGCGCAGACACAACAGCAGTAGCGGCCATAACAGTGTTGTAAATGCCAAGAGCCGTAGAAACGGTGGAAATGGCAACGGCAATACCAGCAACAACAGCGGCGATAGTAGAAACCAGTGTCCAGTTATCGGCAATCCAGCCAATAACAGTGCCGATAGCGTCACCAACACCAGCAAGAGCCTCCTTGATGGACGGGAGATACTTGTCTGCAAGCTCCTGGATGTGTGGAGCCAATTCAGCCATTACCCCAGCCGCAAGCTCAGAGAGAGCCGTCATCACGGGTTGTACGGCCTCGCCCAGCTTTGCCATAGATTCAGTCATCTTGGCATTCGCTTCATTACTGGCAAGGATGCCAGCGGCATTCTGCTCGTACTTTTCAGCGGCGCTGTCATACACGCCATTCAGCGTTTCTCTAATAAGCTTTTCCCGCTCTGCCGATGAAGTGCAAGCGTCAAGCTTTGCCTGGAAGTCCGCTTCTGCCACGCCAGCCCAATTCAGCGCATCGGCCAATGAGCCGGTGAGTTCGCCTGTCTTGGCGGTTTCGTTTGCCGCCTCCGTCAATCCCTCGATAGGAAGACTATCGCCAAAGGTAGCATATACACCCTGACAAATATTCGTCCATTCGCTAAGGGCTTCTTGCTCCGTAGTCAGCTTTGCCAGATGGTTAGCGGCCTCAGTTGCCGTGTCACCATCACCAAGCACACGATACAAGTCGTTATATGTATCCTTGGCAACCGTAGCGGAACTACCAGCCGCCTCAAATGCAGATACAAGCTTTGCTTGCGCTACTCGGTAGTCCTCCGTTGCAACGGTAGCACCAACAAGAGCCGTAGCAGCACCGGCAACTGCACCAGCGGCAACTTTAAGGCCAGTCTTTGCCGCATCACCAACCTTGCTAAACCCGGCGCTAAACTTCTCAAGGGATACACCGCTTTTGCTTACAAACCCCTCAACCTCGCTCTTGGCGTTTGAGATTGCGCTTTTGAGTTTGTCAATTTCAGCAGTGATTATTACTTTAAGCTCTTCGTTCATCCTTATTGCTCACCCCCCTTGAATCTCTTGTTGAAAGATTTTGCAAACTGTCTAAATCTCAGGGCTGACAATTCATCTTGCTTTACACTCTTTGCGTCTTCAATTTCCTTAGAATCAAAGAGTGTCGGATAAACCTCGCTAATGCTTGGGACATTATTTGCAGAGTTGTAAATTCTGGAGATACTTCTGCCAATCAAATCAGCAAGGATGTAGTCAAAAGAAGCCTGCTCCTGAGCCTCTCGCTTTTGCACTCTCTTCTTGCTGTTAATCGCCCTCTCCAGCTCCGCAATCGTCATCTCCCAAAAATCATGCTCGGATATACCGTAATCAAGTGCAACATCTAACCACTTGAAAACAATATCTGAGAATAAAAGCGGGGGATTGTTAGTCCTCCCGCCCGTTAGTTTTTTCCACCTTTGTCCTCCTTGGCTTCCTTGGTGTCCTTGCTAATCAGTCCAGACACACGGTAAATATCAAGGATAATGGGGATAAAGTCAGTAGCGGTGTTGCCATCCTCCAGCCAAGCGTCAAAAATGTCATAGGCATCATTCAGACTGATACCATGATTGAGCTGTTGCAAAGACGCATACAGAATATTCACCATTTCAGTGATTGTAGGCAGTCTATCGCCATCACCGAAAATAGCCAAAGGATTGCAACCAAGCTGCTTCTCCAAAACAACGGTATTGCGGGTGTTAATTCTCAGTTTGTAGTCCTTATTGCCAGCCGTAAAATCAACATATAGCATAATTCATTACCTCTCTTTTTTTTGAATTTAGTGGGAGAGAGGAAGAGATAAACCTCTCCCCCACTCCCGTCAACGGGTTATATTAAGCCCACTCCATCTCGGAATCAGGCTTAATAGCCAGGATGTAAGTCAGTGCGGCATTCACGCCAACGCCAGCCAGATGCACAGAACTTGTACCACTGAAAGAACAAGTGGTGCTGTCAGGCAGAGTCACTTTCCAGTCAATGGAGCCAGTCAGAGCCATCAGGGTTTCAAACTGGGTGTTCTCGTACAGGAAAGTGAAAGACAGGCTATCGCCATAGTTGAGAATGCCATCGGTGTACATATGTGCGGCATCGTCCAGAGTAGTAATCTCAATAGACTCACTGGTGCCACCCAGCTCAGGAATGTCCTGAAGATTAGTCAAATCTGTATAGCTGGGAGCCTCAGAGCTTGCCTTATAAGAGAGTTTAATTCCCTTAGAAATAACAGCCATAGTTATTTACCTCCTTAAAATTGTTCAGAAGCCAATGCCTCAAAAGTCATTACCTTTTGAATCATGGTGCTGTTGTTGTCATACAGCTCCCCGCTTGAAACCCTTGTAAATCCAATAGGGCGGAGAACCGCATCAACCTGTGTTGCGTACTTCTGGATGGTAGCAATATCATTAGCCCAAACTTTTACCTGGTAACTAATAATGCTGTATCCAAGAGTATCGCCATTTGCAGATGAATAATTGTTCATCTCCATGTAGCTGATACAGGGTACTTTCGTACCGCTTTTCAGCGTCATTTCATAATGTGTTGGAAGCACACTACTAAGGGCGGCAACCAACTGAGTGTGATAGTCAATCATCGCTGATGCCCTCCTTAATCAGTTGTGCGATTTTTTCACGGTTTTCATTTAGCGCTGGACGCATAAACGGTTGCGGCTTTTGCCCGGATGTGGTATGCCAGTTGCCCTTATCGTCCTGATAACACCACGGCACATCCTTACGGCCTCTCTCTTCTGCAAAAAGTCCAGTACCGTATTCAACATAAGGCGCATATTCAAGGGGAGTGTAGACAATGCCCACGATGTCACTCCCGCTGGTATCAACCTTACTGGTAATACTGCGTCTGAGCGCTCCCGTGTCTTTCGGGGCTTTCTTTTTGGCCTCAGCCTCAACGAGCGCACAAGCCTTACCGATTGCCCCTTCAAGTCTGCTGGTATCGCCAATCTTCTCAATCCCGTCCAAGACATTTTCTAACCCCTCGAATTTAATCGCCATTACAATTCCCCCATGAAAATCTGGTGGAATCGCCCTTGTGTCTGCACATAAAGCACTTTCAGCTTTTTGTCGCCATACTGGATAACATAGGTGTCATCCATGTCAGCGTGTGTCAGGCCAATGTAGGCTGCGTCCTTGTAGTTGATATTGTCTTGGATGGTTTGCGAAGTAACAAAAATCGCCATCTTTACAGTTCCTTGTACCGTGGGTGAAAGTGTGGGCTGGCCGTAGCCGTCATCGTCCCCATAGGTGTAGTAGTCATAAAGACGCATAGATACACCAATCATGCAATCACCCCAATACTGTAATCTTGCGTTTCCTATCCAGTACGGCTTGAATGTCCGCAGGATAGCCGTCAATATAGCTTTCGCTCACTCCGCTGTAAGACTGAGAGGCAAGCCCCTCCGTATTCATTCGATTCAGTTTGATAACCGCAATCTTTTCAGCACAAATTTGCAGCTCATAATCTACCTTGCGCTTGCAATATGCCTCGACTTCTGCCAAAGCGTGTTTCAGAGCAAGGCCAATTTGAGCGTCTGTGAAGTTTTCGTTTGCTTCGCCAAGCATAACTTTAATTTCGTCAATCATAGTAAATCCCTCCTTAAATCATGTGCGGGGATAGGGAACAGCCCCCACCCCCGCACTTTTGGGAACTATGAAATCAAGAAGCTTTCTTGGAAAGCTCACAAATCTTGGTTGCGTCAACCAGAGCGCAGATGTAAGCAGTACGCAGATACACACTGTTGGTACGCTTGTCAGCGTCTCTGTCCTGCTCAACCTCAACGTCCTTCTTCATAAAGAGCTTGACAGCCTCGTTAGTCATAACATAAGCCTTATCAGTCAGAGCCTTGGTGCAAATCACAGGGATACCGCAGATAGTACCAACCTGTCCGTTGTAGATAACCTGTCCCATCTGAGCGGCCTTATAATCCGCATCCTTACGCAGAGAGGCTTTCCAAGCGTTAGGAATGACAAGGAACAGCTTGCTCTCGTCCTCCAGGTTCAGGGTAGAGATACCGTCAACAATGGCATCGTAGCCAAAGTTGGTGAACTCAGAACTCAGAGTGGCCTTGCCGCACTCGGTAATGAAGTCAGCAGTCATCTTGTTCACCATCACCTGATTTGCGCCCTTGAGCATATTGTCAACGATGGTGTTATCCTTCATAAAGTCCTCATCCAGATAATCAAAAGCCTGCTGCACCATCTTCACGGTGTAGTCAGTGCCAGCGTAAGTAATCTTGCCACGGGCAGTAGAAGTGTTACCCACACCAGCGGCCAGTTCCTCAGCAGTGCCAGAGTAGGTGTAGACATTGATAGTCTTAGTCATACCGGGATTCTGAGCCAGAGAGTTGTCAACCGTCATCAGGGAACGGGTATTGACAGCAGTAGTCAGCAAATCCTTAGCCTTAGCTTCGATAACCTTATTAGCAAAAACAGTGTTAGCCATAATTATTTACCTCCAATATAAATCAGTTGAAGAGCTTGGCATAAAGCTCCGGGTTTTTCTCCGCAAGCTCATTGATTTCAGCCAAACTCATCTTTTTGGCGCTCTCCTTGGTAATCTCACCGCTTGTAGTGGTGTTTGCCTTGGGAGCATTGCCAGCCAGTCTCTTTTCAACCTCCGCCTTTACAGCGGCCTTAAACAGCTTGTCCAGCTTGTCGATATTGGCCTGAGAAGCCTCAATATCATCAGAAATGCTGATAATGTCAGCAAACTCGGCGCTCAGTCCACGGCTTGACAAAACGCTCTTCAGCTCGGAGCGGTTACGCTCAATCTGAAATGCGGCAAGCTGTTCCTCCAGCTCTGCAATGCGGTTGTCCTTTTCAGCCTTAGCCCTCTCATCGCCGTCCAGCTTCGACAGGGAGAGTTGCTTTTCATATTTCTTTTGCTGTGTCTTCAGCGCCTGAGAGACACGCTTATCAGTCTCGCTCTGGAGTAGTGCAAGCACTTCCTCCTGCGTGTAGGTTTTGGTTTCCTCAGTCTGAGTCTCGGTAGTCTGAGTCTCAGTTACAACACCGGTGTTTTCAATATTTTCAGCCATTAAAATTACCTCCTAAGTTGCGCCTCACGAGCGCCCCTTGACAAATCTTGTAGGTTGTTAGTTAGCGTCCAACCCCCTAAATGACAAAAGAGATAGACTGTAAAGCCTATCTCCTTGCTGATTATTCAATTACTGGGATTATGGTGCATCGACAGTTGGGATGTACTGGAACAGGCATCCGGCCATCTACTGGGTAGCGCTTTTTGTGGAGCTTACCGCAGATTTCACAACGCCGCTCATCCTTGTCAGCCCATACCTCAACCTCTTTAACCCCATAATCCTTATATCGCTGTTGTGCCGCTTGTGTATTGATGTGTGCAATCTCAGTCCGTGCGATTCTGTCAGCGCAGTAATGGTTTGTGTTGAATTTCTCTTGCAACAGTTTCTTTAACTCGCTTGTTTTCTTGCCAGTCACTACACAATGCACAAGCTCTTCATTCAATGTCTCTCCCAACAGTTTGGTATTATCCCAAATACGCTCACTCCATGACTTGCCATCAGCACACCAGATAGAGTTAATCAACTGCTGCGCCTGTGCCTTATCCATAGTGGCAAACATAACTTGGCTTGGGAGGCTCACGGACTTGTACACATCCATGTACTGCTCCAAAAAGCGTTTCTGCATATACGCCATGCTCTTATCGCCAAGGCGTTGAAGCTCATGTTGGAGCTGTCCTTGC
>ENA-ORSI01002756-ORSI01002756.1-human-gut-metagenome-genome-assembly--contig:-NODE-2756-length-12161-cov-3.988931_pt1 | contig 12161 bp, 8 predicted proteins | sample MGYA00242187_ERZ509154 | MGnify/ENA primary metagenome ERZ509154 (study PRJEB26280, sample SAMEA2338627) | human gut metagenome | biome: human gut; feature: human-associated habitat; material: faeces...
CAGGCGGTTTACCGGCAGGTCTGCACGGAGGAACTGGAGCGGCTTTTCCGTACGCTCAGTGCGAAAGACCGCGCAATTCTCGGTCATACCTACGGCGTATTCGGCTACGAAAAGCTGTCTGCGGACGAGCTTGGCCTGCGCGAAATGCTCTCGCCGGATGGCGTGACAAAAGCCAGAAAAGCTGCACTGGAGCGTCTGCGCAGCCGGTATCCCGGCAGCGGTCTGCACCTCTGGCGGGATGTGTATCATGCGCTGAAAGACATATAAAATGGGCCTGCATTGGTGAAAGCGGTGCAGGTCTTTATGTTCGAGCAGAGACGTTCTGAATGTTCAATTTCTGTAAATCTTTATGTGAATTTTCACTATATTCACCATTTTTCACTTGCACAGAGTGAAAATAGTGGTATAATAAAAATAACCAACACGGAGGTGTGAATGATGCAGTACGAAAACGAACGCATGGAATTTAAATCCCAGCTGACAGATGATATTTACAAGGAAGTCATCGCCTTTACGAATACTGACGGCGGTGTCATTTATATCGGCATTGACGATCAGGGCAATGTGACTGGCATTGACAATGTGGACGAGACCTACACGCGGCTGACAAACGGCATCCGCGACGCGATCCAGCCGGACGTGACGATGTTCGTGCGTTATGTGCTGCAGGAGAACAAGGTCATTCGCATTGAAGTCGGTGAGGGCAGCTATAAGCCGTATTATCTGAAGGGCAAAGGACTGAAGCCCGCTGGCGTTTACGTCCGGCAGGGCGCGACGAGTGTGCAGGCATCGCCGGAGCAGATCCGGCAGATGATCAAAGATTCGGACGGCGACGTGTTTGAAGAAATGCGCACCGTGCAGCAGGATCTGACCTTTGACGAAGCAGCGGCTGCGTTCAAGCGGTACAAGGTGGATTTTTCAGAGGACAAGTATATTGCGCTGGGGCTTCGGAACATTCACGACGATCAGTACACCAATCTGGCGCTGCTTCTGTCCGACCAGTGCCAACACACGACGAAAATCGCGGTGTTCAACGATGAATCCTGTACAGAGTTCCGGGACAGCAAGGAGTTTGGCGGCTCGATCTTCAAGCAGTTTGAAAACTCGATCAATTATCTGGCGCTGTGCAACAGAACCGTCTCTACCATCAAGGGTGTCGTCCGCACGGATAAGCAGGACTATCCCGAGGAAGCCATCCGCGAAGCGCTGCTCAATGCGCTGGTGCATCGGGACTACAGCTTTAGCGGCAGTATTATCATCAACGTGAACGACAGCAAAATGGAGTTTATTTCTCTGGGCGGCCTCCTGCCCGGCCTTTCCACGGAGGATATCCGCCTCGGCGTTTCTCAGCCGAGGAATAAAAAGCTGGCAGAGATTTTTCACCGCCTGCGCCTGATTGAAAGCTACGGCACCGGCATCCGCCGCATTTTCAAGCTCTACGCAAGCTGCCCCGTCCAGCCCAGCATCGAGGCAACGACAAATGCATTTAGAATCGTGCTGCCGAACATGAACGCCGTTTCTGCGGGCGCAGAAATTGCGGCAGAATCAAAGCCCGCCGCGCCGGTCATTACGCCGCAGATGAAAATCGTTCTGGACTACCTCAAGGAATACGGTGAAATGCGCGACGAGGAGTTGCAGGAGCTGCTGCATATCAAAAAGACCAGAGCCTATCTGCTGACCCGCCAGATGAGCGAAGAAGGGCTGATCGAGGTCGTCGGCAGAGGGGCGGAAAAGAAGTATAGATTGAAGTAACGAGGAGGTGCGCTATGGCACTGGAAAATAAATTGGGGCTGACGAGTTCTGCAGACCTTGCGCGGGAGGAGGAACGGATCAGCAAGAAAAAGGCCGTGTGGCTGTTTGAAAGCGGCACGCTGGACAAGCTGTCTGTCGGCACATTCGCATCGCTCAAGGCGATTCACAAGGCGCTTTTTGAAGACATTTATGACTTCGCAGGCAAGCTTCGCACGGTAAATTTGGCGAAAGGCAATTTCCGTTTTGCGCCGCTCATGTATCTGGAAGCGGCGCTGGCCAACATCGAGAAAATGCCGCAGAGTACATTCGATGAAATCATCGAAAAGTATGTGGAAATGAACGTCGCGCATCCGTTCCGCGAGGGCAACGGGCGCAGTATGCGCATTTGGCTTGATTTGATGCTGAAAAACGGCATTGGTCAGGTTGTGGACTGGAGCAAGGTCGATAAAGAGGACTATCTGCTTGCGATGGAGCGCAGTCCAATTAAGGATGTGGAGATTAAAGTGCTTCTGAAAGCCGCGCTAACAGATGATGTGAATAGCCGCGAGGTCTTTATGAAAGGGCTTGACCACAGCTATTATTACGAGGGATATACGACATTTAGGGCGGAAGAACTGTAAAAGTTTATACCATCAATCCACTGCACGAGCTTGTTGCTTTAGATGCCATCAATGTAAAATAATGATTGGAAGTTTAATATGTTCTATAAAATGATTGAGAACAAGTGCAGGGAATGGTACCATTCCGAGGAATGCACTGTTCATAGTTTGGTTGAATATATAGAGAAGACCGGAAAAATGAGAGATGCACAGGTTGAAGCAATTAAGCTTTATTTGTTTCTCAAAATCGGTTGCGGATGTAAGCCATTAGAGCTTTTGTTCAGACACGGATACTTCAATTCTATCAACTTGAACGATGTAGAATTGTCCACCACGACTCGTACTTACCTAGAAGAAAATCCGGCGGCAGCAGCATTGTTTGAATACGCTCTCTTAACAAACGACAGAGGGGAACAAGTTTCCAAAGGTATTGAAAAGCAGATAAAGAAGGACCCGTCAAGCATTGACTATCACGCATTTTTCCAAGCAGTTTTTTTCAATGTATCCTACACTGATTATCTGTTCAGCCTCCCTATGGGTGCAGGAAAAACATATCTGATGGCCGCATTCATCTATCTCGATCTGTATTTTGCAAATAATGAACCACAGAATCCTGCATTCGCTCACAATTTCATCATCTTTGCACCTTCCGGCTTGAAATCCTCTGTTGTCCCAAGTTTGAAGACGATTCAGAACTTCAACCCTGCATGGGTCATCCCAGAGCCTGCTGCCACTGAGATCAAGCGTCTGATCTCCTTTGAGATGCTTGACCAGAGCAAGACAGCAAAAAAGTCCAACAAGACGAAAAATCCCAATGTCCAGAAAATCGCAACTCACCAGCCTTTGTCCGAACTTTTTGGCCTTGTTGCCGTTACAAATGCTGAAAAAGTCATCCTCGACCGTATTCAGGAGAAAGACGGACAGCTCAGTTTTCTCGAAGAAAGCGATGATGAAAAGGATCGGCAGGCCAATGAACTTCGCAACCTGATTGGCAAACTTCCCTTTTTGTCCATCTTTATTGATGAAGTCCATCACGCAATCAGTGACGAAATCAAGCTCCGTGCTGTCGTTACCCGCTGGGCAAAAAATGATACCATAAATTCCGTCATCGGCTTCTCTGGCACGCCATATTTGGAAAAAGCGGAGAAGATTCCTGTTGTCGATAAGTTGTCTGTTGCCACTGCTGAAATTACCAATATCGTCTACTACTATCCGTTGATCAACGGCATCGGGAATTTTCTGAAGCGACCGGTAGTTAAGATTGCAGAAGTGACTGATAGCAGCCGCATTATCGAAAACGGTGTTCGGGAGTTTTTTGATGGGTATAAGAACACTGTTTATACAGACGGAACGACTGCAAAGCTCGGGATCTATTGCGGTACGATTGAAAAGCTGGAGGAGCTGGTTTATCCTCTTGTGTCTGAAATTGCCTCAGCGTATGGTTTGGGCAGCGATACGATTCTTAAATTTCACAAAGGCAATAAGCAGTACCCCCAGCCCGTAGATAGCCAGATGCAGTTCGACACGCTTGACAAGCCTCTGTCTAAAATCCGTGTGATTCTCCTTGTTCAAATTGGAAAAGAAGGCTGGGATTGCCGCAGCTTGACCGGCATTATTCTCTCGCAGGAGGGAGATTGCCCCAAAAACATGGTGCTGCAGGCTTCTTGCCGCTGCCTGCGTCAGGTGGATAAGAGCACGGCAGAAACTGCACTGATTTATCTGAACGACGGCAATGCGGACAAGCTCAACGCACAACTCCAACAGCAGCACCATATTTCTCTGAAAGAGTTTACACAGAACAGCCCTGATCGAACTGAAATCAGGCGGTATGACCGTACCGCTTATTTAAAGTTGCCCAAAATTGACTTCTACCAGTTCAAAGTCAATTATGAGACGCTGACCATAGCACCAGCCGCGCCTGAAACAAAGATTCCAACCGTTGCGGTCGAAGCAAAGCTGTCAGGCAGTATCATCAAGACCACTGATTTGAGTATGAAAACCCAAAATATTAAGGTGGATGATTCGGAACGCGGTACAGAGCAGGCGACATTCTCCACATGGCTGCACCGAATTGTAAGAGGCAGCTTCGGTTCTCTCACTATGCAGGAACTCTCAGCACATTCCGAGGTATTGGATACTGTATATCATACCATCACCTACGAAAAAGACGGCATTCGGTTTTATAGTTCCCGCTATGACCATGCCATGGTAGAAGCAAACATCCGCAAAGCTTTCTGCGAAGAACGTTCCTTCATTACGAAGGAAGAACTGATTCCGGAAGCAGCCTGTCTGTTGAATATTACTAATTTTACGTCTGTTGTTCATACACAAACTCCTGCGGATTACTACCCCGAGCAGGATGGTGTGGAGCGCATCATTCTGGACGACAAAGGAAAGTTGAAAATGAACCCCGCTATTGAAGCTGCAATATTGGCTTTGGAGGCGGATGGCAGCGAACATAACCGCAAGTTAGCGGAGGCCATGCGGAAACAGAACGCTTCTTACCCACAGAAAAACCACTCGTTCCATTACCTGCCCTATCGGACTGACAGCAGTTTTGAGCAGACGTTTCTCAAGGAGGTGCTGGTCTTTGATGAAATCGAGCGGCTTGGGTTGGAGGTCTATTATAACGGCGACCGCGCGATGACAGAGTTTAAGATCAAATGTTACAAACGCGTTGGAACAGGCTGGCGCTATGTTGGTATGTATACGCCTGACTTCCTCATCATTCAACGCAGAGATGGTAAAATCTATAAAGCCATCATGACTGAGACAAAAGGACAGATTTATGCAAATGATCCTGCATTCATAGACAAACGGACATTCATGGAAACGGAGTTTTCCAAATATAACAACAGCGCCTTTGGCTACAGACGGTTTGATTACTTATATCTGGAGGATACGCTGACAGAGACGGAGCGGATTCAGATAACACATAAAAAGATTTGTGACTTCTTTAAGGAGAAAATACTGTGACTATTATTGACTATAGAAAAAGACTGGGATTGGGCTATTCTGACGCGGAGAAGCATGAGCACTTCATCGCATATATACATAATTTTTTCCTAAATGCAAGCGCAGATCATGATAGCTTCCCCCCTCTTATTGAGCAAGCATTTTGCAATAAGATAGGAGAGCGCATGGAGGACAATAATGATTGGTGCACCTTTGAAGAGCCAACTGGTCTACCGGCTGCATGGAAATATCTAAAAAAACGGACAGATATTTTTCTCGATTTTCTATTCTGCTATGTAATGCTTATCAACTGTTACGGAGGCAGGAAGAAAAACATAAAAAATGTGCTGACTGACGAGTTATTAAATGCTTTGGATGAGTGCCAGATTCCTTATGAAGTTGTACACGATGACGATGGCCTTTTTGTATTTCCGAAAGGCGCAAAAGAATTGGATGAAGCGCTTGTTTCAGAGCCGCTTGAATGGTTAAAAGATTACCCCGCTACACGTAAGACTTATGTTATAGCATTGAAACAGTATTCTGACGGCATTTATATCCGTGATGTTGCAGATAACTTGCGAAAAGCGTTGGAATCTTTCCTTCAGGAGTTTCTTAAGAACACAAAGAATCTTGAAACGAATAAGAACGAAATATGCAAATACTTAGGCGGACAGGGCGTCGATGCTGGTATTTCCGGCCTGTTCCAGCCACTAATCAATGCGTATAAGAATATGAACGACAAGATCGCAAAGCACAATGATGCCGTAGATGCAAAACTGTTGGAATTCCTACTCTACCAGACAGGCATCTTGATTCGCATGGTGTTATCAGTAAAGCAGGCGCAAGAGACGGAGGTACTCGATCATGCCGATTAAATATGTACCATTCATTCCAGAACCCGTGGAGGGGCAGGCTGTTCTGGGGAATTTCAATCGAATCCTTCGCTACAAAGGCGCAGATGAAATGTCCATGACGCTCCAACGCGGTATGCCGCTATATGAAATGGAAAAACAGGAAACTGTGGGCAAAAATGCTGACGGCAATATGGTTATTCGGGGCGAATGTGTTTCCGCCTGCGCCTACCTCAAGGAGCAAGGCATTCAGGTCGATCTGGTCTATATTGACCCGCCTTTTGCCAGCGGCGCCGACTATGCCAAACAGGTATATATCCGCCGCAATCCCAAGGTGGCCGAGGCGATTGCCGAAGCGGAGCAGACGCTAGATATTGACGAATTAAAGTCTTTTGAAGAGAAAATGTACGGCGATGTTTGGGATAAGGAGAAGTACCTAAACTGGATGTACGAAAACCTCATGGCGATTAAGAGCGTTATGAGCGAAACCGCCTCCATTTGGGTTGAACTAGACAACCATATTGGTCATTATGTCAAAATACTGTTGGATGAGATTTTCGGTGAAGACCACTTTGTAAATGAAATTGTCTGGAAACGAACATTCTCTCATTCTGATGTTGGCCAAGGCGCAAAACACCTTGGCCGTCTCCACGATGTGATTTTCTTATACAGCATGAGCGACGAATATGTACTAAATACGGTTTATACGCCCTATTCAAAAGAGTACATTGATAACTTCTTCCGCTATACTGATAGGGATGGCCGCCGTTATCGCTTAGTATCCATGATTGGTACAGGCGGCGCAGCAAAGGGCAACCCTTTCTATGAGCTTATGGGTGTTTCCAAATATTGGCGTTATAGTAAGAAGACGATCCAAGAATTAGTACAAAAGGGATTAGTTGTTCAGACAAAGCCGGGAGCAGTTCCTCAAAAAAAGAATTACTTGGATGAATCTCCCGGTGTTCCGCTACAGGATGTTTGGACTGATATTGCACCTGTTCAAGGCGGTTCCATTGAAAATGCGAATTATACTACACAAAAACCAGAAGCACTTCTTGAAAGAATTATAAAGACTTCTTCTGATGAGAACATGGTTGTTGCTGACTTTTTTGGCGGAAGCGGTGTGACCGCCGCAGCTGCTCACAAATTAGGTCGCCGGTTCATTCATTGTGATATTGGCCTGAACTCCATCAGACGGCTCGCGACCGGTTGGTAGCAGATAGCGCGGAGTTTGGTGTGCTGGAGATCAAAGACGGGGTCCAACTCTATCGCAATCCAGTGCAAACCATGGATAAAATCAAATCACTTATTCCTGGTCTGAAAAGCGAGGACTCTTTGGACTCCTTCTGGGCAGGCGCAATCTCCGACAGCAAACTGGGGCTGGTACCGGTGTATGTGCCAAATCTAATGGACAGCAGTTCCAAGCTGCTAGACGTGGTGTTGATAAACCGCATGATCCATCAGGCAATTCCTGATCTCGACAGCAATATCAAAAAGGTCATCCTGTATTACATCGACATTACCAGTGAAGAAGAAATTCGTAAGTTCATTGCTGAAGATGACAGCACCACGGTGGAAATCGAACTGCGTGACCTGAAAACGATTCTGGATGATGTAGTCATCGGTGACTATGCCAAGTTCCATACAGAGGAAATCCATGAAGACCTGTTTGGCGGCTGGCAGGTTATGATCGACACGTTTGTCAGCGACCGAGTGCTGCAAAAAATCACCGATTTCAACAACAAGGCCAGAATGAACGCTTCTGCCAAAAAGCCATTCAAGCCAATCGAGATCAGTGAGGATGGTCTGGAACTGATTGAATTTCTCAGTCTTGACTGTACTGCCGCCGATGGTGAGTGGCACTCTGACAGCGAAATCAAAATTGATAAAAACGGGTTTGTCATTCGCAATGGTGAAAAAACCAAGAAATTCTGGAGTGGCACGATTCGCAGCGAGAAGAAACCTCTGCGACTGAAAATCCGCAATATCTGCGGCGATGAAACAGTGTGGGCAGTATGTTAAACTGATAACGTTATTCTTGGCTGCTATAAAGAGAAGATATGTGAAAGTGGGAATCTCAAATGGACGATAAGCTCAGTAGTATTCTCTCCTATCTTGATATCACGGGAGAAACTGGTCTAGCATCTAAAGACAACTTTGATAGTCTTACAACTTATCAAAAGTTCTTTTATAACCAAGTAAAAAGTAAAATCGGTGTTGATGCGGTGTACTTCTTGAGAGACGAAGAAGGTGTAGCTAAAATTCCACTAATTTACTTTTCAATGGTTGAAGAAAATGATGCCTCGAAAGCTGCAAAGCTCCATTGTTTATCTTGGAATATGGGGGAGGCACCTCTTCTATTTGTCGTAACGCCTACTGCCGTAAAAGTGTTTAATAATTATCAAACCCCTAAGAAGAAAGATGGCAGTTTAGATCCGGAAGCTGGATTGATTGAAACAATTAGTTTACTAACAAGTGTTGAAACTCAACGGCAGAAATTGCACCCGTATAATCGTTCGTTGTTAGAAAGCGGAGAATATTGGAACCGTGTAAAAGGACGATTTGATACCAGCGCTAGAATAGATACCACGCTAATGAACAATCTGCGGATTATGAGAAGACAGCTAATCACTCGTATTAAGTCTAGAGCCAATCCATCGCGGCCGCTCCCAGAGAATATTGTTTCAATCGTTCACGGACTGCTTAGTCGTTCAATTCTAATTAAGTACTTAGAAGAACGGAAAGACACCAACAATAAGTCAGTATTTCCGGATGATTTCTATAGCCAGTTTTCGTTTCGCGGAAAAATTTGCCGCAGCTACACAGACGTTCTTGGTAGCAAAGAAGCAACATACCGCTTGTTTGATATATTAGAAAAGAAATTTAATGGTGATATGTTCCCGATCATCACTAACGAAAGAGAAATAATCACCGATGATGATTTAGAAGAGCTCCAATCATTCTTGCTGGGAAATTCAGATTTAGAAAGTCAACAAATGGCACTTTGGCCTTTATATGATTTCAATATCATACCCATTAAAATAATAAGCAGCATATACGAACTCTTTTTCCATCTTTCCGATGATGGTAATGACGACAAGGGAACATATTACACACCGTTACATTTAGTTGATACACTATTGGATGAAGTCTACCCATGGGAAGGCAAATATGAGCCGATTTCTTTCATCGATCCATCCTGCGGTTCTGGTATTTTCTTAGTCGAAGCATATAGAAGAATCGTATGTCGGTGGATGCAGACTAATAATACTTCTCAGATCAATAACGCGCAACTTACAAACATTCTACAAAATTGTATATTTGGTGTCGACTTAAATGAAGAGGCCGTCAGAGTCGCATCATTTAGTCTAAGCCTTGCACTATGTGATTTTTTGGATCCACGTAGCATATGGAACGAATTGACCTTTCCCAAATTGGTAAATACAAATCTAATTATAAGTGATTTCTTTGACGACAGATTACGTAACCGGTTAACAGAATATGATGTTGTTATTGGTAATCCTCCATGGCAAAGTCAGCTTACACAGGCAGCAAAAAAATATCTAAAACAAAACGAGTACATTGTTGGAGATAAACAAATTGCACAGGCATTTTCGATCAAGTGTGCAACTATTTGCAAGGAAAACGGATTGGTATGCTTACTTATGCCAAGTAAGGGGCTTCTTTTTAACCGCTGGCCTAAAAGCTGTGCGTATAGGAAGCGTTTCTTCGAGGAAAATGCAGTGTCGGTTATTATTAACTTTTCTATATATCGAAAAGTACTATTTGATAACGCAACAGCACCATGTACTGCCATCATTTATCGGCCAAAAAAAATTCTCAGGATTATTCAACAATTACGTACTGCTCACCAAAGCCTCAATATTCGTTACAAGATACCAAAAAGTTTTCTATCGATCCAACAGATATATGTGCAATTCCGTCAGACTTGATCCATGATGATCGGATTTGGAAAATCGCCATGTGGGGGAGCCCACGGGATTTGGAATTAATCGACAGAATCCAAAGTACATATCCTTCATTAGAAACATTCTTGTCAAGCCATGGAATGCAAAATGCAGAAGGCTATAAAAGAGGAAACAGAAAACAAATCTATAATGGGTTCAACACAATACCTATTGTCGATTCCGATTCTTTTTCGCCATTCTATATTCCAGAAAGTCGGCTTGAAAGAAACGAAGATAACACATTTGAACGTTTTTGCCAAAATAATTTATCAGTTTTTCAAGCTCCACATCTAGTTTTAAAACAATCCCATAGAAAGGGCCGCTTCTATGCAGCAGTTCTTGATTACGATGCGATATTTAGTCATAGCTTTTTGGGCATTTCCGGTAACAAAGACATCCTGAAATACCTCTGCTTGATTATTAATTCGAAGCTTTTCTCATATTATCACTTGTTGACAAGTCGTACATGGATGGTCGAACGAGATGCGTTGGAGGCTGGAGATATTCGTACCATTCCTATTCCTGAACCCTCAGAGACAATTTTAAGCAAAGCAGTAGAATTATTTGGATATATAATGCAATCCGGAGATGAATCAGGCATAGATGCATTTGTGTTTGATCTTTACCGATTGAGGGACTATGAGGTACGTTTGGTTTTAGATGCTTTAGATTATATCTACAATTATTTTGACAAGAAAGCAAAATCGGTTGCATTCGCAAAGCCGACAAGGGAAGTATATAAAAGATACTATTCTACTTTGATGGATGTACTGAATAACTCTTTAGGTCAACCCTTTTCTCCTAGCGCTTCATTCTATATTGGAGAATCGCCGTTATCTGTTTTAATGTTGTCTGTAGATACTCCTGAAGAAACATTACGCTTTTTTGACAACTGTGAGCTTACAGAACAATGCCTTACCCAGTTAGACTCTTTACTGACCGAAAAACGACACAATATTTATATTCGAAGAAACGTTAGGGTGTATGGAGATGATGCAATCTACATCATAAAACCGAAGCAAGAAAAATACTGGAATTTCTCATCTGCGTGTAGAGACGCGGATGAAATATTCTCAGATATTATGAAAGCAAGGGGGTAAGTATAAAATGGGCAGCATCAAAAATATAACGTCATCTACTCCTATGCCTCCTGATTTGGCAAGAAAAATTGGTGTTAGTGGAATAAATGAGATTTTGGATGTTTTCTGGAAAGGCTATCAAGAGCTAAAAAAAGACAGTTCATTTGTTGTTAATTCCGCATCCGAAGAAGACGATATAACTCAAAAATGGGCCGAGAAAATCATTTCACTATGGGATTCCAGAAATCGAGCAACGGCAATTACTTTAAATAGCCTTCGCCCGATGCATCAATATGCAGACAATACTATGAAAAAGCGTAGGGGAGCAAAAGCCCCTACTATTGATTTCTGTTTTAAAGACTGGTCGACTAGCAATAGCTACTTTGGAGCAGAAGCAAAGAATCTGTATAAAAATAGGCCAGAGAAAATTAAACGATACGTTTCTACCGGGGTCGAAAACTATACAACCGGTCGTTATGGCTCACAGTCTTCTGAATCCTCAATGATAGGGTATGTACTTTCTGGAAAAATACAAGAAATCACGGAAGAATTAAAAATAGAAATGGCAAAAGAAACACCACTCTCCAATCTTGCACGAACGGCACGAATTGAACCTCAATATAAGAGCAGCCATGTCCGTACCCTTGATAATCATGAAATAACATTGCATCACTTGTTTTTTGATTTTGCATCATCATAGTGCCTCGGGTTTGCGAATTTTCGTTTTGGTGTTTGCATCGCTCATGATTGAAGCAAAAGCATTTTTATGCAGTCCCCCACCGACATAGCCGGTGGTTCCCGAATCCCAAAGAGTCAGCACGGACAGCGGATGACTTTCCACTTGCCCGTGCTGACTTTCTTATACGCTGATCCGCACTATGTACCGCACCGCCTGCATATGCCCCTCCATGATCCGGTTATTTCTTGTAAATCTCGCGGTTCGTATGGGGCACACGT
>ENA-ORSI01002757-ORSI01002757.1-human-gut-metagenome-genome-assembly--contig:-NODE-2757-length-12159-cov-3.010410_pt1 | contig 12159 bp, 12 predicted proteins | sample MGYA00242187_ERZ509154 | MGnify/ENA primary metagenome ERZ509154 (study PRJEB26280, sample SAMEA2338627) | human gut metagenome | biome: human gut; feature: human-associated habitat; material: faeces...
GATACCGTTATCTTCCCAGCTACGGGTGCGAAGCTGACCTTCGATGTAGACCTGCGCACCCTTGCGCAGATATTCACCTGCCACTTCCGCGAGCTTGCCGAACAGCACCACGCGGTGCCATTCCGTCTGCTCCCGCATCTCCCCCGTCTGTTTGTCACGCCAGCTTTCTGATGTGGCCACCTGCAGGTTTGCCACTGCGCCCCCGTTGGGGATGTAACGGACTTCCGGATCATTGCCCAGACGCCCGACGAGGATGACCTTGTTGATACCACGTGCACTCATAAGAACCTCCTGACTGAAAGATGTGAGATAAACCGGATACCGGCGACGGGACGTTCATGTGCCCCTTCAGAGGAGCGAAAGCTCCTCCTGCCGTCCACTTCACAGGGGTTTCTCCCCGCAGTGGACCTTTCCGATGGGGCGTCCGTCACCACGTCACGGGGCAGCTGTCCGGGGGCGGACGCAAAATTTTTTGCCGGGTTCATGGCTAAAAATTTTGTGGCCGGTGCATCTCACCCTGGACAGATGGAACGGGAGGGGGTTACGTCTGCCCCCCGGAAAGTCCACAGCGGGAAACAGGCCGCAGGGGTGGCGGCAGGAGGGAAGACTGCTGCGCCATCAGGCGCAGTTTCCTCACACACCGTCAGGTGTGCAGGGAGCGCCGCATCCGGCGCGACTGAAGAAAAACGACGGCACAACAATGGCATGTGGTGGTCACTGGCACACCACTCCCGCACAGGTGAAAACAGAGAAAACCGCACGACATTTACAACCAAAAAAAAGTGAAATTTCTTCACTTTTTCACGCTTATTTTTCGCGTTGATTTGGTGATTATGATGATAAAATAAAGTGAAGTTTTTTCACTTTTTAAAAGGCACTTTATGACCGGCTGGGAACTGCGAATCTGGCGAAAAAGCATGCTCTGGTCACGCGAAAAAGCGGCCAGAGAATTTGGCGTGACGCAGAGAACATGGCACGCCTGGGAAAATGCGGAACAGGTGGACGTCACCGTCTGGAGGACCACCCAGGCACTTTCAGTCCGTGACCTGCTGCCTCACATGCAGGGGATGCGCAAGGCAGATATCATCAGGCGTCTGGAAAATGAACTGGGGGAAACGGCAGGGAATGTGTGAGCGTGATTCACAGCCTGGCTGAATGCCAGGCTACTGCTCATCAGGAAACAGCTTTTTCAGTTCTTCACCGGAAAGTCCCGTGACCTCCTGAATCCGTTCCGGCGGCCAGCCTATATCCCGCAGCCGGCAGGCTATTTCCCGCGCCACTTCAAGAACCCCTTGTTTAAAACCTTCTTTAAAACCTTCTTTAAAACCCTCGTCGAAACCTTTCTGTATAAGACGTTCTGCAATCGTCATGCTGTTTGCTCTGCTCCTGCTGGCAAAAAAGCCCGGGATTTTGCCGGGCTTTGTGGTTCTCATCAGTGAGTTATTTTCTTCAGTTCGTCATCGGAAAGTCCGGTAGCCTGCTTAATCTGCTCCGGCGTCATCCCCATTTTCTGAAGCTGGCACGCAATAGCCAGGGCTTTTTCAAGCGCTCCTTCCATGCGTCCTTCCATGCGTCCTTCCATGCGTCCTTCCATCCTGCCTTCCTGGCGACCTTTTTGCTCAAGACGTTCTGCGATAGTCATCAGTTTATCCTCATGCTGCGGCAGACGCTCAGCCAGCGCCCGCATAAATTCCGGTGATACAGAGTCCCCTGCGTTAACGATGTAATGAATCAGAACACGCACCTGCTCATCTGAAATTTCCACCATGACCTGCGGGAGTTTGTCCAGCAGCTCCATCATGTCACGATGACGGATATGCTTCATCAGCAGCGTCAGTGCGGCCATCCGGCGATGATTCATGATTTCATCGTCATCAACGACAGTGATATCAACCAGCGGAAACGGCTTTGTGTATATTTTAGCCGCAAGTGCCGGATTCTCAAAACAGTCCAGCCAGTTCATGCTGTACGGGTACGGGCTGCGCTCACCATGATAGAACAGCACAGGAATCACCAGTGGCAACGTTTTGTGCTGCTCCAGATGTCTCTGCATCGCCGCCACACTGTAACGTAACATGCGGAAAGGCATGTACAGATTTTCGGTGCTCTGGTGCTCGATGAGCGTATAAACATAGCCGTCTTCACCCCCGGTGGTTTTCACACTCCAGAGGATATCGCTGGCGTACTGATGCAGGTCCGGCTCAACAAAGGTGGCGGGTTCCAGCTTCAGCGTGGACAGGTCGCACAACTGCCGGTACTCCGCCGGAAGATGCAGTTCCAGAAAATCTCTGGCGACGTCGGGATTCGCCAGGAACGACCGGAACGCGGCATCATGCGGCGTGGGCGTTGTGGTGTTTTTCTTCTTACTCACGGTTCCTCCTGGTGAGATGTCTGAACGTATCCTGCCGCCTGCACAGGCAGACGGCAAGGGTTAATCAGTGGCAGACCCGCTCAATTTCAAGCGCGCGGAGCAGGTGGCCCCATTCGCTGACTTTCATAGCGGGGATACGCACCCGCTTCTGCTCACTGCAGCGTCTGGCGATATGGCCGCTCATCGCCAGGACGTCCGGGTTAATCTCATCCTGTGCCAGCTCCTGACGTCTGAAGCGGGTATGGCGGTGCAGGGGTTTATTCTCCCGCAGGCACTCTTCACGCAGACGCTTTACATACTCGGCGGTTGCGAAGATAATTGATGGTCTCATGGCATAATCTCCATAGATAGTGATTGAGATGCCGGACTTCCTGGCGGGGAAGCGCCGGCGGAGAGAGGCAGGGTTTATCGCCCTGCCTTTTTTTCATTTCGGACAGCGACGCAGTGCCAGCGCGAGCGCTTTCATCTTCCAGCCTTCCGGCGTGCGGTACATCACCTTCCAGTAGCCGTCGATGAACACATAATGGAAGCGCACCTCTTCAGTGCTTTCAGTGGCAATAGCCTCCCTGAAAGAACGGTACTCACGCGCCTCACTGTCCATCCGGAAACCACTGTCACGTCCGTAATAAGCCGTCACACCGTCCACCGGGTTCTGAAGCGTATGCCCGGCGGGTTTGTCGCAACGGGGACCGAGGCAACGGATATCACCGTGTTCAACCAGGGCTTCGGCCTGCTGACCGGTGGCATAGTGGGTATGCAGGATGCGACCGTTCCAGGTCGGCTCCCCGTGCAGGTGGCAGTAAACGGTACGGAACACCCCGTCGCGGCAAAAAACGGAAATCGTGCTGGCGGTGCCAAATCTAATCTACCCGCAGTTCGCGACGCACAACGCCCATACGCTGGCGGCAATTTATCAACTGGCGGGTCAAAACTACTACCCGGGTCAGTACGAGTTCCAGTGCCTGCATGGTATGGGCGAGCCACTGTATGAGCAGGTCACCGGGAAAGTTGCCGACGGCAAACTTAACCGTCCGTGTCGTATTTATGCTCCGGTCGGTACACATGAAACGCTGCTGGCATATCTGGTGCGCCGCCTGCTGGAAAACGGTGCTAACACCTCGTTTGTTAACCGTATTGCCGACACCTCTTTGCCACTGGATGAACTGGTCGCCGATCCAGTCACTGCTGTAGAAAAACTGGCGCAACAGGAAGGGCAAACTGGATTACCGCATCCGAAAATTCCCCTGCCGCGCGATCTTTACGGTCACGGGCGCGACAACTCGGCAGGGCTGGATCTCGCTAACGAACACCGTCTGGCCTCGCTCTCCTCTGCCCTGCTCAATAGTGCACTGCAAAAATGGCAGGCCTTGCCAATGCTGGAACAATCGGTCGCGGCTGGTGAGATGTCGCCCGTTATTAACCCTGCGGAACCGAAAGATATTGTGGGCTATGTGCGTGAAGCCACGCCGCGTGAAGTAGAACAGGCGCTGGAAAGTGCGGTTAATAACGCGCCAATCTGGTTTGCCACTCCTCCGGCTGAACGCGCGGCGATTTTGCATCGCGCTGCCGTGCTAATGGAAAGCCAGATGCAGCAACTGATTGGTATTCTGGTGCGTGAAGCCGGAAAAACCTTCAGTAACGCCATTGCCGAAGTGCGCGAAGCGGTCGATTTTCTCCACTACTATGCCGGACAGGTGCGGGATGATTTCGCTAACGAAACCCACCGTCCATTAGGGCCTGTGGTATGTATCAGTCCGTGGAACTTCTCGCTGGCTATTTTCACCGGGCAGATCGCTGCCGCACTGGCGGCAGGTAACAGCGTGCTGGCAAAACCGGCAGAACAAACGCCGCTGATTGCCGCGCAAGGGATCGCCATTTTGCTGGAAGCGGGTGTACCGCCAGGCGTGGTGCAATTGCTGCCAGGTCGGGGTGAAACCGTGGGCGCGCAACTGACGGGTGATGATCGCGTGCGCGGGGTGATGTTTACCGGTTCAACCGAAGTCGCTACGTTACTGCAGCGCAATATCGCCAGCCGCCTGGACGCTCAGGGTCGCCCTATTCCGCTCATCGCTGAAACCGGCGGCATGAACGCGATGATTGTCGATTCTTCAGCACTGACCGAACAAGTCGTAATAGATGTGCTGGCCTCGGCGTTTGACAGTGCAGGTCAGCGTTGTTCGGCACTGCGCGTGCTGTGCCTGCAAGATGAGATTGCCGACCACACGCTGAAAATGCTGCGCGGCGCAATGGCCGAATGCCGGATGGGTAATCCGGGTCGCCTGACCACCGATATCGGTCCGGTGATTGATGGCGAAGCGAAGACCAATATTGAGCGCCATATTCAGACTATGCGTAGCAAAGGCCGCCCGGTGTTCCAGGCAGTGCGGGAAAACAGTGAAGATGCCCGTGAATGGCAAAGCGGCACCTTTGTCGCCCCGACGCTGATCGAACTGGATGACTTTGCCGAATTACAAAAAGAGGTCTTTGGTCCGGTGCTGCATGTGGTGCGTTACAACCGTAACCAGCTGCCGGCGCTGATCGAGCAGATTAACGCTTCCGGTTATGGTCTGACGCTTGGCGTCCATACGCGCATTGATGAAACCATCGCCCAGGTCACTGGCTCGGCGCATGTCGGTAATCTGTACGTTAACCGTAATATGGTGGGCGCAGTGGTTGGGGTGCAACCGTTCGGCGGCGAAGGGTTGTCCGGTACCGGGCCGAAAGCAGGCGGTCCGCTCTATCTCTACCGTCTGCTGGCGAATCGCCCGGAAAGTGCGCTGGCAGTGACGCTCGCGCGTCAGGATGCGGAGTATCCGGTCGATGCGCAGTTGAAAGCCGCATTGACTCAGCCGCTAAATGCACTGCGGGAATGGGCGGCAAACCGTCCAGAATTGCAGGCGTTATGTACGCAATATGGCGAGTTGGCGCAGGCTGGAACACAACGATTGTTGCCAGGGCCGACGGGTGAACGCAACACCTGGACGCTGCTGCCGCGTGAGCGCGTGTTGTGTATTGCGGATGATGAACAGGATGCGCTGACTCAGCTCGCCGCCGTGCTGGCGGTGGGTAGCCAGGTGCTGTGGCCGGATGATGCGCTGCATCGTCAGTTAGTGAAGGCATTGCCATCGGCAGTCAGCGAACGTATTCAACTGGCGAAAGCGGAAAATATAACCGCTCAACCCTTTGATGCGGTGATCTTCCACGGTGATTCGGATCAGCTTCGCGCATTGTGTGAAGCCGTTGCCGCGCGGGATGGTGCAATTGTTTCGGTGCAGGGTTTTGCCCGTGGCGAAAGCAATATCCTTCTGGAACGGCTGTATATCGAGCGTTCGCTGAGTGTGAATACCGCTGCTGCTGGCGGTAACGCCAGTTTAATGACGATCGGTTAAACAGGTAGCCGGAGGATGTTACAACCTCCTCCGGCATCTTTAACGTGGTCGAATCCCCTCAATAATAATCCGCTGCACGTTTTCAACCGTTTGATTGAAAAACACCTCATCGCGCAACGTCGCGCCTGTCACCGCCTCCACCTGAGGGGCAAAATCGGCGTAATGTTGAGTGGAAGCCCAAATCATAAAAATCAAATGCTGCGGGTCAATCGGCGCGAGTTTGCCGCTTTTAACCCAACCGGCAATCAGCGCCGATTTCTCATCAATTAATGCCTTCAAATCGCCCGTCAGTTCATCCATTAACAGCGGTGCACCTGCCAGCATCTCCATACAGAACAGGCGCGAAGCCTGCGGATAATCGCGGGAAACTTCCAGCTTCAGACGGATGTATTCTTTGATCGCCGCCAGCGGGGCGAAATCTTCACGAAACGCTTTTAACGGTGCCAGCCAGATATCGAGAATCTGCCGCAGTACGGCTATATACAGCGCCTCTTTTGACGGGAAGTAATACAGCAGATTGGTTTTTGAAACGCCTGACAACTCCGCGATCTGCTCCAGCCTTGTGCCGTGAAAACCGAATTGTGAAAAAGTGTCCAGTGCTGCGCTAAGAATCGCTTTTTTCTTCGCGCTCACTGCGCGCGAACGTTTACCCGTTGTTTTCACTGCGCCTTGCGTCATGCGCTCTCCCCTCTTGTAGATTGGCAACAGGATAGCAAAACCCCCGCCCGGCCTCGACCTTCTGCACTCTCATCGCGCACGAATGCATGTTTTATGTGCAACTGTTTTGACCGTTTAGTCCACTTTTTTCCAGGCATTTTAGACAACTTAACATTAACACATTAATAACATTCACTTTTTAAAAACTGGCATCCGCTTTGCAAACAAACCATTACGCGGCTGAAAAGGATATGCAGGATGCAGCGCCCCGTCTGACTTTCACTTTACGAGACGAAGAGAGGTTGATGATGAAAATTGGCGTATTCGTACCTATCGGCAACAACGGCTGGCTCATTTCGACCCACGCGCCGCAGTACATGCCGACCTTTGAACTGAATAAAGCCATTGTGCAAAAAGCGGAGCACTACCATTTCGATTTCGCCCTTTCGATGATCAAACTGCGTGGCTTTGGCGGCAAAACTGAGTTCTGGGATCACAACCTTGAGTCGTTCACCTTGATGGCGGGGCTGGCAGCCGTGACCTCGCGCATTCAGATATACGCGACAGCTGCCACCTTAACGTTACCTCCGGCAATCGTCGCCCGTATGGCCGCAACCATCGACTCCATCTCTGGCGGGCGTTTTGGCGTCAACCTCGTGACTGGCTGGCAGAAGCCCGAGTATGAGCAGATGGGTATCTGGCCTGGCGATGACTATTTCTCCCGTCGTTACGACTATCTCACCGAATATGTTCAGGTGCTGCGCGACCTGTGGGGCTCGGGGAAAAGCGATTTTAAAGGCGATTTTTTCACTATGGATGATTGTCGCGTCAGTCCGCAACCGAGTGTCCCCATGAAAGTGATATGCGCCGGGCAAAGCGACGCTGGCATGGCGTTCTCCGCCCGGTATGCCGATTTTAACTTCTGTTTCGGCAAAGGCGTAAATACACCCACGGCTTTCGCCCCGACCGCTGCGCGGATGAAACAGGCCGCAGAGCAAACCGGACGCGACGTTGGCTCTTATGTGTTGTTTATGGTGATTGCCGACGAAACCGACGATGCCGCTCGCGCCAAATGGGAACACTACAAAGCGGGCGCGGATGAAGAGGCGTTAAGCTGGCTAACCGAACAAAGTCAGAAAGATACCCGCTCCGGTACAGACACCAACGTCCGTCAGATGGCCGATCCCACTTCGGCGGTAAACATCAATATGGGGACGTTAGTCGGTTCTTACGCCAGTGTCGCGCGCATGTTAGATGAAGTCGCAAGCGTGCCTGGTGCCGAAGGCGTGCTGTTGACCTTCGATGATTTTCTGTCGGGAATCGAAAACTTCGGCGAGCGCATTCAACCACTGATGCTGTGCCGCGCCCATCTCCCTGCGCTGACTCAGGAGGTGGCATGATGACAACCTTAACCGCACGACCGGAAGCCATTACCTTCGATCCGCAGCAAACTGCGCTGATCGTGGTGGATATGCAAAATGCCTATGCCACGCCAGGCGGCTACTTAGATCTCGCCGGGTTTGATGTCTCAACCACTCGCCCGGTCATTGCCAACATTCAAACCGCCGTGACCGCAGCGCGAACGGCAGGGATGCTGATCATCTGGTTTCAAAATGGCTGGGATGAACAGTATGTCGAAGCTGGCGGCCCCGGCTCACCGAATTTTCATAAATCGAACGCCCTGAAAACCATGCGTAATCAGCCGCAGCTGCAGGGGAAATTGCTGGCGAAAGGCTCCTGGGATTATCAACTGGTGGATGAACTGGTGCCGCAGCCTGGCGATATTGTGCTGCCGAAGCCGCGCTACAGCGGTTTCTTCAATACACCGCTGGACAGCATTTTGCGCAGCCGTGGAATACGCCATCTGGTTTTCACCGGTATCGCTACCAACGTCTGCGTCGAATCGACGCTACGCGACGGCTTTTTTCTGGAGTATTTCGGCGTGGTGCTGGAAGACGCAACACACCAGGCGGGGCCGGAATTTGCACAGAAAGCCGCGTTGTTCAATATCGAAACCTTTTTTGGCTGGGTCAGCGACGTCGAAACGTTCTGCGACGCGCTTTCTTCCACGTCCTTTGCTCGTATCGCTTAAGGAGTTTAACGATGCCAAAATCCGTAATTATTCCTGCTGGCAGCAGCGCACCGCTGGCCCCCTTCGTTCCCGGCACGCTGGCTGATGGCGTGGTGTATGTCTCCGGTACGCTGGCTTTTGATCAACATAACAACGTGCTGTTTGCCGATGACCCAAAGGCGCAAACCCGCCACGTTCTGGAAACCATCCGCAAGGTGATCGAGACGGCGGGTGGCACGATGGCGGATGTGACCTTCAACAGCATCTTTATTACCGACTGGAAAAATTACGCCGCGATTAACGAAATCTACGCCGAGTTTTTCCCGGGTGACAAACCGGCGCGATTCTGCATTCAGTGCGGACTGGTAAAACCTGACGCGCTGGTGGAAATCGCCACAATTGCGCATATCGCCAAGTGAGGCCGCGATGAAACTTTCACTCTCACCTCCCCCTTATGCTGATGCGCCCGTAGTGGTGTTGATTTCGGGTCTTGGCGGTAGCGGCAGTTACTGGTTACCGCAACTGGCGGTGCTGGAGCAGGAGTATCAGGTAGTCTGTTACGACCAGCGCGGCACCGGCAATAATCCCGACACGCTGGCAGAAGATTACAGTATCGCCCAGATGGCAGCGGAACTGCATCAGGCGCTGGTAGCCGCAGGGATTGAGCGTTACGCGGTGGTCGGCCATGCGCTCGGTGCGCTGGTGGGAATGCAGCTGGCGCTGGATTATCCCGCGTCGGTAACTGTGCTGGTCAGCGTTAACGGCTGGCTACGAATAAACGCCCATACGCGCCGCTGTTTTCAGGTTCGCGAACAGTTACTACATAGCGGCGGCGCGCAGGCATGGGTGGAAGCGCAGCCGTTGTTCCTCTATCCCGCCGACTGGATGGCGGCCCGCGCACCTCGCCTTGAGGCAGAAGACGCGCTGGCACTGGCGCATTTTCAAGGCAAAAATAATTTACTGCGTCGACTTAACGCCCTCAAACGCGCTGACTTTAGTCACCATGCGGATCGTATCCGCTGCCCGGTGCAAATCATCTGCGCCAGTGATGATCTGCTGGTGCCAACAGCATGTTCCAGTGAACTTCATGCCGCCCTGCCCGATAGCCAGAAAATGGTGATGCGCTATGGCGGACACGCTTGCAACGTGACCGATCCCGAAACGTTTAATGCTCTGTTACTCAACGGGCTTGCCAGCCTGTTACATCACCGTGAAGCCGCTCTGTAAGGAATTGCTATGAACGAAGCCGTTAGCCCAGGTGCGCTTAGCACCCTGTTCACCGATGCCCGCACTCACAACGGCTGGCGGGAGCCCCCCGTCAGCGATGAGACGTTACGGGAGATTTATGCCCTGATGAAATGGGGGCCGACATCTGCTAACTGTTCTCCGGCACGGATCGTGTTTATCCGCACTGCAGAAGGAAAAGAACGTCTGCGCCCGGCGCTTTCCAGCGGCAATCTGCAAAAAACCCTGACCGCGCCCGTCACCGCTATCGTCGCCTGGGACAGTGAATTTTATGAACGGTTACCACAGCTGTTTCCTCACGGCGATGCCCGCAGTTGGTTTACCTCCAGTCCACAACTTGCCGAAGAAACAGCGTTTCGCAACAGTTCCATGCAGGCGGCCTATCTGATCGTCGCCTGCCGTGCGCTGGGGCTGGATACCGGCCCGATGTCGGGCTTTGACCGTCAATACGTTGACGACGCCTTTTTTGCGGGCAGCACGCTGAAGAGCAATCTGCTGATTAATATCGGCTATGGCGATTCCAGCAAACTTTTTGCGCGCCTGCCACGTCTGTCCTTTGAAGAAGCCTGCGGGCTGTTGTAAGGAGCAAACAATGAACATTGTCGATCAACAAACCTTTCGCGATGCGATGTCCTGTATGGGCGCGGCAGTCAATATCATCACCACGGATGGTCCAGCCGGGCGCGCCGGGTTCACCGCCAGCGCCGTCTGCAGCGTGACTGACACGCCGCCCACATTACTGGTGTGCCTGAATCGTGGGGCGTCCGTCTGGCCGGTATTCAATGAAAATCGAACGCTGTGTGTAAATACACTTAGCGCCGGGCAGGAGCCGCTTTCAAACCTTTTTGGCGGCAAAACGCCCATGGAACACCGCTTTGCCGCCGCCCGCTGGCAGACGGGTGTGACCGGATGCCCGCAACTGGAAGAAGCACTGGTTTCGTTTGACTGCCGTATCAGCCAGGTGGTGAGCGTCGGCACCCACGACATTTTGTTTTGCGCCATCGAAGCGATTCATCGTCACGCCACCCCCTACGGGCTGGTGTGGTTTGATCGCAGTTATCACGCGCTGATGCGCCCTGCTTGTTAACCTCCTTAAGGAGACAGCTGATGGCAATGTTCGGTTTTCCTCACTGGCAGTTAAAATCGACCTCTACAGAGAGCGGCGTGGTCGCGCCGGATGAACGATTGCCGTTTGCTCAAACGGCAGTAATGGGCGTTCAACACGCGGTGGCGATGTTTGGCGCGACGGTGTTAATGCCGATTCTGATGGGGCTGGATCCCAATCTTTCCATTTTAATGTCGGGGATCGGCACGTTACTGTTTTTCTTTATTACCGGCGGGCGCGTGCCCATTTATCTCGGTTCCAGCGCGGCTTTTGTCGGCGTGGTGATTGCCGCGACGGGCTTTAATGGTCAGGGAATTAATCCGAATATCGGCATCGCGCTGGGCGGGATTATCGCCTGTGGGCTGGTTTATACCGTCATTGGCCTGGTGGTGATGAAAATCGGTACGCGCTGGATTGAACGACTAATGCCGCCGGTTGTGACGGGTGCGGTAGTGATGGCGATTGGCCTGAACTTAGCGCCTATCGCAGTGAAAAATGTATCGGCTTCGGCCTTTGATAGCTGGATGGCGGTAATGACGGTGCTGTGTATTGGGCTGGTGGCCGTATTTACCCGTGGCATGATCCAGCGATTATTGATTCTCGTAGGATTAATTGTTGCCTGTCTGCTGTATGGCGTGATGACCAACGTTTTAGGGCTGGGAAAAGCCGTCGATTTTACTCTCGTCAGCCATGCTGCCTGGTTCGGTCTGCCACATTTTTCCACTCCTGCTTTTAATGGTCAGGCAATGATGCTGATTGCGCCCGTGGCGGTGATTCTGGTGGCGGAAAACTTAGGTCATCTCAAGGCGGTCGCCGGGATGACCGGACGCAATATGGACCCGTATATGGGGCGGGCATTCGTAGGCGATGGGCTGGCGACGATGCTTTCTGGCTCTGTCGGCGGTAGCGGCGTAACCACCTACGCCGAGAATATCGGTGTGATGGCCGTGACAAAAGTCTACTCGACGCTGGTGTTTGTTGCCGCTGCCGTCATCGCCATGCTGTTGGGCTTTTCGCCGAAATTTGGCGCGCTGATCCATACTATTCCGGCTGCGGTGATTGGTGGTGCATCAATTGTTGTGTTCGGGCTGATTGCCGTCGCAGGCGCACGGATCTGGGTACAAAACAGTGTGGATTTAAGCCAGAACGGTAATTTGATTATGGTCGCAGTAACCTTAGTGCTGGGTGCGGGTGATTTTGCTCTCACACTGGGCGGTTTTACGTTGGGAGGGATCGGTACAGCCACCTTTGGCGCGATTTTACTCAATGCGTTGTTAAGCAGAAGGTTGGTTGACGTTCCACCGCCAGAAGTTGTTCATCA
>ENA-ORSI01002758-ORSI01002758.1-human-gut-metagenome-genome-assembly--contig:-NODE-2758-length-12156-cov-6.132055_pt1 | contig 12156 bp, 8 predicted proteins | sample MGYA00242187_ERZ509154 | MGnify/ENA primary metagenome ERZ509154 (study PRJEB26280, sample SAMEA2338627) | human gut metagenome | biome: human gut; feature: human-associated habitat; material: faeces...
ACGCAGTGGTACTATATAACTCCCTGGGCCGAAGGCCCTGAACCCATCCGGGAGGCGCCAGCCGGTCCCGGATAGAACCTTTGGGGCCCAGGGCGTCAGCCCGGCGGCCCCATCAACCCTCACGCCCGTAAGGGCGTGTCAACCTTCGGGAATACATCCCCCCGCCGTAAGTGACGCATCAAAAAACTCCCCTAAAAAGGGGAGTTTTTTGATGCCACAAGAGTCAGTCATTTCTCTTGATGACTACATAGCGATGCGGTGCTTCGCCTTCACTTTCCGTGGTGACGGCGCCGTCATCCTGCAGTGCCAGATGGATAATGCGGCGTTCGCCGGCTGCCATGGGTTCCAGCTTCACCGGTTCGCCGGTGCGCTTTACCTTGGCTGCCAGTCTTCTTGCCAGGGCTTCCAGGGTATCCTTGCGGCGTTCCCTGTAGTTTTCCACGTCAAGAAGGACGAAGTAGTGATGGTGGAAGGCTTTGCCTGCTGCCAGGTTGGTGAGGTACTGGAGCGCATCCAGGGTCTGGCCGTGCTTTCCGATGAGGATGCCCAGGCCTTCGCCGTGGAGGTTCAGAAGAATCCGTTCTTCGTTCATCAGGCATTCCATGGTCACATCCAGGTGCATGCCCTTAAAGACGGAAGTCAGGAATTTCTTGGCTTCTTCTGCCGTTTTGTCCTGTTCTTCCTGTTTGAATACGAAGTCTTCTCTGCCTTTCTTCTCCGTTTCCTCTGCCTTGGGAGCAGGAGCTTCTTTCGGTGCTTCTGCTTCTTCGGCCGTTTTCTCTTCCGCCGGTGTTTCTTCTGCAGAAGGTGCTTTCGCCTCTGTTTCTTCCTTCGGTGCTTCGGCAGGAGCTGCTTCTTCCTGTTTCGGTTCTTCTGCCGGCACTTCTTCGTCAGGAGCGGAAATGTCCACGACGGCCATCTTCTTATGAATCAGGCCGAAAAGTCCGCTGGAGGGCTGTTCCACTACATGAACCACAGCTTCCTCCCGGCTGATGCCAAGCTGCTTTAAGCCTTCGGCTACGGCTGCTTCAATGGTTTTTGCGGTGATTCTCACTGTTTTCATTTTTTGTCTTCAGCCTCCCCGGAATCTTTGGACTCTTTTGTATCGGAAGGTTCTGTTTTCACAGTTTCTTCCCTGGAAGGAGTATCTGCAGCACTGGATTTCTTTTCTTCTTTCACTGAATCAGCAGAAGGAGCATCCTTTTCTGCAGAGGCTTCTTTGTTTTCTTCTTTGTGCGCTTCTGGGCCATCGTCTTTCTTTCTGACCACTTTCCTGATGACTCTCTTGCGAATCACTTTTTTCTTCTTCGTTTCCTTCAGGTTTTCCTGCTGCACATCGCCATGAACGGTGACAACGCCTTTTTTGGGCTTGCTGCCTTTGAAGCGCTCCGCCATTTCTTCACGGAACATAATGGTCTGCTGTACCAGCTGGTACAGGTTCACCACGATCCAGTAAATGACGAGGCCGCTTGGGAAATTCAGGGACATCCAGCCAATCATAAGAGGCATGACGAGAAGCATGGTCTTCTGGTTTCCCGGTGCGTCTTTCGGCGTGGTCTGCCAGGAAATGACAAAGGTGGATGCGGCGGAAAGGATAGGCAGGATGTAGGTGCTGTCCGGTACGGCCAGACTTTCCAGCCAGAGGAAACTTTCATGGGCCGGGTCGTAGGGGAATCCCTGGAGGGCATAGTAAATGGAAACCAGGAATGGCATCTGGATCAGAAGAGGAAGGCATCCGGACATGGGGTTGGCGCCGTGTTCTTTATAGAGCTTTCCCATTTCTTCCCGAAGTTTCTTCGGGTCGTTTTTGTATTTCTTCTGTACCTGCTGCATCAGAGGCTGGATTTCCTGCATGGCCTTCATGGATTTGATCTGCTTAACGGCCAGGGGAAGGAGAGCGGTCTTGATGATAATGGTCAAAACGATGATGGCAATCCCGTAGCTGGGGAATCCCAGATCATCGGTCAGTTTGTAGGCATATTCCAGGCAGACACGCATGATATCGGCCAGAAATCCCACCAGACTGCTCAGAAGCGGAATCTGAAAATCACTCATTATAACTCCTTGTACGGTCTTCATTTCAACCGTGTAACGGCAGGTCTCTGCATTTCAAAACCTGCTCTGTATGTGGATATGAGCGGGAATCCGCTCTCATTGTTATGGGCATGGAAAAGGATGCCGGAAATTGGGACGCCCTTTCGCGTGCGTCCGTGGTATAGCGGGCTTTCTGCGAAAGATACCGCAGGGAAAGCCCTGTTCATTTCTTCTGCCGTGCTGTTTGTGGTACAAAAAAAGCAGCCACATCACGGCAAAGGATCATAACCGCCTTTGCAAAAAGGATTGCAGCGGATAATCCGTTTGACTGCGAGCCAGCTGCCTTTCAGGGCACCGTATTTTTCTATCGCCTGCAGCGCATATTCACTGCAGGTAGGTGTAAACCGGCAGCAGGGAGGTTTCAACGGAGAAATGAAAATTCTGTAAAAGCGTATGAGCGCCATGAGTACAGTTTTCATATCAATGCTCCAGAATCCCGGCTTTTCGCCATAATGCCAGTATCGCTTTTTCCGCTTCCCCATAGCTTGCGCCGGTAAGGAAGGGACTGGCCAGCAGGATGGCTTCATAGTGGGAAGCAAGCTCATGCCTGTGGAGGCGGTAAACCTCCTTCATCAGCCGTTTAGCCCGGTTCCGGGCAAAGGCATGGCCGATTTTCTTCGTAGCCACAAAGCCGATGCGGACATCGCTTCTCCTGGATTTCACCAGGTAGAGAAGCCCCGCCCGGTTGCTGAAACGCTTACCCTGGCGATAAATTCTTCGGTAATCCCTATTCTGTCGTATACGGGAAGAGCGGGGAAGACTGAAATCCGCCTTTCCCTTCTCATCTAGATTAGGCACTTAATACCTTTCTGCCCTTTGCTCTTCTTCTTTTCAGAACAATACGGCCTGCTTTTGTCTTCATACGAGCGCGGAAACCGTGAGTCTGTTTTCTCCAGTGGTTGTTCGGCTGGAATGTCATTTTTGCCATGAGTAACACCTCCTTACATGCTGGCAGTGCCATTTTTCGCACACCATAACAGAATAATTATATACAAGTCGGTGGTACCTGTCAATGAAATTTCCTTGACAAAATATGTGGCACTGTTGAGGCACTGTTGAGGCACTACGGTGCTTACCTGTATTCCCGAAGGTTGACGCCCGCTTTCGCGGGCGAGGGTTGAGCCAGCCGCCGGGCTGACGCCCTGGGCTGGCAGGGTTCTGCCTGTGATCGGCTTCGCCTTACAGGCGGGTGGAGGGCTCCCGCCCTCGGGAGTTATAAAGCATCGCTGCGCTGGCGATGTGGGCGCCCTGTCGGGCGCCATGATATACCGCCTGACGGCGGAAAACTGCCGCGAAGCGGCTTACAAAATGGCGCCGTAGGCGCCGTACCTCGCCAACGCAGTGGTACTATATAACTACCCTGGGCCGAAGGCCCTCAACCCATCCGGGAGGCGTCAGCCGGTCCCGGATAGAACCCTTGGGGCCCAGGGCGTCAGCCCGTCGGCCCCATCAACCCTCAGCCCCGAAGGGGCTGTCAACCTTCGGGAATACAGCCGCTCGCCGCTATTGTCTCAGCCCATCGCCTCAGCATCCCGCCTTTTCCACCATTTCCAGAGCCCAGGCAGCGGCCTTCTGGAAATCTTCCTCATTGGGATGCTTTTCCGCTTCCCTGAGACGGGCCAGCCTTTCCGGCGTCATGGGATGCACCTTTTCCGCATGTTCGCTCCGTTTCCCGATATGGAAGGAATGAACCCGTCCCTGGCAGATGAAGGTGCCAAGGCAGGTGCTGTCCTTTGGAAGAAGGGCGGCAGCATTAGCCAGATAGTCCCTAGCCGCCGGTGAATCGGGATAGGTGCCGGCGGTGCCATAGATGGCTACTTTGTGATTGTGAAGGGAAGAGAGGGTCCTCCTTGCCGCCATGTCGGCGCCCCGGCGGAATCCCCAGAAGCCCACGAAGATGAGATCATAGCCGGCCGTATCTTTTTCCCGGCCTTCTTCAATCATATCTTTGTCTCCCGGAAGGGCATCATAAATAGCCTGTGCCACAGCCTTCGTATTTCCTGTGCGAGATGACCATAAAACTAAAGATTTCATAGCAGTTCCTCCTCTGCTTTTAAAAAAAATATAATATTTCCCTTTCTTTATCATACTCAATGCAGAGGATTCCTGTCAAAAACCCAGAAGCTATGGATACGTGGGTTCGTGAGCCGGTAGGCTGGGGAGATGGCTGGCAGCTGGCAGCGGTCAGCGGACAGCGGTCATTTCTTTTCTTCCAGCCAGAAGCCTTTCTGCAGGGCTTTTCTGCCGAAGCGGGCCTGGATTTCGTCCATGGCTGCGGCAGCACGGTTCCTTTTATCCCGGTCTTCGGAAAAGAGGGAGGCCATGGACAGCGGCGGCCCCAGGCGGGAGGCGGTGACACCGATGAGCCGTACCCCTTCGGTGAGAGGGATTTTTTGGAGGAGTGCCATGGCATGATGGTAGATTTCCTCCTGCAGGCTGGTGCCTTCTTCAAAGGAAAGGGCCCTTGTCACTGTGCGGAAGGAGGCAAACCGTATTTTCAAAGTCACCGTTCTGGCCATGAGTCCCTGCTTTCTAAGCCGCTGGGCCACAATGTCGCTGTGGATGGCGATTTCCCTGTCTATGACAGAGGGATCGGTAATATCCTTTTCATAGGTTGATTCATCGCCTATGGATTTGATTTCCCGTTCCGCTTCCACCGGACGGTCGTCTACGCCGAAGGAAAGACGCTTCAGAAGGCCTCCCTGATTCCCCAGAACAGATGCCAGCGCTTCCACGGAGGCATCCTGGATATCCCCTATGGTCCGAAAGCCTGCCTTCACCAGGCGGCCTTCCGTCACCTTTCCCACGCCCCAGAGCCGGCGCACCGGCAGGGGCCGGAGGATTTCCTTTTCCTTCCCGTAGGGAATGATGAAAAGGCCGTCGGGCTTATCCATGTCGCTGGCCATTTTAGCCAGGAATTTGTTGGGCGCAATGCCCACAGAAGCCACCAGTTCCGTTTCCTTCAGGATTTCCTTCTTGATAGCCCGCCCTATGGCACCCAGGGTGGGATACTGGCTTCCCATGGCCGATATGTCCAGAAAGGCTTCGTCCAGAGAAATGGGCTCGTAGGCCTCGGCGTAGTGGAGCATGATTTCATGGATGCAATGAGACGTTTCCTTGTACACCTGAAACCTGGGCTCTGCGAAAATGCCAAAAGGGCAGAGCTCCCGGGCTTTGGAAACGGGCATGGCCGAATGGACGCCGTACTTCCTGGCCTCGTAGGAAGCCGTAGCCACCACGCCCCGCCGGCTTCTGCCGCCCACAATCACCGGCTGCCCCTTCCATTCCGGATGATCCCGCTGCTCTACCGACGCAAAAAAGGCGTCCATATCCACATGCATGATCCATCGTCTCATGATACCGCCTCCTTTCTCATCCTTTCCTTCATCATAGGAGAGCTGCATCCATCCGTCAAGATGGACTCTTTTCCCCCTCTTCATTATAATAGGAAACAGGGCATGACCCTTTCTATATGAAATTGTAAGCAAAGAGGTGCTTTCTATGGTCAATGAAGAACGAATGAGAAAAACATTTACAGACCTGGTGAAAATATACGCCCCCAGCAAGGGGGAGCGGGAGGTCTGCGACTACCTGAAAAAGGAGCTGAAGAAACTGGGCGCTTCCCGTATTGTGGAAGATAATGACGGTTCCATTAACGGAGGAAACTCCGGCAACCTCATCGCCACTTTCAACGGAAATGCGGAAGGCCTTCCTTCCATTGCCCTCACCGGCCACATGGACTGCGTGGAGTGCTGCCGAAACATTGAGCCGGTCCTGAAGGATGGCGTTTTCTACTCCAAAGGAAATACCATCTTAGGCGGCGATGACAAAGCCGGCGTCACCGCCATCCTGGAAGGTCTTCACCTGATGAAGGAAACCTATATCCCCCACGGAAAGATTACAGTCATTTTCACGGTGCAGGAAGAAATCGGTCTCTTCGGTTCCCGGAATATTGAAAAAGAATACATCCAGGACATCGACTTCGGCTACACCCTGGACGCCGACGGCCCTGCAGGCTCCGTCTTCAACGCCGGCCCTTCCGAATACACCCTGGACTTCATCTGCCATGGCGTAGCTGCCCACGCCGGCATGTGCCCTGAAAAGGGAACCAGTGCCATCGCCATGGCAGGTCTGGCCATCGCCGCCTGCCCCAATGGACGGATTGATGAAGAAACCACCTGCAACCTGGGCACCATCGAAGGCGGCACAGCTGTCAACATCGTCCCTGACCGCTGCGCTGTTCACGGAGAAGCCAGAAGCCGCAGCACGGAAAAGCTGGAAAAGGTGGTTTCCCAGATGGAAAACGCCTTCCGTAAGGCGGCTGACAAATTCCCCGAAGGCTCTCTGGAAATCAAAAAGGAAAAGGCCTACGATGCCTTTCTGGTCAAAGAATCGGACCCGGCCCTGCGCCTCTTCAAAGGCGCCTGCAACGCTGCCGGCTTCCCGGTCAAGGTGGCTCCCAGCGGCGGCGGCAGCGATGCCAACTGGTTCGGCACCAAAGGCTTCCCCTCTGTGCTGGTAGGAGTAGGCATGGCCGACTTCCATACCAATAAGGAAAACCTGAAGGAAAAGGATCTCTATGATGCCGGAGAACTGGTATACCGCATTATTGAAGCGGAAAGCCACTTCGGGAAGCGGTGAGCTAGTGAGGCAATACGGCGCTTGGCTGTATTCCCGAAGGTTGACAGCCCCTTCGGGGCTGAGGGTTGAGCCAGCCGCCGGGCTGACGCCCTGGGCTGGCAGGGTTCTGCCTGTGATCGGCTTCGCCTTACAGGCGGGTGGAGGGCTCCCGCCCTCGGGAGTTATAAAGCATCGCTGCGCTGGCGATGTGGGCGCCCTGTCGGGCGCCATGATATACCGCCTGACGGCGGAAAACTGCCGCGAAGCGGCTTACAAAATGGCGCCGTAGGCGCCGTACCTCGCCAACGCAGTGGTACTATATAACTACCCTGGGCCGAAGGCCCTCAACCCATCCGGGAGGCGTCAGCCGGTCCCGGATAGAACCCTTGGGGCCCAGGGCGTCAGCCCGGCGGCCCCATCAACCCTCAGCCCCGAAGGGGCTGTCAACCTTCGGGAATACAGCTGCCCACCGCTATTGTCTCTACCCCTAGCTCTTCCTTGTCTTCCACAGCAGCATGGCGCTTCCGAAAACGATGACCGCCCCGCCTGTCCAGGAAAACAGGGTCAGTCTCTCTCCCCAAAGGAACCAGCCTGCCAGAATGTGGAAAAGGATGCCTGTGTACATGGCAAAGGTCACAATCACCGGCGGTATATGGGTGCATCCCCAGGTCAGAGCCACCTGGGCAAAAAGGGCAGACAGGGACATGAAGAAAATCCACACCCAGTCCACGCCGGAAGGCATCACCATATGGCCTGCCATGAGAAGGGCGCCGCCTATCATGGAATAGATTTGGAAATAAAAAACGATTTCTGCGCCCGAGTGGCCTCCCTTTTCTGTGAGCCTGCCGATACAGGTATAGGCCGATGCGGTACAGAAGGAAGAAATCACACCCAGCAGGGCATACCCGTTGAACGCCTGGAAATTCCACACCTGCAGCACCAAAGCGGCGCCGGCGGCAATGGTAACAAGCCAGGGCAGCACCTTTCCCGACGGGGTGGTGTGCAAGAAAATGGGAGACAGGATGCACATGAAGAAAGCGGAAAGCTGCACCAGAATTTCCGCATCCCCCAGCTTGAGTCCCGGAAGGCTGTAGAAAAAGAGAAGGATGCCGAATCCGCCGAAAAGGCCCCGAAGGTGAAGGAGGAGCCTGTCTTTGCCGGAAAAGACGGCTTTCCCTTCATGCATGGCAATGAGGGGAATGAAAAGAAGGCCCGCCAGCCCGCGGATAAAGGTAATTTCTCCCATTCCCAGAGGGGCGAGCACCTTGGCGCTCACGTCCATGACGGTAAATAAAAAGGCCGCCAGTATGGAGGCGGTAATGCCCAGTGTCATTTGTCCTTTCATGTGGTTCCTGTCTTTCGTAGCTAATGGCTCTTGGGGTAATGTCTCTTATCGGTGTCTGGCTGTATTCCCGAAGGTTGATGTGCACATCCTGCATAGGATGTGCAAGTCGGCCAAAGTTGGCCCTTAGTCTGCCCATAAAAGGGCCTTCCATTTAGTCGGCCGACCGTGGTCTTTCGGCGCGAGGGTTGAGCCAGCCGCCGGGCTGACGCCCTGGGCTGGCAGGGTTCTGCCTGTGATCGGCTTCGCCTTACAGGCGGGTGGAGGGCTCCCGCCCTCGGGAGTTATAAAGCATCGCTGCGCTGGCGATGTGGGCGCCCTGTCGGGCGCCATGATATACCGCCTGACGGCGGAAAACTGCCGCGAAGCGGCTTACAAAATGGCGCCGTAGGCGCCGTACCTCGCCAACGCAGTGGTACTATATAACTACCCTGGGCCGAAGGCCCTCAACCCATCCGGGAGGCGTCAGCCGGTCCCGGATAGAACCCTTGGGGCCCAGGGCGTCAGCCCGTCGGCCCCATCAACCCTCAGCCCCGAAGGGGCTGTCAACCTTCGGGAATACAGCCGCTCGCCGCTATTGTCTCAGCCCATCGCCTCAGCATCCCGCCTTTTCCACCATTTCCAGAGCCCAGGCAGCGGCCTTCTGGAAATCTTCCTCATTGGGATGCTTTTCCGCTTCCCTGAGACGGGCCAGCCTTTCCGGCGTCATGGGATGCACCTTTTCCGCATGTTCGCTCCGTTTCCCGATATGGAAGGAATGAACCCGTCCCTGGCAGATGAAGGTGCCAAGGCAGGTGCTGTCCTTTGGAAGAAGGGCGGCAGCATTAGCCAGATAGTCCCTAGCCGCCGGTGAATCGGGATAGGTGCCGGCGGTGCCATAGATGGCTACTTTGTGATTGTGAAGGGAAGAGAGGGTCCTCCTTGCCGCCATGTCGGCGCCCCGGCGGAATCCCCAGAAGCCCACGAAGATGAGATCATAGCCGGCCGTATCTTTTTCCCGGCCTTCTTCAATCATATCTTTGTCTCCCGGAAGGGCATCATAAATAGCCTGTGCCACAGCCTTCGTATTTCCTGTGCGAGATGACCATAAAACTAAAGATTTCATAGCAGTTCCTCCTCTGCTTTTAAAAAAAATATAATATTTCCCTTTCTTTATCATACTCAATGCAGAGGATTCCTGTCAAAAACCCAGAAGCTATGGATACGTGGGTTCGTGAGCCGGTAGGCTGGGGAGATGGCTGGCAGCTGGCAGCGGTCAGCGGACAGCGGTCATTTCTTTTCTTCCAGCCAGAAGCCTTTCTGCAGGGCTTTTCTGCCGAAGCGGGCCTGGATTTCGTCCATGGCTGCGGCAGCACGGTTCCTTTTATCCCGGTCTTCGGAAAAGAGGGAGGCCATGGACAGCGGCGGCCCCAGGCGGGAGGCGGTGACACCGATGAGCCGTACCCCTTCGGTGAGAGGGATTTTTTGGAGGAGTGCCATGGCATGATGGTAGATTTCCTCCTGCAGGCTGGTGCCTTCTTCAAAGGAAAGGGCCCTTGTCACTGTGCGGAAGGAGGCAAACCGTATTTTCAAAGTCACCGTTCTGGCCATGAGTCCCTGCTTTCTAAGCCGCTGGGCCACAATGTCGCTGTGGATGGCGATTTCCCTGTCTATGACAGAGGGATCGGTAATATCCTTTTCATAGGTTGATTCATCGCCTATGGATTTGATTTCCCGTTCCGCTTCCACCGGACGGTCGTCTACGCCGAAGGAAAGACGCTTCAGAAGGCCTCCCTGATTCCCCAGAACAGATGCCAGCGCTTCCACGGAGGCATCCTGGATATCCCCTATGGTCCGAAAGCCTGCCTTCACCAGGCGGCCTTCCGTCACCTTTCCCACGCCCCAGAGCCGGCGCACCGGCAGGGGCCGGAGGATTTCCTTTTCCTTCCCGTAGGGAATGATGAAAAGGCCGTCGGGCTTATCCATGTCGCTGGCCATTTTAGCCAGGAATTTGTTGGGCGCAATGCCCACAGAAGCCACCAGTTCCGTTTCCTTCAGGATTTCCTTCTTGATAGCCCGCCCTATGGCACCCAGGGTGGGATACTGGCTTCCCATGGCCGATATGTCCAGAAAGGCTTCGTCCAGAGAAATGGGCTCGTAGGCCTCGGCGTAGTGGAGCATGATTTCATGGATGCAATGAGACGTTTCCTTGTACACCTGAAACCTGGGCTCTGCGAAAATGCCAAAAGGGCAGAGCTCCCGGGCTTTGGAAACGGGCATGGCCGAATGGACGCCGTACTTCCTGGCCTCGTAGGAAGCCGTAGCCACCACGCCCCGCCGGCTTCTGCCGCCCACAATCACCGGCTGCCCCTTCCATTCCGGATGATCCCGCTGCTCTACCGACGCAAAAAAGGCGTCCATATCCACATGCATGATCCATCGTCTCATGATACCGCCTCCTTTCTCATCCTTTCCTTCATCATAGGAGAGCTGCATCCATCCGTCAAGATGGACTCTTTTCCCCCTCTTCATTATAATAGGAAACAGGGCATGACCCTTTCTATATGAAATTGTAAGCAAAGAGGTGCTTTCTATGGTCAATGAAGAACGAATGAGAAAAACATTTACAGACCTGGTGAAAATATACGCCCCCAGCAAGGGGGAGCGGGAGGTCTGCGACTACCTGAAAAAGGAGCTGAAGAAACTGGGCGCTTCCCGTATTGTGGAAGATAATGACGGTTCCATTAACGGAGGAAACTCCGGCAACCTCATCGCCACTTTCAACGGAAATGCGGAAGGCCTTCCTTCCATTGCCCTCACCGGCCACATGGACTGCGTGGAGTGCTGCCGAAACATTGAGCCGGTCCTGAAGGATGGCGTTTTCTACTCCAAAGGAAATACCATCTTAGGCGGCGATGACAAAGCCGGCGTCACCGCCATCCTGGAAGGTCTTCACCTGATGAAGGAAACCTATATCCCCCACGGAAAGATTACAGTCATTTTCACGGTGCAGGAAGAAATCGGTCTCTTCGGTTCCCGGAATATTGAAAAAGAATACATCCAGGACATCGACTTCGGCTACACCCTGGACGCCGACGGCCCTGCAGGCTCCGTCTTCAACGCCGGCCCTTCCGAATACACCCTGGACTTCATCTGCCATGGCGTAGCTGCCCACGCCGGCATGTGCCCTGAAAAGGGAACCAGTGCCATCGCCATGGCAGGTCTGGCCATCGCCGCCTGCCCCAATGGACGGATTGATGAAGAAACCACCTGCAACCTGGGCACCATCGAAGGCGGCACAGCTGTCAACATCGTCCCTGACCGCTGCGCTGTTCACGGAGAAGCCAGAAGCCGCAGCACGGAAAAGCTGGAAAAGGTGGTTTCCCAGATGGAAAACGCCTTCCGTAAGGCGGCTGACAAATTCCCCGAAGGCTCTCTGGAAATCAAAAAGGAAAAGGCCTACGATGCCTTTCTGGTCAAAGAATCGGACCCGGCCCTGCGCCTCTTCAAAGGCGCCTGCAACGCTGCCGGCTTCCCGGTCAAGGTGGCTCCCAGCGGCGGCGGCAGCGATGCCAACTGGTTCGGCACCAAAGGCTTCCCCTCTGTGCTGGTAGGAGTAGGCATGGCCGACTTCCATACCAATAAGGAAAACCTGAAGGAAAAGGATCTCTATGATGCCGGAGAACTGGTATACCGCATTATTGAAGCGGAAAGCCACTTCGGGAAGCGGTGAGCTAGTGAGGCAATACGGCGCTTGGCTGTATTCCCGAAGGTTGACAGCCCCTTCGGGGCTGAGGGTTGAGCCAGCCGCCGGGCTGACGCCCTGGGCTGGCAGGGTTCTGCCTGTGATCGGCTTCGCCTTACAGGCGGGTGGAGGGCTCCCGCCCTCGGGAGTTATAAAGCATCGCTGCGCTGGCGATGTGGGCGCCCTGTCGGGCGCCATGATATACCGCCTGACGGCGGAAAACTGCCGCGAAGCGGCTTACAAAATGGCGCCGTAGGCGCCGTACCTCGCCAACGCAGTGGTACTATATAACTACCCTGGGCCGAAGGCCCTCAACCCATCCGGGAGGCGTCAGCCGGTCCCGGATAGAACCCTTGGGGCCCAGGGCGTCAGCCCG
>ENA-ORSI01002761-ORSI01002761.1-human-gut-metagenome-genome-assembly--contig:-NODE-2761-length-12144-cov-2.441807_pt1 | contig 12144 bp, 13 predicted proteins | sample MGYA00242187_ERZ509154 | MGnify/ENA primary metagenome ERZ509154 (study PRJEB26280, sample SAMEA2338627) | human gut metagenome | biome: human gut; feature: human-associated habitat; material: faeces...
ATACTACTCTAAAGACTTATCGTGACAGAGAAAAGTTTTTCAAAGACTTAGATAATGTTAAATTAAAAGATTTTAATATTGAACACTTTGAAAAATGGAAAAAGCAAATAAATTCTTATGGATATACTACTAATCATAAAAATCATCTATTTAAATTTTTTAAAGAATTATTAAACTTTGCTACTAAATGGTATAATTTTAACTTTACTGTAACCTATAATAAAATGACTAATTTTACTGATCCAAATGAAATGCCTAAAGAAATGTTATTTTTTACTTATGATGAATTTAAAAAATTTATTTCTGTAGAAGAAGATATTTTATTTAAAACATTATTTGAAACTTTATATTATTGTGGACTTCGTCGTGGTGAACTTAGAGGTCTTACTTGGAAAGATATAGATTTTGATAATCAATATTTAAGTATTAATAAAAATATTGTTGCTACTCAAGGCGATGAAAAGAAGCCTTATATTGTAACAACACCTAAAACAAAATCTAGTATAAGAAATATCCCAATGCCTAAAGTATTAGTTGAAGATATGAAAAAATTATATGAAGTTTCAAAAAAACATTATGGTTTTAATGATGACTGGTATTTATTTGGCGATACCGATCCAATTACTAATGGAAAACTAAGACATAGAAAAAATAAAAATTGTGAGTTAGCAGAAGTTAAACAAATTAGAATACACGATTTTAGACATAGTTGCGCATCACTTTTAATTAATAGTGGTGCAACAATAAATGTAGTTGCAAAGTATTTAGGACATACAAAAATAGATGAGACCTTAAATACTTATTCTCATCTATTTAAAAATCAAATGAATGAAATTGTAAACATTATCGACAAACTAAATTAAAATGGGTACCTATTTGGGTACCTAGTACATATATCAAATGGCATAAAGCCCTTATAAACAAAGTATCCCGCCATTTCTGACGGGATTTCAGGGGGTTTTGGTTGAATCTATTCTTCACTATTATCGTAAAGAATAGAGCGGGTATACTACCACGCAGTTTAATCGTAATATATTTTATTCTAAAAGTCAATACTATTTCTAATTTTGAAATGACAAGTTCTATCAATATCTGCTATAATAAAAATGTAAAATGATAATAAAGTTAGGAGGAATTACTATGAATGAAACAACTAAAGTTTTATGTGAAAGAAGAAGTGTCAAGAAGTATAATACTAAAAAAGTTTCTGATGAACTTATCAAAGAAATTGTAAAATGTGGTACTTATGCTCCCAATGGAATGGGGAAACAGTCACCAGTAATTGTAGTGATAAGAGATGAAAAGACGATAGCTAAACTAAGAAAATTAAATGCTAGCGTAGCTAATATGCCTCATGATCCTTTTTATAATGCCAATACTATTTTAGTAGTTTTAGCAGATAAAAGAGTTCCAACTTATTTATATGATGGCAGCTTAGTTATGGGAAATTTAATGAATGCTGCTTATTCCTTAGGAGTAGATTCTTGCTGGATTCATCGTGCTAAAGAAACTTTTCAAACCAAAGAAGGACAAGAATTATTAAAAAAATGGGGATTAGATGAAAATTATGAAGGAATAGGGAACTGTCTTTTAGGTTATCGTGATTATGAACTTCCTGTAGCGAAACCTAGAAAAGATAATTATGTTATCTATGACTAGAAAATTACTAAAAAGGAAGAAATAAAAAAATGGATAGACTAACAAATTTTGAAGAAGCTTTACAGGATATTTTAAAAGAGTATGAGAGCTTGGGCCAAGAACTTGCTAAACTGCGTGAGGAAGGCAAGATGAAAACTACTAAATTTCGAGAATTATTAGGCAGGAAATTGGTCTATAGCATGATTATTGAGAATCATATTTATCAAGAAGGAGGAATCCTTTATTTGTTTTTAAAAGATAAAAATCAAAGACAAAAGTTATTGAATATTCTCCAGTTGCTAAAGATATGGCTAAGAAAATAGAAGATGAAGCTAATGAAATGGTTAAAAATGGTTATTTATTAGTCAGTGTGAGCATGACTGGCAGTGCTAAAGCTATTTTGGTTTTTAAACAAGCTTAATTTAGTAAAACTTGAATTTTAGAATAAAATTTAAAAGAAACAGCAAATTTAATGACTTTATTTCTGTTTCTTTTTCTTTACAACGTTAATAGATGTGCTATAATGAACGAGGTGGTAAATATGAATATTCAAGAAAGAGCAAAGATCTTTGCAATTAAAGCTCATCAGGGACAAGTAAGAAAGTCTGACAAAGAAAAACCGATGATTATTCATCCTATTAATGTGGCTGATATTTTAAGAGAGTATGGTTATGATGATAATGTTGTAGCAGCAGGTTATTTACATGATGTCGTAGAAGACACTAAATATCAAGAAGAAGACATTTTAAAAGAGTTTGGTGAAGATATTACTTCATTAGTTATGGGGGCTAGTGAAAAAGATAAAAGTTTATCTTGGGAAGAGAGAAAAGAAGCAGTTATTAAAGAGATCAAAAATTTAGATCTACGTCACAAAGCGATTATTTGTGCAGATAAAATCAGCAATTTAGAGGATTTTAATATTATTTCTATGATTAAAGGAGAATATGATTTTTCATCTTTTAGAAGAGGCTATGACAAACAAAAGTGGTACTATCAAGAAGTATATAAAAAACTTATTGTCAACGAAGATGCTAATTTGCCGATGTTTAAGAGATTAAAAAGTCTGATTGATTATGTTTTTAATGACTTAAGGGGCGATGAATATTTAAAAAATGTCATTTTTGCCAATGATGAAGAGGAATATGCTGAATTACTGAAATTACACTATCGCAAAGAAGAAATTTATAAACTGTGTAAAATCTTACCTAAAAAACCTTATATCATTGAATTTACAGGGACTCCTAGGACAGGTAAGACTACTTTAATCAATATTTATAGAGATTTTTTTGCGAAGAAGGGTTTTAAAGTAAAAATTTTAGAAGAGTTTGTTACTTCTAAAAAATATAAGGAGGAACTTTATCCAAAGTTAAAAAATCAAGATTTAAAGACTCGTAATGAAGAAATTTTTAAAAATATTCTAAAACAATTAGAAGCAGTTTTAAAAGAAGAAGTAGATATAGTTATAATGGATAGGGGTCTTACTGATCGCCTTGTTTGGTTTGATCGCTTTTTTGAACAAGAAGGATTAGAGTCTTTAGAAAAAGAAAAACATATGGCAACTTATCTTTCGCAAGCTTTAGAAAATTCTCAAAAAGTTGATTTAGTAATCGCTACTTATACTGATACTTTAACAGCTTTAAAAAGGGATTATAAGACTTATTTATCTTTAGAAGAAAGAAGCTTTTTGAACGAACAAAATCTTAATGAGTACAATAACTCTTTATTGAATATCAAAAATATACTTTTAGCGAAGAAGATGAATTATTATTTGGTAGATACTACTTCTAAAAGTTCAAGAGAACTTTCAATTTTAATAGCCCAGATAATTTTAGAAAATATGCGAAAAGAGTTTATTGATAGGGTAAATAAAGAATTTAATAATGTAGAATAAGCAGGCATTCATCTTGAATGCTTTTTTATTTGCGTCAAATAATATATTGTTATTTAAAGTATAAAATGTTATTATTAGCATATAATAAAGCACGCTTTCAAAGAAGCATTAAAAAAATCCCTTCTAGTACTAGTAGTACTAATAATAACTGGTATGGTGATTATTCGACGATCACAACTACTAATAGAGTTACTATCGATCGTGGTTCGTTTGCTAGTATGCACACAACTGCGGGATTATTTAGCCATGGTAATGAAAGTTATGTAAGTGTTCGTTCTGATGTTGGCTCTCGAACATCTTTAATCATTTATTAATTACTGATCATAAATTTTAAAATTCCTTTGCATCGACAAAACTATATGATAGAATTAAATAGGGTTATTCAAAATTATGAGAAAGGAATTAAAATAAATGTTGCGAGTAAAAGATTTAAAAAAGAAATTTGTTAAATATAATGCTAAGCAAGAAAAAGAAGAGTTCTATGCTAATGCTGGCATCTCTTTTGAAGCTAGTGAAGGTGAAATAATAGGAGTCTTAGGACCTAATGGAGCAGGGAAGACTACACTTTTAAGAATGCTTTCAGGGATTCTTACACCATCTTCAGGAATAATTGATTTTGATGGTCTTACCTATGAAAAAAATGAAATAGAAATTAAAAAGCAGATTGCTTATCTATCAGGTAATACTAAAATATATAATTCACTATCCGCCTATGAACTACTAAAAATGTGCTGTGAGTTCTATGATGTAGATCCTGACAAAATTGAGAAAAGAATCAAAGAAGTTTCTGAAACTTTAAATATGCAAGACTTTTTATATAATCGAATCGAAAATTTATCAACTGGGCAGACCCAACGGGTCAATATAGCAAGATGTCTAATCCACGATCCTAAATATTATATTTTAGATGAAGCTACCAGTGGCCTTGATGTTATTTCTAGTCAAATTATTTTAGACTTTATCAAAAAAGAAAAGGCCCGTGGGAAAACGATCCTTTATTCAACTCACTATATGGAAGAAGCTGAAAATATTTGTGATCTAGTTCTTATGATCAATAAAGGCTGCGTCATTAAAGAAGGAACGCCAGCTGACATAAGAAAATCTACTAAGACAACAAACTTACGTGATGCTTTCTTTGCTTTGATTGGAGGATTAGAAGATGAAAAATAATATTTGGAATATTTTGAAAAAAGAACTTAGAGAAATGTTTAGAGACAAAAAATCACTTGCCATGATGCTAATACTACCAATCATGATTCCCTTGCTAGTCCTTGGTATGTCTTTCTTATTTGAAGCTCAAGCTAACATGCCTTTAGAAGACTATAATAAAATTGGTTTTAACTATGAACCTAGCCAAACAGAACAAAACATTATGTCATCATTTGGGATAGAACCTACTTATGCTTCCGAGGATAAACTTTTAGAACAGTACAATAATGAAGAAATAGATTTATATGTTCTAAAAGACAGCAACAATTATACCATTAAAGGTGAAGATAACACGACGACCACTTATGCTAGTTCTTTAGTAGAAAACTATCTTAATGCTTATAAACAACAGTTACAAGCTAACTATTTACAAGCTAGTGGAATTGATACTGATGAAGTTTTAAACATTATTACTATTACCAAAGACATCAAAGAACAAGATAATTACTTTGCTACTTACATCACTAGCTATGCTTTTCTATTTATTATCATGGCAATAACAGTCTCTGCCACTTATCCTGCTACTGATGCTACTGCTGGTGAAAAAGAACGTGGTACTTTAGAGACCCTTCTTACTTTTCCTATCAGAAGCAAAGATATCATCATTGGTAAGTTCCTAAGCGTTACCATCTCGTCAATTATTACTGGTACTATTAGTCTAATTCTTACTATTATTGCCTTATTACTAGCAAATAATATGTTTAAAATTTATGAGGGGACAAACTTAATGTTGCCACTTAATAGCCTTATCTTTGCTACAATTGTCATCATCGCTTACTCATTTTTGATAAGTGGCTTATGTATCGCTATAGCAAGTCGTTCTAAAACCTTTAAAGAAGCCCAAAGTGCCTTGACACCATTAACTTTCATCTCCTTCTTCCCAGGAATGATTGCCTTCATGATCAATGTTAAGACAACAGCTTTGCTATCCTTAATACCATTTAAATTACACCTTAATCTTTACAGATATTACTAATGGTACTGTAAATTATCTTTACATATTCTTAATGTTACTATCGACAATTATTATAATTAGTATCGTCTTAAAGATTATCATTAAACAATATAAATCAGAAAACGTTTTATTTTCCAAATAACAAGTTGACTTAAAAAAATCTAAGTCAACTTTTTACTTTAAAAGATCAATTCAAACAATTTCTTATTGAAATTTAGAGCAATTTATTATTTAATAAAAATAAAGAGGTATATATATGAAGAAGTACAGAATTATTTTAATTTTAATAATAGCTTTAGTTTTATCTTCCTTATTATATTTTGTGTTAGCTCTCATTGTTTTTGATAACAAAGCTCCAGTTTTGCAAAGCGTAGTAATCAGCAATATTACTAATGATAAATTTGATCTAACTGTTAAAATAAAAAACACTTTATTTGAAGAGGTTAGTTGCTACTTAACTTTAGATGAAAACTTAGATTTGGAAAGCGAAGGGATCGATTTTCAACCAACAAAAAATAACTATTGTACCTACCCAGCACTTAGTAAAAATCAAGAATATTATATTTACTTACAAGACCAAAATGGTAATATTAGCGAGGCATATCCTCTAACGGATAGTCTTTCTAAAAAGTATCTTACTATAACAGCGGAAGATGAAATTTATTTAGTTAATGGCAGTAGTTCAAAACTTGAATATACAATTAATACAGTAGGCCTTTTAAAGGAAGAAGCAGATGTTAGTTTTTCTAGTGCCGATCCTAGTATCGTAAAAGTTGATGACAAAGGCAATATTACAGCCTTAAAAGATGGAACAACTAGTGTCACTATTAGAGCTTCTGACGGTTCTATAGCAACTGATGATAATGTCAATATTAACCCTTCAGAAGATGAGCAATCTAATAATTCTAATAACGCTATGGTAACTGTTCATGTCACTTCTTTAATTAATACACCGGCCATCAGAAACAATCGCCCTTTTCTAGCTTGTAATGAATATAGTAGTGACGAGGCTTCTACCCTTGATGATTTGTTAGCTTATCGGATCGAACAAGCAGGAGGTTATCAAACTAGAGCTGCCGTAGTGGCAGCTGCAAGATTTCTTTTATTGGAGTTTCCTTATCGTCTTAACTATTTTCCAGAAAATGGTCGAATTGACTATCTAGGTAGACTTCATGCTGATGGTGAAGGAAGGTATTATCATGTTGGCCTATATTTAGATGAAAGTAAATTTGCTGATATTGAAGCAAGTGTTACAGGGCCTGCCATTTGGGGTTGTCCTTTAGAAGTTAATAGTGGAGAAGTCGATCAACCTGCTGGTAATTTCTATGCCAATGGCTTAGATTGTAGTGGATTCGTCTCTTGGGTCTTGTTAAATGGCGGTTATGACGTTGGTGATTTAGGCGCAGGTTTTACTAATTATGCCGATCTTTCAGATCTCGGTGAAAAAGTTTCGATCACAAGAGATCTATTAAGTTCTAATACTATTAAAGCTGGCGATCTGATTGGCTATAATGGCCATATTGCCATGATAATAGGAATAGATGATGAACATATTTATGTAGGAGAAATCTTATATTACAATGTTGGGACAACTGTTCTTACCTATACGCGCTCTTCTTTATTAAATAGTTTGTTTACCTATATTATTCCAATGGACGAAGTCTATTTAAAAGATGGTAATTATACTGCTATGTGGTAATAATCTATTTGTCATCTTGTTAATTTTGATAATTAGTAGTAGAATAAAAATATAACATTATAAAATAGAATAGAGGGGAGAAAAAAATGTTGAAAAAATTAAATCAGCTTTTAAATTTGTCAATTGTTAGCTCAATACTTTTCCTAATCTTAGGATTTTGTATCATGCTTTTGCCAGTCACATTTTTAACTACTATTTGTTATATAGTTGCTATTGGTTTAATTATTCATGGCCTTTGTCTTTTGTTCTTGGATTTTAAAGATAAGAGTCCGTTTTTCCTAACGACAATTCTTTATGAGATCTTATCAATCATTTTAGGTGTCTTAATTTTAATTAATCCTGATGCTTTTAAAGTAATTTTACCAATTGGTCTTGGAATTTGGTTTATCATAAGCAGTATTTTGAAATTATGCTTAGTTTTTTACACTAAAGAAGAAGGATTTGGTTATTTTCTTCTAACCTTATTACTAGTAATTGCTTCTATTATCTGTGGAGTAATATTATTAATGAATCCAATCACTAGTGCCGTTATAATTACCTTTACTGTAGGACTTTTAATTGTCATTTATTCAATTACTGATTTGACAGAAGCAATTATTTTCAAAATTCGTTGGAATAGTATTAAGAGCAAGCTAAAAAAAGAAATTGATAAAGCAGTTGAACGTGAATAACAAAAAATTAATGCTTTTTAAACTTTTAAGGTTAATCCTTAGAAGTTTTTTTATTTTTCTAAAAAATGGTTGACAAAGTTCTGATCAGATCATAATATTAATATATGAACAAATATTCAAATAAGGAGGAAATTATGAATAGTACTAATAAAGAACTGGTTGCTGAAATAGCAAAAAAGATGCCTAAAGAAGAAAAATTATTCGATTTGGCAGAATTATATAAAGTTTTTGGCGATAGCACTCGCATTAAAATTATTTCGGCTTTATTGCACGAGGAGTTATGTGTCTGTGACTTAGCAGAGATCATAAAAGCAACTCCATCTGCTACTTCGCACCAATTACGAATTTTAAAACAAGCTAAACTCATTAAATACCGCAAAGTTGGGAAGACTGTCTATTATAGTCTAGCTGATTCACATGTTGAAAAAATTTATGCGATTGGAAGTGAACATATCGATGAACTGTAAAATAGGAATTGAAAATTTAGATTGTGCCAACTGTGCTAGAAAAATTGAAGAAGAGCTAAAAAAAGAAAAAGTTTTAACTGATGTAAGTGTTAATTTTTCAACTTCTAGCATCACTTTTAAAAGTAGTGATCAAGAAAAAGCCATTAAGCGTATTTCTGAAGTAGTAAAAAAAGTGGAACCAGATGCCCAGCTCATCTTATCAAGCGAAAAAGCCAAAGTAAAAAAAGACTATGACATTTATCGCTTAATAATAGGTTTTGCTCTTTATCTAATAAGTATAGTGATTAATGATCCTCTAATAAAAGAAATCTTAATTATTTTAGCTTACTTAATCTTACTTTATCGTGTTTTTTTAGTAAGTATGAAAATGTTAATCAGACAAAAGACGATCAATGAAAACTTTCTTATCTTTATCTCAGCTTTGGGAGCCTATTTTATCGATAAAAAGATGGAAGGGATCATGGTTATAACTCTATATGAGATAGGTAAATTACTTGAGAAAAGAGCTATTAATAATACTAGAAAATCTATTAAGGGTCTAATGGATCTCCAAGTTGAAGTAGCTCATAAAGTAATTGGTGACAAAATAGTTGATATTAGTCCTTCAAAACTAGAGATCAACGATACTATTATGGTCAAAAAAGGTGAAAAAGTACCAAACGATGGCATTTTATTAAGTCCTGATGCTAGATTTTATACAGCAGCCATTACTGGCGAGAGCAATGTTCAACACTTTAAAAAAGATGAAAGAATCTTATCAGGTTTTATCAACGAAGGCGAAGTTGCTTTAATAAAAGTAGACTGTAAATATGAAAATAGTACTGCTAAACGAGTACTTGACTTAGTAGAAAATGCTACTAATCGTAAAGCAAAAACAGAAACTTATGTCAATCGTCTTGCTAAAATTTATACTCCAGCAGTCTTTGTCCTAGCGATCTTAGTTTTTCTATTAATGCCTCTAATTACTGGTAGTACTTACCAAGAAAGTTTCTATCAAGCTTTAGTGCTATTAGTTATTTCTTGTCCATGTTCTATTGCTATTTCGGTTCCTTTAAGCTACTTCACAGGAATTGGAAAAGCTTCTAAAGAAGGGATCTTAATAAAAGGTAGTGATTATTTAGATGGCTTTAAAGATATTAAACAGATCGTTTTTGATAAAACTGGTACAATTACCACTGGTAAATTCCAGATTGGAAGTATTAAAACCTATGACAACTATACTACTTCTGAAGTCTTAAATTTACTTTATAAAGGGGAATCATTTTCTAATCATCCAATTGCTAAAGCGATTTTAAAGAATAAAAAAGATATCGATACGAGTGATGTTAAAAACTTTAAAGAACATGCTGGTCTTGGTCTAAGTTTTGAAGTCGGAAAAGATAAAATCAAAGTAGGGAATGCTAAGTTTTGTAATGTCAACGATTATAAAGAAAATGTTTTATATATGACGATCAACGGAGGGTTAAAAGCTGAGATCAGTTTAATTGATGAGATTAAACAAGGTTCCAAAGAAGCCATTGCCGAACTTAAAAAAAGAGGTATCAAGGTCAAAATGTTTACTGGTGATAAGAAAGAAATGGCTGATGCGATCGCTAAAGAAGTAGGTATCGCAATAGAAGATACCGAAGCAGCTATGTTACCTGAAGATAAATACCAGCAATTAGATGAGTTAATTAAAGAATCTAAAGCTTCAAATACTTTAGGAAAAGTGGCTTTCGCAGGCGATGGAATTAATGATGCTCCGGTGTTAGCTCTAGCTGATATTGGTATTTCAATGGGTGAAGTAGGGCAGGCATCTGCTATGGAAGCGAGTGATGTCATTATTATGCAAGATAATTTAAAGAAGATTGTAACTACTTATGATATTTCTTTAAAAACAAGAAGAATCATCAAACAAAATCTAATTTTTGCTATTGGTACTAAAGTAATTATTTTAATTCTTAACTTATTAGGAATATCAAATATGTGGGAAGCAGTTTTTGCTGATGTTGGCACAACTTTGCTAACAATTTTGAACACGACTAGGATTTTAAGAAGCAAAGGGGATAGAAAGTGATTTTTCTATCTCTTTTTAGTTACTTTTGTTTAGGAAAATGCTATAATTTAGTAAAGAGGTGATAAAAAGTTGTTTTACTGGATATTAGCGATTATTATTTTCTTAATACTTGAAGTTGCTACAGTTAATTTAGTGACGATCTTTTTTGCAGTTGGAGCAGTTTTTGGATTGCTAACGAGTATTTTTACCGATAGTATAACGATTCAGTTTCTAGTTTTCTTTCTAGTTAGTATTCTTGCTTTGATCGCAACAAGGCCACTGGTTAAAAAGTATTTACAGCCTAAGTTTGTCAAGACTAACTATGATCAAGTTCTTGGCAAGGTTGGAGTTGTCACATCTATTATTACTCCTTTAGAATTAGGAGAAGTAAAAGTTGATGGAAAAAAATGGGCTGCTAAAGCCAACAAAATTGCTGATAGTGAAAATATTCAAGTAGGCGAAAAGGTGAAAATTTTAAGAATCGAAGGCGTAAAATTAATTGTAGAAAGGGAGGAATAAAATGCCAATTTTATATATTTTACTTGTTGTCATTGCCATTATTGCTATTTCGGGATTAAAGATTATCCCTCAAGCTAAAGCTTATGTAATCGAAAGATTAGGAGCTTATAACAAAACTTTACATACAGGATTAAATTATGTCATTCCAATTATTGAAAGAGTTTCCAATAAAGTCAGTTTAAAAGAGATTGTCAAAGATTTTGCACCACAGCCAGTGATTACTAAAGATAATGTTACAATGCAGATCGATACCGTTGTCTATTTTCAAATAACTGATCCTAAACTTTATACGTATGGGGTAGAAAATCCAATTAGCGCAATTGAAAATCTAACTGCTACTACTTTAAGAAATATCATTGGTGAGTTAGAGCTTGATGAGACTTTAACTTCTCGCGATATTATTAATTCTAAGATGCGCAGTATTTTGGATGAAGCAACTGATCCATGGGGAATTAAAGTAACTAGAGTTGAGGTAAAAAATATTTTGCCACCTCGTGATATTCAAGATGCTATGGAAAAACAGATGCGTGCTGAGCGTGAAAGACGTGAAAAGATCTTACAGGCAGAAGGTGAGAAAAAGGCAGCTATCCTAACGGCCGAAGGTGAGAAAGAAAGCATGATCTTACGCGCTGAAGCGAAAAAAGAAGCTCAAATTAAAGAAGCAGAAGGTGAAGCTCAAGCAATTATCAAAATTCAAGAAGCCAATGCTCAAGGCTTGAAATTACTTCGCGAGGCCAAAGCTGATGAAGCAGTTTTAAAACTAAAAAGTTATGAAGCTTTTGAAAAAGTAGCCGACGGCAAAGCTACTAAGATTATCGTGCCATCAGACTTACAAAATTTAGCAACCCTAGGAACGACGATTCGAGAAATGTTAGATACGAATGGAAAAAACAACTAATTTTCAAAAAGTGAAAACTTTGATTGGTTGGCCAATTTTATTTCTAGTTGGCCAACTTTTCATTTTGTTCCTATTGATTGCCATTTTACAATTTGTGAAACCGATTTCGTTTACAGAGTTTGAACTTGCCGATCGTTTACGTACGGTATTATTTCCTTCAAC
>ENA-ORSI01002764-ORSI01002764.1-human-gut-metagenome-genome-assembly--contig:-NODE-2764-length-12132-cov-2.931026_pt1 | contig 12132 bp, 11 predicted proteins | sample MGYA00242187_ERZ509154 | MGnify/ENA primary metagenome ERZ509154 (study PRJEB26280, sample SAMEA2338627) | human gut metagenome | biome: human gut; feature: human-associated habitat; material: faeces...
AAAGCTAATTCTACATCATCTTTAGAATATACAATAACATCATAATTAACATCGACTATTTTTTTGTATCCTAAGCAATTAAACAATTTTTCTGCTTCTTCTAGATCATCACAATTAACATTTATTTTTTCCTCAGATATCACATGATTATTTAAATACTTTTTATTTTTATAAGTTATTTTTTTAAAGACCTTTTCACTACTATCACTATTAACTTTTAGATATCTTAGAAGCACACAACTGGATAATATATCTATAAAATTATTCTCTTCCAAAGAAGCATATGACTGTGACAAGTATTTATCTTCTACTCTGCTTACTCTTAATTTACTAAATCCATTCTGCACCAAAATATTTACTATTTTTTCAAACCCATCTTCAACCCTTACTGTTATTTCAATCTGTTTCATTAACTTCCTCCCACTAGCATTAAATCTTTTCTAGCCCAGACTTATATAAAGCAAAAAGCATAAGCATTTCTTTAGTAATACCAAAAGCATCAAAATATATTTCTACATTTCTTCTTAACTCATCTTCTACTGTATCTAAGGGGATATATCTTAATTCAAAATTACCATCTTTTTCATGTTCACTGTAGGAAGTATTATCAAGATTAGGCTTTTCATCTGTTTTTATCTCATAATAGTATATTTCGGTTTTTCTATTTTTACCTTTTTCAGGCCAATCTTTATAATAACCCATGGTACAAGCAAAAGGCTCTATGTCGATGGTTGCTAAATCTATACCTGTTTCTTCTAACATTTCTCGCTTTACTGTTTGTACCAAAGACTCGTCATCTTCAACATGACCTCCAGGAAACTGATAATTATGATGCGAATAAGCTAACAAAATTTCATTATTAGAATTAATTAGTAAAATCTTAACTCTTTTTACAATTTCTGTAATATCAGTTTCGGATAAATTATTTTGATTTATTATAATTTTTTGCATATTTCACACCTTTTTCAATCATAGTTTATTATTAATCTTGCTCGTTAAACTTTTTTAATTTATTTATTCTGCTAAGTAATAAAGTACATATTTTGTTAATTCTTCTATCTGTAATTTTAGTAACATCTTGATATTGGTGCAACAATTCATCAAACTCTTCTACTACACCATCTAATTTAGATAAATCAAACCTCTTAATATTTCTTATTTTAGGAATGATCGTCTCAAAACTATCTACGTTATAAAAGAACCTACCCTTACCATTTATAATTAGCTCTTCATCAGTGTAATCTAGTATATTTAAAGATTGCCCATTATCAAATATCGGAGCTAAATCTACCCACTTTAAAGTATTGACGTCTCTTATTATTCCAAAATTATTCAAATGACGATCTTCATTTAATAGCAAATAATCAAGAATAAACATATTTTCTAATTTTTCCCGAACATTACTAAGACCTTCGGCTTCTAAAATACTAATATATTCTTCATAAGCATTTTCTTTTGCTACTTGATCACTTAATATTTGATAAGCAGGTATCAACTCTTTATTAACATCAATAAAACATTCACACTTAGAAACAACTTTATCATTAACAATCTCTAAAGTGTATGTTACATGATCAAAGCCAAGTCTATCGCATATCATACTAGCTAATACTTCATTAAATGGTTGCATTACTTCATTTTTATAAGCTCCTTTTAATAAGTATCTTTTATTATTTTCAAGTTTCCAAGTTTTCTTTAATCTACCATCAGTAGTATTATTAGGAGATATTAAACTAATCTTTGTACTACTATTAAGTTCAGTACCAAATGTCGCATTAGTAAACTCTGAATCTTCAAAATCATGTTCAAAGAAATTTATATCTTTATGTTCTATATTAGAAGTAGTTGGCTTTACCCAGTATTGATCAGATAATGATAGACCAAAGGCCTTATCTAATAATTCATTTGGTGAAGTAACATTTAGTTTAACAAGTAACAAATCTAAATCATCTCTCCAAGAAGGAATTCCTCTTCCCTTAAACCAATCAGTAAGTATTGGAGTAATGTTTTTACCCTTAGAATAACTATTAAATATAATCAATGGTGCATAATCAATATTTTTAACCTCATATATGTCAGTGAATACTTTTAATATTTCATTATATTCAGCGACCAATACTTCTTTATTTTTGTTCATTAAAGTACATTTCATAGATAATCATCTCCATTTGTATTTATTATACCATACTCTTTTAAATTCTCTTAAAATTAGTTATAAAGCAAAAAAAGAAAGACCCCTTAGTCTTCCTTTTTCTCCAGTTCCTCAAACTTTTTATCCATTTTTTCACCATATTCAATAGACTCATCGTAATGAAAAGAAATCTGAGGCATCTTTCTAATATCTACTCTTTTAGCAAGTTCTAGCTCAATAAAGTTAGCTGCTTTATTTAAAGCTTCGATCGTCTCTTCTTTATACTCTCTTTTTAAACAAGTAAAATATACTTTGGCATAAGATAAATCATTAGTGACATCACAGTCAGTAATTGTAACAAACTTAATATTAGGATCTTTGATCTCTGTCATTAAAATATAACTTATTTCTTTAACAAAGTTAGATCCGATCCTTTTTGTTTTAACGCTCATCTTTTAACCTCTTCAATCTGATATGCCTCGATGATATCATTTTCTTTTAAATCATTATAAGAGTCTAAAGTAAGACCACATTCAATTCCTTTTTTAACTTCAGTCGCTTTATCTTTACCACGTTGGATAGAGGCGATCTTGCCATCAAAGATTACGATGCCATCTCTTATGACACGAGCCTTACTACCAATTTTTATAGTACCATCTTCTACATAGCAACCAGCGATAGTTCCCACTTTGGAAAATTTGAAAATCTGGCGAATAACAGCACTTCCTAAAACTTTTTCTTCATAGATAGGATCAAGCATACCAATAATTGCTTGCTCAATATCTTCTAAAATTTGATAAATAACACTGTAAAGGCGAATGTCGACCTGATACTCTTTAGCAAGTTCTACGATATTGTTACTTGGACGAACATTAAAACCAATAATAATCGCTTTAGAAGCATTAGCTAAAGTAATATCACTTTCCGTAATGGCACCAACACCACTTCTTATTACTTCGACCTTAACTCCTTCTTTATCGATCTTTAAAAGTGAAGCCTTGATAGCTTCTTCACTACCTTTAACATCTGTTTTTAAAACGACTTTTAAACGTTTTGTACCTTCTTGAACTTTACTGAATAAATCATCTAAAGTCATTCCATTGCGGTTAGAATTTGCTTCCTTTTTACGTAATGAACGTTCAGTAGCTACTTTTTTTGCTTCTTTTTCTGTCTCAAAAGCCATAAAACGATCACCTGCTACTGGTAAGTCCGTAAGGCCTGTAACTTCCACAGGACAAGAAAGACTAGCAGTAGTAATATCTTCTCCTAAATCGTTTTTTAAAGTTCTAACTTTACCAAAGACATCACCTACTACAATAGGATCACCTAAACGCAAAGTACCATTTTGAATTAATAGACTAACTACACAACCAGTGTTCTTATTCATACGCGCTTCAATAACTGATCCTGTTGCATAACGATTAGGATTACCTTTTAAATCATTCATATCAGCTAGTAATAAAATATTATCTAAAAGTTCTTTAATACCTTCTTTAGTCTTAGCAGATAGTTTATTAATTAAAGTATCGCCACCCCACTCTTCAGGAGTAAGACCATACTCAACTAACTCTTGCAAAACACGATCAGGGTTAGCATTTGGTAAATCCATCTTATTAATAGCTATAATAATTGGTACACCTGCTGCTTTAGCATGATCGATCGCTTCGACTGTCTGTGGTTTAATTCCATCATCAGCTGCTACTACAATAACGACAATATCCGTAACTGAGGCTCCACGAGCACGCATCTGAGTAAATGCTTCATGACCTGGCGTATCAATAAAAGTAATATAACGACCATCAACTTTTACCTGATAAGCACCAATATGTTGTGTAATCCCTCCAGCTTCTTTTAAAACAACATGGGTATCTCTTATTGCATCAAGTAAAGATGTCTTACCATGGTCAACATGACCCATGATCGTTACCACAGGAGGACGTGGCACTAAATCTTTTTCATCATCAATAATTTCAAACTCCTCAAAATTACTAATGTCTCTTGACTCTTCCTTCTTTAATTCTTTTTTATAATCTAACACTAATAGTTCAACCGTATCATAATCAAGACTTTGATTTAAATTAGTAATGATCCCTAACTCTAAAAGTTTCTTCAAAAGATCAGTTGGTCCAACTTTTAAAGCTTCAGCAAGATCCTTAACAGTCATGCCCTCTTTATAGAAAATAACATTACTATCATCTTCTTTTAAAGTGTTAGCTTGTAACTTTTCTTTATGTTTATATAAAGCTTTTTTCTCTTTTAAATATTTTTGATTATCAGTCTTATTACTAACTTGTTTTTTCTTGATCTTAACTGTTGCAGGTTCTTCTTTAGTATTAACTCCCAGATCAAGTTCTAATTCATCATCATCAACGTAAGAGTTAAGATCTTCTAACTCCTCTTCTTTAGATGAATCTTCTTCATTATCCAGTAAAATAATCGCTTCATCATCTAAATAATCATTTTCATTAGAAACATTAATTCCTAATTTTTTACATAGTTCCAAAACTTCTTCAACACTTTTGGAAACATCTTGAGCGTACTCTTTTACGTTCATATTTTCACCTCTTTCTTAAACTATAAGCTTATCTAACTCATCATACACCTCTATATCAACATCAGTATCTAAATAACGACTAAGTAAATTATTTTTACGAGCCTTCATAAATACTTCTTTATCCTTTTTTAAGTATACTCCCTTACCATTCTTTTTAGAAGTCAAATCGACCTCAACTGTTCCTAAAGGAGTTCTGACAACGCGCACTAATTCATATTTTGGCAACTTTTCCTTAGTTACAACACAAGTACGCATCGGAATTTTCTTTGGCATTTTAATCACTTACCTTTACATTAATACCCATTTCTTGAGCTTGTTCACTTGTTTTAACATCGATCTTATAACGAGTAAGACGTGATGCTAAACGAACATTTTGCCCTTTTCTACCAAGAGCTAAAGAGAAATCTTCTCCGTCGCAAATAGCTAAAGCTTCTTGCTTTTTAGGATCTAAAATATAAACTTGAACATTTTTAGCAGGACTTAAAGCGTTTTTGATATACTCTTCTTTATCTTCTTCATAACGAACAATATCTACTTTTTCACCGTTTAATTCTTTTAAAATATTAGCAATGCGACTTCCTTTCTCGCCAATACAACAACCGACAGGATCAATGTTAGCATAATTAGAACCCACAGCTATTTTGCTTCTTACTCCACAGTCTCTTGCTACGCCATACACAACGACACTACCATCGTTAATTTCAGGTATCTCGAGTTCAAAAAGACGTTTTACAAAATTATAATGACTTCTTGATAATAAAATAATTGTTCCTTTTTTAGTAAAATCGACTTTAGTAACATAAGCTTTAATTGATGATCCCATCTTGATCTTCTCATCACCGATCAACTCATCTTTAGGTAAGATACCATTAGTTCTACCTAAATCAATATAGTAAGTTTTTTCATCTTCCAAAGCAACAATACCAGTTACTAACTCACCTTCTTTACTTTGGAACTCTTCAACAATACTAGCGCGCTCAGCTTCTCTAATCTTTTGAATAACAACTTGTTTAGCAGTAGAAGCAGCAACTCTTCCAAAAGAAGCAGGTGTCACTTCTGTATCAATAGTATCACCAATTTCTTTTAGTTTATCAATTTTTCTAGCATCCTCTAAAGAAATCTCAACTTCAGGATCTGTTACTTCCTCAACTACTGTCAAATAAGAATAAACTTTAGTATCCCCAGTTTCACGATTAATTAAAACTTTAGCATTAGTCTTAGAATTAAAATTCTTCTTATAAGCTGATAATAAGGCCTGCTCTAAAGCTTCAAAGATAATGTCCCTTGAAATATGCTTTTCGCTTTCTAATACAGAAACTGCATTAATAAGTTCTTTTCCATTCATTTTAATTACCTCCTTTTTCTTTTGATGAAACATCTAAAACATAAGATTCTTTAATAAAATCATGCTCATCTAACAAAGGTGAGATGACATTAGTAGCTTTAACTACTGTATCGAGATCAACAATTTTATCATTACTATCTACAACTATTTCTAAACGTTTATCTTTATAAGTGATCGTATCAACAAATAACCCCATTTTTTCTAATTCTGCATCTAAAACTTTTTTAATATTATCCACACAAAAGACCTCCCTTATGAATAAAAGAAAGTGGGACATCCCCACTTCACATAAACATTATAACACAGAAACTATAAAAAACAAAATGAATTTTTCTAACTTTTTAGGATTATTAACTCAAGAGTATCACAAATTAAATTTAAAAGTATAGATTTAAAGCACTTTAATATTTTCTTGAAATATTGGATCTAGTTAACACACTAATAACAGCAACTGCGCTAAAACAATATTCTTCTTTTACACTATCCCATTTACAGAAAATGAATTTAAGTTTATAATTATAATAGTTTAATCGGAGGTAAAAAATGTTAGAAAAATCAGGTAATATAATCAAGAGTGTTATTATTTTTGTTTTGTATATAGTCTTTGAATATTTAGTAATTTTATTATTAAAAAGTCTTGGCTTAGATATAACTAATCTAGATAATACTTGGCAAACAATTGTTAGAATAGTGATTAATTTAATGCTCGTAGCTATTTTCTTTTTTATTTATCGTAAATCTTTAATTGGTGATGCTAAGGATTTTAAAGAAAACTGGAAAAGTTATCTAAAATTAGGTTTAAAATATTGGTTGATCGGTCTTGTAATTATGATTTTATCCAATAGTATTATTGGCAGTTTCTTACCTACTCCAACTAATGAAGTCATGGTTCAAGATAGTATCATAAGTAACCCAGTTTTATCTTTTGTAAGTTCGGTATTAGTAGCACCATTTATCGAAGAACTTATTTTTAGAAAGAGCATTTATGACTGTTTCAAAGATAGTTATCAGTATATTTATATTATTGTCTCTGGTCTTTTGTTCGGCTATGTTCACTTGATCGCTGGCGGTAATGCTGAGTTAATTTATTTGATACCATATGGAGCAATGGGAATAATTTTTGCTTATTTGTATGCTAAGACTAAGAATATCTTTGTTCCAATCTTTTTCCATATGTTACATAATTTTATTTCCGTCATGATTTATTTTCTAACTTTATTATAAGGAGTAGTCTATGAAGAAGAAAAAGGGAAAAAACAAGGAAAGACCAAGTCGTATTGAAAAGTACGAATATTTGAATCGTAAGAAAAAGACGATTGAACTTGAAAAGAAAAAAAATTTAGAGGAAAAGAAAGAACAAAGACGGCAAAATCTAAAAAAAGGAGTGTTAAAATTGTTGGTATTTTTACTGATTGTCTTAAGCCTGCTACTTGTTTATGCTAGATTTATCGAACCGGCAATGACGGTGGTAAACGAATTTAAAATAACTACTAGCAAAATAGATGATAAAATGAACGGTTTAAAAATTGCTCATTTTTCAGATTTGCATTACGGCAGTACGATTGACAAAGAAAATGTTGCCAAAAAGTTAGCCAAAGTAAATAATATTGAAGCTGACATTGTTATTTTTACTGGTGATCTGATCGAAGAAAATTATGTTTTAACTGATGAGGACAAAGAAGCTTTAACAGCATCTTTAAAAAATATCCCTGCTAAATTAGGTAAGTATGCCATTATTGGTAATCATGATAAACTAGAAAGTGGTTACGAGGCTATTTTAATAGAAGCAGGCTTTACAATTATCAAAAACAATTATGAGTTAGTCTATGATAATAATCAAAATCCTATTTTAATTTATGGGCTAGATAGTATCACTATTGGTAATCCAAGTATGGAAGCAATAAAAAAGGACATGGACAAATACGAAAGTAGTTTTAAGATTTTGTTAGTCCATGAACCAGATTGTTTTGATGAATTAGAAGAAGAGTTTAAATCTTATTTTGACTTAGTCCTAGCAGGTCATACCCATAATGGTCAAGTTTGGCTACCATTTTTTCAAGATTTGATCTTACCTCCATATGGTAAGAAATATATAAAAGGCAATTACCAATTAAATGCGACTACTAGTCTTTATATTTCAGGAGGGCTTGGCTGTAGTACTTTTAACTATCGTTTAGGAAATCCACCAAGTATTAATTTTTATCGAATCATAAAAGAGTAAAGATCTTTTAAAATTTAATCTTTACTCTTTTTTATTTTCGATATTCAAACTCATAATCTAAAATTTTGACAATATCACCTTGTTTAGCCCCCATACTATCTAGTTTGTCATCTACTCCTAAACGCATAAGTTTTCTTGCAAAACGTAAAACTGCTTCATCAGTATTAAACTTAGTCATTCTAAATAACTTTTCGATTATCTCGCCTTTTAAAACATAACAATCGCCTTCTTTTTCAATAGTGAAAGGCTCTTCTTTTTGATATTTATAAAGAATATGATCTTCATACACTTCGTCATCGATAAGAGGTGTTGCTTTAATTTCATCAAGTAAATCTGCAAGACGAGTCATCACTTGTTCAAGACCTGTATCATTAAGGGCGCTTACTTCATAAATTTCAACTTTAGGAAGTTTCTTTTTAAAAGCTTTTAAATTATCTTTAAAAGTTGGCTCATCCATTTTATTAGCTATAATAATTTCTTTTTTATCTAATAATTTAGGGTTGAAGTCTCCTAGCTCTTTGCGTATTTTTAAATAGTCTTCATAAGGATCACGGCCTTCGCTAGCCCCCATATCAAGAACATGAGCAATTACTCTTGTTCGTTCAATATGTTTAAGAAATTTATCTCCCAGTCCTACACCTTTAGAAGCTCCTTCAATAAGACCAGGTAAATCAGCCATAACAAATGATCGGCCATCACTTACCCGAACCACTCCTAAATTAGGATTTAAAGTGGTAAAGTGATAAGCAGCAATCTTAGGTTTAGATTTAGACACTTTGGATAAAATTGTACTTTTACCAACACTTGGCATACCAACTAAACCGACATCTGCTAAAACTTTAAGTTCGACTTTTAATTCACGAACTTCACCAGGCTCTCCTTTTTCAGAAAAATTAGGAGCTGTATTAGTTCTAGTTTTAAAAGCAGTATTACCACGGCCACCACGACCACCTTTAGCAACGACAAAACGTTCCTTATCTTCTTTTAAATCGCAAATAGGAATATTAGTAGTAGCATCAGTAACCACTGTTCCAGGGGGGACTTTAATAATAATATCACGAGCATTCTTGCCATGTTTATTACTTCCTTGGCCGTGCTCTCCTCTTTCTCCTTTGATTATTTTATTAAAACGCAAATCCACTAAAGTATGTAAGTTTTTATCAACTTCAAAAATAATATCGGAGCCATTACCACCATTACCACCAAAAGGACCACCCATAGCTACATATTTCTCACGACGAAAAGCAGTACAGCCATCACCACCAGATCCAGCGATGACTTTTAAATAAACTTCATCAACAAACATACTGCCACCTCCAATGAAATGATTATATCAAAAAAGGGATAAGGAAGCAAATATATAAAAAAAGAAATTGGACAAACCAAAATCTTTAAAATTTAACAAACTACTGTCACTTCACTTACTCCTGCACCGTTAAACATACTTCCAACATAAGCATTTTCTGTTGTCCAATCACAACCTACTGTTATTTTTGTTAAACCACTACAATTATAAAACATCATGCCCATATTTGTTACCCCACTTGTGTCAAAATTACTTAAGTTTAACCCTGTTAAACTACTACATCCGTAAAACATAGCTTCCATATTTGTTGCCTTGCTTGTATCGAAATTACTTAGGTTTAATTCTGTTAAACCAGCACAACCAAAAAACATATTACTCATACTTGTTACCTTGCTTGTATCAAAATTACTTATATTTAGCTCTGTTAAACTGTTACAACCAAAAAACATATTGTACATATTTGTTACATCGCTTGTATTAAAATTACTTATATTTAGCTCTGTTAAACCATTACAACTACTAAACATACCACTCATATTTGTTACATTGCTTGTATTAAAATTACTTATATTTAGCTCTGTTAAGCCATAACAATTAATAAACATACGATACATATTTGTTACCCCGCTTGTATCAAAATTACTTAAGTCTAAATTTGTTAAACCACTACAACCAGCAAACATACCACTCATATTTGTTACTTCACTTGTATCAAGATTGCTTAAATCTAATAATTTTAACTCTAGATGGTACGTACCAAATTCAAACAAACTACTACTATCTTGGGGCGCTACTACTCCACCATCTTGGCATATAATTGCTATCTTGTTGCCATCTATATCTTGATATGTTCCAAGCAATACTGAACCAGTCTGTTTTGCTGATAGATCTACTTCTTTACTTTTGGTGTAAACTACGTTATTATATTCCTTAGTCTCTGGTAATTCTTTTGCATCCAATGTATATATAGCTAGAAACTCATTTTCTTCCTCTGTATAGTCTTTCCAATTATTTGCTAAAGTGTCGCTTATAGGTTCCACTAAAGAATTGATGTTAACTCTAAATTTATACTGATATACTTGACTACCAAAGATACTACTATCGACATCTTTACTGATCCAAGCCCTTAAACGATATGTTGTTGTTATTTCACTTCCTGCATTACGATGAATATCTCGTGCTTGATAAATATTTAAATTACTAGTTGATGATTCACTTAAATTACTTAGTAAAATCGGTCCAACGACTTCTTCTTCTGAACCTCCTACTACTTTTGTTAAATAGACTTTGATCTGATGCTTTGCTAATGCTTGTTTATCAGAGTCAGTCTCTATTTCTCCTAAGTTTATTTCATATGGTATTATAAGTCCGCCGCTATCATCTGCATCAGTTGTGGCATGTGTCATAACTTTAAATTCAAAGTAATTAGACTGAGCCATACCTTCAGCATTACCCATTGGTAAGGCATTTTCTAACACTAAAGCATTATCAGGTTCTGTATAACTCATGCTAATCTGTCCTAAACTGATCGTATTCTCATCTGAAAGATTAGTCACAGCAAAAATGGCATAACTTACTCCTATTATTACTAGTAACAGTAATACTACAATATAGACTGTACTATATTTCTTAAAATTTTCTTTGATCTTTTCCACTTAATATTACTCCTTTCACTCTATCTTATAAAAAAATTATAACATATTTTGTCGTAATTATGTATCATCAATGAAAGAAATAATATTACTTTCTCTTAGATTTTTAAATTTTGCCCCCCCAGACATATGTTCGTAAATATTCTTCTCATTAAATTTTACTCTCCTATCATTACTCTTTTATATATTCAATTTAACATTTTTACTTATTTTTGTCCATATATTTTATCATAAATTGCGTTACTTATTTAAAAAGACAAGAATTAAAACTTTCTTGTCTTCGTAAAAGGCTTATTTTCTAAAATTTGTTCATAATTAGTAGCACAAAGAACATGAGAAGAACTTCTTAGGTCCTCTGAATAGTTTGAATAATCATAATCTACTTTAGTAACATAAGGTTTAACTAACCCCATTGGCAAGCTTCCTTCTTGCATAACTAAATCATAGCCAGGATAAAGTTTGTCAGCCGACAATACAATGGTACTAATTATCTGCTTGCGTTCCTGTGCATTAAAACTAGCAAGATTATAAGTCTGTAAGACAGCTGCGCCATGATAGATTATAATGTTGTGCAAATTATCTACCTTAGCCCCATATTCTTCAAAATTAGGCTTTACAACAACAAAACTTTTGCCACTTCCACTACAAATTTCTTGAACGTAACCAACATTGGCACGCATAAAACCAAAATTACTACCAAGTTCTAAAATTTTCAACATTTTTCCTCCATTGGTACTACTTTTTGTTATCACACTAACGCCCCAATATCTTCTTTCTAATACCACGTTAACACACTTTCAAAAAAAATACAATAAAAAAACTCAAACCACTTTTAAAAGCAGTTTGAGAATAAGTCAATTCTGGTGGGCTGTTAGGGACTCGAACCCTAGACCCACTGATTAAGAGTCAGTTGCTCTACCAAC
>ENA-ORSI01002772-ORSI01002772.1-human-gut-metagenome-genome-assembly--contig:-NODE-2772-length-12115-cov-3.057297_pt1 | contig 12115 bp, 9 predicted proteins | sample MGYA00242187_ERZ509154 | MGnify/ENA primary metagenome ERZ509154 (study PRJEB26280, sample SAMEA2338627) | human gut metagenome | biome: human gut; feature: human-associated habitat; material: faeces...
TGTGAATACTCTTTCCCATGGTATTTGCATATCATTTGCAGGCAGGCAATGCCGCACTGCATGGAATCGTGCTGGTGGTAAACATGGAATTTGCTCATAATGGTACGTTAATTTACTCCATATCTTGAAGTATCCACTTCTTTGGGAGTTCTATCTTTAAATCCGTTGAATTTGTAGGTAAAACTCAATGTGATATTGCGTTGATAGAAATTTTGGTTGAGGTTTTGATACTGTTTGTCAAATCTTACCTTTACTTTGGGATATAAGGATTCAAAAATGTCATTGCATTGTAGGCCGACTATTGCTTTATCTTTTGCAAAAGTATATCTCAAACCGGTGTTGATGCACCAGTTATCTTCCAAATCCCAGATTCCCTGTATGCTGGGAGTTCTGTAGAAAGCCATAAGATTCATGGTTATATTGGGTTTTTTTGATATGAAAATCGTGTTGTAGGCCATCAGAGAACCGGTCCATTTGTTTCTGTTGTATGCAAGTTCAAACCATTCGTTGCTTTTATAACGTTCATTGTATACGTTTGCAATCAGGTTTGAGCTGACAATATTCCCGAAACTGATAGGTATGACTGCTGTAAAGTTCAGCAACGACGTATAGTCTATATTGAAAGTTTTATGCAGTAATTGCAGCTTTTCCGGCGATTGATAGCTTTGGTCTATGAAGAAATCTTCCACCTTATAGTAGGAGACTTGAAAAGTGTATTTATTCTTCAATACATAGGTCAAATTGGTATTGCCGGTTCGTGCCGGTTTTAGCAGAGGGTTGCCCATAGAGATGCTATATTCATCATTATAGGAAGTGTAATTCTGCCTTTGCCAGTAACTGGGATAGCTCCTGATGGAATTGTATGCCAACTGGAAGATGTGATCGTTTGCCGGGATAAAAGTAACTGTTATATTAGGCAACAAGGCATTTTTTCTGTAACTGTTTATTTTGTATAATTCACCGATGAGTGAACAATCTATCGACAGTTTTCCTTCATAGAAAGATTTTTGGGTACCGGCATAAATATTTCCTGTATGTTCTTCTGTAGCGAAGGCGCTTGTATAGCTGCCTTCATTGTCGTGCTGTTTATCTACATTACTTTGTTTGTTGTTGTTCTTTACATAGTTATAGCTGGCTCCATAGTTTAAAATCCAATTGTTTTTCAAGTTATGGCTCATGTCGGCATACGCTTTCACGCGGTCTATATTCTGTTTTCGCTGATAGGTGAATGCATCTATGGAGTGGTGGTCTTTTATATACTTCATGTTTTGCGTGTTGTCGTCTGTATAGTTAGTGTATTCTACAGAAATGTTCCCCCATTTGTGTTTGTAGTACAGGCTGGCATTGTGCAAGTAGTCTTTTCCTTTGTTTAGGGAGTTTGCATCCGAAAACAGGTTGTTCACGCTATATGCATCTGATTTGTTCCGGGGGGCATATAGTCCGTTGTATGACAGTTCCAGTGATTGGGTATCATCTAAGTTATACGCTATGTTTGTGTATACGTTATGTTTGTTGCTAGTTGATTTGGTGTGATTTTCCGAGTCGATGTCATAGATGTCGTTTCCCAATGTATGTTTTGCTGTAGTTGTGCTTTTACTTATTTGTTTGTTGTCAGCAATTGAATACATTAGGTCGAACGACCATTTGGGGCTAGTCAGAAACAAACTTCCCACACCGCTGAAAGAATTTTCATGCTGGTTGGTCCATGTAGCCTGTACCTGTCCATTCATGGTGTATCTATTTTCTTTTTTCAGTACCACATTGATAACGGCACCTTTAATGTGTAGTTGTGGAGGAGCATTGTAGATAACTTCCACTTTCTCCACTTTTTCGGCCGGCAATGTTTTTAAATATTCAATGAGTTGTTCGGTACTCAGGCTGGAGACTTTGCCGGATATTAATATGGTAGTGCCGTTCGCTCCTGCTAAGTTGAGGCTGTTTCCATCTGTGCTGCTGATACTGGGCAGTTCTTTCAGTAGTTCGTGAGCATTAGCGATTATTTTATTTTGTTTTACTGACTGCAAATCGTAGGTTAATCTATTGTTAATCATTCGAATAACCGGCCGTTCTGCCTTTACGATTACTTCGTCCAGTTTACTGTCTGATTCCTTTAAAATTATATTTCCTATTTGTTCTTTAGATGAGTTCAAGCACATAGCTTCGTATGCCAGATGTTGGAACATCAACCGATAGGGCTTTTCCGTCATCGGAAGAGTGAACCGCCCTTCCTTGTCCGTTATGGTTCCGGCTATAAAGGTTGAGTCCTGCTTTTGCAGAATGATGGCAACACCTTCTATGGCAACACTGTCTTTGTTTATTACCTGTCCGACAATATTACTTGTTTGTGCGTGGCTTTGTGTGATATACACCAGTGCCAGTAAAATGTATAGGTACCTCATTGTTTATTTATAAATTAGATTTGTTTGAATACTCGGGGCATATTGGCAGCGAGGGTCAGGATAATCCCAATTCTTTTCTCCATACGCTTTTATAACTTTTACTAGGCATCGTCTGTGGTTCTTTCTGCAAAACTCAAAAATGTGACATTTCGTGCAGGCACTTATCTGAATCTTGAATCCGTATTCTTGTAGAATGTTAATTCCATCTTTAATACTTTTAAGATACCCTTTCTTGTATTCGATCAGGTCAATAAGTTTATCTTCGTCTAAAATGTCCAAAGAAATCTGTATGACATTATTGTATCCTGTTTTATATAACTTCTCTGCGATACTGACATTAATAGGAACCTTGGTTGATATATAGCTAGGAGTTAAGCCTGAATCTACTAACTTGTGAAGGATAATGTCCTAATCTTTTTTGCAAAATACTTTTGCTCCTCCTTTTACATCCATCATTTCTTGTATATCCAATGAATCGGGGATGTTTTCTAGTGTCGTAATAGATTTCATCTTATACGTTTTGGGTATAAACCTACTCTATAAACTTTTCGGTATCCGTTCCTGCTGATTATACAGATTAGGTTCTGTACTTATTTAATTTACCGGTAATAAAATAGTCATTTTGATGTTCTGTCAGATGGTTCTAAATCCCAATCGTCATCTGTTATATCCAGGGTGTCATCAAACCATTCCCAACCATTTTGGGTAAGTACCCAAATGCCTCCCTTTATTTGAGACATTTCATCAAGTAATAATGCATCTTTTAAGTTCATAGTTATATATTTTTGTTTTCTATGTTGCAAAGGTAAGCAGTTTGGTATAGAGCATTTATAATAAAAACATAATCATTTTATAATCTTTTTGACTTGAAACGATTATCTTTGCATTCTAAAATAGATTATAAGATGAAGAAATATTATTATATAACATTAGTAGCAATTGTGGCAACAGTCTGTCTGCAAGTAAGTTATATAAATAGTCTGTATAATCGATATGTTGATGAAAAAATAATAGGGATAGAAGATATAGTACAAAAACTTTCTACTCGTGAAAGGATAATTCGAGATGCATTAAGAGTAGGGGTAAAACCTAAAGAGCGTCCTAGAATAATGCGAAAACATATATCGCATATGACTCAGGAGGAAATAGACAGTCTTCGTCGTTTACCGGGAGGCGCAGATACTATTGATGTTATAGCAGCTCAAAAAGCAGGAATTGGAGGAACCGCTGGGGAAATAGTTGACCAGCTGATGCAAGATCTTCTATTGAAGTCTGGTTTTCCCTTGAATTTAAACACTTTGGACAGCCTTTGGCGTGCGTCAGACAGCATTGTCCATCATCCTCATCAATTCCTTCTTTATGATAAAGACACCGTAATGATTTCTTCTGTTGGAGACTTGGAAAGCCATACGCCTGATTATGTATCTCAGCTTCATCCTATTGGCACAAAAGGCTTGCAATATCTTCAGATAAAGGCAGATATTCCTATGTCTCATTTTCTAAGACATCAGCTTTGGACGCTGGCTCTTTCTGCCTGCATGATGTTGCTGGTGTTGCTTTGTCTGTTTTTCCAGCTGACAGCCATTCGCCGGAAGGAAGCATTGCTTCGCAAGAGGGAGATGACCATCAATGGCACTATTCATGATTTGAAGTCTCCATTGAACAGTGTTATTACGATGATGGGGTGGTTGAAACAGACAGCACCCGACAAAGAGACCAAGGAGATGCTTGAAACGAGTAAAGCGGGTGTTAGGCGTTTGATTTCCAATATAGAAGCCTTGTTAATGACCGCACGCATGGACCGTCATCAGGTGGTATTGAATAAAAGCCTGATCGATGTTCCGGAAATGGCAGAGGGAGTGAAGAAGGAGTTGTCCTGCCTCTATCCGGTCAAGCCCCATACCATCTGCATCATCAATGAGCTTCCTGCGGGTTTGCAGGTAATGGCCGACGGTATGTATATAGAGAACGTGATTCGTAACCTGATGGAGAATGCCTTGAAATATTCGGATGCAGGAGTGATGATAGAGGTCTCGCTCTCCATTGTGAATGAGCGGTTGTGTGTATCTGTCAAAGACAATGGTTGGGGTATCGCCCCATGCCATCAGAGGAAATTGTTCACCCAGTTCTATCGGGTCCCCCGAAGCGAAGAGCAGCAGAAGAAGGGTTACGGCATAGGATTGGCGCAATCCAAATATATTATAAATGAACATGGAGGGGAGATAATGGTGAAGAGTGCCGAAGGTGAAGGAAGCACTTTTACATTCATGATTCCATGTCGTTGATTGAAAGGAGAAAAGACGGATGGAGAAGACAAAAGTTTTGTTTGTAGACGATGACATCGCATTGGGTCAAGTGGTGATTTTGGCATTAAGGGCTTTGGGCTATGCTGCGGAGTATTGCACTACGCTGGTAGGGATTCAGGGTGTGGTTCAGGAAATGCAGCCGGACATAATGGTGCTGGATGTAGAGATAGGAGAGAAGAATGGAATAGATGCCGTTGCGGAACTCAAGCTGACGGCTCCCGATACACCGGTTTTGTTTGTCTCTTCACACATAGCCGGTTCGGAAGTGGCAAGGGCGCTGGATGCAGGTGGCATCGCTTATCTGCGAAAGCCTTTCGAAATGGAGGAGTTGGTGGCTTACATACGCAGGCACACGCCATGTTTTCATCCGAAAGGACTATCCATCGGAATGTTCAATCTGAGAGCCGGAGACAGTATGTTGTTCAAAGGCGAGGAACCTGTGAGAAGGCTGACTGATTTTGAATATAAACTGTTGAAATTGTTGGCACAGAACATGAATCAAACTGTAAGTCGCGAACAAATAGTGCAGGAACTGTGGGAGGGTACTTCCGGCAGCGAGCAGAGTTTGAATAACTATGTGGCGAGACTGCGAAAATATCTGTCGGAAGACGAGAGCCTGTCCTTGGAAACTGTGCCAAGAACAGGATATATGCTTTCCATTTTAGGAACTCAGCCGCGCGTTTTATGAGATTGCCTCCAATACATTGACAATCTCTACCACATACATTTTGTGAAAGCCTCCGTGTGCTTCTCCATACCATCGGTCGATAATGCTTTGGTCGATAAAGTCTTCCGGCTTAATCATATCGGCATACAGTTTCTTGCACTCAAAGGTCAGCCGGGCTTGTTCAAAAGTAATACTTCCATTTTCGGTGAATAAGGGTTGAAGTCCTGTTGCTTTCACTTTATCTATGTCTCGCCCTGACTTAGAACCGCAAATTTTATGAACATCCTTATGCTCTTCGCCCAAGAAAGAGAGAGTGAGATAATCATTCTGCTCTATGAAATCGAACGTGTAGCGTTCGGGGCGGATAAAAATGAAGGCTACCGGCTTGTTCCATAAGAATCCGATGCCGCCCCAGTTGGCAGTCATTGTATTGAATTTATCTTTTGTACCGGCGGTTACCAGCATCCATTCTTTGCTGATTGTCTCAAACATGTTGTCTTTCAGCTCTTTTACTTCTATCTTTTTCATTGTCTTTATTTGTTTATGTGCACAAAGATATAAACAATAAAATGACTATGCGGTTAATATTTTGGTATTTATTGGGTATATATTGTTTATTGTAGTCTGGCATTCAAGTATCAGGTTACTCCGTGGAAAGTATGGCGGTTGGCTCATGGCAAGATGCCGGCACGCTCAATGAAAGAAGCAAAGATGCTCCGAAAATTGAAAGAAGCAAAGATTATTGTAGATATTGTGTAGCTGCGGAAAGGATAAATAGTGTAAAACTTTTCCTTTCACTGTTTTAAAATCAGAGGTCGATTTGCTATCTTTGTCCGACATTTAAGAACTTTAAAAAGAAAGGATACAACAGTGGCAAACGATGTGGTTTTAACCCCGATGATGAAGCAGTTTTTTGAGTTGAAGGCAAAGCATCCCGATGCGATTATGCTTTTCAGGTGTGGAGATTTCTATGAAACCTATTCCGAAGATGCTGTTGTTGCTTCTGAAATACTGGGAATTACACTGACCAAGCGTGCCAACGGACAAGGTAAGAGTGTGGAAATGGCGGGCTTCCCGCATCACGCTTTGGATACTTATTTGCCGAAACTGATACGCGCCGGTAAGCGTGTGGCCATTTGCGACCAGTTGGAAGACCCGAAGCTGACAAAGAAGCTGGTGAAGAGGGGTATTACCGAATTGGTGACTCCGGGGGTTGCCATCAATGACAATGTGCTTTCGTATAAAGAAAATAACTTTTTGGCGGCAGTTCATTTCGGCAAGTCTGCGTGCGGTGTTGCTTTTTTGGATATTTCTACAGGTGAGTTTCTAACGGCGGAAGGACCGTTTGACTATGTGGATAAGCTGTTGAATAACTTTGCTCCCAAAGAAATTTTGTTTGAACGTGGAAAGCGGGGAATGTTCGAAGGTAACTTCGGCAATAAGTTCTTTACGTTTGAGCTGGAAGACTGGGTGTTTACCGAGACTTCTTCCCGCGAGAAGCTGCTGAAACATTTTGAAACGAAGAATTTGAAAGGCTTTGGTGTGGAGCATCTTAAGAACGGCATCATCGCTTCGGGTGCCATTCTGCAATATCTGGACATGACGCAACATTATCAAATCGGCCATATCACTTCGCTTTCGCGTATTGAGGAAGACCGCTATGTGCGCTTGGATAAATTCACAGTCCGAAGTCTGGAATTGCTGGGCAGTATGAATGATGGTGGTACGAGCTTGCTGGATGTTATCGACAAAACCATCAGTCCGATGGGAGCACGTCTGCTGAAACGCTGGGTGGTGTTTCCATTGAAGGATGAGAAGCCTATCAATGAACGTTTGGATGTGGTGGAGTATTTCTTCCGCGAACCGGATTTTAAAGAGTTCATAGAAGAGAAAATGCATCTCATCGGTGATTTGGAACGCATCGTGTCCAAGGCTGCCGTGGGACGTATCTCTCCGCGTGAGGTGGTTCAGCTGAAGGTGGCGCTGCAAGCCATCGAGCCTATCAGGAATGCTTGCCTGAATGCCGATAATGACAGTTTGCGGCGTATTGGTGAACAACTCAATCTCTGTCTTAATATACGCGAGAAAATAGCCAAAGAGATAAAGAATGATCCTCCGTTGCTGGTGAACAAGGGAGGTGTGATAGCCGATGGAGTCAGTGAAGAGCTGGACGAGTTGCGCCGCATTGCTTTCTCGGGGAAGGATTATTTGTTGCAGTTGCAGCAGCGTGAGAGTGACCAGACCGGCATCCCCAGCTTGAAGATTGCCTATAACAATGTATTCGGTTATTATATAGAGGTGCGTAATGCACATAAGGACAAAGTGCCTGCCGAGTGGATTCGCAAACAGACGTTGGTGAATGCAGAGCGTTATATCACACAGGAGCTGAAGGAATACGAAGAAAAGATTCTGGGTGCGGAAGATAAGATTATGGCACTCGAAACCAAGCTTTATAATGATTTGGTTCTTTCCCTTGCCGAATATATCCCTGCCATTCAGATAAATGCCAATCAGATAGCTCGTCTGGACTGTCTGCTTGCTTTTGCCAATGTTGCCGAAGCGAATAAGTACATCCGTCCGATAGTAGAGGACAGTGATGTGCTGGATATTAAGCAGGGACGCCATCCGGTGATAGAGAAACAGCTTCCGGTGGGAGAGAAGTACATTGCCAATGATGTGTATCTGGATACCGACAGTCAGCAGATTATCATTATCACGGGACCTAATATGGCAGGTAAATCGGCTTTGCTTCGCCAGACGGCATTGATTACGCTGTTGGCGCAAATCGGGTGTTTTGTTCCTGCAGAGAGTGCCCGTATCGGTATGGTGGATAAGATATTCACCCGTGTGGGTGCCAGCGATAATATATCGGTGGGAGAGTCTACCTTTATGGTAGAAATGAATGAGGCAGCAGATATCCTGAACAACCTTTCTCCACGCAGTCTGGTGCTGTTTGACGAGTTGGGTCGGGGGACTTCCACTTACGATGGCATCTCTATTGCATGGGCGATTGTGGAGCACATCCATGAACATCCGCGTGCAAAGGCGCGTACGCTTTTTGCTACTCACTATCATGAGCTGAATGAAATGGAGAAATCCTTCAAACGCATTAAAAACTACAATGTATCGGTGAAGGAGGTCGATAATAAAGTCATCTTTCTGCGTAAGTTGGAGAGGGGAGGCAGTGAGCACTCTTTTGGTATCCATGTGGCGAAAATGGCCGGTATGCCGAAGAGTATCGTGAAACGTGCAAACGATATCCTACACCAATTGGAGACGGACAACCGTCAGCAGGGAATTGCCAAACCGACGGCGGAGATAGCTTCCGGCCGAGATGGGATGCAGCTCAGTTTCTTCCAACTGGACGACCCCGTACTGTGTCAGGTACGTGATGAGATTCTGAATTTGGATGTCAATAATCTGACTCCTCTTGAAGCTTTGAATAAACTGAATGATATCAAGAAAATAGTCGGAGGTGTGTCAAAGCGTTGATGATGCTGTCAAATCGTCAACGGTATATACTTTTGATACAACCTTTTTTAAAACCTCAATGCTTATGAAAAATTTTTTTATTCTATGCTGTCTGTGGATAGCATGTTGTGCGATTTCTGCACAAGAACCGTGTCCCCAAGTAATTCCCGCTCTTCAGCAATGGAAAGGTGGCAGTGGCAAACTGGCTCTTCCTGCCGAAGGTAATATTGTCGTCAACCCTGCTGATGAGGCTGTGCTTTTGTCTACCGCCGAGATATTGGCAGATGACTTGAGCATGATGATGGGGTGGAACTATTCCGTGAAAATCGGCAAACCGGGCAAAAATGATATTTATATGGCTTTGATGAAGCCGGACAAGGAGTTGGGTGATGAAGGCTATAAACTGTCGGTGAACCGGTATGCCGGGATTGAAGCGCCCACCCGAAAGGGAGTGTTCTGGGGAACCCGTACGCTGCTACAGATGCTTTATAAGCAGCAGGGAAAGATTTCGAAAGGAACGGCACGCGACTTCCCTTTATTTCCTAACCGTGGTTTTATGATTGATGCCGGTCGCAAGTTCTTTACATTGGACTATTTGAAGCAATATGTGAAGATACTTTCTTTCTATAAGATGAATGAGTTCCAGATTCATCTGAACGATAACGGTTTTCCTCAGTTCTTTGACAATGACTGGAACAAGACTTATGCTGCATTCCGTCTTGAAAGTGAACGTTTTCCCGGTCTGACCGCAAAAGACGGCTCGTATACCAAGAAAGAGTTTACCGATTTGCAACGGCTGGGTATGGAATATGGGGTGAATGTGATTCCTGAAATAGACATTCCTGCCCATTCATTGGCGTTCACTCACTATAACCCTGAAATAGGTAGCAAAGAGTATGGTATGGACCATTTGGATTTGTATAAGGAGGAAACCTATCATTTTGTAGATTCGTTGCTGGACGAGTATATCGGAGGAGAGAATCCCGTGTTTATAGGCCCTGATGTGCATATCGGTACGGATGAATACAATAAGAAAGAAGCCGAGCAGTATCGTTATTTCACTGACCGCTACTTGAAGTACATTGAGAAGTATGGTAAGACTCCGCGTATGTGGGGAGGCTTGAAATGGCTTCCCGGAAAGACTCCTGTAAAGGCAGAGGGAGTAACGGTAAATGCGTGGTCGTATGACTGGGTAGATCCGGAAGTATCTTTAAAAGATGGATATAAGCTTATCAATACTTGCGATACCTATCTGTATATTGTGCCCGGTGCGGGCTACTATCGCGAGTTTTTGGACCATCAATGGCTGTATGAGACATGGACTCCCTGGATGATAAACCGCAAGCAGACACTTCCCGAAGGCACTCCGGGGGTATTGGGCGGAATGTTTGCCGTATGGAATGACCAGTGTGGCAACGGTATTTCGCAACAGGATGTGCATATCCGTGCTTTTCCGGCCGTTCAGGTGCTGACCGAAAGACTGTGGAAGGGAGACAACAAACAAGTGCCTTATAAAGCATTTGAGGCTCTTTGCAAAGAGATGCCCGAAGCGCCGGGCATTAACCTGTCGGGTAAAATTTCTCCCAATAAAGATGTTGCTCTGACGGTTCCCGGCAAGGAACTGCTCTTTACCGGTAAGGATACGGTTCAGACAGCTTTGCAGGAAGTGGGCTATCCCTATACGGTGGAATTCAAAATCTGTCCGGACGAAAAGACGAATATCAGCGGTGTGCTGTTTAAAGGCGCTCATGCCACGGTATATACAAACTGGGAGAATACGGGGCGGATTGCCTTCTCTCGCGACGGTTACACATTTGTGTTTAATTCTTATCGTCTTCCGGCCGGCAGATGGTCTTCCATCCGCATCGAAGGAGATTATAAGGGTACTTCCCTGTATGTGGACGGTAAATTGCAGGAGCGCCTGGAAGGCAGAACCATGCGGGTTTATAATCCCAAATATAAGTCGATGGATGAGATGCGCTATCAAGAAACCTTGGTCTTTCCTTTGCAGCAGATAGGAGATACGCTGAATGGATTTCAGGGGAAACTGAAAGATGTAAGTTGCAGGCAGGGAGAAATGTAATGTTTTTATGATCGTTATGACTGAGTATGAGAACACGATTTAAATTATATTTATGCGGTATATTATTCCTTTTATGCTGTTGTGATGAATATAAGAAAGATTCAATATGTTTGCAAGACATAGAGGTTGAACAGTTATCTTTCAAATTATATCCCACTGACAGTTTATTAATATATCCTCTTAGCATAAATGTTTGGCAGAACTACCTGATTATAATGGAGCCCAAATTGAAGGACTCCATTTATTCCATTTGGGACCGTGATGATTTTGCTCATTTGTTTTCATGCGGCAGGAAAGGGAATGGCCCTAATGAGTTAATAAATCCGCGACGTGATTATTACGCTTCTACCGATAGCAGCTTCTTTATCTTGGACTCTGATATAGAGCGAGAAGTTTGCTTTGAGGATAAAACGCTGGTAATAAAAAGGAATAATGATATCACTCTTCCTGATGCTATCAATCAATTAGTGAGATTGGGGGATGATTACTACATATTGGCAGGTCTGACAAACGGAAGCACCGGTGAACATATTATATATAAGGCGGATATAGTTCTTTTGGAGAATTTCCCCGGAAATCAGAGAATGAAGAGAGGCGATTCTTTACTAATTATAAACTGACAGCCGGAGATGTTGCCCATGATTGTATATGTGATTTCTATCTTCATCAGAATTTGATACGCATTTATGACATAAAGGGTAATTTGTTGAAACATATACAGGTAATAGACAATGCTTGTGTTCCTTCGACTTCTGTTGAACTAAGGCCGGTGTTTCATGAATTAAAGTTTAATTCCAAATATATTGCCGTTTTGTATAATAATAAATATAGTACAGAAGAAATCTATTCGGACGAGAAGCTTATCCAGGAATTGCAACTTTGGAACTGGAAAGGCGAATTGAAGAAGCGCATCTGTTTTGATTTCCCTTTTGACATCTATGCTATATCGGAAGATGATATTCTTTATGCTGTTAATTCCGGCCGACCCGACTATATTTATACTTATGACCTTAAATGAAACCTGAGTGTTAGCAGACATGCACCCACACATACTGACGCACAGCCCTACACGTACGCATATATAGGGACATTCATTAAATATTACAAAATCAGCCAACTAATTCATACACAAATTATTGCGAATTAGTTGGCTTTTTTGTATCTTTAGGTATTCCCCCGAAAATAAGGT
>ENA-ORSI01002776-ORSI01002776.1-human-gut-metagenome-genome-assembly--contig:-NODE-2776-length-12095-cov-7.473754_pt1 | contig 12095 bp, 7 predicted proteins | sample MGYA00242187_ERZ509154 | MGnify/ENA primary metagenome ERZ509154 (study PRJEB26280, sample SAMEA2338627) | human gut metagenome | biome: human gut; feature: human-associated habitat; material: faeces...
AAAGCCGGTACCTGTGCTCCCACGGGCAGCACGCCACCGCATAACCTTACCCTGCAGCCGCCCCACGGCACGAAGCACATCCGAAGATACCCCATAACAAAGCCATGGATGTGAAACAACAGGGAACGATTTTCCTATGCAGACCACAGAAGAGAACGGCGCGGCCGCACCGGTGATGACCGGCGCGAAGATTCTCATCGAAGCTCTTCATGCCGAGGGAGTCGAATACGTTTTCGGCTATCCGGGAGGAGCGGTTCCGATCTACGATGAGATCTACAAGCAGAAGTACTTCAAGCATGTGCTCGTGCGTCATGAACAGGCTGCGGTTCACGCCGCCGACGCCTATTCGCGCTGCACGAACAAGATCGGCGTTGCTTTGGTGACGTCCGGCCCCGGAGCCACCAACGCCGTCACGGGCATTGCCACGGCCTATGCCGACAGCATTCCGATGGTCGTCTTCAGCGGCCAGGTCGGCACGAGCCTCATCGGCACGGACGCCTTCCAGGAGTGCGATACGGTGGGCATTACCCGTCCGTGTGTCAAGCACAACTACCTTGTCAAGGACGTGCGCGATCTTGCGGCCACCATCAAGAAGGCTTTCTATATTGCAAGAACCGGCCGCCCCGGTCCCGTTCTGGTGGATCTGCCCAAGGACGTGCAGTGCGGAAGCTGTGCCTTCGAGTATCCCAAGAGCTGCGACATCGTGAGCTACCGTCCTGTGACGCGCGGCCACAGCGGCCAGATCAAGAAGGCCATGCAGGTTCTGCTTTCGGCCAAGCGTCCGCTTCTGTACGTGGGCGGCGGTGCGACCTCGACGGCCGCAAGCGAGCTGGTCAACCGTTTTGCGCAGCTCACCGGCTACCCGGTGGTCTCGACTCTTATGGGCCTGGGTGCCTTTGACGGATGTGACGAAAAGCATCTGGGTATGGTCGGCATGCATGGCACCTATGAAGCCAACATGGCCATGCAGCACTGCGACGTTCTTTTTGCCGTCGGCGCGCGATTCGACGACCGTGTGATTGGCTGCCCCTCGGATTTTGAAGCCAATCCCCATACGATCGTACAGATCGACATCGACCCGAGCTCGATCTCCAAGAATGTGACGACGGACATTCCCATCGTGGGCGATGTCTACGAAGTGCTCAAGGAAATGGTCGGCATTCTGGAAACGACGACCGAGAGGCTCGATGAAAACGAACTGGCTGCATGGAATAAGCGCATCGACGGTTGGCGCGCGATGCAGTGCCTCAAATACACCGTCAATCCTGAGGGCCCGATCCGCCCGCAGGCCGTGATCGAACGCGTCTGGCAAAAGACCAAGGGAGAGGCCATTTATGCCACCGACGTGGGCGAGCATCAGATGTGGTGCGCTCAATACCTCAAGCTGCGCAAGCCGCGCAGGTGGCTTACGAGCGGCGGTCTGGGCACGATGGGCTACGGATTCCCGGCAGCGATCGGCGCGTGCTTTGCGCATCCCGACGAGGACGTCGTGTGCTTTACCGGCGACGGTTCCATTCAGATGAACATTCAAGAACTGGGCACCGCCAAGCAGTATGGCGTCAAGCCCAAGATCTTCCTGCTCAACAACGCCTACCTCGGCATGGTCGCCGTTTGGCAGCGCGCCTACTACAACGGTCACATGAGTGAATCGGTGATGGAGGTTCAGCCCGACTTCGTCAAGCTCGTTGAGAGCTACGGTCACGTCGGCTTGCGTGCCACAACTTACGAAGAGCTCGATCGTTGCATTGAGGAGGCCTTCGGCAAGTACAAGGACGACCTTGTGTTCATTGACGTGCACATCGAGCGCGAAGAGCCGGTGCGTCCGATGGTGGGACCCGGCCAGGGGCTTACCGAGATGGTTCTTTCGGAGGAGAAGTAAGAATGCAGACGCGTCATATTCTTTCGGTTCTTCTCAAGAACACTTCGGGGGCGCTCTCGCGCGTCGTGGGTCTTTTCTCGGCCCGTGGCTACAACATCGAGTCCTTGACGGTCGCTCCGACGGAAACCGACAGCATCTCGCGCATGACCATCGTGTCGTACGCCGATGAAAAGAAGATGGAGCAGATCACCAAGCACTTGAATCGCATCATCGAGGTGATCAAGGTCTACGACCTGATGGAAAGCGATTACGTCGAGCGCGAACTGATGCTCATCAAGGTGCGCGCCATCGGTCGCGACCGCGACGAGATGCTGCGCATCACGGAAATTTTCCGCGCACGCGTCATTGATGTCACCGACAAAACTTACACGATCGAAGTCACGGGCGACAGCCGCAAGCTTGACGCCTTCATGAAGTCGATTGACGAAAAACTGATTTTGGAAACGGTACGTACCGGCGCAAGCGGCATCGCTCGCGGCGAGCGCATCCTCAAAATCTGATCTACATACCTGTTTGTTTAAAAGGGAGACCAAACATGAAAGTCTTTTACGACAAGGACGCCGATCTTTCGCTCATCAAGGGTAAGAAGGTCGCCATCATCGGCTACGGCAGCCAGGGGCACGCACACGCCCTGAACCTGCACGACTCGGGCTGCGACGTTGTCGTCGGTCTTCGCAAGGGCGGTTCGTCCTGGGCCAAGGCTGAGAATGCCGGCCTTACCGTCAAGACCATCGAAGAAGCGACCCAAGGCGCCGATGTCGTGATGATCCTGCTGCCCGACGAATTCATCGCCGATGTGTATCACAAGCAGATCGAACCCAACATCAAGGAAGGCGCAGCTCTGGCTTTTGCCCACGGCTTTAACATCCACTACGCGCAGATCGTTCCGCGCAAGGACCTCGACGTCATCATGATCGCCCCGAAGGCTCCGGGTCACACGGTGCGCTCCACGTATGTCGCAGGTGCCGGCACGCCGATGCTCATTGCCGTCTATCAGGACAACTCGGGCAAGGCTCATGACCTGGCTCTTTCCTACGCATGCGCTGCGGGCGGCGGCCGTGCGGGCGTGCTCGAAACGACCTTCCGCGCCGAAACCGAAACCGACCTCTTCGGCGAACAGGCTGTGCTTTGCGGCGGTCTCGTCGAACTGATCAAGACGGGCTTTGAAACGCTCGTGGAAGCCGGCTACGAACCCGAAATGGCTTACTTCGAGTGCTGCCATGAAATGAAGCTCATCGTCGACCTGATCTACGAAGGCGGCATCGGCACGATGGACTACTCCATCTCCAACAACGCCGAATACGGCCAGTACTACACCGGCCCGAAGATCATCAATGACGAAAGCCGCAAGGCCATGAAGGAATGCCTGCGTCAGATCCAGAACGGCGAATACGCCAAGAGCTTCCTCTTGGAATGCGGTCTGAAGTATCCTACCCTTTCGGCCAATCGCCGTCTGACGAGCGAGCACGGCATTGAAGTGACCGGCGCCAAGCTGCGCGCGATGATGCCTTGGATCAGCGCTCACAAGCTCGTGGACAAGTCCAAGAACTAAAAATTGAGCTCTGAGGCCTTTTACGGTCTCGAGCTGCTGATCGGAAGCCCCGGAAAGAAGTATGTTTTCTCCGGGGCTTTTTTTGCCGGGTAGCAAAAAGTCCGCCGAAGCGGACTCTTTGCGAGGGATGTGAAGCGGACGTCGACTAATCGGCGTCGTACGGGCGCCAAGTGCCCTTGGACATCTTCAGATAGTCCTTGCCCTTGTATTCAAGCACCATGGCCTGAGCGTTTTCGCTCACCATGTGTGTCGTGGGCAGATCGTTCACAAGATCGGCCATCGGAACGGCGCCTTCGGGCTTACTGAAGTAGTTCGTTTCGATGACGCGGCCGATGAGCGTCGACAGGGCGAGGTAGCTCGTATCGGACGTAACATGCACCGGGGTCTTCGGCAGCTTGTTGAGACCGAAGAACTTCACCATCACCGGCACCTGCGTAATGCGGCGGCTGGGGATGTCGCGCAAACGCGGGGTCTGGATGCGATCGCCTCGAACGGCAGCGCCGTGTTCCGGAACGATGATGAGCATCACCTTGCGCTTACTCTTTTGCAGATCGGCGATAAAGACGTCGAGTGCATCAATAAAGGCGCGGGCGCGCGGTTCAAATTCTTCCCAACGCGACTTACCGGGCTGACGGTTGCCGTCGTGCAGGGCGATGAAGTTAAAGAGCGAGACGCTGCGCGGGTCCTTAGCCTTGTTGACGACGCTGCGCCAGTGGCGGAACACGGAAAGCGTGTCGGCAATTTCCTCGTCATTAAAGCTCACGTACTTCACAGGATAGCGGCGGCGCTCGAAGGGAGCGGTGAGGCCTGCCTGCGTGCGCATGGCGTTGAGGTAGTTGTCGTAAACGCCGCTGTGGTCGAGGAACAGGTGCTGCTTGAAGCCGAGCGAATCGAGTCGGTTCATGATCTCACATTCGGGACGACGCGTATCGTAGAGCGCTTCGTGAGAAGGCTGACCGCAGGCGCCGTTTAACAGACGCAACGCGGCCGGGCCCGAGTACGAGGTGGCCGAATTGAAGTGATCAAAGCGGATGTTGAACTGACTGAAAGTACGGTTGTTGATCAGGTTGGCCGCAATCAGGTCGTCGGTCGAAAGCGAGCAGATGTTAAGGATCACGATGTCAAAGGGAGTGTCCTTTGGTTTGATCGAGTCCGGGAACTGCGCCACGCGGTCTTTTTCATATGCGATGAACGTCTGGTACCACTTGTCGATTTCTTCGGAAGTGACTTCTCCCTGAGCGGTACCCTTGGCGGCGGCCAAAGCCGCGGCCGTATCAGCCGGGTTGCCGACGGCGGTTTTGCCGGCGGCCGTCTGAGGCACGAGATTGCTCTGCTGAGAGGGGGCCGAACCGAAGAAGGGCGAGACTACGAGGAACAGTAGCCAGCAGCCGGTGATGGCCGTAACACGAATGAAGTCGCGCGCGGCGTAGTAGATCAACAGGATCGCAAAGCCCGCAAAGACCATGCGCCAGTTGATGAAGTCCCAGATGAGCTGCAGGACGTAGTTCACAGAAAAGCCTGTGATGCCCGAGGCATTGGCCATGATGCTCTGCGGTCCGGGAAGCCAGCTTTCCGACCACAGAAGCGCAATGCCGCAGCCAAGCGCGATGAGCTGCTTCAAAAAGCGCATGCCCTTGGAGTTGGCGGGCAGCAGCAGGAAGCAGAAAAGGGCGATGTTGGCGAAAAGCTCAAGCCTCAGATAGCCGAGTTGGGTGAGGAAGAACTTGCAGATGAAGTAGACGTTCCATAACCCGAGGCCGCCGATCATGCGTCCGGTAAAGTTTCCGACGGATTTCACTTGTTGGTTTCCTCAGTCGTTGCAGGAGCGTTGCTCACAGGAGCCGGTGCCGAAACGGCGGCAGGGGCGGGTTCGGCAGCAGCGGGAGCGGCCGGTGCGGCGTTGTCGGCAGGAGCCACGGGGGCAGCGGCCTGCGCCGGCAGCTGCACAGCCTTCGGAGCGTTGTCTGCGGGCGCAGGCGTCGCGTTGCCCGCGGCCTGGTTCTGCTCGGGCGCCTCTTCGGATTCTTCCTGATGTTCGTCCTTCTCGGCGGACTTGTCGACCGGCACGGCGGCCTTGGGCGGAACCTGAGTGAGCTGCGCCTTGGGTGAGATCAGCAGGTAGCCGTTACGATCAAAGCGATACAAACCGCGGTCAAAGCCGATGGCGTAGAGCATCAGCGTGTTGCGGTAGTAGTTTTCGCCGATGATCGGATCGTTTTCGATCACGGTGCGCAGGTAGTCCTGCGTGGGGCCCTTACCGAGAAGTTCAAGCACGCAGGCGGCAAACCCCGGCGAACCGTAGCCGTGACGTTCGCCCGTGATGATGTTGATCTTTTCGGGCGGCATATTCGTGTCGCGCGTGAGCTTGGCAAACGGTTCGAAATGTTCAACGAGCACGTCATGCACGGGGTCAGCAGGCGACATCATTGCGGCCCACATATAGGTGCGGATGGCGTTGTAGGAGCCCAGAACATAATCGGCTCCCTTTTCAGGAATAACCTTGCCCTGGCGGTCGAAACGCACCCAGTCGGGGGCGTATCCGCGCGGAGCGGAACGCACGAGCGAGCGCACCGTGCCTTCGACGATCGTATTCCAGTCCTTATCCTCCATCGCAAAGCGGCGCATGATGAAGACCGGATAGTAGGACGGGTTGAGCGTGACGAAGTTTTCCTGCTCGAAGCCCTTGTAGCCGGGAAGCAGAACCTTGCCCAGCCCCTTGACGTCGCGCACGTCCTTCTTAAGAAGGTCCATCATGGCCTTGCCCTTGGCCGTATAGTCGGGACGATCCCATAGGCGGCCGGCTTCAAGCAGACAGTAGGCGATCCACATGTCGCTGTCAGCGGCATTGTTGCTGTCGATGATGCCCCAGCTGCTGCCGTGTTTGCCCCAGAGCCATGCTGGCTTGTACTTGGTGATGTCGCCCGAGGCGAGATTGTTTTCCGTCCACACGAGGAGCTTGTCAAAGGCGTCTTTGTCGCCCGCAACCAACGCAAAGAACATGGCGTAGGACTGACCTTCGCTGGTGGTGATGCGGCGGTTGTCGCTGTAGTCCACCACACGGAAGGATTCGTTGACGTTTGCGGCCTTGAAGGCATCCCACTTGTCCCAGGCTTGGACCGAGGCGGACAGACCGGCGAGCACGGCACAGACGGAAGCGGCGCAAATCGAACGGGAAAGGAATTTCATGATTTGTTCTCCCATCGGATTAGAGCGACGAACGGCCGCGCAGCCAACGGCGCATGCCGGCGAAGATGCCCCAGCCGGCCACAACAGCGGCGATCAAGGCGCAGAGCACCAACAGGAACGGACGGTTGGCAAAGGAGACCCAAACGCGCTGGTACCACGGCAGATCGCCGACCCACCAGGTTTGCGAAGGCTTAAAGGAGGTCAACCCTTGCGAAGAGACGAACACCGTGCCGCCCGCGGCGTCCTGCAACAGGGCGCGGTCGGCCAGCGAATCGTTCAAAAGCTTTGCGCCGCGCGAGCCGTCGGAGAGCAGCGCCACCACGGCGCGACTGCTGTCAACAGGCGACTTCACGGAGAGCAGAGCTGCCAGAGGTGCGTTTTCCGGATCTTCAACGCCGGTCTTGCCGGTCTTGCCGCCGAGCGTTTCGGTCACGGCCTTTTCAAGATTCTGAGCCGTTTCGTTGTTAAGGCTCGTGATGTTTGCGGGCAGTCCGCCCACGTAGAGCACGTCCTTATCCTTCAAAACATCGTTGCCGAGCTTTGAGGTGACGGTCACCTGCAGCGGTACCGATCCCGTGGCCGACGAGATGCGGGCGATGGCGTTCAGAAGCGTTGTCACGTACTGAGCGTTGGAGGCGTCCGAGAGGACAGCCACCGTTTGCGACAGATCGGCGTACTTGGAGAACGGGAAGCCGCCTTTCGTGTAGAGCGCGATTTCAGGCAGCTGTGCGTAGTGATAAAAGCCGCTGAAGGCGATGCTCGAAGAGGGATCAATTTGGAAGTTGTGACTCGGAAGGGCTACGGTACGGCAGTTTTCGGGCGTACCCTCAAGAGCCTGCGTACCGTAGAAGGCTTCGATCGAAAGGTCGTTTGTAAGAGACATGCCGTCGCGCGGACCTACGGCCGAGAAAAGCGGGCCGGGAGCGGCCTGCACAAGCACTTCGGAGCGGGCGCGGTCTGTGCCGCTGTCCATGTTGTCGCTGCCGGCAAGAGCCGTATTCATGAGTACGCGCATCTGAGCAACCTGACCTTCGGCCGGTTTGCTGTAGCGATAGAAGAGGTTGAGTTCAGCCTTGGCCCCATCGATGGCGTAGATGTCGGGCGCCATGTTGAGGTTGAGGTGAATGGCAGGCAGAACGGCACCGCGAGAGGTGAGTTGCGTCGGGTAGCGCATCAGAGAACTGAGCGTCATGGCCTGCTGCGGATCGATCCAGTTCGGAGCCTGGTAGGCGCCTTGCACGGGTTCGTCCTTGAAGTCGCGCACGCGGTGGTTGTCACCGATCATCTGCGTACCGGACGTGAGGACCTTGGCGGCAACGACCAGATCTTCGTCATTGCGGCCGCTGATGATGAGCATCTTTTCATGCTGACCGCCCGGAACGTCGCGCAGTTCAATGCGGGGGCCTTCGAAGGCGGGAAGTTCCGAAAGGAATGCCGGTTTGCGCTCGTTCGTGGCAAACACGACGAAATGGCCCTTGGCAGGAACTTCACCGAAATAGACCGGAAATTCGGCCTTGCCCCATTGAGAGAGGCTGCCGGTGTAGCCCGCGACGATCGCTGCGGCCGTGGCTTCCTTGTCGGTAGGTTGCTGCGCAAAGACGATCGGCAGAGTCGTGTTCTGACCGGAGTTGCCTTCGGAAATGAACGGGGCCGGGAACTGCGACAGGTCGTTGGGCAGTCTCACGAAAGCCTTGTTGAGCGCGAGTTCGCTTTCAGGGGCAATGTCCATCCAAAGCGAAGGGTTGGATGCGTTTTCGCAAACCGTCTGATAGTGGCCGACGAATTCCACTCGGACCTGGTTTTGGCCGGTGCGGAAGGACTTCGAGTCGAGATTGAAGACGAGCGACTGGGGCTTGCCGATCTGCTTTGCCGACAGTGCGGCCGTCTGCTGCAGTTCGCCGTTAAGGAAAATGTTGAGCTGCGTAACGTTGGCGAGCATTGAGGGCGAGACGGTGAAGTTGAGCGTCAGTTCGCCGCTTGTCACCACTTCATCGGGCTTGACCGTGAAGTCGAAGTAGCCCGAATTATTTGAGCCCGTGAGCTTGACTGGCTTGCCCGCCATGCCGGGAGCAAGGTCGGAGAGCGCGTACGTCGTCGTTTCGCCGCCCGTCAGGTCGGTACGCCACACGGGAGCGTCGCCGGTCTGAGCCAGCGCGGCATTTGAGGAAAAAGCCAAAAGGGAGCAGACCGACAACGTCGTGAGGGAATGCTTGAAAGAGAAATCTCTTTTGTTCATTTGGTGTGAGACTCAAAAGTATTAGAGGCCGACGGACGTCTTGGGCATGCGCGGCAAGAAGCTCACGACATAGCGCACAAAACGTCCCGCCGTCCCCGGCAGAAATTCAACAAGCGACTTGAAGCCGTACGCGGCAAAGCCGACCAAACGCAGGAAGCCGGCGATGAAGCGATCGTCGACATGACTGTCGAATTTGTCGCCCCAATGGCCTTCCCGCGCAAACGTCTGGCGGTTGAAGCGGATTTCATCTTCAACCGACTCGAAAACAAGATCAAATTCCGTAAAGCCCTTGGCTTCGCGTGCAACCGTGGCTTTGAACGTATCCGTATGACCGTTGCCCGTCATTTCGATAACGACGGATTCACCCGCGGCAAGCCCCTTCATGTCGAGCACGAGCTCGGTCTGGCTGAATTCGACGACCGACACGGCGTGCTTGGTGCCGTCGGAAGTCGTTACTACGGCGCCCGCCTTCAGCGGCACGCGGGGCAGCGGATGCTCCATGATCTCTTCCACAGCCACGGCAAAGGCAGCACCCAAAACCAACAGGTTGTAGGCGATCCACGCGATGTTGATGATCAGCGTGGAGACTTGCGGGTCTGCAGCGGTTACTGTCTTGTAGATGCCGATGGCCAGGCCCAAAAGGTTCAAAACCATCAGAATGAGCACCGGCATGGCGATGTGCCAGTCGACGTACTTCTTGTCGATGGTCATGCCTTTGGCCGTCACGTTGAACTTGCCCTTGTGCGGGAAGATCAGGGCGACGGTCGTCGGCAGCAGAATGTACCAGGACAGCACCGTTTCATAGACACCGCCCAGGAACGGATAGCGATAACCGCGCTGCAGCTGCTGATTGGTGATGGCCGCGTGAACCATGTGCGGAATCACGTAGGCGAAAATGGCCGCTGCCGTGGCGTAGATGACGTAGATGTCAAAGAACATATAGGGCAGGGGCGCGAGCAAAAAGATGATGCGCGGCAACCCGTGCAGGAAGTGAATCATGGCGTTCATGAAGCACAGGCGCTGGGGCAGGGTGAGGCCCTTTTTCAGCAACGGGTTGTCCAGGCGGAAAATCTGGATCATGCCGCGGGCCCAGCGGATGCGCTGACCGATGTGCGCCGAAAGCGATTCGGTCGAAAGGCCCGAAGCCAAAGGCTTGGAGATGCAGGCCGACTTCCAGCCGCGGCGGTTGAGCTTGAGCGACGTGTGCGCGTCTTCGGTCACCGTTTCCACAGCGATGCCGCCGATTTCTTCCAGGGCGCTGCGGCGCATCACGGCGTTGGAGCCGCAGAACATAACCGCATTCCACGTGTCGTTGCCCTTTTGAATGTAGTCGTGAAAGAGCGAGTTCTCAAACGGCATGGCGCGGTCGAGATGCAGGTTCTTTTCAAAAGGATCGGGGGAATAGAAGTGGTGCGGCGTCTGAACGAGCGCGATTTTCTTGTCGTGCACGAGCCAGCCCACGGTGCTCGTGAGAAAGTCCGAAGAGGGGACGTGGTCGCAGTCGTAGATCGTGATGAACTCGCCCGAAGTGAGCTTCATCGCGTTGTTGATGTTGCCGGCCTTGGCGTGGTTGTGTTCGTCGCGCTTGATGTAATGAACGCCGGCGGCCTTGGCAAAATCCTCTACCCAATCTCGACTGCCGTCGTCGAGGATGTAGACGTTGATCTTGTCTTCCGGCCAGTCGAGGTTCTTGGCGGCGAAGACCGTGGGTTTAATGACTTCAAGCGACTCGTTGTAGGTCGGAATGAAAATGTCGACTGTGGGCCAAGTCGAGCGGTCGGCGGGTAGGCGCTTCGGACGGCGATCCAGCGGCCAGCAGACCTGGAAGTAGCCCAGAACCATCACGATGAAGGCGTAGGTTTCAGCGGCCAGAAGCAGGCATGACAAAAAGAGACTGATCGCGCCGTCGGCGTGAATTGTTGAGGTGTAGCGCCACCACAGGTAGCGGCCCGAAACGGTCACCGAAAGCACAAAAAGGAGCATCAGTGAGATACGGGCCTTGATGTGAGTGAGCGACCATGCCGATAAAAGCACGATTGAAAGGAACACCACCTGGCCTTGCACATTAAAAGGCTGTGTGATGCATAGGATGGCAAGAAGACCTGCCACGATGCCGGCGGCCCAAAAAATCGAGTTTTGGAACTTCGAAACCTGCTTTCGACCGACGCGGCGGCGGCTTTTGACCACATTGGCGCCGATGTTGAAGATAATCCGTCCGCCCAGACGTCCGATAGCGTCGCCGATGCGGCCCACTAAACGGATGACGGCGCGAATGAAACGCGCGAGCGGATTGAACTGCCAGAAGTCGCGTACGGGCAGCGCCGTAAAAAAGGCCAGAAAAACCGTCTGGATGCAGATGCGCAGGACATCGGCAAAGCACAGATGATCAAAATTGACGTGCGGATAGAGCTCGCGGCGGCGCGCGATGATGCCCTGCCAGAAGGCGCGTTCTAACGGAATAAAGATCGAAATCAGGAAAAAGGCAAAAGCCGCCGGCAGGGTGTGCTTGGTGGCGGGGCGTTTTTCCGATCTCTTGGGACTGGGCTTCAGTAAGCGGTCTTTAAAGTCCGACAGAGTTTTACTGGGCATGGGCGGTTGTAATTCTTTTAATCGAGATGACCCGAACATCGCTTAACGGGCACACGGCGCCGGCGCAACCGGGATGTCCGACAAAACAAAAAAACAGGGGCGGGTCGAAGCCGGTTACCTGTTTCGGAAGCTGAGGCATGTCGGACGCTGAGGCGCATCGAGCCTTCAGGACAACATTTTAATGGTAACTACTACTTTTGCCCGATAGATTACGCAACGAGGCCGTAAAAAACGAGAACCGAATTGTAAAAATCTTGCAGATTGACCGTGCTTTGACGTCGGCCAAATCCAAAACGAGGGGTATGGCTAGTTGACTAAAAATCTACCAAATCTCCCATAACGGGTTCCATAGCAACGTTAAACTTGGAAAAAGAAGAGACGAGCTCGTTCAAAGACAGCGGAGGCAATCATGACGCTGTACTCCATCGGGATCGTTGCCAAACATTACGGTGTGTCGCCAAGCACCATTCGACGTTGGGCTGAGAAAGGCCTTCTTGCCGTAGCCTGCCGCACGCTTGGCGGTCATCGTCGATTTGATCTGCAATTGAATCCGGTGGCAACCGGTGTTGAGCGCAAGCACCTTGGTTATGCCCGTGTTTCTTCCCACGATCAAAAAGAAGACCTGCTTCGGCAGGCAGAACGACTCAAGCAGG